>Ga0194120_10000614_pt1 | contig 67259 bp, 53 predicted proteins | sample TA2MahCa65mmetaG_FD_148642 | JGI IMG/M metagenome (GOLD analysis project Ga0194120, IMG submission 148642) | Freshwater microbial communities from Lake Tanganyika, Tanzania - TA2015019 Mahale Deep Cast 65m | ecosystem: Environmental > Aquatic > Freshwater > Lake | place: Tanzania: Lake... | reverse complement strand
GACGGACCCGACGCCGATCGCGCCGGGCGAGACCAAGGAAATCGCCGTGAAGGTGCAGGACGCGCGTTGGGACATCGAGCGTCTGTCTGACCTGGCTTACGACACCGATAGCCAGATCGGCGGCCTGCTGATGTTCTTCTCGCCGTCGGGACGCCGCTTCGCGGCCGAAATCGGCGGTCCGGTCATTCCGAAGTTCGTCGCCGGCGATATGCCCTAAGCGATACTGACGAATTAAAAATAAAAAGCCCCCGGCCCATAAAGCCGGGGGTTTTTCTTTTGCCGAAACGATACGAAGCGTTTGTTGATGGCGTCCGGCGCGACCTCAGCACGATGATCATCTCCGGTTGAAACGCATTTCTTGCGTCCCACTCCGCTCTCCACGCGGCGACTTTGGCTTGCTCTATCTCTATTGCTTGTTTCGTCGCGCGGCGCTCACTATAAAATTAACGGGGCAAGGCTCACCGGAGGCCGGCCGAGCCCTCGACGCCGCAAAGCCGGTCTCCCAATCTCTCATGGCTTCGATACAGCGCCTGAGGAGTCTGCGCCGCCTCGATGTCGGACCTTTCTGAAGTCTTCCGCGCCGGCGCGACGAACGCCTGGATTTTCGCGCCAAGCGCGGTGGCGTTGGGCGCATTGCACGGGCTTGAACCCGGCCACTCGAAGACAATGATGGCGGCGTTCATCGTCGCTGTCCGCGGCACTGTGGCGCAAGCGGTGTTGCTCGGCGTCGCGGCGACGCTTTCCCATACGGCCATTGTCTGGGCGATCGCGCTCACGGGACTCTATTTCGGCGCGCAACTCAACGTCGAGGCGAATGAGCCTTATCTGCAGATCGTTTCTGGCGCTCTGATCCTCCTCGTCGCCCTCTGGATGATTTGGCGAAGCTGGCGCGACATCGCCGTCTCCAGGGACCAAACCACACAGGCGCGAGAAGTCGGCGGAGGCGGCGCCCGTTTGGCGATCGGCCACGCGCATGCCGGCGCTGGCGCGCATGTTCACGCGCATGACGCAGGAATTCCGCACAGTCACCAGGAAGAGGAATTCGAAAGCGAACTTCTAGACGTCGATCCGACCGTCTACGCCGATGCGCACGAGCGCGAACACGCGCTGGATATCGAACGGCGTTTCGCCAATCGTCGGGTGACAACGGGCCAGATCATTCTTTTCGGCCTGACAGGCGGCCTTATTCCATGCCCAGCTTCGATCACCGTGCTCCTTCTGTGCCTGCAGGTCGGACGCATCGGACTGGGCGCGCTGCTCGTGCTGTGCTTCAGCGTCGGTCTGGCGCTGACTCTCGTGCTGGTCGGGGTCGCAGCGGCGCTCGGCCTGCGTCACGCCGCCTCGTGCTGGCCGGGGTTCGAGGCCTTTGCGGCGCGCGCCCCTTATTTTTCCGGCGCAATCGTCGCCGCGATCGGGGCCTATACGATCGCGTCGGGAGCAGCCGCCCTCGCGTAGCTATTTCTCGATGTGAAACGCCGCTTTCGTCACTCGGGGGGTGATCGGCTCGTCGAGAAAGAAGTCGAGCGCTGCATCGACTCTTGGGTCGACGGCGTAAGTCGAGAAGTCGGTCATGCCTTCTTCCGTCAAAACCTGCACATCTATAAAGAAATTGCCGCTGCAGCTTTTTGCTGGGCGAACAAGGATGGCGTGCGCGGCGTCGGCAACGATCTCAGGCTTTCGCGAACGGCGCAGCAATTCGTCGCCGCCAAGAAGATTGCTGACGGCGGCCGTCGCGATCGCGGTCTCAGGCCACAATGAATTCGCCGCGACGCCATCGGACGCGAGATCCCTTGCGAGACCAAGAGTTACGAGGCTCATCCCATATTTCGACATTGTGTAGGCGAGGTTCGGAGAGAACCACTTCGGGTTCAAATCGATCGGCGGCGATAGCGTCAGAATGTGCGGGTTTGCGGATTTCCGCAGATGCGGCAGCGCCGCCTTGCAGCAAAGATAGGTGCCACGCGCGTTGATCTGCTGCATCAGATCGAAGCGCTTCATCTCGAGCGCGTCGATGCTGCGCAGATCGATGGCGCTCGCATTGTTAATGAGAATATCGATCCCGCCAAAGCAGGACACGGCCTGATGAACCGCCGCTTCGACTTGATCTTCGAAGCGAATGTCGCACGGCACGGCGAGCGCCTGACCGCCCGCCGCTTCGATCTCGGCTGCGGCAGTGTAGATGGTGCCCGGAATTTTTGGATTTTCCGTCACGCTCTTCGCCGCGACGACGATATTCGCGCCGTCGCGCGCCGCGCGCAGCGCGATGGCGAGGCCGATGCCGCGGCTCGCCCCGGTGATGAAGAGCGTCTTGCCGGCGAGCGAGCGCGTCGTGGAGTCTGTCATGACGCGTTTGTCATGGCGCGCTCGCGCAATCATTCGTCACGGAAATGCCGGGCCGCCTCACGCGGCGACCTGAGCGGGATAGCCTGCTTCGGTGATCGCCTTGGCGAGCGCCTGCGCATCCCTCGGCGCCGGAGTCACATCGACCTTGCCGGCAGCGAGATCGACTTTGACGTCGGCGTTCGGCTCGACCGCTTGCACGGCCTTGGTGACATGTTTCACGCACATATTGCAGGTCATGTCTTGCACGTTAAATGTCGTCATCGCTTCCTCCTTGATTTCTTTATCGGCCGCTTCGGTTTCGATCATCGGCGCCTGACAGGCGGCCGCCTCCGCGGATGCAATGACCGCTGGCGGCTCAAAGCGGCGCAGGCGCAGGGCATTGGTAAGCACAAAAACGCTCGACAACGCCATGGCCGCGGCGCCGAACATCGGCGAGAGCAGTATGCCATTGACCGGATAGAGGGCGCCGGCGGCGACGGGTATGAGCACAACGTTGTAGCCGAAGGCCCAGAACAGATTCTGCTGAATGTTGCGCATCGTCGCATACGAGATCGCGAGCGCCGCCGGCACCTTGGCGAGATCGCCCGACATCAACACGACGTCGGCGGCTTCGATCGCAATGTCGGTTCCCGTGCCGATGGCGATGCCGGCGTCGGCGGCGGCGAGCGCCGGCGCGTCGTTCACGCCGTCGCCGACGAAGGCGATTTTGTTGGCTTCTCGCAAGCGTTTGAGCGTCGCGACCTTTCCATCAGGAAGGACCCCGGCGACGACGACGTCAATTCCCAGTCTCCGGGCGATGGCTTTTGCTGTGCGCTCGTCGTCGCCGGTGATCATCGCCGTCTTCGCGCCGATTGAATGAATCGCGTCAATCGCGGCGCGGCTCGTCGGCTTCAGATCGTCGGCGACGGAGAGTATGGCGGCGAGCTTGCCGTCGACCGCGACATACAGCGGCGTCTTGCCGTCCTCGGCGAGGCTCTGAGCGTCCTGAGCGAAGGGCGCGGCGTCGACGCCGAGCGACGCCATGAAGCGCTCGGCGCCGACGGCGATGGTCTTGCGGTCAACGGTTCCGGTGACGCCCATGCCGGCGACTGACTTAAAGTCCGCGCAGGGCGAAAGAGAGAGGTCCGCGGCTTTGGCGGCGGCGACGAGCGCGGCGCCCACCGGATGTTCCGACTGCGCCTCGACGCTCGCCGCGAGACGCAGAATGTCCATTTCCTTCTTGCCCCGTGTCGCGACGAGATCGGTGAGGCGCGGCTTGCCGTAAGTGAGCGTGCCGGTTTTGTCGAAGGCGATGAGGGTGACGTCGCGCAGCGTCTGCAGCGCCTCGCCCTTGCGGAACAGCACGCCGAGCTCCGCCGCGCGGCCGGTGCCGGTCATGATCGCCGCCGGCGTCGCGAGACCCATGGCGCAGGGGCAGGCGATGATGAGCACGGCGACCGCGTTGACCAGCGCATAAGTAAGGCGCGGCTCCGGTCCGATCAGCATCCAGATAACGAAGGTCAGCGTCGCGACGGCAAAGACAGCGGGAACAAAAACTGCCGTGACGCGATCGACCATCGCCTGAATCGGGAGTTTCGCCCCCTGCGCCTGCTCGACCATGCGGATGATGCCGGCGAGCGTCGTATCCGCGCCGACCCGGGTCGCGCGAAACGAGAAGGCGCCAGAGCCGTTGACGGTCGCGCCGGTGACGGCGGCGCCAGGCCTTTTTGCGACGGGCGTCGGCTCGCCTGTCACCATCGATTCGTCGACGTGGGACGAGCCTTGCGTGACCACGCCGTCCGTTGGGATGCGTTCGCCTGGGCGCACCAGAACGATATCGCCGACGCGAACGTCGTCGATGTCGACGTCCACAGTCGCGCCGTCGCGCTCGACGCGCGCGGTTTTCGGCTGGAGCCGCGCCAGCGCGCGGATCGCTTCCGAGGTGCGGCCTTTGGCGCGCGCTTCGAGATAGCGGCCAAACAGGATGAGGGTAACGATGACGACCGCCGCTTCGTAATAGACATGGACCGAGCCGGCGGGCAGCGTGCTTGGCGCAAAAGTCGCGACGACCGAATAGAGATAGGCGCTGAGCGCGCCCGTCGCGACGAGCGCGTTCATGTCGGGCTGTCGTCGCAACAGCGACGGAATCCCCTTGAGGAAGAAAATGAGGCCAGGGCCGAACAGCACGACGCTGGCGAGCAGGAAGGAAATCTCGCGGATCCTCGCCTCGCCGATCGTGGTCATGGCCCAGTGGTGGACCGTTGGGATGAGATGGCCGCCCATCTCGACCGCGAAGATCGGCGCCGTCAGAATGGCGGCGACGATGAGTCGGAAGCGCAGCGCGCGCATTTCCTCTTCCCGCCGCGCCCGCTCGCGATCTGCGCCGCCTGAATCGGCCTCGATCTGTCGAGGTTCATAGCCGGCTTGCGAAATGGCGCGGCGCAGGCGGTCAGTGAGGCCAGGCCCGGCGAGCGCACGTAAGGATGCGCGCTCGGTCGCGAGATTGACTTTCGCCTCGATGACGCCCGGAACGGCGTTCAGCGCCTTCTCGACATGCGCGACGCAAGAGGCGCAGGTCATGCCGCCGACGCCCATCTCTATCGTCTCGACGACTGGCTCATAGCCGGCATCGGAGACGGATTTGACGAGCTGCGTAAGATTTGTGTCCGGCGCGAGCGAAACTTCCGCCCTTTCAGTGGCGAGATTCACATGCGCCGATTTCACGCCGGGCGTGTGCGCAAGGGCCTTCTCGACATGCGATACGCAGGAGGCGCAAGTCATGCCTCGCACGGTGAAGTCGATGCGCTCGCCCGCCGCAGTCGCGTCCATTTTTTTGCCGCCTCTTTCCGCGCCGCGCAGTTTAGAGCCACCGCCGAGTGCGCGCCATATAGGTCCGATAGTCGCCGCCAAATTTCTCAAGAAGATGCCGTTCTTCGGGCACAATGGCGAGCTTTGTCAGGCCAAACGCCAGAACGGGCGTCAACAACAGCGTAAACGGCGAGCCAAGGAACAGGCCTAGTCCGAAAATCAGGGCGACGTGAGACACATAGATCGGATTGCGCGAAAAGCGGAACGGCCCCTCGGTCACGAGATAGGACGCGGCGCGATGTGGCAGGATCGTTGTTTGATGGCGCGAGAGAATGCGAAAGCACCAGACATCATTGGCGAGCGCTAGGACGACGATGGCTACCCCGGCGACCTGCGGCAGAGAGGAAGAAGCGCGATCGATGAGCGAAGCCCGCGTCGCGGCGTCGAGCGCAAGCCCGGCAGCGAGCGTCAGCGCCATCAGGATCGGGGGCCAGGGATAGCGGGAAGGCGACGCATGGGCGCTTGTCGGCGCATTCATTGCGGCTGCTCCGTGGAAAGCTCTCACATGTAAATCGCATTTCAGCGTAGCGGTTTCAAGTGGATGTCAAGGCTGACTTGACGCCAGCCTGGCGGTCTGTCAAGAATGGCTTGACGGAGGCGCTCGCGATGATCGCTTTGCCCAAACGTAAACTGCGCTGCTCGTTTTGTAGAAAATCGGAGACCCAGGTCTCGCGGCTCATTGGCGGCGCCGCAGGCGGTTACATTTGCGAAGACTGTGTCGGCGTTTGCAACAAGATCCTTGACGTCGCGCCCTCCCCATTCAAAAGCTGGGACGATCTCACCGACGAGCAGTTGCTGGGCTCGATCAAAGCGAGCGAGGCCAGCGTCGCGGCTCTGCATTCTCTTATCCACGCGCAAGTCGCGGCGCTTCGCAAACGCGAGGTCAGCTGGACCGCGATCGGCAAGGCCCTCGGGGTATCCCGACAAGCGGCCTGGGAGAGGTTCTCCTGATCCAAAATCGGCCATCCATGCTGGAGCGCTACGCGCGCGATCTCGCAAGCCTCGCGGCCCATGGCAGGTTACGCGCGCTCGCGCCGCGTGTGGGCTTGGATTTCGCTTCTAACGATTATCTGGCGCTGGCCGAGTCGCCGGAACTGGCGGCGGCAGTGAGCGCGGCGCTTGCGCGCGGCGTTCCTGTCGGCGCTGGCGGTTCAAGGCTTTTGCGCGGCAATCATCCGGAGCACGAAGCTTTGGAGGAGGAGGCGGCGCGATTCTTTGGCGCCGAAAGCGCGCTCTACTTCAGCGCCGGCTTTACCGCCAATGAGGCGCTGCTCTCCACCGCGCCTCAGCGTGAAGATTTCATTCTCTGTGACGCTCTCGTACATGCGAGCGCTCATGAGGGCATGCGATTGGCGCGCGCGCAGAATGCGAAGTTTCCTCATAATGACGTTAGCGCGGCGGATGAGGCGATCCGCGCCTGGCGCGAGAAAGGCGGACGCGGAAAGGCGTGGATCGTGGTCGAGAGCCTTTACAGCATGGATGGCGATAAGGCGCCGCTCGACGATCTGTTCGCGCTTGCCACGGAAAATGACGCCTTTCTGCTGATCGATGAAGCGCATGCCACAGGCATTTATGGTCCCGGCGGCCGTGGACTCGCAGCGAGCTTTGAAGGCAATGACAACGTCATTACCTTGCACACCTGCGGCAAGGCGATGGGAGTCGCGGGCGGTCTACTCTGTCTGCCGCGCGTCTTGCGCGACTTCATGATCAACCGCTGCCGGCCGTTCATCTTCGCGACCGCGCCTTCACCCATCATCGCCGCTTGCGTGCGCGCGGCGCTCAAGATTATTGAGGCGGCCGACGATCGGCGCGCCGAGCTTATGTCGCGCATCGACTTCGCCGGCGCGGAGCTACGGCGGCTTTGCGCGCTCGAATCTTCCGGGACTCAGATTCAACCGATTATCGTCGGTTCTGACGTTCGCGCCACGACTCTTGCGTCGCGCATGCAGGCGCATGGCTATGATATTCGCGCCATTCGTCCACCAACAGTGCCGGACGGTTCCGCCCGGTTGCGCATCGCGCTGACGCTCAATACGAGCAAAGAAGATGTTGCGCGCATGATCGGGCATCTCGGCGAAGAGCTGGCGAGGCTCGAATCATGAACCGCCGATTCGTGATCGTTGGAACGGATACGGGCGTCGGCAAGACCGTCGTCTCCGCCGCGATCGTCGGCGCGCTTAACGCCTATTACTGGAAGCCGGTGCAGGCGGGCCTTGACGGCGAGACCGATTCGCAGACTGTCGCGCGCCTTTCCGGCGCGCCGGCCGATCACATTCTTCCCGAGGCCTGGCGGCTGCGTCGAGCGGCGTCGCCGCACCTCGCCGCACGTGACGAAGGCGTCGAAATCGACGCCGCGGCGCTGAACCCGCCGCCGTGCGACGGTCCTCTCGTCCTAGAGACGGCCGGCGGCGCGATGACGCCGCTCAGCGATCGCGCCCTGACGATCGATGTGCTTGAACGCTGGCATATGCCCGTCATTCTTGTCGCACGCACGAGCCTCGGCACAATCAATCACAGCCTGCTGGCGCTCGAAGCGCTGCGCAGACGAGGCGTCCCGATAAAGGGAATCATTTTCGTCGGCGACGCCGACCCCGACGCTCAGCGCGCTATCGAGACGATTGGGGGCGCGCGCATTCTCGGCCGTCTCCCTAGACTCGATCCTTTGAATCAGAAGACGCTCAGCGCGGCGTTCAGGGCCGCAATCGCGCGCGACGCCTTCGGGAGCGGCGCGTGAGCTTCGTCACCGATTCTCCAATCTGGCGGCCGTTCACGCAGCACGCGCTGCAGCCCGGCGCCTTCAAGATCGCACGCGCCCAAGGCGCCTGGCTCGAAGCCGAAGACGGCAAGCGCTTTCTCGACGCCATTTCGTCCTGGTGGGTGATCACCCATGGCCATCGCCATCCGGCGATCATGCAGGCCATCCGCGAAGAAACCGAGCGGCTCGATCAGATCATTTTCGCGGGGTTCACTCATGAGCCGGCGGAAGCGCTCGCGCGGCGTCTCGTCACGCTGACGCCGCCAGGCCTCGACTATGTCTTTTATTCCGACAGCGGCTCGACTTGCGTCGAAGTGGCCATCAAGATGGCGCTCGGCTTCTGGCGCAATCGCGGAGAAGCGCGCACGCGCATCGTTGCGCTCGAGCACGGCTATCACGGCGATACGATTGGCGCGATGTCGGCTGGCGCGCGCTCGCCCTTCAATGCGCCTTACGAGCCGCTGCTCTATGAAGTGTCGCGCATTCCCTTCCCGTCGCGCGGACGCGAGCAGGAGTCGCTCGACGCTCTGGAGCGCGCTTGTCGCGAGAAGCCGGCGGCCTTCCTCGTCGAGCCGCTCATTCTGGGCGCCGGCGGCATGCGCATCTACGGCGCCGATACGCTCGCAGAGATGAAGCGCATTTGTGCGCAATATGGCGTGTTGTTCATCGCCGATGAAGTGATGACGGGCTTTGGCCGCACGGGAACGCTTTTTGCGTGTGAGCAGGCGGACGTCGTGCCGGACATCGCCTGCTACGCCAAGGGCCTTACCGGCGGCGCGCTGCCGCTCGCCGTCACAATGTGCAAGCGCGAGATTTTCGAGGCGCATTTATCGCCGGAGCGCGCGCGCGCCTTTTTTCACTCAAGCTCCTACACGGCCAATCCGATCGCCTGCGCGGCGGCGCTCGCCAATCTCGACGTCTGGGCGACAGGCGTTCCCGCCGCGCGCGTTGTGGAGTTGGGTGAGATGCAGGCGACGCGCATCGCACGCTTTGCGGACGATGCGCGTTTCTCCAACGCCCGTCAGATCGGAATTATAACGGCGCTTGATCTCAATGTCGGGCAGGGCGGTTACCTTGCGACGATCGCGCTCGATCTGATGCGCTTCTTCAACGAGCGCGGGCTGCTGCTGCGGCCGCTCGGCCCGACGATCTATGTCTTGCCGCCTTATTGCGTCGAGGCGGCCGAACTCGATCTCATTTACGAAGCAATCGGCGAGGCGGCGGATCATTTCGGCGGGCGCTAGATCACGCTGCATTTGGGCGGAGTCGCCCAAATGCAGATAATTTGATCGATCTTAAAAGTTTAGAGCGCGCTCTATGCGAAAAACCGGGTTCCACTTTTTCGCGAGCCGCGCTCTAGCGCCCGAGCGCGGTGCGCACGCTCCGGCCGCGTCCTTCATCTGGAACGGTTTTCTTGCGCGCGAGAAATTCTTCCTTCAGCGCGCGCCGCAAAATCTTGCCGACATTGGTCTTGGGCAGGCTCTCGCGAAACTCGAAGTAGCGCGGAATTTTGTAGCTCGTCAGCTGCTCATGCGCGAAAGCGCGCAACTCTTCTCGCGTGAGGCTCGGATCGCGCGCAACGACAAAGGCCATCGGCGCCTCGCCGGAATGTTCATGCGGCACGCCGATGACCGCGACTTCCTTCACTTTGGGGTGTTCGACCAGAACGGATTCGACTTCATTCGGATAGACGTTGAAGCCTGAAACGAGGATCATGTCCTTCAAACGATCGACGATCTTGATCAGCCCGTCCGGCGCCATCACGGCGACGTCGCCTGTCTTGAGAAATCCGTCGGGCGTCATGGCTTTTGCGGTTTCATCTGGCCTTCGCCAATAGCCTGCCATCAATTGCGGTCCCTTGACGCAAAGTTCGCCCCGCTCGCCGATGGGAACCGGTTCGCCTTCAGGCGAGCGCACCGAGACTTCCGTCGACGGCACCGGATAGCCGATCGCGCCGGTGAATTCCGGTATCGTTAGTTTGTTGATCGTGACGATCGGCGACGTCTCGGTCAGTCCATAGCCTTCGACGATCGGCTTGCCGGTCAAGGCCTTCCACTTTTGCGCCACCACTTCCTGCGTCGACATGCCGCCTGAAATTGTGAGAAGAAGATTGGAATAGTCGACCGACTTCGCCGTTGAATGATCGGCGATCGCCGCATAGAGCGTGTTGACGCCGGAGAACAACGTGAACGTCGATTTCTTCAACGTCGCGATGAGGCCCTTGATGTCGCGCGGATTGGCGATGAGCAGACAGCAGCCGCCGGTCTTCACGATAAGCATCAGGCAGGCGGTGAGACCGAAGATGTGATAGAGCGGCAACGCCGTCACTATGATCAACGGCTTATCTGTAAGATAGGGCTTCAGCCATGCCCAGGACTGCTCGACATTGGCGGCGACATTGCGATGCAGCAGCATAGCGCCTTTGGCGACGCCGGTGGTGCCGCCGGTGTATTGCAGAAAGGCGATATCGTCCGGCCCGACTGACGGCGGCTTGAACGGCTCCTCGGCGCCCGCCTGCAATACTTGCGCGAAGCCGACGCAGCCCGGCAGCCGATAGGCGGGGACCATGCGCTTGATCCAGCGCGAAACGAAATTGACGATCAGTCCGCGCAGCCCCATCAGATCGCCGGGTTTCACAATGATCGCCCGCTCGAGTTTCATTTCGGACCAGGCGGCGGCGGCGGTATGCGCGAAGTTTTCGAACACGAACAAAAAGCGCGCGCTAGAATCATTCATCTGATGTTCGAGCTCGTGCGGCGTATACAGCGGATTGACGTTCACAACGACGCCGCCGGCGAGCAAGACGCCAAAGAGGATCGCGGGATAAGCCAGGACGTTCGGCGACATGATCGCGACCCGATCGCCCTTTCTCAGTCCGCGGGTTTGCAGCCAGGCGGCGACGGCGACGGAGGCGCGGCCGAGCTCTTCGAAGGTGAGCGTTGCGCCGAAACTCTCCATTGCGGTTCTGTCGGCGAATTCAGTAACGCTCGTGTTGAAAACGTCGACGAGCGTCGAATAGGACGACGGATCTATATCCGCCGGAACGCTTGCGGGATAGGAAGAAAGCCAGGGCCGCTTCGCGTAGGGGTCCTCTCGTTGTTCCACGCTGGTCATTGTCGTCCTTGGACCTCCGCGAGTCGGCGTCGATCCGCATCGCGAATCGTCCGCTCCGCCTATCTGCTTCTGTTCAAGATAGCGCGTCTAGGACGAAATGAGGTTTTTCCCCTCACAATCATTATGTTGCATCGCCAACTGGTCACGCGGCGCCTGTGGCGGCCGGCGCGAGGCCGAGAAGCAGCGTAACGCCGAGCGCGAGGACGAGGATTGCGGCGATGAATTCGCCGCTGCGCGCGATGATGACCGCGCGTCGCGAATCCTTTGCGCCAAGCCGCACCGCCGCGCTCTTCGCGTAGACGGCCGTCGCTGCGAGGGCTCCGGTCGTAATCGCCGTTCCAGCGGACATGGCGACGACAGCTCCGGCTCCGGCGGAGAACAGCCCTTGCGACAGGGTGAAGGCCAGAATGAGAATGGCCCCCGAGCAGGGACGCAGGCCGGCGGCGACCACAGTCGCCGCAGCGTCGGCGAGGCGGAACTTCGGTCCGATTAATGTCGAGGGGTCCGGCGCGTGGCGGCAGTTCTCGTCATGTACATGAGCCGGATCGTCGATCGCCTCGCAGACAAAGCCGCGCGTCGTGGAAGCGGTCGCTGGCGCGCTAAGGGCGGCTGACAGCGCGCGTCCCTTCACCCAGGCGAGACGCGCGCCGACCGCGGTGACGGCCGCGTAGCTTACGAGCTCGATCAGGCGCGTCGCGTCGCTCATCTCACGCGCGGTCGCGCGAAAAACCGCCGCGGCGGCGCCGACGATGGCGATAGCGACCAATCCCTGCAGCAGAGCGGCGAGCGCCGCGAGCAGCAGGCCGCGCTTCAGCGCCGTTTCATTGGCGAGCATATAAGATGCAAGCACCGCCTTGCCGTGACCCGGCCCCGCGGCATGAAATGCGCCATAAGCGAAACTCGCCGCTGCGAGCGCGAGGAAAGCCGAAGGATCGGTCTTAAGCGCCCGCACGGCTGCTTGCAGCTCAGTTTGGAACTTGCTTTGCCATGCCAAAATGAGCCCGGCGAAGCCCGTTGCGGCGCCAACGGATTCTTGCGCCCCGACGGCAAAAGGATGGCGCGGCGCGCACCAGGAAGATGAAGCCGCAATGGCGACGATCGCCGCCGCAGTTACGCCGACCCAGAAGACCCTTTGTCCAATCCTCACGGACAGGCCACGATCGCGCGCGTCGCCAGCTTCACGCCGAAATCGGCCCCCGGCGACATGTTCTGAAAGAAGGCTTCGCTCAGCTTCTGATTGTCCGTCGCTATAAGCGGCGCGGGCTCGACGAGACTAAGCGAGCACCCTGAGGGCGCTCCCGAGAGCGTCACAGGATCTTTTTTCTCGAGTCCAAAGGATACGAAATATGTCGGGTCATAAATTTGAAAGGAGAAGGGCTTTTTGGCCGCGACCGGGGTCTCCAGCGGCAGGAAAAAGCGCATTGTGACAATTTTCTTGTCGTTGGCTTCAAGCGTCACGTTTTCGGGCTGCTTGAACGCGAGCTTGGCGTTGTTCTGCTTGGCGAAGGTGAAAAAATCGAATTCCGCCAACGACTCGACGTTCGTTTTGGCGAGCGGCGCGAGTTCTTCGCGGGTAGGCGGCTTTCCGTCCTTGCCGAGCCCCTGCACGGCATAGGCCGAATACATTTCGTCGAACTCCCAAGCGTGTTGAACGCCTGCGATCTTGCCGTCTGGCGCGAACACCACCTCGCTGCGCACCGCCACCCAGACATGGGGGTGGGCGGACGCCATCCCAATTCCCATCACTGTCGCGAAAAGGATAAGAATCGAGTTGATTTTCAGATTCATGCGAGTCTCGCGCTTAGGCGGCGAAGGCGGCAAAAACGCGGCGCAGGCTCGCCCTTTGAGCCTGTGCATGCTAGGAGATCCCTCCTTGAAAAGGCGCTTTCCTGTGGCATAAGGTGGCGGATGCAGAGTCGGCGCCGGCAGAGCGCTGCGCGGCGGGATGCCGCAACCGGCTGGGTCGTTAAACCGGATTCGTTCACGGGTTGATCCTTGTCTTTTAGCGTGTGAGCGCAAGAGTCCCAAGCGCGCTTCGCCGAATTCGCGCAGGAGAGCAGTAATGGCGGAAATTGCCGCCGGCGACGCAGTGACCGGCTCCGCCTTCGCCGAGGCGTCGCTCTCAGATCGATTTGACCTCGATAAATCGCGCGTGCTGATCACCGGCACTCAGGCGATCGTGCGTCTGCTCCTCATGCAGAAGGAGGCTGACCGCCGCGCGGGGCTGAACACCGCGGGCTTCGTCACCGGCTATCGCGGCTCGCCGCTGGGCGGCGTCGACGCGCAAATGCACAAGGCCAAGGCGCTCTTCGACGCCAATGATATCCTATACATGCCGGGACTCAACGAAGATCTCGCGGCGACCGCCATCTGGGGCGCTCAGCAGGCTGAGATGCGGGGCGAAGGCAAATATGACGGCGTCTTTTCGCTCTGGTATGGCAAAGGTCCCGGCGTCGACCGCAGCGGCGACGCCTTCCGTCACGTCAATCTCGCCGGCACTTCGCGCTACGGCGGCGCGCTGGCGCTCATGGGCGACGATCATACGGCGGAATCCTCCACCACCGCGCATCAGTCGGACTACCATTTCGTCGACGTGATGATTCCGATCCTGTCGCCCGCCGGCGTGCAGGAAATTCTCGACTACGGGCTCTATGGTTTCGCCCTGTCGCGCTTTGCGGGCGTATGGGTCGGCTTGAAGCTTCTCAAAGATACGGTTGAGTCGACGGCTTCGATTGACGGTTCGCCCGATCGTATCCGTCCGACCCTGCCGCCGGACTTCTTCATGCCTTCGGGCGGCCTCAATATTCGTCCCGGCGATCCAGTTCTCGCTCAGGAAGAGCGTATGCAGGAGAGCAAGCGCGACGCGATGCTCGCCTTCATTCGCGCCAATCGCTTGAACCGCATCATTACGTCGGGCGGCGCCAATCCGAAGATCGGCGTCATTACGGTCGGCAAATCATACCTCGACGTGCGTCAGGCGATGGACGATCTCGGCCTCGACGAAGTCAAGGCGAATGATCTCGGTCTGCGGCTCTACAAGATCGCGGCGCCCTGGCCACTAGAGCCGCAGGGCTTGCGCGAATTCGCACGCGGACTCGACCTCATCATCGTCGTCGAAGAAAAACGTTCGCTGATCGAAGTGCAGCTGCGCGAAGAATTATACGGCGCGCCGCATCAGCCGCTCTGCATCGGCAAGAAGGACGAGCGTGGCGAGTGGCTGTTTCCTGTCAAGGGCGCGCTTGACGCCAACGACGTCGCCATCGCCATCGGCCGCCGCCTTTTGAAATATCATCCGCTCGAGGAGCTTGAAGCGCGCGTGCGTCGGCTCGAAAAACTGCAGGATCGCCGCCGGACGATGACCGACGTCACCGTTCGCGTGCCGCATTTCTGCGCCGGCTGTCCGCATTCGACCTCGACCCATGTGCCGGAGGGCTCGCGCGCCTATACCGGCATCGGTTGTCATTACATGGCGCAATGGATGGGCCGCTCGACCGAAGGCTACACCCATATGGGCGGCGAAGGCGCGAACTGGATCGGCGAGGCGCCGTTCTCGACGCGCAAGCATATGTTCCAAAACCTCGGCGACGGCACCTACAACCATTCGGGTTCGCTGGCCATCCGCTTTGCGGTCGCGACCAATACCAACATCACCTTCAAGATTCTGTTCAATGGCGTCGTCGCCATGACTGGCGGCCAGAAGCATGAAGGCGAAGTGACGGTCGAAACGATTGCGCGACAGGTCGCCGCGGAAGGCGTCAAGAAAATCGCGCTCGTCACGGACGAACCCGGCAAATATGCGTCGACAGTCGACTGGCCGCCGGGCCTGACGATTCATCACCGCAATGTTCTCAATGAGGTGCAGCGCGAATTGACGCAGACCGAGGGCGTAACCGTCCTCATCTATGATCAGACCTGCGCGACCGAAAAACGTCGTTTGCGCAAGCGCGGGCTGATGCCAGATCCGGATTCGCGCGTCATCATCAACGAACTCGTCTGCGAAGGCTGCGGCGACTGCGGCACGGCGTCGAACTGCGTCGCCGTGCAACCTGTCGAAACGGAATTCGGCCGCAAGCGGCGCATCGATCAGTCCGCCTGCAACAAAGACTTTTCATGCCTCGAAGGCTTCTGCCCGAGCTTCGTCACCGTTCACGGCGGGCGGATGAAGAAGGCGCCGCTGCCTTCGAAGAAAGACGCCAGCGGCCAGCCTGCGCTGCCGGAGCCTCGCATCGCCGAGATCGGCGCCTTGCCCTATGGCGTCCTCGTCGCGGGACTCGGCGGCACCGGCGTCGTCACCGTCTCCGCCATTCTCGGCATGGCTGCGCACCTCGAGGGCAAAGGGGTCGGCGTCATCGATATGGCCGGCCTCGCGCAGAAGGGCGGGGCGGTTTATTGCCATGTGAAGATCGGCCAAACCCCGGCGGACGTTCACGCCATCCGCATTGCGGCCGGCGAAGCCGATCTGATGTTGGGCTGCGATCTTGTCGTCGCCGGCGCAAAGCAGGTGCTCGCCGCCGTCGAGCAAGGCAAGACGGCGGTGCTGGTGAACTGCGCCGAAGTTTTTCCCGGCGACATTGAGCGCAATCCCGATTTCATTTTGCCGTCTGAAGAGATCAAGCAGGCGATCCGCCGCGCGGGCGGCCCGGAGTCGACCTTCATCGACACCACGGCGCTTGCGCAGGCGTTGCTCGGCGATTCCATCGCCGCGAATATTTTCATCCTCGGCTACGCCTGGCAGAAGGGTTATTTGCCTTTATCGGACGCGGCGATCCTGCGCGCCATTGAGTTGAACGGCGAATCCGTGCCGATGAACCATTCGGCTTTTCTCTGGGGCAGACGCGCCGCTCATGATCTGAATAGCGTGCTCGCCGTCGTCGAGACGCTGCGCCAGCCCAATCGCAATCGAGAGAAATCCAAGACTCTCGAAGAGATCATCGAACGTCGCGCGGCTTTTCTCGCGGACTACCAGAATGAAGCCTACGCCGCCCGCTACCGCGCCCATGTCGAGAAGATCGCCAAGCTCGAAGCCCTTCGCGCGCCGGGTTCGCGCGAAGTGACCGAAGCGGTCGCGCGCTATCTTTTCAAGCTGATGGCGGCGAAGGACTATTACGAGGTCGCGCGGCTATACACGGACGGCGCCTTTCAGCGCCAACTCGACGAAACCTTCGAGGGCGACCTGCGTCTCGAGTTGCATCTTGCGCCCAGTCTTCCTTCGCTGCAGCGCAAGACTGACTTCGGCGGTTCGCGCAAGTTCACATTTGGACCTTGGATGTTCAATGTGCTGCGCGTATTGGCGAAAATGAAGAGCTTGCGCAACACATGGCTCGATGTCTTCCGCTTCGATCATGACCGCGTGGTGGAGCGGAGATTGCTCGGGGACTACGAAGCGCTGCTCGATGAATTTTCCATTTCGCTCACGCCGGAAAATCACGCGAGCGCCGTCGCGCTCGCGCGGCTACCGGAGCACATTCGCGGCTTCGGCCATATCAAGGCGCGCCATATCGCCGCCGTAGACGCCGAGCGCGAGCGGCTGATGGCCGAATATCGGCACCCGGCCGCGGTGAAACTCGCCGCCGAGTGAGTCCGGATCAACGGCGTGATATAAATCCGACTGGCCGGCGCCTTAAAGCTGTCATTCCCGGCAGGCCGAAGCCCTGATCGGGAATCCAGAGCTACATGACGAGGCTCGGATTTGCCCTGGATTCCCGATCGCGCTCCGCGCGTCGGGAATGACATGGGCGAAGCGATCATGAAAGGATCGGTGGAAGTTGGCGTGACAGATTCGCTTTCGTCATCTCTTCTTTCGTGTGCCGCGCTAGCGCCCTGCCGCCGCGCGCTCGTGCTCGGCGGCTCGACCGAAGCGCGCATGCTTACGGCGTGCATCGCCGCCGACCCGCGTCTCGAAGGCGTCATTTCGCTTGCCGGACGCACCAGCGCGCCGCAGGCGTATGATCTGCCGACTCGCGTGGGCGGATTCGGCGGCATTGAAGGGCTGACGCGCTATCTCCTTGATGAGCGCATCACTCATGTCGTTGACGCGACGCATCCCTTCGCGGCGCGTATCTCCGCCAACGCTCGCGCCGCTTGCGCAGCCGCCGGCGTGCCGCTGCTTGTGCTGACGCGTCCGCCATGGGCTCCTGCGCAAGGCGACCGCTGGATGGAGGTCGCGGACAATGCCGCGGCGGCCCGCGCGCTTGGCGTGGCGCCCCGTCGGGTCTTTCTTGCGATCGGCCGCCAGGGCGTTTCCGATTTTCGCGTCGCGCCGCAGCATGATTATCTCTTGCGCGTGATCGAACCGCCGAACGTCGACGATCTGCCGCCATCCTGCGAGGTGATCTTCGGCCGCGGTCCCTTCGCGCTCGAGGACGAAGTCGCGCTGATACGCGACAGACGCATCGAGATCGTCGTCACCAAAAACAGCGGCGGCGCGCTCGCCTACGCCAAGATCGAAGCTGCACGGACGCTCGGGCTCAGCGTCGTCATGATCGCGCGTCCAGCGAGCGGCGACGCCGCGACGACGCATGATATCGACGCGGCGATGGCTTTCCTCGCTTCATGAGCCGCACGCTGATGATCCAGGGAACAGGCTCCGATGTCGGCAAATCGCTGCTCGTCGCGGGCCTCGCGCGCGCCTTCGCCAATCGCGGCGCCAGAGTCGCGCCCTTCAAGCCGCAGAACATGTCGAACAACGCCGCGGTGACTGTCGACGGCGGCGAGATCGGCCGCGCCCAGGCCTTGCAGGCGCGGGCCGCGCGGCTTACGCCTCGTATCGACATGAATCCGGTGCTCCTCAAACCACAAGGCGCGTCTGGCGCGCAGATCATCGTGCAGGGTCGCGTCGCCGGACAGGCGAAGGCGCGCGACTATCAGGAATTGAAGCCGCGTCTGATGCAGCCTGTGCTCGAGAGCTACGCGCGCCTTAGAGCGGAAACGGATATTATCATCGTCGAAGGCGCCGGCAGCGCCGCCGAGATCAATCTGCGCAAGAACGACATTGCGAATATGGGCTTCGCGCGTGAGGTCGACGCGCCCGTCGCGCTCGTCGGCGACATCGACCGGGGCGGCGTCATCGCCCAACTCGTCGGCTGCAAGGCGGCGCTCGACGATGAGGACGCGGCGATGATCGAAGGCTTCATCGTCAACAAATTTCGCGGCGACGCATCGCTCTTCGACGATGGCATGCGCTTCATCGAAGCTCAGACGGGCTGGCGCTCGCTTGGCCTCGTGCCTTTTTTCGACGCTGCGGCGCGGCTTCCTGCCGAAGACGCCTTCGGATTGCGTGCGCGAGGCCACGATCAGCGCGACGGAGTCCTGATCGCCGTTCCGCTCTTGCCGCATATCGCTAATTTCGACGATCTCGATCCGCTGAAGGCCGAACCCGGCGTGCGCGTGATCTTCCTTAGAGATGGGGAGCCATTGCCGCCCGAGGCGCAATTGGTGATCCTCCCGGGATCGAAAGCGACCATCGCCGATCTCGCGGCGTTGCGCGCCAATGGCTGGGACATCGACATCCTCGCCCATGTGCGCCGCGGCGGCCGCGTGTTTGGGGTTTGCGGCGGCTATCAGATGCTCGGGCGCGTCATTCGCGATCCGCTCGGCGTTGAAGGCGCCGAAGGAGAAGCGCGGGGATTGGGTCTTCTCGACGTTGAGACCGCGTTGACCGGCGAAAAGACGCTGACGCCAGTCAGCGGCCAAGCGCCGATTTTCGACGCGCCTTTCTGTGGCTACGAAATGCATGTCGGAGAAACTTTCGGTCCCGACTGCGCGCGGCCGGCGCTGCGACTTGACGATGGGCGCGCGGATGGCGCGACCGCGCGCGACGGCCTCGTGGCGGGCGCTTATGCGCATGGGATCTTCGCGGACGATTCCTTGCGCGCGTCGCTGCTGCGATCGCTCGGCGCAGCGCCGTCGGCGTTGCGCTACGAGGAGTCGATCGAACAGACGCTCGATGCGCTTGCGGCGCATTGCGCGCGCCATATCGATCTCGACGCGCTGTGGGAGATGGCGCGATGACCGCGCATTCCGCCATCGGCGCGCCGCCGTCTGTGGCGCATGGCGGGCGGCTTGACGCCGCGCGCCGACTCTATCCCGAGGCGCCACAGCCGTGGATCGATTTGTCGACCGGCGTCAATCCGCGCGCCTATCCGTTGCCAAGGCTTGCAGACGAGGTTTTTACGCGACTCCCCGACGATGACGCTTTCGCCGCGCTCGACAGCGCGGCGCGTAAAGCCTATGGCGCGCCGGATGGGGTCGACATCGTCGCAGGCGCCGGCGTGCAAGCCTTCATTCAAATGCTTCCCCGAGTTTTTCCGGCAAGACGCGTCGCGATCCTCGGCTTCACCTATGCGGAACACGCCGCTTGCTGGGCCGCATCGGGCGCGCAGGTCGATGCTGTCGAAACTCTGGACGGGCTTGCGGACGCCGACGTCGGCGTGATCGTCAACCCCAACAACCCTGATGGGCGGGTCATCGAGCCCGCGCAAATTTTGACGACAGCCGGGCAGATGGCGCAGCGTGATCGTCTGTTGATCGTCGATGAATCTTTCATGGATTTTACGCCCGAACGCAGCGTCGCGCGTTTCGTGCATGACCAAAGCCTCATCGTGCTGCGCTCCTTTGGCAAGGCCTATGGGCTTCCCGGAGTGCGGCTCGGCTTCGCGCTCTGCTCGCGTAGATGCGCAGCGAAGCTTCGCGCCGCGCTCGGACCATGGGCCGTGTCGGGGCCGGCGCTCGCGATTGGCGCCCGTGCGCTGGCAGACGACGCTTGGCGGACGAGCGCCGCACAGGCCAGCGCGCAGGACGCGGCGCGTCTCGACGCGCTGCTGACGCGGGCTGGATTTCAGATCCTCGGCGGAACGACGCTGTTTCGGCTGGCGGCGCATCCGCAGGCCGATCGCTGGCATTCGCATCTCGCCTCTCGCGGCTTATTGACGCGCGCGTTCGCCGAAAAACCGGACCGGTTGCGGTTCGGCCTGCCGGGAAATAACGATGCCTGGGGGCGGCTCGCCAAGGCGTTAGAGGGTTGCGATGGCGGCTAAGGCGTCAGAGAAAAGGGAGGACCATCTGGCTCCTGCCGAGGCGTTCGGCGAGGCCGAGCGAGCGGCGATCTATCGCGTCATTCACGCGCGCCGCGACGTTCGCGACGAATTCCTGCCCGACGACGTGCCGCGCGAGGTCCTGCTGCGCATTCTCGACGCGGCGCATCACGCGCCCTCCGTCGGCTTCATGCAGCCGTGGAACTTTATTGTCATCAGGGACATTGAGAAGCGGCGTGCCGCCTACGCGGCCTTTCGGCGCGCCTGCGAGGCCGAGGAACAGGCTCTGGAGCCGGAGCAGCGTTCGCTCTACCGGAGCTTGAAACTGCAAGGCATCATAAAGGCGCCGCTCAATATTTGCGTCACATGCGATCGCGCCCGGTTTGGCGCGACCGGGCTTGGGCGCACCCAGCAACCTGACACAGACATTCTCAGCACCGCTTGCGCGGTTCAGAATCTTTGGCTCGCGGCCCGCGCCGAAGGCGTCGGCGTCGGATGGGTGAGCATCCTTAAGGAAGCTGAATTGCGCAACATATTCAATATTCCCAAAGAGATAGCCGTAGTCGCCTATCTTTGCGTGGGCTATGTCGCGCAGGCCTACAAGGCGCCTGAACTCGAGGTCAAACGCTGGGCGTCGCGTCTCCCCCTGGAAAATCTGATCTTCGAGGACAGTTGGGGAAAACTGGCGGCGTCCACAACTCCGCCTTAAATAGTTGAAAGGCTGGCCCCGGCTTTCCTGTGGACTCCTGGAAATAACCCATTTGCGTGCAAGCCTCTTAGGCGTAGGCGTGATAGGTTGGAGCATTAGGAATCGCCGGATAATCGAAGCTCCATTTGGGGGCGTCGGAGACGCGAACATGGCGCCGGTCAATTTGGAACAGCTCTTCGAGAAAGTTTTCCCGCTCGCCAACAACACCATTCTTACCGTTACCGAAGTGCCAGACTGCGAAGAGCAGCTGCTGAAATTGTTTGAGCGCGCCATGCTGCGCGGTTTCGACAATCATGCGCGGCTCACGCAAATCCAATTGCCGATGGAGCGCTTCCCCGATCTCGATTCAAAGTTCTGGCATGTGCCGATCGAGGATTGCGGCGCGGCGCAGGTGCTGCGCTTCTTCTTCGAGACGCCGCGAACGCAGGCCCACTGACCTCAAGCGCCGCGGACTTTTAACGGCGTGATCCGCTCGTGCGAAGGCGCGGCGGTCTTCTTGCGCCTGAGCTTGCTCATCAGCAAATAGATCACTGGCGTCGTATAGAGCGTCAGCGCCTGGCTGAGCACCAAACCACCGACGATGGTGATGCCAAGCGGTCGCCGCAACTCGGCTCCGATGCCGGTCGCGAAGGCGAGGGGTAGCGCGCCGAAAATCGCCGCAAGCGTCGTCATCAGAATGGGCCGGAAGCGTTCGCGCGCCGCCTCAAGCGCCGCGTCATGCACCGACATGCCGCCTTCTCTTTCGGCCTGCAAAGCAAAGTCGACGAGCATGATGCCGTTCTTCTTGACGATGCCGATCAGCAGCAAAATGCCGATGAATGCGATGATGGTGAATTCGACGCCAAACAGCTCAAGCGACAGCAGCGCGCCAAGCCCAGCGGAGGGCAGGGTCGAAATGATCGTGATTGGATGGATGAGGCTTTCGTAGAGAATGCCGAGAATGATGTATACCGAGAGCAGAGCGGCGAGGATGAGCCCTGCCATTCCGGCCGCGACCTTGCGGAAATCCGCCACGTCGCCAGCAAATTCCGCGCGCAGTCCGCCAGGCGGATTAAGTTCGGCGATTGCTTTTTCGATCGCCGTGACTGTCGCGTCGAGACTGTAGCCGGGCGCGACATTGTAGGAAATGGTTGTGGCCGGCAGCACGCCCTGATGGTGAACGACAAGGGGCGTCGAGCTGCGCTCGATATGCGCAAGCGCAGTCAGCGGAATCTGTTCGCCGGTCAATGAGGAGACATAAATTCCGGCGAGGTCGCGAATGTCGCGCTGCCGTTCGGGCGGCGTCTCATAGATCACCCGATATTGGTTGCGCTGAGTATAGATGATCGCGTCCTGGCGTTGGCCGAAGGCGCTGTTTAGCGCCGCGTCGATGGCAGCGATCTGCACATTCATGCGTGAGGCGGCGTTGCGATCGATGACGACATTGGCACGAAGCCCGCCGCGCTCCTGGTCCGACGTCACGTCGATGAGTTCGGGAGCCTGCTTCAAGCGCTCCAGCACCTTATCGCGCCACGCCTCGAGAATTTCGATCGACGGACTCGCCAGAGTGAACTGATATTGCGCCTTGCTGAGCCGCCCGCCCGATCGCAAATCCTGAGACGGCACCATGAACACGCTAAGGCCCGGAATTTTCGCGAATTCGCGCCGCAGACGCGCGATCACCTCCTTGCTTGACGAGCGCCGTTCGTCCGCTGACTTCAAGGCGACGAATAGCCGTCCCTGGTTCATGGAGGCGGTCAGGTTTGAAGCGCCGATGAACGAGCCGACATTGACCACATCTGGATCGGCGAGCAGCGTCTCAGAAGCGAGCCGCTGCAACCGCGCCATCTCTGTGAAAGACACGTCGCCCGACGCCTCGGTCGTTCCATTAATCAGGCCGATATCGTCTTGCGGCAGCGTGCCCTTGGGGATCGTCTGGTACAGATGGACCGTCCAGGCGATCGAGATGACGACGACAATGAGCGTCGCCCATGGGTGATCGATCACCGGCCGCAGACTGCGCGCGTAGAAGTCAACGACGCGGGCGAGAGCGCCTTCGACAATCCGGTCGAAGCGCGATGGCGGCCTTTCGCGTTGCGCAGGCAAGCGCGCGCAGATCATCGGCGTCACGGTAAGCGAGATGACCGTCGAAATCGCGATGGCGAAGGTTAGCGTCCAGGCGAATTCGCGCAGCAGCCGGCCCATCACGCCTTCCATGAAAAGAAGGGGAATGAAGACCGCGACGAGCGACAGGCTGATCGAAAGGACGGTGAAGCCGATTTGCTTTGAGCCCACCAGCGCGGCTTCCAAGCGGCTCAGACCGCGTTCGGCGTTGCTCTGAATGTTCTCGATCATGACGATTGCGTCGTCGACAACGAAGCCGACCGAGACCGTCAACGCCATCAACGATAGATTGTCGATCGAGAAACCGGCGGCCCACATCGCCGCGCAGGTGCCGACCAGAGAGAGGGGCACCGTAATGTCGGCCGCTATGACAGGCGTGGAGCGGCGCAAAAAAACAAAAACGACGATCATCACCAGCAAGACGGAGATCGCCAGCGTGCGTTGAATGTCGTGAATGCTGGCGCGGATCGTTTGCGTGCGGTCGGCAAGCACATGGATCTGGACGCCGCTTGGAATCCATTCCTTCAGACGCGGCAGCAGCGCCTTAATGTGATCGACGGTTTCGATCACATTGGCGTTGGGCTGCTTCGTGACGATAATGAGTACGGCCGGCTTGCCGTTGAACCAGCCTGCGGAGTTACGGTTTCTTACGCCGAGTTCGACCTTGGCGACGTCGCCGAGCTTGACGACCGCTCCGTTGCGCGACGCGATGACGATGTTGCGATAATCCTCGGGCGTAGAAAGCTGATCGGTTGTCGCTAGAGTGATTTCCCTCGCATCGCCGCCGAGCGCGCCCACGGCGGAATGGGCGTTGGCGGCGTTGAGCGCATTGGCGACGGCGTCGACGCCGAGCCCCATGGCGGCCAGATGCGCGCTATCGACCTGTACGCGGATCGCCGGCTGTTCTGCGCCCGCGAGGCGCGCTTCGGCTACGCCGGAAACCTGCGAAATGCGCTGCGCGATAACGGAGTCGGCCGCGTCGAAAATCGCGCTCGTCGGCAGAGTTTCGGAGGTGAGCGCCAGCACGAGCACAGGCATGCTCGACTGGCTAGCCTTTCGATAGGTCGGCGCCGTCGGCAGATCGGTCGGCAAGTCGGTGATGGAGGCGTTGATCGCCGCCTGCACGTCGCGCGCCGCGGCGTCGAGCGGCCGCGAGATGTCGAACTGGGCGATCATCTGCGTCGAACCAAGCGAATTCGCTGAAGTCAACTCATTGAGGCCCGAGATGGTGGACAGGCGCCGTTCGAGCGGCGCGGCGACAGACGCCGCCATCGTCTGCGGATCGGCGCCTGGCCGCGACGCGGAGATGCCGATAATCGGAAAGTCGACAGCCGGCAGACTCGCCACAGGCAGGAAAAAATAAGCGACGGCGCCGACGAGGAACAGCGCGCCAGCAAGCAGCGTCGTCGCCACCGGCCGCTTGATGAAGGGCGCGGAGACGTTCACTCGGCCGCTTCCCGCGTCGGCGGCTTGGGCAGCTCGGCGATCTCTTCTTCTGGGAACTGCGGTTCGGCCGGCGGCGACAGCCGGACTCGGAGTCGCTCCACCGCGAGATAGATGACCGGCGTCGTGTAAAGGGTCAGCGCCTGCGAGAGGAGCAGTCCGCCGATGATCGCGACGCCGAGCGGAATGCGCAGTTCGCTTCCCGGCCCATGTGAGAGCGCGAGCGGCAGTGCGCCGAAGAGCGCCGCGAGCGTTGTCATCATGATGGGGCGGAAACGCAGATGGCAGGCGCGCACGATTGCGTCATGAGCCGAGAGTCCGTCATCGCGTTCGGCGTCCAGCGCGAAGTCGATCATCATGATCGCATTCTTTTTGACGATGCCCATCAGCAGAACGATGCCGATCAGCGCGATGACCGACATTTCGATGTGGAGAGCGAGCAGCGCGAGCAGCGCGCCGACGCCCGCCGACGGCAGCGTCGTCAGCACAGTGAACGGATGGGCGAAGCTCTCATAGAGCACGCCGAGCACGATATAGATCGACACGATCGCCGCGAGAATGAGCCAGGGTTCGCTCGCCAGCGACTTGTTGAATTCGGCGGCGTCGGCGCTGAATACGCCCATTATCGACGACGGCATGCCGATCGCGGCCTCCGCGTCGGCAATTATTTTGACAGCATCTCCAAGCGAATATCCCTCGGCAAGATCGAAGCTGATTGTCGAAGCCGGAAATTGATCCTGATGGGCGACGGACAGCGGCGCAGAGAGATTTTCGAGGCGCACGAAAGTCCCGAGCGGCGTCTGAGGTCCGCCGCCGAGCGGCGCGACATAGAGTTTTTCCAAAGCTTGCGGATCGCGCAGATATTGCGGGGCGGCTTCAAGAATGACGCGATACTGGTTTGACTGCGTATAGATCGTCGAGATCTGCCGCTGCCCGAAGGCGTCGTTGAGCACGTCGTCGACATTCTGCGCCGTGATGCCGAGCCGTCCCATTTTCTCGCGGTCAATATGCATAAGCGTGCGCAGACCGCCGTCCTGCGTTTCGGCGGCGACGTTGCGCAACCCTGGCGTCGTCCGCAGACGATCGAGCAGTCGGTTGGACCAGGTGAGCAATTCCCCGCCGTCGGCGGCGGTCAACGTATATTGATATTGCGAGCGGCTCGGCCGCGTCGTGATCTGGATGTCTTGAATCGGCTGCACGTAAAGCGTGACGCCGGGGATTTTTTCCCCCGCCTCTTTCAGCCGGTCGGCAATCCTTTCGGCGTTCTCGCGTCGCTCGCTGTGCGGGCGCAGCATCACGGTGAGGCGCGCGACATTTGTCGTCGCGTTGAGCGGCCCGACGCCGAGCACCGACGTCACGCCTTTGACGTCCGGATCTCGGCGAAACTCTTCGGAAATCTTCGCTTGGAGGGCCGTCATCTTGTCGAAGGACGCGTCTGGAGAAGCCTCCAGCACAACCGAGAGCACGCCAGTGTCCTGCCGAGGCAGGAAGCCCTTGGGGATGACGATATAGAGGGCGATTGTGAGCGCGAGCGTCGCCACCGTCAGCGCCAGCATGAATCTCTCGCGCTTAAGGGCCCAATCGAGCGAGACGTGATAGGCGCGATCAATCGCGAGCGAAAACTGCTCCCATCGCGATTGTCCCCGCGGCGGCGCAAACCTCAGCAGCACGGCGCAAAGCATTGGCGTTAGCGTCAGTGAGATCGCCGCCGAAACAACGACGGCCATCGTTAACGTCAGCGCGAACTCGCGGAACATGCGTCCGACGATGCCGGTCATGAACAAGAGCGGGATGAACACCGCGATGAGCGATACGGTCAGCGACACGACGGTGAAGCCGATTTGTCGGGCGCCGTCGAGCGCAGCCTGACGCGGCGCTTTACCGTCTTCGATATTGCGCACGATGTTCTCGATCATCACGATTGCGTCGTCGACGATGAAGCCCGTGCCGATCGTCAACGCCATCAACGAAAGGTTATCGAGCGAAAAGCCCGCGGCCCACATGGTCGAGAAGGTGGCGATGATAGAGAGCGGCAGGCTGACGCCGGCGATGACGGTCGCACGCCAGCTGCGCAGGAACATGAGCACGACGAGCACGACCAGCGCCGCGGCGATGACAAGCGTCAACTGCACCTCGAAGATCGAGGCTCGGATCGTTACCGTGCGGTCATTGACGATCTCGAGCGACATGCCGGCGGGAAGCGCCCGCTGAATCTGCGGCAGCTCGTTCTTCACCAGTTCGACGGTGTTGATGATGTTTGCGCCGGGCTGGCGCAAAACGTCGAGAACGACAGTTTGCTCGCCATCGTGCCAGCCGCCGACGCGGGCGTTCTCAAGCCCGTCGATGACCTCGGCGACATCGCGAAGCATCACCGGCGCGCCATTGCGCCAGGCGACGATAATGTCCTTGTATTGGCGGGCGTGCAGAATCTGGTCGTTGGCGTCAAGCGTATACGACTGCCGCCTGCCGTCGAGCGAGCCTTTTGCGCCGGCGATGTTCGCCGACGCGATCGCGAGACGCAGATCCTCCATGCCGATGCGATTGGCCGCAAGCCGGGCGAGGTCGGCCTGAATACGAATGGCCGGGCGAACGCCGCCTTGCACCGACACGCGGCCCACTCCAGAGACTTGCGAGAGCTGCGGCGCGATCAGCGTGTCGGCGCGATCGCTCAGATCGCGCAGCGTGGCGGTCTTGGAACGCAGCGTCAGCGTCAGGATCGGCGTGTCGGCGGGGTTAACCTTGGCGTAGACCGGCGGATAGGGAAGGTTGCGCGGCAGCGTCGAGGCTGCGGCGTTGATCGCCGCCTGCACGTCCTGTGCGGCCGCGTCGATGTCGCGGTCGAGATCGAATTGCAGCGTGATCTGCGATAGCCCGAAGGAGCTTTGCGACGACATGCTGGTCAGCGACGGAATTTGCCCGAACTGCCGTTCGAGCGACGCCGTCACCAGCGAGGCGATTGTATCCGGATTGGCGCCAGGGAGCTGCGTCGTCACCTGGATGGTCGGAAAATCAACTTGCGGCAACGGCGAGACAGGAAGCCGCAAATAGCCCATCACGCCAAACAACAGTACGGCGAACGCCAAAAGCGACGTCGCCACCGGCCGGCGGATAAAGGGCGCAGATACGTTCATCTTTACGTTCGATCACCTCGCACGCGCGTCGCCGCTTCGCGCGCCGCGTTCGCGACGCTCTTCTTCGCCCCCGCTGGCGCCAGCATTCTCAGCGCCCGTAGCAGTCGGCGTATTTATAACTTTCGCCTTTGCGCCCTCCGACAGACGCGAGAAGCCGCTCGTGACGACCACTTCGCCAGGCTTGAGCCCCGAAGTGATGACAGCGATTTTCTCATCCTGTCGGCCTGTCGTCACCTCACGCATTGTTGCAATGTCATCCGGCCCCAGCACATAAACGAATGCGCCGCTCGGTCCGCGCTGGACGGCGGGACTCGGCGCAACGACAACGTTCTTCAGCGTATCGAGCATCAGCCGCACATTGACGAATTGGCCTGGCCAAAGCGACAGCTTGGGATTTGCAAAAGTCGCCTTCAGACGCACCGTGCCCGTTTGCTGATCGATCTGGTTGTCGATAACGCTTAGCTCTCCGGTTTCAATCGGGGTGGCGTTGTCTGGACCGAGCGCCGAGACCTTAGCCTTTCCCTGAGCTTGCGCCTTCTGCACCGCGGGCAGCGCCTGCTGGGGCAGGGTGAACACCACATAGATCGGCTTGAGTTGCGTAATGACAACAATGCCGGTTGCATCCGACGTGTGCAGAATGTTCCCGACATCTACGAGACGAATGCCGACGCGGCCGTCGATCGGCGAGCGGATGGTCGCGTAGTCGAGCGTCGTCTTGGTGTTTTCAATCGCGGCCTGGTCGGCGCGCACAAGCGCTTCGAGTTGAGCGACAGTCGCCTTCTGCGTAGCGTGCTGCTGCTTGGAAGCGAAGTTGCCGATGACGAGTTTTTCATAGCGCGCAAGATCGACGCGGGCGTTAGCGAGATTGGCCTCGTCCTGCGCCCTCTTTGCGACGGCCTGATCATATTGCGCCTGATAGAGAGCCGGATCGATTTCAGCCAATATGTCGCCCTTGCGAACGTCCTGGCCTTCGGTGAACGCGAGGCGTAGCAGCCGCCCATCCACCTGCGTTCGGATCGTCACCGTATTGAGCGCCTGAACCGTGCCGACTGCGTCGATGGTCACTGGCACGTCATCGAGGCGCACCTTTGCCGCGGTCACCGTAACGGCCTGGCCGCCGCCCGGTCCGTTGGGACGCGCTACCCCAGGGCCCTGGTTCTTGGCGGCAAAGCCAGGGATCTTGCCTGCCTGATAGGCCCAGGCCAAGGCGCCGACAAGCGCGAGCGCGCCCACTGCAAGAACCACTCTTCGGTTGGCGCCGGTCATGGCCATGGTCCTCTGTCGGCTTCATAAGCGGCGTTGGAGCGGGCGATCTCGATTTCACGGGTTGTGGGCGACCAGCCGCCGCCAAGCGCCTGATAAAGGCTCGTCGCCGCCTGAAAATGGGAGAGACGCGCGACGGCAAGCTGGTCCTGCGTCTGGAAATAACTGGTTTGCGTCTGCGCCAGCTGCACGATGTCAAATGTCCCTTCCCGCATACGAATCTCTGCAGCGTCCAAGGCGCGTCGAGCTGCGGACACGGCGACGGCTAAGAGCTTCATTTGGCGGTCCGTTTCGCGTATTGCAATCAGCGCGTTCTCAGTATCGGACAGAGCAGTGAGGATCTGCTTGCGGTAAAGCGCCGCGAGTTCCGAATATCTGCCCTTCTGCCAGTCATACTGGCCTTGCAGGTTCCAGCCGTCGAACAGCGGCTGCGTGAGCTGTCCGGCGATCTGCCAGGCGATGGCGTCGGGCCTCAAAATAAGCGTCGACAGCAGCGCGCTTTGAAAGCCGTAAAGCCCTGTCAAGGTAATCGACGGGAAGAAGGCCGCCCGCGCCTGCAAAACCGAAAATTCCTGAGACGCCAGTCGCGCTTCCGCCTCGGCTACGTCCGGGCGCCGCAAAAGCACTTCGGACGGCAGGCCTGGGGCAATATGGGGAAACGTTAGACGGGTCAGCGACCCGCCCTTTATGGTCATGCTTTCCGGCGTCTGGCCAAGAAGCACCGCGAGCGTATTGCGCGTTTGGCGCAGGGTTTGTTCGAGCGGAGGAATTGTCGCGCGTTGTTGAGCAAGTATCGTTTCCTGCTGTGACGTGTCGAGCACGGTGGCCGTTCCCACCTCCAGCCGCGCGTTGATGGCGTCCATGACCTGCTGCGCGATCGCGACGTTCTGGTGGGCGATGCGCAGCCGGTCCTGTGCCGTGAGCACCTGAAAATAGGAATTCATTACCGCGGCGACGGTCGAGATTTCGACGACGTCTCGATCAAAGCGGGAAACGTTTGCGAGTATGCGCGCCGCTTTTGAGGCGTCCTCGTTCTTGCCCCAAAAATCGATCTCGTAGCTTGCTGTTAGCGCAAGCTGGAAGAAACCAAAAGTGCGCGCGTCGAAGACGGGCTGAGAGCCCGTATTGGACGTAGAAGGATTAAAGCCGGTGCTCGAGGACCCCACGTTGATCGTCGTGCCCGGAACCCGCGTCGAGCGGGCGATATCGGTCATGTTGATTGTTGGAAAGAGCGCCGAGCTCGAAATGCGCGCTTGGGCGTCGGCCTCGGTGATGCGGCCGATCGCGGCCGCAAGATCCTGGTTGTCGTCGAGCGCTCGTTCGACCAGTTGGGTCAGCTCCGTGGAGCCGAATTTGACGGCGAAGTCCCGCCCCCCCGAAATAGGAGGCTGCGGATGAGGTTTTGCCTCGATGAAGCGCGCTGGCGGCGGCGCCGATAGATTGGGCTTATCCCACTCGAGGTCGCAGCCGGCGAGCGCCGCCGCGAGCATCGCGGCCGCCAGCGCCGGGCGAGAAGAGCGAGGCAGAGCGGCGGTCAAGTAGCGGACGTCTCCGGAGGGCCGCGACGGCCCCAGCGTCCCTTCCTTAAGCGCCGAGAGCGAGCCCTGGAAGGCCCGTCGCCCGCGTCTCTGCGGCCCATTGAAGCCCGTCCGACGCGAAAGCGTGGAGTCGCAGGCGTTCCGGAGCGCAGCGGGGAGACGCGCGCTGGCCGTCAACGCGCGAAAAGCTGTGAATTCAAGCTCGCGCGTAGCGGCGCGGGGGTCAAGTTACGTATCGTTAAGGCCCGCGTTCAAGGTCAGGCGAATCGCTGCCTTTACTCGGGCTCGGCAGGAGGCGTGACGGGCTTCGCTTTCGCCGGCTTAGCGGGCTTTGCGACTGGCTTCGGCGCCTCCTTGGCGGCCGGTTCATGGGCGGCGGGCTCTTTGGTCTCTGGCGCCGCCGTCTTAGCGGCGGGCTCCTTGGCCGGCGGGGCGGCCGTCTTGGTTGCGGGCTCTTGCACCGGGGGCTTGGCGTCAGCCGCAGGTTTGGTCGGTCCGGAGACCTTCGTCCAGGTCTCGCTTTGACACAGGAAGGCCACGAGGCAGCCCGTCATTGTCAGAGACGTGGGATTATCAAGCTTGATCTTCCCGATATAGGATTTGCCGCTTTCCGGGTCGATGATCTCGCCTTCCCAATTGTTGTTGGTCGTCTTGGCGGCGTTCTTTAAGACTTCCGGGGGCGGCGAGCCGTCCGGCATCGGAAGGATTCCTTTGGCGCAAAGCTTGCCAGAGCAATCATAGTATTCGAGCTTGTCGTCTGGATGCCCTTCGCGAACCCATACGCCGTAAATGGCGTCGACGGCGTTCGCCGCTGTCGGGACGAAGAGAGCCGTCGCCATAGCGGTGCGTAGAAGTGCTTTTCTCATGACGCCGGACCTCTATTCGGTTCGATAGATGCGATTCGCTCAGGCTAGCGAAGGGCGGAACGCCGACTCCGTCAAGCCATGTCGTGAGCGTCCCCTAGCGGTTCGCGCGTATCTTCTTCTACCGGCGCGCGCGGCGGTCCAAGAAACGCCGGCACGATAATGAACGCGGCGAGCAATGTGAAGAACAGAGAGATGGCGAGAAGTTGTCCCATGCTCGCCGTTCCAGGATGACTTGATAAAATCAAGCTGCCGAAGGCGGTGCCCGTCGTCAGCGAACTGAAAAAGATCGCGCGGGTCAGACTCGACGCCAACATGTCGACGACGCCCTTCCGCCACGCGATGACGTAATAAATGTGGAAGGCGACGCCGACGCCAAACATCAGCGGCAGCGCAATGATGTTCGCAAAATTGAGCGACATGCCCAGCAAGTCGGCCGCTTGAAGGCTCATGATGCCTGCGAGCACGAGCGGTCCCAGCGTCAGGGCGACGTCGATCGGATTGCGCAGCGCCACCGCCAAGATGATGAAGATGGCGACGAAGGCGTAAAGTCCCGCCTCGAGAAAAGCGCGCGTGATGGTCTTTTGCGCTTCCGACACAATGACCGGCGGACCGCTTGCGTCCGGCGCGATCGCCTGAATCGCCTCAGCGAATTTGGTCATGATCACGCGATCGTTGCTGTCGCCTTTCGGCGTCACCTCGACTCGCACCATGCCGGTGTCGGAAATCCAGTCACGGCGCAAATCCGCCGGCAGAGTGTCGATCGTCACGCGCTGCGCCTGCAACGCCTGACGAATTTCGACGAGCATTTTGTCAAAGCCGCCGAACACCGCCTGTCGGGCTTCTGCGCGCGTCTCGGGGCTCGCTTTCGCAAGCGCGTCCAGATCATTTGCGAAGCGCATCACAGCCGGAACTGGCTTCTTCGCCGTCGCCCGGCGCAACGCCTTAGCGGCATTGGTCAGCGCTTTCACGGTCTCGGCGTCGCTCGGCGGCGGTTTCATTTTGGGGTCTATTACGCCGCGCAATTGCGACACGGCCATGTCCACAAGAGGAAGCTTGTCGTCCTGTTCCTTGGGGATCAACGAATCGATTGAATCGATGTGATCGACTTCCGGCAGCGACGCGATCTTCTTTTCCAGTTCGCGCGCAGCGTCGAGAGACGGCGCCAGCACCTCGATCTTATTTGGCGCGGTCTTCGGGTCCTTGGAGAGATCGAGGAAGGTCGCGACCGATTCGACCTTTTGATCGCGCAGATTCATCGGATTGGAATCGAAGGTCAGATGCATCAGCGCAGGCATGCCGGCAAGCACGACGATTGCCGTGGTGATCAGCACGAATACGCGGTGATGCGCGATCCAATGGTCGACTGAGGCGAGCGAGGCGGTCGCGATCGGCATATGTTCGGCGCGGGGGCGCAGCAATTTGATCGCAGCCGGAAGGAAAGTGAGAGTCGCGATATAGGCGACGATCATGCCGACGCCTGCGATCAATCCGAGTTCGGACACGCCGCTGAACGACGTCGGCAGAAAGCAGAAGAAGCCTGCAAGCAGCGACACGGCGGCGAGAGTAAGCGAACTTCCGATGCCGCGGGTCGCCGAGAGCAGCGAGCGCTCGAGGTCGTCGTCATTGTGCCGTTCTTCACGATAGCGGGTCGCGAACTGAATGCCAAAGTCCACGCCGAGCCCAATGAACAGCGCGGCGAAGGCGACCGAGATCAGGTTGAAGCGGCCGATCATCAAAATGCCGAGCCCAGACGTAATGGCGAGACCGGCGAGCAGCGTGATGAGAACGGCAAAAATGAGCTTTGGCGAACGCAGCGCCGCAAACAGAATGAGCGTGACCACGGCGAGCGTGCCCGTGGTGTTCAACGCCATGTTTTCCGAGATGGTGGCGAATTCGTCGTCGGCAAGCGGGACCTGACCGGTCAGGCGCAGCTTGATTCCGTGCTCTTCATCAAGATGCAGGTCCGCGGCCGTCTTCCGTACCAGCCTTATCGCATCGCCACCTGGCTGCAGATCGGAATAGTCGACGATCGGCTTGGCGATAACGATACGGCGTTTGTCGAGTTCCGGCGCCGCAGGCGTGCTTCCGCCAGAGGCCAGCAGCTTGCCCCAGTCGATCTCCGCCTTTTTACCCGCAAGCGCCTGCTCAATCGCCGCGGAAAAATCTTCGACGCCGCCAATGTACATTTTCATGGCGCGTTCGCTGCCGGAGGCCGACTTGAAGTTGCCGACGAGCACATTCGACAGTCCGCGCAAACTTGGATCTTCGGCAAGCGGCTGCAAAACGTCGCGCTGTCCGATCATCACGCCGACATGTTTTTCAATGTCCGAGACGGGCAGGAACAGCAGGCCGTTCTTGCGGAAATATTCGTGTTCGTCCGGGCGCCAAACGCGCGAGAAGAGCGGCTGGCCTTGCAAGGCGTCATTAAGACGGTTGGCGGCGTCGTTCGCCTCTTCCCCGGTCTTCGCGTCGATGACGACGACGATGACGTCGAGAAGTTCAGGAAAAGCTTTGTAAAGCGCCGCCTCGTTCTTGCGCCAGGCGACGTCTGGCGAGAAAAGATCGCCGGTCTCGGTGTTGATCGCGAATCGTTCGACGGTGAAATATACGCCCCCCGCCGTCAGACCAAGAGTGAGCAGAACCACTGTCCACGGCCAGCGGAGACACAGGGCGACCAGCTTTTCGAGCATTCCGTTTTTCCCGCCTTTTGGCGACAGACCTCACATGCGCGGGAACCGGCGCTCTTCGGTCGGCATCCTCTATACAAGCGCGCCGCGCGACCACCAAGGCGGCTGACGCTGAAACCTTAATCGCGACCTCGTGCGGCAATATGACGCGACGGCGGTCATAGATAGGTCAGCCACCACAGATCGCGTCGTCGGCGCTTGACGCCCGCAAACCAGCGGCACACCGGGTAAAGCGCCAAAATTACTAGTATCCACGCGATGTAAGCCCCAGCGAGTCCCGCGCCGAAGTCTGGCGGAGGGCCGCCTGCCTTTGGCCAGTCTGCGATGTCCTGCAGGGAATAGCCGCGCGCCAAGGTGAACGCCAGCGCCGCGGCGACGCCGACGTAAAGATGCAGGACATAAAAGAGAAGCGGCGTGCGGCCGAAGACCGTTAACGCGGACCCGACCCAACCCTTCGCCCATTCCAGCGCGGGCAGCGCCAACGCCGCGCCCCCAAGCGTCACCAGAAGATAAAGAAGCGAAGGCGGATATTTTGTGACGTTGAGGAAAGAGAGCAAGGTGAAAACCGCATCGCGCTGGCCGTTCCAGGGATGCGGATCCCCATAAATGTTCGAAAGGCGCAGCGCGAGAAAAAGCGCTAACGCCGCGCCGCCGACGAAATAAAGCGTCCGATCGCGCCGCGGCGCCGGCTCAACGAACAGCGGACCGATCCCGTAGCCGATAGCCGCGACGCCGATCCACGGAAGCGCGGGATAGTATACGCCACCTGGCACGCCGAGCGGCAGTTTGCCGGGCTCATGCAGCAGGCTCCACCAGGGCCCGAATGCGCCAAGTTCGGCGGCGTGAATTCCATCGAGGAGGTTGTGGCCGAAGACGATCGCGACTCCGAATAAAAGCGCGGTCCGCGGCGAAAAGCGCGAGAGCGCCGCGAGCGCCAACAGTCCGCAGCCGATCGCCCAGAGCGTCCCAAGTCCTATGCGTCCGGAGCCCATGGTCCAGATCGGACTTATGACGGCGGCTTCCAGAAAGATCAGCCACAAGCCGCGAGCGGCGAGAAATCGCGAAAGCGCTGCGGCGTCTTTGACTTTCGCGCCATAGAGATAGGCGCCCACGCCTGCGAGAAGGGTGAAGGTTGGCGCGCAAAAATGCGTGATGAAGCGCGTGAAGAAGAGAAAGGGATAGGTGTGATCGAGATCTGTCGGCGAGAAGCGTATGGCGTCTGCGTCGAAGAAATCGCGCATGTGGTCGAGCGCCATGAGAACCATGACGAGTCCACGCAGCCGGTCGATCTCCGGCAGCCGATGCTCGTCATAGAGCGGGTTTTGCGGCGCTTCTATCCGAGCTTGGCGAGGCCCGGAAACAGCTCCAGTAGCCAATAGGACATCTCCTGCACGCCGCCCGTCAGGAATGCGACGCCGGTGAAGACGAGCAGCGCGCCGACGACCTTTTCGACTTTGCCGAAATGGCGCCTGAAACGCGCGACGAAGGCGAGGAAACGGCCCAGCGCCAGTCCGGCGCCGATGAAGGGAAGGCCCAATCCGAGCGAATAGGTCGCGAGCAGGGCGGCCCCTAGCGGCACGGTCTCCTGCGTTCCCGCGACTGCAAGGATCGCCGCGAGGATCGGCCCGATGCACGGAGTCCAGCCGAAGGCGAAAGCGAGCCCCATGACATAGGAGCCGAAAAGCCCCATCGGCTTCGTGATCTCGGCGCGCTTCTCTCGATAGAGCAGGCTGACTTTTAAGAGGCCGATGAAGTGCAACCCCATCAAAATGATGATCGCGCCGGCGACCCAGGACAGAATGTGAAGGTTGGCGCGCAGCACGGCGCCGAAGGCGCTGGCCGTCGCGCCGAGCGCGACGAAAACCGTCGTGAAGCCGAAAACGAACAGGATGGATGAGAGGAGAATGTCGCGCCGCGCCGCGGAGCGCGTTTCGATTTCGAGGTCCTCCATGCTGACGCCGGCGAGATAGGTCAGATAGGGCGGCACCAGAGGCAGCACACAGGGAGAAAGGAAAGACAGTAGTCCCGCCGCCGCAGCCGCCGGGAACGTGACATTCGCCATTAAGGATCCTCTGCCGTATCGCTTGCAGCCTTGTGCCACAGGCGAGCCGGCGCGCAAAGGTTCGCGGACAAGAAAAAGCCCCGCCGCAGCGGGGCTTTTATCGGGTTTCGCAGACTTTTAGTCGTTGCGCTGGCCGAAGAGGAACAGCAGCGACTGGAACATGTTGATGAAGTCCAGATAGAGGGAGAGCGCGCCAAATACGCTCTTCTTCTGGGCGACTTCATAGCCGTCGCCCGCGTAATACATGTCCTTGATGTTCTGCGTGTCCCAGGCGGTCAGGCCGGCGAAGACCAGAACCGCAATGATCGACAGCGCGAACTGCAGACCGGTCGACTGCAGGAACAGATTGACGAGGCCGGCGATCACCAGGCCCCAGACGCCCATCACGAGGAATGAGCCGAAGGCCGAAAGATCGCGCTGGGTCATGTAGCCATAGAGGCTCAGCCCGCCGAATGCGGCCGCCGTGATAAAGAAGATGCGCGCGACTGAAACGCCGGTGAAGACGAGCAGAAGCGACGACATCGACAAGCCCATCACCGCCGCAAAAGCGATGAAGAGATTGCGGGCGGTCGCGGCCGAAATCGTGTTCGCGCGGGCGCCGATGAAGAAAACGAACGCCAGCGGCGACAGAATCACCACCCAGCGCAGGGGCGTCGTGTAGAGCATCTGGCCGAAGGGGGTCAGCGCGATGGCGCCCGGAGCCGTCTTGGCCACCGCGAGCATGTAAGTGCCGAGCGCGACGAGTCCCGTCACGCCCAGGCCAAGCGTCATATAATTGTAGACGCCAAGCATATAGGCGCGCAGGCCTTGGTCGATCTCAGCCGTTGTCGGCCGCGCGACCCCGCGCCCGTAGCCGAAGCTGGTGTTGCGGTCGAAGTTGGACATGTGATCCTCTTAAGTCTGGGTGGCTGGCCCGCGCCTTAGATAAATCCGCGCGCTCTCCAGCCTCGCGGTGAATATGGCTCCGCCTCAATTGGGTGGCAAGTTGCCGCGAATGAACTCTTGTTAAGGTGAGCTCAGGGGCGATCCGGTCCTATCGAAGGACATTTTTTCTGATCTCGATCAAGTCTATTGCGCGCTGCAAAATCTCATCGCCGGCGTCCAGGCTTTTGCGGCTTATGACGCTTCAGAGTTTCCGCGCTCAGGACGCGCGTCAATATTGCGCAGCGCGGCATAGCGACTGATCGTCGCACCCTTGCTGACCGATTGGAATCCGCTAACATCAAGTCTCAGCGTCATCAAGACGTCTCTCTCAAGCGTAAGCTTGACTGGTATGCTTTGTGCGGCGCAAAGCAATATTCTGAGAGTCGCGTGTTCTTGTCACACGAAGACCCAGGAGGTCATCATGCGTGATGGTGGAAACCCGGACGCGCATCCCACGCCGCGGGAGGGAGAAGACCGCTTCGGTTTGGGAGATTTTCGCCGTTTGGCCAAAGGCTTTCGCCTTGCTCTGCTTTCTGCCGCGGTCGTCATCGCGGCTTTCGCCGTCGGCGCGCCCGTTCCCGCCGAGGCGCATGGACGTCTGGGCGCGGCGGAAGGCCGATGCCGGCTCTTCATTGGCCCAGATATCATGAACTTCACCGGCTACCTGCCGGAGGCGTCCAAAAACGAGTTCTGCGAGGACATCCCTGCGACGGGGCCCATGATTATGGTGCTCGACGCGGAGCAGGACGAGCTGCGCGACATGAAGATCGAACTGCGCATCGTCAAGGATATCGGGGGCGAAGAGAAGGAGAACGAGAATCTCCAGGCTGTCACCGTCGCTTACCGAGAGCCCAAGAGCTACCCAACCGGCACGATCAACTTTGAGCATACTTTCGACGAACCGGGTTATTTCGTCGGCATCGTCACGGTCACCGGAGATCACGGCGAGCGCTGGGTCTCGCGCTTTCCGTTCTCGGTGGGAAAGAGCTTCATGCGCGACCTGCCGATTTATCTGACGCTCGGGCTCGGGACGGTCGCCGCCTTCGTGATCTATCTCGTCCATCGCCGTCGAGAGACGGCCGCGGTCAAAGCCCACAAGCCGCCCCCGCCGCCGCCCCCGACCACGCCAGACGAAGATCACGGGCCGGAGGCGACACCGGCGGAATAGGCTGAGCGCGCTTCGCGCCGCTTACATCATGCGCCGGCGGTTTTTTTTGTTGCGCCGGCTCTCACTGCTCGGCCGCCGCGCCGCCGCCGTCGATCTGGCGACCAATCTGGGCGATCGCGCGTTGATAAACCGTGGCGGCGTTCCACGCTTGGATCGCGCCAAAATTGCTTTCGCCCGGCTGATAGCCGCCGCCGGCGCGCCAGCCGTGGGCGTGAAGGAAGTTCGCCGTTGCGTTGAGCGCCGCGGCCGAGTTGTCGAGATTGGCCCCGCCGCCGTAGTTGAGGATATTTCTTGGCAGAAACTGGGTATGGCCGATTTCGCCATGCATCGAGCCGCGAGCGTTCGGCAATAGCGCGCCGCGATCGACCAAGGTTAGCGCGGCATAAAGCTGATCGGTGAAATAGTCGGAGCGGCGACAGTCATAGGCGAGCGTGGCCACGGCCGACAATGCGTGCTGATTGCCATGCACGGCGCCAAAGCCCGTCTCCATGCCCCAAATCGCGAGCAGCGGTCCCGGCGGCACGCCGTAGCGCTGCTCGATCTGGGCGAAGAGGCCCCCATAGGACCGCTTGAGCGTGCGGCCTCGCGCCACGATGGCCGGGCCGCCGCGTTTAGCCAAGAACTGGTCGAGCGACAAATGGAAGCTTTTTTGGCCGCGATCGGCGGAAATTGTCGGGGCGTTGTAATGCGTGCCCATCAAGGCGCTGATGCCGGCCTGACCTATGCCTTGGGCGCGCGCCTCTTGTGCAAATTCCTGCTTCCAATTCTCAAAACCCGCCGCCGAGCGTCCGCATTGGGCGGCCATCGCCGCATGCGTGATTCCAACGAGCGCGAGCGAAAGCGAAACTTTAAGGGCAATGCGCATAGCTGTTTTCCCTTTTTCATTTTTTGAACGCGCCGCCGCCCCACGCCAATGAGGGACTTCGATCAGGCTTTGGCTTTGCGGCGCTTCAAATCTTCTCATCTATCCGCTTTAGCGAGAGCTTACCCCGAAGCGGCGTTTGTGCGCCACTATCGCGTGAAGCCTCAAGCGCCCCCATCCGCGTTGCGCCATGGCGCGCATGTCGTTTCCCAATCTCATTTTTGGGCCGTCGTTGACGAATGGCGTCAGTCGGCTAGCATCGTTTCGGTTTCAAACCTCATGAGTTTTCGGCGAGGAACTGCGCCATCAATACGTGAACGAAAGAACCCGGTAAGTGGGGATGCGTTTGGGAGAGATTCTCGAAAGCGATTGGACGCTTGGCGCCGTTAAACGTCGCGAGGAGGAGCGGCTAAGGCGCGAGCGCGCGTCGTCGCCAGGCGGCGTCGAAGGCGCTGCAACACGTGGCGTTCGCGACTTATCGGGCGACAATTGGATTGCTGAGGCATTCAGGCGACGACAAGACGAAGAGCGCAAAAGAGCGCGCCAACAATCGGCCGGCGGCGAGCGTAAGCCTTCGGCGAGCAAAGAGACCCCCGTCGACAATTGGCTCATCGAGGGATTCAAGCGTCACCAGGAAGACGAGCGGCGAAAGGAAATCATCGCGAAACCGGACGAAGGCGGCGCGCTCGCCGTCGAAATCATTTCTGCTCCGGATGATCACGCCGTCAAGCAAATCGGCAAATTCCAGGACGCTGAACGCACGAACGAAAGCGAAGCGTCGAGCGCTCATAATGGCGCTTTGGTTTTAAGTTCAGTTGCTCTCGTCAGTCGCAGCGGCGCGATGGCCCCGAAGAAAGGGTCGAGCCGCGCTTGGATAGTGCTCGTCGCCGCTTTGCTTATCGTTGGCGGTCTCCTCTCCGTTATCGGCCTGAAAACTGCGCTTTGGAGCCCGGCGAGCGCCCCCAAGCCCATCGGTCGAGGAGATGCGCCGGGCGCGCCGCCAGTGCGTAAACAAAAGGACTCGAGGACAAATACGCCGAGCGCGCCAGTAAAGGCTGGCGAGGGCGAAACAAGGCAGAAAGTCCCATCGGAGGTCTCTAAGCCGAACGCCGCTGCGCCTAATGTTCAGCAACAAAGTGAGACTGGTTCGCCCGCGCCTGAGCAGGGCAAGCCTCCCCAACAAAATCAGGCTGCGCCCGCTGCTCCTGCGCCCGCGCCTGTTCAACCGACTGCAGCAGAACCGGCGTCGCCGCCGAAGTCAGAAAAAAATCAGAATGCGGCGCCTGCGTCTGTCGGCCCGGAAAAATCGACCGGGCAGCTTCCCCCTGGGCAAGAGCAAAGCGCTCCTGACTCAAAGTCGCGGCCAGTCCAAACGAATGTCGGCGAGAAATCGAAGGAGAAAGGCGTCGCAGGCCGTCACCCTCCGCAAAAAGCTAATGGCTTTTCGGCTTTTCTGAAGCGAACCGCAAATTCTGTTCGCCGATTTTTCGGACGGCTTGGGCAGTAAATTCTCAATCATTGATGTAGAGCCATCACTCGTGGAAGAGGCGAGGCGCGCAGACTCTCGCGAAATGAATCATCAAAGGCTCAATTGGACCCGTCGCGCGACGTTACCCATTTGAGTAAGCGTCTGGCCTTCACACTGCCTCAATGCGAGCATTCCCGTGAGAACGATTATCGAGCCGTTTCGCATCAAGATGACCGAGGCGTTGCCGATCACCACGCGCGGCGCGCGTGAAGAGTTCCTCGCTAAAGCATTTAACAACGTCTTCCTTCTCGACGCCGACCACGTCACCATCGACTTGCTGACCGACAGCGGCACGGGCGCGATGTCCGACCGCCAATGGGCGGCTCTGATGCTTGGCGACGAAAGCTATGCAGGCAGTCGCTCCTGGCGCCGCTTCGAGCAGACCGTGCGTGAGATCACCGGTTTCAAACATATTTTTCCGACGCATCAGGGCCGCGCGGCGGAGCGCATTTTGGCTGCGACGCGTCTGAAAAAGGGGAACGTCGTGCCGAACAATGGTCATTTCGACACGACGCGGGCAAACATCGAATATGTCGGCGCCGTTGCGACGGATTTGCCCTCGACCGCAGCGCGCGATCTGCATTCCGAGAAGCTGTTCAAGGGGAACATGGACCTCGACAGACTGGCGCAATTGATCAAAGGCGAAGGCGCCGCGAACATTCCGTTTTGCATGATTACCGTGACGAACAACACCGGTGGAGGCCAACCGGTCTCGATGGAAAATATTCGGCGCGTCAAGGAACTGCTGAAGGCCCATAATATTCCGCTGATCATCGACGCATGCCGTTTTGCGGAAAATGCGTTCTTCATAAAGGAGCGCGAGCAAAGCTTCGCCGATCGCACTCTCCTCGAAATTGCGCAGGAGATGTTTTCATTCGCCGATGGCGCGACGATGAGCGCGAAGAAGGATGGTCTGGCGAATATCGGAGGCTTTCTCGCCTGCAACAATGACCGTTGGGCTGACGACTTCCGTAACCTGCTTATCTTGACCGAAGGATTTCCCACTTACGGCGGTCTCGCCGGCCGCGATCTCGAAGCGATCTCCGTCGGTCTTATGGAGGCGTTGGAGCATGACTATCAGCGCTATCGTCACGCGACCGTCGAATATTTGGCGTCAGCGCTAATCGCTCGTGGCATACCCATTGTCCGTCCGGCGGGTGGTCACGCCATATTCATCGACGCGGCCGCATTCTGCCCGCACCTCAGCGCAAGCGACTATCCCGGCATCGGGATCGTCAACGCGCTTTATCTCGAGGGTGGCGTGCGCGCCGTCGAGCTGGGCAGCGTGATGTTCGGAAGACCTGCGCCGGACGGCGGCAGTGAAGTCGCAGCGCCGCATGAATTGGTGCGGTTGGCGTTCCCTCGGCGCGTCTATACGCAAAGCCATTTCGACTATTTGATCGAAGTGCTCGACGTCATTTGGCGCCAGCGCGCTTCAGTCAAGGGCTATCGGATTACTCAACAAGCGCCGTTTCTCAGACATTTCACCGCGCATTACGAAGAGGCCAAGGCCTGAGCGAGCTAAAGGCCTGAGCAAGTCAATCAGCCTCTTTTAAGCAGTTGAGGAAGGGCCGCCTTGGGCGGCCTGAAATTGTACGAGCTCCCGCGCCGAATATTGGCTTCTTGTCTCGCAGTTCGGGCACGTCACGCTGAATGTTGCGGCCCCAGATAATTCCAGAGCTCCTGTCTCTGTCGGGTCGCTTAAAATAGCGAAGTGCTGGCGGCACCGTTTGCACGCGAACCCAATATACCAACCTCCCGGAATAAGCGCCTGCAACGCGGTAACTTTATAGTCGCCAGTGAATTGAATGCCTTGGGGCATAGAGCGTCTCCTAACCAATGCGCTTGTTATTGATGTAGCGCTGGGAGCTTTCGCGACGATCCCTGCTGTCCTCCTGCGGCAGCATTACGAAGCGGCGTTGTGAACCGTGCAAAGCGAATAATAATCATAAAGAGGAGACGCCAACGGCTGACCCGGCCAGAAGGTTCGATGGAGATCGGCGATGGTGACGGAATCAAGCACTTGAGCGCCGCATCGAGCGGCAAGTTCTGCGAGATTGTCGATCCCGTAGGTCCAAGGCGCACCCATCGCGGCGAATCTTCCGACGACATCGGTGATTTCTGGATCGCCAGTTGTGTTGTTGATCACGTCCTCAGCGAAATAATCGAAGGACGTCGAGCAGCTCGCGATCCCGCCCATGAGGTCTGACAGAATGTGGCAGACGGCCGCATCATCCAAATACATCGTATTTCCCTCCCATATGACATGCGTGGGAAGGCCAAAATCAAATCCGTTCCGTCTTAGGAGATTGAGCATTCCATCCGCCACATAATCGGCCCCGATATATGTCGTGTTGGGGTCGATATCGTTTTCTTCAAGTCTCGCTTTCTTGAAGGCTTGGGTTGTCGGCGCGTCGATTTCGAAATAGGCGACGTCACGGTCAGGAAAACGTTGCGGCCTTGTGTCGAGGCCGGCGCCAAGAATGAGTATCTGTCGACGCCCTCGCTCGATCTGCAGACGAAGCTGGTCATCGAAATAGCGGGTTCTCAGCCGCACATTATTCCTAATCGGCGGAAATGAGCGGGAGATGCGATCCGCGGCTTTTTTCGATTCAAGATCAAGGAACAGGGGAACGAAAGGATCGCGATAGAGCGGATGGGCTTCCTTGTTTTCATCGTTGCGGAACTCGGCGACGACAAAAGCGGTGCCGACCACCTTTTGGATTTCGGTCATTGGGCTGGCTCGATCGAACTTCTACACGCCAGATGAAACGCGTCGGGTCGGTTAAGGCTAACGCGGTCTGCGCCCTGTCGCCAGGGAGTCATCAAGACCGGCATCGCACTCTATGACGAGGCCTATGCGGGCGTTCGCGGAGCGATTGGAGACATTGTCGCAGAAGCACGTTCCGAACTGGAAACCGAAACGCGTGGGAGCCGGCTCTCCAGAACCGCGGAACGGCGTCGAGAGTCCCCATGCGCATCGGAGCCCTACGCGGCTTAGGTAAACTTCGACAGACTGAACGCGTAGCCTGCTGCTGTTCCGGCTCGGGCTCCCGCTTCGTGTGGGCCCGCGCAATTTCTCGAAGCGCTACAGCTTTCGTATGTTACCGGCGTTCGCCTTGGCTTACGGCGGCGGTGACCGAGTTGCGCGAGAGTCTGGGACGCGGATGGGTCAACCAGCCGCCAGAGTAAGGCAGCGCATCCTCACAGAAAGGTCGGGTGTCGAGATTCTGAAGAAGCGTCCTGATGGCGTGTCTTCTTCGCTGAAGTTTTCTCGTGGTCATTTTGAATCTCCTCTTTAGAGACGGACCACCGAACAACCGGTCTCAAGCGTCATCCTAACAACACGTAAAATCAAGCTCTGTTCCGATCTTCGTCGACGAATTTCGGCAAGCGTTGCAAATTTGTCGCGCCGCTGCTGTGCGGCGCGACACATGTTGGTTGGTGATGTCTTACCAGAAGGCCTGCGCGCGCCTCGAAGAGATCAGGATGAGCGCCATTGAAATAGGGGCCCTGTCGCGCAGGAACGCCGGCGGCGAAGAGCGCATAGTCATTGAGCGGCGCAGAGGCTTGCAGCATATGGATCCAATTGAACTGAAAGTGGAATCCATTTTCAGGATACCAATTAATTCCCAAAGTGACGTTCTGCTGGCGCCCGCCGACGACGCCCGCATTGGCGATGTAAGAGGCGGCGAATGGATTAGGCGCGATGAGCGTCGTATAGGCGAGCATGTTGTAGAGGCCTGAGCCGGAATAAGGCCCACTGTTGAGATTGAGCGCGCTGTAGCGCGCCGCAAGGCCCACGGCGCCGAAGCCCCCCGTGCTTACCGGATTTTTGATTGCGATCTGACTGAAATTCGCTCCGAGTTTGTTCGTCACGTCATATGCGGCCGCGCGTTTCTCGCCGGTCAAATACCAGTGGCCATAGACGTAAAAGCCGCCGAAATAATGCGAGGCGCCGCCCGGCGCGAAAACGCCTGCGAGGCGCGCGAGCGCGATGTTCGTCGAGTTGCGGTTGACCTGCTGACCCAAATATTCCGCCTGCAGCGAGAATGGTCCGTGGGCCGCGGAGAGTTATACGCCGAAAGATTCGACGTTATTGACGCAGTGCGCGGCAGCAGCGACCGTCCATCCCGGCAGAGCGCCGGCGCCGGCGCTGTGTTCGAACGGCGCGCCGTCGATATTTGCTTACCGTCCTCGCGGAATCATTTATTCCATATTCTCAACGAAGGCGATCAGCCCTTTCAGCAGCGTCGTCGGATCGGGCGGGCACCCACGGATATGGAGATCGACTGGAACGACGCTCGCAACCGCGCCAACGCATGCGTAGCTCTCACAAAAAACTCCGCCGTCGAAAGCGCAATCGCCGACTGCAATCACCCATTTCGGATCGGGCGTCGCTGCGTAGGTTCGTTCAAGCGCTTCGCGCATGTTCTTCGTCACCGGCCCGGTGACAAGCAAAACGTCGGCATGACGCGGCGACGCCACGAAACGCATGCCAAATCTTTCGAGATCATAATAGGCATTGTTGAGCGCGTGAATTTCGAGCTCGCAACCATTGCAGGAGCCCGCATCGACCTCGCGAATGGAGAGGCTGCGTCCGAGTTTCTGTCGCGCCGTGCGCCCCAGCGTGTAGCCGAGCTCGGCCATCGACGTCGCATCCGGTGCGGGAGCCTGTTCGGTCAACGCGCGTCGTAGCAAGCCCTGGAGCATGAATTTCTGCATCGCTCGTCCTAGAGGTCGTGCCCGGAGTAGGAACAGTTGAAGGATTTGTTGCAGAGCGGGAAGTCGGCGACGATGTTGTCCTTGATGGCCGCTTCGAGCAATGGCCACTGAAACCACGACGGATCGCGCATGTGACAGCGCTGAATCACGCCATCTGCACGGATGCGAAGCCAGACAAAAATCTCGCCGCGGAATCCTTCGACGAGAGCAGCGCCTTCGCGCGTCCAGTCTTCGGGAAGCGTCCAGGCGGCGATGATCGGACCTTCTGGAGCTGCGTCGAGAATTTGTCTGACGATTTGCAGTGACGCTCTGATCTCGTCGAACCGGACCCAAACGCGAGCGTCCACATCGCACTCCTTTGAGGCGCCGATCTCAAACGCGAGCTGCGGATAGGGGGCGTAACCAATCGCTTTGCGCGCGTCGAACGCCCGGCCTGAGGCGCGTCCGACATAGCCGCCGCAGGCATATTGTTTTGCGAGGGCCTCACTGACGACGCCAGTTCCGACGGTGCGATCCTGCAGCGACGTCGTGTCGCCGAAGAGCGCGATCAGCCGCGGAGTCATCAGCTCGATCCAGTCGATGAGCGTGTAAAGTCCCGAGACTTTTTCTCGCTCCAAATCAACGACGACGCCGCCAGGCGCGATGCGATCCATCATCAGCCGGTGTCCGAAACAGGTTGCGGCTTCCCTCAAAATGCGTTCGCGCACAAGACCGCATTGCGCATGCATCAATGCGAAGGCCGCGTCGTTGCATATGGCGCCGACATCGCCGAAATGATTGGCGAGCCGTTCGAGTTCAGCCATCAAGGCGCGCAGATAGGCGGCGCGCGGCGGAACATTGACGTCAAAGGCGGCCTCGACCGCTTGTGCAAAGGCGAGGCTGTAGGCGACCGTGCTGTCGCCGGAAACGCGCGCCGCGATCTGCGCAGCGCGCTCGATCGAGGCGCCGCTCGTCAACCGGTCTATGCCCTTGTGCACGAAGCCGAGCCGCTCCTCTAGACGAATCACAGTTTCGCCGTTCGCGGAGAAGCGGAAATGGCCCGGCTCGATAATGCCGGCGTGCACGGGCCCGACCGGTATCTGGTGAAAAGGTTCGCCTTCTACCGGAAGAAATTCGTAAGGATCACAGGTGGAATCGATTTCTTTCCGCGCGCCGCAGGGTTGACGAATTCCCCAGCGCCCGTGGTCGAGCCAGGGACGATGGTCGGGCGCGCCTACGGACTTTAAACCATAGAGATCGCATATTGCGCGCTCTAGCCTCGACGCCGGGATATGAAGTCGTGCGACCGAAGGAAAAGCGCCGTCCGGACATTCCAAGCTGACAATGCGCAGGCGCGGCTCTCGCTGTTCGAGCACGGCCATATGAACGCTCGAACCTTCGCCCCAAAGACTGAGCAGTTCGCGTTCGCCTTTCGCGAGACTCTCTGCAAAGGCGAGCCAGCCCGTTCTATCGACAATCTCGCGCGGCCAGGGCAGGCAGGTCGGCTGCGACGACCGACGCGCCGTTTGTTTGCTGGCGAAGTTCATTTCTTCATCCTTCGTGCTCAACCCAAGAGGCGCGCGACGTTCTGGAACCAGGCCACCAGGTGAGACGGCAGATAGAGACCGGCGAGCAGCACGAGCGAGAGATGCGCGTAGAGCGGCAACATCGAAGCCTTCACTTCGCCTGCATCCCGGCTCGGCTCGCCGAACGCCATTCCGATGAGTCGCAGCAGCAAGGCGCCGAAGGCGAGAAGGAGACCGAAAACCAGGGGAATCGCGAGGAGCGGCTGGCGCGCGAAGGTCGAACTCACGACCAGAAATTCGCTCATGAAGATGCCGAGGGGCGGCAGGCCGATGATCGCCACGACGCCGGCAACGAGGCTCCAGCCGAGCGCCGGCTGGCTCTGCGTCAGTCCCCTGATCTCAGCGATCTTCTGCGTTCCCTTGGCCTGCGCGATGTGGCCGACCGAGAAAAAGATCGCGGACTTTGTCAGGCTATGCATGGTCATATGCAGCAGACCGGCGAAATTGGCGAGGGGGCCGCCCATGCCGAAGGCGAAGGCGATGATGCCCATGTGCTCGATGGAGGAGTAGGCGAAGAGCCGTTTGATGTCGTCACGGCGGTAGAGCATGAAAGCCGCCATGATGAGCGAGGCGAGGCCGAGGGTGATCATCAGCGGCCCCGGCGTGATCGCCGCCGCATTGGCGGTCAGCAGCATCTTGAACCGCAGCACCGCATAAAGCGCGACGTTGAGGAGAAGGCCTGACAAAACTGCCGAGATTGGCGTCGGGCCTTCCGCATGCGCATCTGGAAGCCAGGCGTGCATCGGCGCCAAGCCAACTTTCGTGCCGTAACCGAGCATCAAGAAGACAAAGGCGACGTTGAGCATGCGGGGATCGAACCGCGACGCCTGCTGCATCAGCGTCTTCCAAACCATGGCGTCATGTCCCAGCACGGGCTCAGCCGCCATGTAAACGAGAATCGTTCCGAAGAGCGCCAGCGCGATGCCAACGCTGCCGAGGATGAAATATTTCCAGGCGGCTTCAAGCGCATGCGGCGTGCGGTAGATGCCAACCATCAATACGGTGGTCAGCGTCGCGACTTCGACCGCGACCCACATGAGGCCGATATTGCTTGCAAGCAGCGCCAGATTCATCGCGCACATCAGCGCCTGATACATTGCGTGATAGAAGCGGACATTCGCCGAAGTCAGCCGACCGGTTTCGATCTCATGGTCGATATAGGTCGCGCTGTAAACGCTCGTGGTGAAGCCGATGAAAGTCGAAAGCACGATGAAGACGATGTTGAGATCGTCAACGAAGAGATAACCACCGCTCTCGGGCTCGACGATTAGCAGAACAAGCGCGAAAAGAAATGTCGCGCCGGAGGCGCAGACATTGATGATCGCCGAGCGGCGATATTCCGGTTCGAGCGCGACCGCAATGGCCGCCGCGGCGGGGATGCCAATAAGCGCGTTCGAGACCATGAAGAGATCGGAGCTCATGAGCGCCCTCCGCGCACGCGATCGAGTTCGAAAAGATCGACGTTGTCAAAGCGTTCGCGAATGCGGAACAGGAAGATGCCGATCACGATGAAAGCGATCAGGATCGAGAAAGCGACGCTGATCTCGACGACGAGCGGCATGCCATTCGCGCCCGCGGCGGCAAGAATCAACCCGTTTTCGAGCGACATGAAGCCGATGATCTGGCTGACCGCGTTGCGTCGCGTCACCATCATCAACAGACCCAGCAGCACGATCGCCAGAGCGAATGCGATATCTTCCCGCGCCAGCGGATCCGCAGAGGCCGTCGCCGGCAGCATCACGACCAGAGACAGCGCCATAAGGAATATGCCGATGAGCATGGTGACGCCGACGCCGCCGACGACTTCAACGGTACGATGGATGCGAAGTCGTTCGATGATGCGGCGAAGGCTGAAGGGGATAATTACGGCCTTGAAAATCACTGCAATCGCCGCCGTTACATAGAGGTGCGGCGCATCCTGATAATATGCCTGCCAGGCGACAGACAGCGACAGAACGACGGCGTGCAGGGTGTAGATATTGATGAGCCCGGATAGTCGATCCTGGTAGAGCAGCATGAAGCTCGTCAGCACGAGCGCGCCGGCGAGCACATGGGCGATGTCGATTGTTAGATGCTCCATCAGAGGCTCCGTGTCACAAAAACGAGCAGCGTCGCGAGGAGGCCGAGCATCAGCCCTGCGCCGAGAAAGTCTGGCACGCGGAAGACGCGCATCTTGGCTGTGGATGTCTCGAACAGCGCGAGAACGACGCCGCCGATCGCAAGCTTTAGGATGTATGCGCCAAAGCCGATCAACATCGCTTGGACGCCCGCATCGTGTGACGCAAGGCCAATGGGGAAGAAGACGCAGGCGATCAGCGAGAAGTAAAGGAGCAGTTTGAGCGCTGAAGCGAGTTCAATGAGCGCCAGATAGCGCCCCGAATATTCGAGAACCATCGCTTCATGCACCATCGTCAGCTCCAGATGGGTTGCTGGATTGTCGACAGGCGATGGCGACAATGAGGAGGGCGACGAGCGCCATGCCGACTGAGGCGCGCAACCCCAAATTGCCGGCCATATAGGCCGCGATTTCGGAGAGCTGCGTCGTTCCGGCGATGTAGGAGACGGTGAAGACGATCATGATCGTGGCCGGCTCCGCCAGCGAGCCGAACATCGCCTCGCGACTCGAGCCGATGCCGCCGAAACTCGTGCCAATGTCCATGCCGGCGAGAGCAAGGAAAAAGCGAGCGCTGCCGAGCAAGGCGATAATAGCGATGAGATCGGCCGACCAGCTGAACATCAATCCCGTCGCGAACGTCGGCACCAGCGACGCGGCGACCCAGGTCATCGCGAAAATCAGATAGGGCGCGGAGCGGTAGAGCCACGACGCATTTTCGGCGAGAACAACTTCCTTACGCAGCAATCGAATGAGGTCGCGCCAGGGCTGGATGATCGGCGGGCCTTTACGACGCAGAAGGCGCGCCTTCTGCTTTCTGATAAAGCCGATGAGCAGAGGCGCGAGCGCAAGGACCAAAAGCATTTGGATGCCCTGCGCCATGAGATCGAAGAGAAAGGTCATATGGCCACCAGGACCAGCAGGAAGACGAGGGCGCCGAAAACGAGCGCGAGATATTCCTGAATTGTCAGGAGACTGAGGATGTTCAATCCGGAGGCGCAGGTTTCAACCGCCCGCGTGAGCGGCGCGTAGAGATAGTCGAAGATTCGGTCCTTGATGTCGACGCTCAGGCGCGCGGCGCGCATATCTCCTGGCGCCGGCATGTCGAGACGCTCCCTCACTGAGAAGGCGAGGACGCCGAGGGTGCGCCGGATCGGCTGCGCAAAGCTGCTGCCCGTATATTGCGTGGTGGGGCTCGTCTCGATGTAACCGCAGTCCCAAGCCGGGGCGCGTCGCGAGCGTGATGAACCGAATTTGTGGATGACCCATTTCGCCGAATAGGCCGAGAAGAGAATGAAGACGAAGACCAGAAGTCCGTTATAGGAACTGCGGCTTTGGGCGACAGGCGCGATCGAGAGCCACGCAAGCTCCGCCTGCGTGGGCATGCGGCCGCCAACAAAGTCTCGCGCCGCCGGTGAAATCGTGTCGATGAGAAGGCTGGGCAGCAAACCGGCCATGAGGCAAAGCGTCAGCAAGACCGCCATCGTTCCGAGAGACCAGCGATCAGGGTCTTGCGCAGCGCGCGCGGCTTCGCTGCGCGGGCGGCCAAGGAAAGCGACGCCATAGACGCGGATATAACAACCAGCGCCAAGCGCCGCACTTAGCGCCAGCGCCACGCCGATAGCGGGAACGAGAAGCTTTACGGTCCATTGCGGCAGCGACGGGCTGAGCAGGATCGCTTGAAACACCAGCCATTCGGACACGAAGCCGTTCAGCGGCGGCAAGGCGGAAATGGCGACGCAGCCGCCGAGAAACAGAAACGCTGTTTTTGGCATGGAGTGGATGAGGCCGCCGAGACGCTCGATGCTTCTTTCGCCGCTCCCGCTCAATACGGCGCCAGCGCCGAAGAACAGGAGGCTCTTAAACAGCGAGTGATTGAAAACGTGCAACAGCGCGGCCGTGAAGGCGAGCGCGGCGGGCAACGCGAGGCCGTTCGCTTTGAACGCTAACGCCAGTCCGAGCGCGATGAAGATGATTCCGATATTTTCAATCGTGCTGTAAGCGAGAAGCTTTTTCAGATCGCTCTGGATCGTCGCGAAAAGAACGCCGATGAGCGCGCTCGCCGCGCCAAAGGTCATCGGCTCCACCGACCACCAGAAGGCCGGCGGCCCGAGCAAGTCGAATATAACGCGAATGAAGCCATAGACGGCGACCTTCGTCATAACGCCGCTCATCAGAGCCGAGACGTGGCTCGGCGCCGCAGGATGCGCGAGCGGCAGCCAGATATGGAGAGGCGCGAGTCCGGCTTTGGAGCCCATGCCAACGATTGCGAGCGCCAAAACCAGGCCGGCTTTCCAGGCCTCTTTCGTGGATTCGCGGATGGACGCGAAGTCGTAGGCTCCGTCGACTCCTCCAAGGACGCCAAAAGCCATCAGCAGCGCGAAACCGCCAAAACTCGCCATCAACAGATAGATGAAACCGGCGCGCCTGTTTTCCGCTTCATGGTGATGCGTCAGCACCAGTGCCCATGACGCAAGCGACATGAACTCCCAAGCGACGAGAAAGGCGAAGGCGTCATCTGCAAGCACGACGACGTTCATGCCTGCGAGAAACGCCGGATAGAACGGCAGCACGCGCATGGGATCTTTCTCGTGCGCGCCATAGCCGATCGCATAGGCGCTTGCCGCCGCGCCGCCGAGATTGACGACGGCGAGAAAAAAGGCGCTCAATACGTCGATGCGAAAATGCATGCCGATCCACGGCAGGCCGAGCGGCAGAGTCGCCGAAACCACATGGGCGCCTCTCGGCATAACCGCTGCGAGGAAAAGGATGCCGCACAAAGCGATGCACAGACGGTAGACGTTGCGGCTGATGTCAGGGTTTCGCCTTTGGACGATGGCGTAAACGCTGACGGCAAGCAGCGCGCCGACGCAGATCAGCGCTAAGTAGAGCGGCATGCTTTCACCTTCGAGTCGACGTGATGGTCGTCGGACACGCGTGCGCGAATTTAGGAACTAAGCGGCGCGCTTGCGGGGCGCGAGAGGATGGTTGGATGTCGCGACGTGTTGATCGAGTCCGCGAATCTCTGCGCGCCCGCCGTTGGCTTCATAATCCTCGCAGAAGTGATGGAGGTTGTCCATCACCGTATGGTCAATGCATGAGGACTCAGAAAGATCGAAGATGATCGTCTTGCCCTTGGGGAGCTTCGCAAGATCGCTCTTGAGCGCAAGGTAATTGGCGAAGAAGGCGGCGCCGCCGATTTTGACGTGATAAACGCCCGGCTCAGTCTCTACGACGTCGTGATGCAGCCTGAAGACCTCGCCCCAATTGACGCTGCGCCACACGTGGAACAGGAACTCGGCGACGATGCCGATCGCCACGCCGATCAAGAGATCGGTCGCCAGCACGCCGATGATAGTGATCATGAAGACTGTGAGCTGGTCCCAGCCGATCGCCAAGGTTTTCTTAAACTCGAGCGGAGACGCAAGACGATAGCCGGTAAACACCAGGAGCGCGGCGAGCGAGGCCAGCGGGATTTCGTGAATGACCTTCGGGAACAGCGCGACGAAGATCAGCAGGAACAATCCGTGGAAGAAATTCGCCCATCCCGTGCGTGCGCCATTGTTAACGTTCGCTGAGCTGCGAACGATTTCGGCGATCATCGGCATACCGCCAATCAAGCCGCAGATGATGTTGCCGACGCCCACCGCGGCGATGTCGCGGTTGAGATCGGAAGTCCGCTTGTAGGGATCGAGCTTATCAACCGCCGCCGCGCTGAGCAAGCTTTCCAGGCTTCCAACGAGACAAATGGCAAAGACCTGTCGCCAGAACACGCTTGTGCCGATCAATAAGAAATCCGGGAAGGCGAAGCCGGACAGAAAGTTCTGCGGGATGGAGACCAGAAATTTCGGCCCGATCGTGAATTCGTGATGCGGCAGGAACGGATAGTCCGGCAGGAAAAGATAGATATGCTCGTCGTCGAGATCGAAATATTGCGCGAGCGCCATGCCGACGATCACGACGATGATCGGCGCCGGAATCATTTTTAGGCGGCGGTTCTTCACGACCGACCAGGCGATCAGGATGAGCAATCCAAGGCCGCCAATGATCGCGACCTCCGGATTCATGTCGCGAAGGCTTGTCGGGATAGCGCCGATCGTCGCAAACAGACTCTGCGCGTCGGGCTTAACGCCGAGCATGACGTGAATCTGCTTGGCCATGATGATGATGCCGATCGCCGCCAGCATGCCATGCACGGCGGAGGACGGGAAAAAGGCGCTCATCTTGCCGGCCTTCATCAGGCCCATCAGCGTCTGGATGACGCTGGCGCACACGATCGCGGCCAAGGTGTAGTGGTAGCCGGCCTTGGCGTCGCCGCCGCCGAGCGCCTGCACCGAGTCGAGAATGACCACGATGAGGCCTGCCGCCGGACCGGTGATGGTCACGAAGGAACCGTTGATGCGCGAGACGAGCAGGCCCCCAATGATCGCAGTGATGATGCCCGCCTGCGGGGGAAAGCCCGACGCCATCGAAATGCCGAGGCACAGCGGCAAGGCGATGAGAAAGACCAGGAAGCCGGACAAGATGTCCGTTCGCCAATTTTCGACCAATCCGGCGATCCCGCTTTTTGGAATGAAGCGAGTTGAAATCGCCTTGCTCATGCCGTGTCGGCTCTCAATCTTGGGGGCTGGACCTTGACCCGTCAGGAGGGAAAGCTGTTCGGCATCGGCCGAGTTTTCACCACAAGAAGCGCGCCATTCGGCGTGCGCCGGAGAGCCGGAGAGATGGGAGCCATTCGCGTCGACCGCGGCTTCCAAGCCATCCGTAAGAGCGTGAGCCTTGCTCTTCATGCTTCGTCCTTGCAACTGATGAGGTTAAGGCAGGATGGGAATTTAGCGCGGGTTTCTTGGCGCGGCCGCACCATAGGACAGGTCATCCGATCGGGTGTTTCTCCATCTTTTCGCAGCGCACAGATTGTTTCTGGCTCCTTTCTGAATCAGGACGCCACTCGGTCATAAGTCCAAAAGGCGTTCAAACTCCGCGCGCTGAGGCCGATTTTTTGATGGAAACACTCTAGAAACATTACATTATTAGTTTCCGCCCATCTCAACGAAAGCGATCGCGCGCCCTTTGACTTCTCCCGTTTCAATCCTGATCGTCGAAGACGATGCCGAAATCGGCGAGTTCATCTCGCGCTATCTCGCGGCGCACGATATCCAAACAAAGGTGGCTTCAAACGCCCAGGAAATGGCCGCCGCTTTCGGCGCGGGCGCATATGACCTGCTCATTCTTGATCTCAATCTGCCTGACGAAGACGGTCTCTCGATCTGTCGGCGCGTGCGTTCCGAACGACGCCTTCCGATAATTATTCTGACGGCGCAATCCGAGGATATCGATAAGATCTTGGGGCTCGAATTGGGGGCCGACGATTACATCGTTAAGCCGTTTAATTCGCGCGAGCTGCTGGCGCGCATCCGCGCCGTCTTGAGGCGAACCGAGGCCCCGAGCGCTGTCGATGGGCGCACGGTTCGGCAGGCCTATCTTTTCTCAGGTTGGCGCGTCGACGTGCTCGCCCGAGAAGTCGTCGCGCCTTGCGGAATGAAGGTCGCAATGACCGGCGCCGAATTCGATCTGTTGCATGCGTTATGCGAAAATCCGAACCGGGTGTTGACCCGCGAGCAGCTGATCAACATGACGCATGGCCCGACATCCGGTCCTTTCGAGCGTAGCATCGACGTCCTGATCAGCCGGCTTCGGCAGAAGATAGAGGCGGACCCGAAGAAGCCCGCGTTGATTCAGACGGTGCGCTCCGAAGGCTATATCTTTTCGACGCAGGTGGTGCGCGCATGAAGCCCAGCAGCGTACGATGGCGTTTCCCGCTCAACAAGCTGGCCGTGCAAATCACGCTGCTCATTCTTGTGTCGATTGTCGCGTTTCAAACGATCGTTATCGGCATGTTTCATGTGTTCGGCAGGCGCCACATTGTCGACCAGGGCGACTTTATTGCTGGCATAATCCTGGCGTTGGATGTCGCGCCACTGTCGGAACGAGCGACTATCGTTTCAGAGCTTTCTCATGCCGTTCCCTACGCCAATATCGCAATCCAAGAGTCGCGTCCTCCGGCGGCGAATGATTCGTCTGGCCGGGACGTCGCCTTCGACAACGAAATCCGCCACATCGATTCACGGTTGTGGGAAGGCGCAGACGTGTTCGAGGTCGGCAGTCCAGCCCCGGGAGACTACGGTGTCCTCGCTGTCGAATTGCGCAAAGGCGGCTATGCGACCATTTCAATTTCGCAGCATCAAAAATCTCCGGGCTCAATATGGCGGTGGCTTTGGCAACATGCGGAGGATGAACCCTTCATCCTGACTCAGGGCGCGCGAACCGCGCTGTCCTTCATCATCTTCACTGCAATCTTCATTTTCTGGGCGTTGAACGCGATCATGGCGCCGCTCCAACGACTTGCGAAATACGCCGAGCAGATTCCAAACGACGTCGACACAAAAACGCCGCTCGCTGAACGGGGTCCGCAGGAAGTTCGCGAGCTGACGCGCTCGCTCAACCGCATGCAGGCGCGCATCAGCAAGATGATCGCCGCGAGAGCTCATGTGCTGGCGGCGGTAAGCCATGACTTGCGAACGATCATCACGCGGCTGAAGCTGAAAACGGAGTTCGTTTCTGATGAGAGCCTCCAGCAGCGCATGATGCGCGACATCGATCTCATGGACGGGATGCTTTTCAAGAATCTTCAATATTTGCGCGCTGAAGGAGACGACAAGTCCGATTGTTCGCTCATTGATCTGGACAGCGTTCTGCAAACGGTCGCGGACGAGTTTTGTGATCTTGGGCACAATGTCACCTACCATGGCGACGGCCATAAAATGATTTTCGGGTCGCTCAGCGACATTCAGCGAATCTTCACTAATCTTGTCGAAAACGCGACGCATCACGCGAAGACCGCGGACATTTTTTTGGCGGAACGTCCGGAGAAACTTCTTCAGATCGACGTCGTGGACGACGGGCCAGGGATTTCGGCGGAGAGTAAGAAATCCGCCTTTGAACCTTTCGTTCGCGGGCAGCCAGGACGAACGCTCGACCAGCACAGCGGCTTCGGACTCGGGCTATCGATCGTGCGCTCGCTTGTTGAGAACCACGGCGGGTCCGTGTCGTTGCTTGATCGAGAACCCCATGGCCTGATCGCGCGCGTTTTGCTGCCGCGCGCGACGGAAGGCGATGAACAACTTGGCCAGGCCGAGTCCAAAGCGGCGGCTGCAACGCATTTTTAAAAATTCAGGCGGGAGCGAGCAGCAGGCTGGTTTCGCTTCGAGCGATTCCTTCGATCGTTCTCACGCTCGACAGCAGACGATCGAATTCCTCAAGATTGGCGCATTCGATTTCAGCGATGAGGTCGAAAGGACCATTGGTGCTGTATAGCGCATGGATCTGAGGCAGCCCGCGCAACTCATGCGCAACGCGACGTGAGTTCTTGCCGGAGACTTCAACCATCATGATCGCGCGGATTCGATCCGGCGTGGCGGCATTCTTCAGCCGAACCGTAAATCCCAGGATCACGTCGGAAGCGATCAGCTTGTCGAGCCGGTTCTGAACTGTTCCGCGCGAGACGCCAAGCGCCTTGGCGAGCTGAGAGAGCGAGGCGCGCGCGTCTGTTCGCAGCAAGGCGATCAATCTATGGTCAAGGTCGTCCATGGCTTGGGTTCATGGCTTGGCGTTCTAGCGAAATGATCAATATTTATGGCAATTCTCACAAGACTACAGGCATTTTGATAACTTCTGGAGATTTTGATTAGCGTCGCCGCGTCTTAGGTCTTCTCCAACTCTCGTAAAGGCTGGACAGGCTGCGTGATGGACAATCGTTTAGAACAAGGAAATTCGCCGGCGGACTTCGACGCTGACGTCGCTGTGGCGGAATACGCGCCGCGAGAGCGCTCGCGAGATCACGCGGCGCGGCGGCCCGCACGCGGCGCTATCCTCATGTGCGCGCCGGATCATTTCGGCGTCGATTACGTCATCAATCCCTGGATGGAGAACCAAGTCGGGCAAGCGACGCTGCCACGCGCTCAGGCGCAATGGGAAAACTTGCGCCGCAATCTGGCGGCCCATAGCGACATCGCTTTCGTCGCGCCGACGCCGGGCCTGCCGGACATGGTTTTCACCGCCAATGCGGGGCTTGCGATTGGCGACAAGGCTGTGGTGAGCCGATTTCGCGCCAAGGAGCGGCGGCCGGAAGAGCGTCTGTTTTGCGAATGGTTCGAAGCGCAAGGCTATTCGATTGCTGACTGGCCGGAGAACGTTCCTTTTGAAGGCGCCGGCGACGCGCTCATCGATCACGCGCGGGGCATTGTCTGGTGCGGCTATGGCTGGCGCTCGGGCGAAGATGCGCCCAAGCAACTGGAAAAAGTGTTCAGGCGGCCAGTGATCGCGCTGGAGCTCGTCGATGCGCGCTTCTACCATCTCGATACATGCTTCTGTCCGCTGAGCGGCGGCTGGACGATGTATTATCCGGCGGCGTTCGACATCGCGTCACAAGAGGCGATTCGCGCGATCGTGCCGCCGCAGAAGCGGATCGAAGTCGGCGAAAAAGACGCGCTTGCATTCGCCTGCAACGCTGTCGAAGTCGCCGGGCATGTTTTCCTCAACGCCTGTTCCGACGATCTTCGCCCGCGTTTGATCGACGCCGGCTTCACGCCGGTCGTCACGCCGCTTACCGAATTCATGAAGGCAGGGGGCGCTGCGAAATGTCTGACGCTGCAGTTGCCGCACGCTACCTCCAGGGTCAGGACGGGAGGCTAAGCGGGTCTTGGGAATTACTGTAGGGTGCGCCGGGACGGAGGTCCGTCCCGGTCTCTCTGACGCCGTCTTTTAGTAGTTCGGCCAGCAGCGGCGGCCGTAAGGGCCGAGGTGGAAGCCTGGCGGGCAGGCGCGACCAACGCCGTAGCCGCCCCACTGTCCGCCCCAGCGACAGCCGCCATACGGACCGCGATGGCCATAAGGGCCGCAACCGCCATAAACCTGCACGATCGGCGCGCCCGCCGAGCCATTTGGCGCCACTGGCATGGCCGCATAGGCCGGGGCGGCCAAAGCCGCCGCAAAAATGAGCGCGAGACCTGATCTCAATTTCATTCCGGATCTCCTTCTTCCCTGGCGCCGCCACGCATATCCGCGGGGTTCGCGCCTCCCAATATCTGGGTTCAACCCTGGGCCTGACAATTGCCAACCTGAAACTAGGTTATTGGCGACGGAAATGTTCACATATTGTTCTTGCTTGTCGCCATAGCGCCAGCTATGCTTTCCCGCATATCTTTGAAAGAAATGCTCGGGGGCGAGTGATGGCGGTGAGGGTGGCGACGGTCGCTTTCGAAGGCGTCGAGGCCCGTCCCGTCGACGTTCAGGTGCAAATCTCAAGCGGCGCTGTCGTGTTCAATGTCGTTGGGCTCGCCGACAAGGCCGTAGCGGAATCGCGCGAGCGTGTGCGCGCCGCACTGATCGCCTCAGGTCTCGCGCTGCCCGCTAAGCGCATTACCGTCAATCTCGCGCCCGCCGACAGGCCGAAAGAGGGCAGCCATTACGACGTGCCGATCGCGCTCGGCGTCATGGCGGCGATCGGCGCCATTCCTTCCGACGCACTCGAAGGATTCGTCGTGCTCGGCGAACTTGCGCTCGACGGAACGTTGACGCCGACCGCAGGCGTCCTACCGGCCGCCGTCGCCGCCAACGCGCGTGGATTGGGGCTCATCTGTCCGAGCGAATGCGGGCCTGAAGCGGCCTGGGCGTCGAGCGACATGGAGGTGATCGCGCCGCGCTCGCTCATTCAATTGGTCAATCACGTCAAGGGCGTGCAAGTTCTGGCGCGGCCTCAGCCGGCGGTGCGCAAGCTCGCCGTCGATCAACCCGATCTTTCAGACATCAAGGGTCAGGAGAGCGCCAAGCGTGCGCTCGAAATCGCCGCCGCCGGCGGCCACAATCTTCTCATGAGCGGTCCTCCGGGCGCGGGAAAATCGATGCTCGCCGCGCGGCTGCCCTCGATTCTGCCGCCGCTGACGCCGCGCGAATTGCTCGAAGTCTCAATGATCCATTCGGTCGCGGGACAGATCGCTGGCGGCGAACTCACCGACCGGCGGCCGTTTCGCGCGCCCCACCACTCCGCCTCGATGCCCGCGCTCGTTGGCGGCGGCGTTCATGCACGTCCCGGCGAAATTTCGCTCGCGCATCACGGCGTGCTCTTTCTCGATGAACTGCCGGAGTTCCAGCCGCAAGTTCTCGACAGCCTTCGTCAGCCGCTCGAAACCGGCGAGATCGCGGTGTCGCGCGCCAATCATCGCGCCGTCTATCCGGCGCGCTTCCAGCTCGTCGCGGCGATGAATCCTTGCCGCTGCGGTCACGCGATGGACCCCGGCTACGCGTGCAGGCGCCAGCCTAATGAGCGCTGTGTCGCGCAATATCAGGCGAGGCTCTCGGGTCCGCTGCTCGACCGTTTCGATTTGCAGATCGAAGTGCCGGCCGTGACCGCCGCCGATCTCGTGCTGCCGCCGCCGAGTGAAGGTTCGCGGCAGGTCGCGACCCGCGTTGCGCGCGCCCGCGAGATTCAGCGCGCCCGCTATGACGCCCTTTCTCTACCAAGCGTCGCCGCTAACGCCGCCGCGCCCGCGGCTGTCATCGAGCGCGTGGCGAAGCTCGACAGCGCAGGGACCGCGCTGATCCGCGACGCGTCAGAGCGTTTTGGCCTTACCGCGCGTGGATTTCACCGCGTCTTGAAGCTCGCGCGCACGATCGCCGATCTCGACGGCGCCGACTCTGTCGGCAGGCCGCATCTCGCCGAGGCGCTTTCCTATCGCGCGGGGCTTGCATTGGGGCGTCTTGCGGCCTGATATAAGGCGCATGTCCTTAAACCATATTGCGATTTTGGCTGCGGCGCAGCTTGCCCTCCTGCTGCTTGCCGCGTCGATTTTTATTGCCTTGCGCCGGCGTGGCCGAAAACAGATCGAAGCCGAGCTTGAATCGCTGCGAGATGAAATCTGGGAGCTGCGCGCGGCCGCCGCCGCCCGCGACCGAGCAGAGGCTGCAAGCTTAGCGAAGTCCCGCTTTCTGGCCGCAGTCAGCCACGAGTTCCGCACGCCGCTTAATGGCGTTATGGGGCTCGCGCAACTGCTCGCCATGACCAGACTCACTGCCGAACAAGTGAGCTATGTCGAAGCGATCGGAGATTCGAGTCGCTCGCTCTCGCAGCTTATCGACGACATTCTCGATTTCTCAAAGATCGAAGCCGGCAAATTTGAGCTGCGCTGCGAGACCTTTGCGCTGGCGCCCTTCGTTGAAAGCGTCGTCGAATTGCTGGCGCCGCGCGCCATGGCGAAGGGGCTCGAGCTCGCGAGCGTCATCTCGCCTGATGCGCCCCGAGAAATCGTGGGCGATCCCGCCCGCCTTCGGCAGGTGCTCGTCAATCTTATCGGCAATGCAATGAAATTTACCGAGCGCGGCGGCGTCGGCGTGCGCGTCATGCGCGAAGGCGCCAGGCTGCGCTTCGCCGTGCGCGACACCGGGCCTGGCGTGCCGGATGCCGCGCGCGAAGCGATCTTCGAGGAATTCGAACAGGCCGACCCTTCCGAGAACCACCCGCAGGCGGGCGCGGGCCTCGGCCTCGCCATCTCCAGACGCCTCGTCGCCAAGATGGGCGGCGCGCTCGCGCTTGTGGAATCGTCGGACAAGGGATCGGTTTTCGCCTTCACGCTGCCCGCGCCCCCAACAAGCGAAGAACTCGCGCAGGCGCACCTTTCCGGACTTACCGCGCTGATCGTCGCTCAAAGCGTATTTGAGGCGCCCTATCTCGCGGAGAGCATGCAGTATGCCGGCGCGCAGGCGGAGATCGTTGCGGCCGAAGATGCGGCGCGAACGTTGCTGGGTCGCTGCGAGAAACCCTTCGAAGTTGTCATCGTCGATTGCGCCCTTGGGCCGCATCGGACCGCCGAGCTCGCGAAAATCGCTCGCGCCGCGCATGCGAGACGGTTGTTTCTTCTCTTCTCGCCGCTTGAACGGCGGGCCTTCGGCGAAGACGCTCTGTGCGACTTCGACGGCTGGCTGGTGAAGCCGGTGCGGATCGCATCGCTCATTGCCCGGCTTTCGCAGGAGATCGACAAGGCGCCGGCGCCTGCCAAGGGCGCGCCCTCGCAGGCCCTTGCCGGGGTCAACGCGCTTGTCGCCGAAGACAATGAGATCAACGCGCTCATTCTCACGCGTCACCTCGCCAAGCTTGGCGCGAAGGTGACTCGGGCGGAAAGCGGCGCGCTGGCGCTTGAGCGCGCCCGCGAGGCGATCGAGGGCGCCGGCGCGCCTTACGATGTGATCGTCATGGATCTCTTCATGCCGGATTTCGATGGGCGCGAGGCGAGCCTTCGGATTCGCGAGGCTGAGGCGCGCGCCGGCGCGCCGCGCACGCCCATATTGGTGCTGACGGCGAGCGCGCGCGAGGAAGACGAACGCGCCGCCCGCGCCGCCGGAGTCGACGCTTTTCTCACCAAGCCGGTGGAGTTCTCTTCTCTCGCGGCGACGATCGAAGAGCTGAGACTGGCGTCGCGCAGGGCATAACGAACGCGGCGCTTCTTATCAGCCGCCCTGCGGCGCAATAGCGCCGAAGCGTCCCGATTGATAATCGACGAAGGCCTGACGCAATTCGTCCTGCGTGTTCATCACGAAGGGCCCTTGTTGCGCCACGGGCTCGTCGATCGGTTCGCCGCTCATGATGATGAGCTTCGCGTCATTGTTCGCCTCAAAGACGATTTCTCCGCCTTCCTCGCCGAACACGACGACGTCCGTCGCGCGCGCGATTCTTTCGCCATTGACTTCGACCGTTCCTTCGAGAATCGCGGCAACGATCGTATGCCCCTCGGGGAGCCTAAAGCGGGCGCTCTTTCCAGCGTCGATCCGCACATCCCAAAGATCGATCGGCGTCGCCGTTTGCGCAGGGCCACGATGGCCGTCGAATTCGCCGGCGATGACGCGGACGAGCCCGGCGTCGCCTGGCAGATCGACGCGCGGGATATCCTTGTCGAGGAGGGTCTGATAGCGCGGCGGGCTCATCTTCTCGCGCGCCGGCAGATTGACCCAAAGCTGCACGACCTCGAAGCGTCCGCCTGATTTGGCGAAGCTTTCGGAATGATATTCCTCATGAACGACTCCCGAGGCGGCGCGCATCCATTGCACGTCGCCGGGGCCGATAAGTCCGCCGGCGCCGGTCGAGTCGCGATGCGCGACTTCGCCGTCCAAGACGATCGTCACCGTCTCAAAGCCGCGATGCGGATGAGCGCCGACGCCGCGGCGCTTCGCGGTGGGAGGAAAGTCAAAAGGCCCGGCGTAGTCGAACAGCAGGAAAGGGCTGACACGCTCGCCATGTGCGTGGTGCGAAAAAAGCGAACGTACGGGAAAGCCGTCGCCGACCCAATGCCCGGAGTCGGGAGCGGGATAAACGCCGATGATTTTTCTCATAAGCAATTCTCCTTGCGGCCTATGTGGGCGGCGTCCAGCGAAATGCAAATTGTCGAGCCGTCCTTGACGGACGGCGCTGCAAAATCCACAAGTCGGCGACGCCCGAATGGCGACGATGGCGGCAGGCAAGGATTGTTAGATGGACTGGATCATCCTCTTTATCGGCAGCATCTGCGAAGTCGGCTGGCTCGTCGGGATGAAATATGCGGACGGATTCACGCGTCTCTGGCCTTCGGTCGTCATGCTGTTTTTCATGGCGGCGAGCGTCGGATGCCTGGGCCTTGCGGTAAAAACCATTCCCGCAGGCACGGCTTACGCCGCATGGACTGGCACAAGCATCGCCGCGGCGACACTTGTCGGCGTTTATCTTTTCAACGAACCGACGACCGTGCTGCGGTTAGGCTCGATAGCGCTTATTGTCTTAGGCATTATCGGCCTGCGGCTCGGCGGCGTCGATATGAAATAGCCCCAACCGCTATGTCATTTCCGGCAGGCCGCAGGCCTGACCGGGAATCCAGAGGCGACAGCGTGTCGGGAATGACAGACCGTATCGCGGCCGCACGCCAATCAGAAATAGCTTTCGAGCGTTCCGCGCCGGCGCACGTCGAGCGTCGCGCAGTGGAACGCGCCGCCGAACGCCGCATAGTGCAGGAAAGAGCAGGGGATCGGCTCGTAGCCCCATTTCTCCATCTGCCGCATCATGTTTGTGTGATGCGGATCGACGATGACGCGCTTTTCGTCGATCATCAAAATGTTCATGCTGAGCCATTTGCCGCACATCGAGGTGATCGCGAGAATGCGATCGTTGATCGGATCGGGCTCGGGCGCGACGAGAATGTCCCATTTCTTCAAAATGTCGGGCAGCTCATCCGGATTGATATATTCCGGATTGATGAGTAGTCGGCCCGGCCCTAGAGGCAGGATCGTCGTGTCGATATGCATGGGATTGGGGCAGCGGCTCTTGATCTCGTGAATGCGATAACCATCGCCGAGATGGCGGCGCAGCCAGTCGATTCCCATCGCATTGGTGACGTTGGAGCGGGTCACGAAAATATCGCGGCCGCAGCGGAAGAAGTCGGCGGCGTCGAACACCGGCTCGAATTCGGTGAGGATGTAGCGAATTTCCTCGCCCTTCTCCGGCAATTTGAAATCGGGGTCGAAGAGTTCGTCGGTGAGCTGTGGTTTCGGCGCCGACGTCCAGCGCGCGCCGCGCCGGAAATAGTCTTTGAGGATTTCGCGATAGGAATGCGTCTCGAAATAGCGGCATGGCCAGGCCATCGGCGTTTCAAGAATTTCGTCGCCGAACACCAGCATCGAATCGCGCGGACAGGAATTGCAGAAGCCGCGCGACGACCAGTTCGGCGTCGAGAACTTCGCCTTGTGATTGACGGCGTCCGGCCTGGTCACCGTAATGTCCAGCGATTCGAGCAGAGCAACAAAACCGTCGAGTTCCTGCTGCGCCGGCTCGATCATGAATTTCGGAAAACGGAATCCGGCGGCGAGCGATTGGGCGCGCGCGGCCATGCCGGGGATGTTGCAGGTGACGACCGGATGGTCGGAAGGAATTGTCGAGCCTTCGAGTCGCCCGACGATGATCTCCTCCAACGGATCCCATTCGTTGTGAGAATTGACCGGACATTCCGCGGCAATCGCGGTCCCCATAGATGCATGCATATTCATAATGCGCCCCGGATCGTTTCCAGCGAGAGACTTAGCGCTTGGCGACTGTTCATCAAACCCAACGAAAATGACGACGTTTCTTGAGTTAACCTTGCATCGCGGCGGTCTTACTCGCTTTTTTCTCGATTGAAGCCTTCTTTGGCGGGCGGACTATGTCGCGAAGAACGGGCGCAGTCTACTCCAGGCGCTTCCCAAAGCTTGGGCGACTTGCGTTTTCCCCCGCATTAGGCAATAAACCGCGCTCTACAGAACCGCCCGGCCAGTGATGGGCTGCCGTGGCGGTTCTTTCGCTCGCGCGAATAAGCGCCGATGGACTCGTCCATTTGAGCGCAAACAACACAGGCCACGAGGCCAGGAGAGCAAAATGCCCAAGCTGAAGACGAAATCGGGCGCGAAAAAGCGCTTCAAGATCACCGGCACCGGGAAAGTGGTCTACGCCCAGCAGGGCAAGCGCCACGGCATGATCAAGCGGACGAACAAGCAGATCAGAAATCTGCGCGGCACGAACGTCTTGTTCAAAACTGACGGCGATAACGTCAAGAAATACTTCCTGCCGAACGGCTGATCCCGCAGCAGATTTTTCCGCAAAGGAGTTTCGTCATGGCTCGCGTCAAGCGCGGCGTCACCGCTCACGCCAAGCACAAGAAGACCTTCAAGGCCGCCAAAGGATTCTACGGCCGCCGCAAGAACACGATTCGCGCCGCGAAGGCCGCGGTCGATCGCTCGATGCAATATGCGACTCGCGATCGCAAGGCGAAGAAGCGCGTATTCCGTGCGCTGTGGATTCAGCGGCTCAACGCCGCCGTGCGCGAGTACGGCCTGACCTATTCGCGCTTCATCGATGGGCTCGCCAAGGCGGGCGTCGAGGTCGATCGCAAGGTCCTGTCCGAACTTGCCATCCATCAGCCTGAGGCTTTCAAAGCCATCGTGGCGCAGGCGAAGTCAGCGCTACCGAAGGCCGCCTGAAGGCTGCGGCGTTAATGTAAAGCGCCCGCCGCGCCGCGGGCGCTTTTTCTTTCATACGCGGTCGCAGGGGACGCCGGCTTCGGCTATCGTCTCCTTGGATGCGACGATTCCTGCGACATGTGACGCCGGCCCGCGCGCTCGTCGCGACGCTTGTCATTTTTGCCGGCGCGGCCGTCGCCGACCCCGGCGCCGCGCTCAATCTTTTGGCGCGCGCTCAGTCCTATCGTCTCCTAGACGATATCCCCTACGGCGGTGGGCCCCGCGAAAAGCTCGACGTCTATCTTCCCGATCATGCGGAGGCGCCGAGACCGCTCATCGTCTTCTTTTACGGCGGCCGATGGTCGTCTGGCGAAAGGGCGAACTATCGCTTCGTCGGCGCGGCGCTCGCCGCGCGTGGCGTGATCGCCGTCATTCCCGATTACAGCCTTTATCCGCAAGCCCGCTTTCCGGTTTTTCTCGAAGACGCGGCGCGTGCGCTGCGATGGGCGCGCGACAATGCGGACCGGCTTGGCGCTGAGCGCTCGCGCATATTTCTCATGGGCCATTCGGCGGGCGGACACATCGCGGCGATGCTCGCCTTCGACAAACGCTGGCTCTCCGCCGTCGGCCTCTCGCCGTCGAGCGATCTTGCTGGCCTGATCGGTCTCGCGGGCGCTTATGATTTCGCGATCGACAGCGACGTGCTGCGCGGCGTTTTCGGCGCTCCCGCCAACGCCGCTGCGAGCCAGCCGCTGCGCTATGTCACGCGCGACGCGCCGCCGGCGCTGCTTATTGCCGGCGAGGCCGACACGACGGTCAAGCCGAGAAACACCCGCGCGCTCGCTGCGGCCATAGACGCCGCCGGCGGCGAAGCGCGCACCATATATTATCCCGGCGTTACGCATCGCGAGATCATCGGCGCATTTTCGCCGCTCTTGCATTTTCTTGCGCCGGTCGCTGACGATGTGATGGCGTTCGTCGACGCGAAACGCGCGATGGGGAACGATACGAAAGAGCGGCGCGTCGGCGGCCGCGACGGGGACGCGCAATGAGCGACGCATATGATCTTATCGTCATTGGCGGCGGGCCTGGCGGCTATGTCACCTCGATCGGCCACGAACTTTGACGGCGCCCGCAGTGGGGCGAGCCGGCTCTTGTTGCGCAGGCGCAGGCTGTAATTCGACTGGCGTCGGCGGCGACGGCCATCGTGTCGGCCGGTCCATGACGAATTGGTTGATCGCGCAAATGAACGAACTGAACATGAAGCCGCCATGGCTCATGAGCACATCATCATAGGCGCGCATGTTCCAGAACGGATCGTTAGCGCGGGTGATCGGGAGCATTCCTGCGAGCCTGAAGCCGTGAGTCATCTCGACAGCTGGATTGCGGCCGCTGTCCCCTGGTTGAGCAGGGTCTGGATCCAGCGCCGGGGCCAGCAACTCGCTATCCCACTGAGTGCCGTTCATTTGCTTCCTTCGAGCTCGCGTTAGCCAATCGTGACTGATGGGACAGTTCAAAGACGGATCGGCGGGGATATTTTTGTAGTCAGCCTGGTTAGGCGGCGCCCAACCAATGCTGCGAACCTCATGCGTCGTGCCGAGCTGGCGCGCCGGCATGCGATAAGTATCGACGAGACTCACCGACGATCGCGGCGGATCGAGATGGCCGATCGTGCGCGAAGACTCGATATCCGTATTCTGGAAGGGAAGATCGCTCACGAATTCTCCCATCCTCCGCCAAAAGTTCTGCGCCCGCTGCTCCAATCGATTTGCGGGCATCCCAAAGCTTTCGCAGGCTGCGCGCCAATCTCGCGCGACGCCGGCGATCATCGCGCCGAGAGGTCGGAAGTCGCCGCGAAAAAGCGGGAAGGCAAGATAGGTCGCGAAGTCCGATTTTATGCCGATCTTCTTTTTCCGATCGATATCTTCCACTGCTTGGTCGAGCTTAAACGGCGTTCTCAGCGCCCCGCAAGCGCGGTCGGGGCTTAGCGTCTCATCATGGAAGATGAATTCCTCCGGCTTTTTGGTCTCCAGGAACTGCTGGTATCTCGTGCAAACCTCGTCGGGCGAAGCCACATCCTGGCCAAGCAAACTCAATTTGTCGTGCATGGCTATGGCGCAGTCTTCCGGCCGGATCCCTCCGGGAGGCCAGGAAAAGGCGGAGGTGACAGAAATCACGACAGGACTTTGGTGAGCCGGAAAAAAGCGGTGGCCCGCCATGAGGTCCCCATCGCCTTCAAAGAAGGCGATCCTCTCCCAGACTGCGCGCTGAACGTCAGTCCATTTGGAGGCTTCGGCGGCCGGGTTAATCAGCGCCACCAGATCGCCGAGCGGCGGATAAAAATAGGCGTTGTCGCCTGGATGGTTGCGGACGGCTTTGATCAGAGAGTCTTTCAAAGCCGTGGCCAGCATGTTGCCGC
>Ga0194120_10000613_pt1 | contig 67268 bp, 52 predicted proteins | sample TA2MahCa65mmetaG_FD_148642 | JGI IMG/M metagenome (GOLD analysis project Ga0194120, IMG submission 148642) | Freshwater microbial communities from Lake Tanganyika, Tanzania - TA2015019 Mahale Deep Cast 65m | ecosystem: Environmental > Aquatic > Freshwater > Lake | place: Tanzania: Lake... | reverse complement strand
ACCGCTCGGCGCGGCATTCGCCGACCCCCAGCCCCGCTCACTTGGCCGGCTGGGGCTATGGGCTTGCCGAAAACCGTCAGTCGGGTGAAGATAGGCTCACAATCGCTGGCCATCTGGCGAATGTGGGTTAACGCCGTCGCAGCTTGAAACTTCGCCGACGCGCGAAAATATAGGCTCTATCCTCGCGCGCCATCGGAGATGCGTATGCGCCACTGGACGCCTAGCTTCGACTTCGATCTCGGCGACGTCGCCGACCGCGTGCGCAGCGCGACCGAAGCCTTCGCGACTGCCGAAATCGCGCCGCGGGCGCAGCAGATCGATGCGCAGAACGCCTTTCCCTCCGATCTTTGGCTAAAGCTCGGAACGCTCGGCGCGCTCGGACTGACCGTCGATGAGCGCTACGGCGGCTCGGGAATGGGCTATCTCGAACATGTCCTCGCGATGGAGGAAATCAGCCGCGCTTCCGCTTCGGTCGGATTGTCCTATGGGGCGCACTCCAATCTTTGCGTCAACCAAATTCACCGGAACGGCTCCGAGACGCAGAAGCAGCGCTATCTGCCGAACCTCGTCGCCGGCCGTCACGTCGGCGCGCTGGCGATGTCGGAGCCCGGCGCCGGGTCCGACGTCACCGACATGAGGCTCGGCGCGATCAAGCGCGGCGATCGCTATATTCTCAACGGCAGCAAGATGTGGGTGACCAATGGGCCCGACGCCGACCTCGTGATCGTCTATGCCAAGACCGACCCTGGCGCAGGGCCGCATGGCATCACCGCCTTTATCGTCGAGCGGACGTTTCGAGGCTTTTCTTCCGGCGCCAAGCTCGACAAGCTCGGCATGCGCGGCTCCAATACGTGCGAACTCCTGTTCGAGGACTGCGAGGTTCCGCAAGAAAACGTGCTTGGCCTGCCCGAACGCGGCGTGAATGTGCTGATGAGCGGCCTCGATTACGAGCGCGCCGTGCTCGCCGGCGGGCCTCTTGGAATCATGCAGGCCTGCATGGATGTCGTGCTGCCCTATGTGCATGAACGAAAGCAGTTCGGTCACCCGATCGGCGAGTTCGAGCTGATGCAGGGAAAGCTCGCCGACATGTATACCGCGGTCATGGCGACGCGCGCCTATGTCTACGCCGTGGCCAAGGCCTGCGATCGCGGCCGCGTGACGCGAAAGGACGCGGCGAGCGCAATATTATTCGCGGCCGAGCGCGCGACATGGATGGCGCTGGAGGCGATTCAATGCCTCGGCGGCAATGGCTATATGAACGACTATCCGACGGGCAGATTGCTGCGCGACGCCAAGCTTTACGAGATTGGCGCCGGAACGAGCGAAATCCGGCGCATGTTGATCGGGCGCGAACTCTTTGAGGAAACGGCCTGATTTTTGGATCGAACACATGCCCCGCCTCGACAGCCTCGTGAACTCGAAAGACGCGGTTTACGCGAAGAATTTCCAGGTCATGGCCGCGCGGGTCGCGGAGCTGAAACGGATCGCGGGGGAGATTCGCCTCGGCGGCGACGCGGCGGCGCGGCAGCGCCATCTTGCACGCGGGAAAATGCTGGCGCGTCAGCGCATCGACGCACTTATCGATCCCCTATCGCCCTTTCTCGAAATCGCGCCATTCGCCGCTTGCGGCATGTATGACGGGCGCGTCGCGGCGGCCGGAGTCGTCGCCGGCATCGGGCGGGTGCGCGGGCGCGAATGCATGATCGTGGCCAATGACGCCACGGTCAAAGGCGGCGTCTATTTTCCCCTGACCGTGAAGAAACATCTTCGCGCGCAGGAGATTGCGGCTCAGAACGATTTGCCCTGCCTTTATTTGCTCGACTCCGGCGGCGCCAATCTGACGAGCCAGGAGGACGTATTTCCCGACCGGGATCATTTCGGCCGCATCTTCTACAATCAGGCGACGATGTCGTCGCGCGGCATTGCGCAGATCGCGGTGGTCATGGGCTCATGCACGGCCGGCGGCGCCTATGTGCCGGCGATGTCCGACGAAACCATCATCGTCCGCAATCAAGGCGCGATATTTCTGGCCGGGCCGCCGCTGGTCAAGGCGGCGACCGGCGAGGTCGTCAGCGCCGAGGAGCTCGGCGGCGCGGACGTACACTGCCGCCGCTCCGGCGTCGCCGATCATTGCGCCGAGAATGACGCGCATGCGCTGCGGATCGCGCGGGACATCGTCGGCAATCTCGGACCTGCCGGGACTACAAAGGTTGCGGTGAGACAGCCTGCCGAGCCTTACTACGACCCCGCCGAAATCTATGGCCTGCTGCCGCAAGACCCGCGCAAGCAGTTTGATATACGCGAAGTGATCGCGCGCCTTGTCGACGCCAGCGACTTCGACGAATTCCGCAAGCTCTACGGCTCGTCGCTGGTGACGGGCTTCGCCCACATCCATGGCTATCCCGTCGGGATCATCGCCAACAACGGCGTCCTGTTTCCCGAGAGCGCCCAGAAGGGCGCGCATTTCATCGAACTTTGCGCGCGACGCAAAACGCCGCTGCTGTTCTTGCACAACACCACTGGCTTCATCGTCGGCGCGAAATATGAAAGCGCCGGCGTCGCCAAGGAAGGGGCGAAAATGGTGACGGCGGTGGCGACGGCCGCGGTTCCGAAGCTCTCGATCATTGTCGGCGGCAGTTTTGGCGCCGGCAATTACGCGATGTGCGGACGCGCCTATTCGCCGCGATTCCTGTGGATGTGGCCGGGCGCGCGGATCGGCGTGATGGGCGGAGAACAGGCGGCGAGCGTGCTGATCCGCGTCAGGCGCGAAGCCATGGAGAAGCGGCGGGAGGTTTTTTCGGTCGGCGAGGAGGAAGAATTCGCGCGCCCGATTCGCGAGCAATATGAGCGCCAGAGCCTGCCGCTCTATTCGAGCGCGCGGCTTTGGGACGACGGCGTCATCGATCCGCTCGATACGAGACGAACGGTCGCTCTCGCGCTATCTTTCGCGCTGAAGGCGCCGATCGAAGAAACGCGTTTCGGCCTATTTCGTATGTGAGCGACCTTTTATGACAGCTCTCCTGCAATCGATTGACGCCAAGGGCGTGGCGACTTTGACGCTCAATCGGCCAGAGAAGCGCAACGCGCTCGACTCCGAACTCATCGGCCTGCTCAAGGACGCCGTCGAATCCCTGGATGCGCGCGCCGACGTTCGAATCATCACCATTGAGGGCGCCGGCGACTATTTTTGTGCCGGCGGCGACATCGGCACGATGATCCGGGTCGCCCAGAGTTCGTCATACGCGAATGAGCAGGACGCCCTGGCGCTCGCGCGCATGCTGCAGGTTGTAGACACTGTGCCGAAGCCAACGATCGCCCTGGCCAAGGGCGTGGTCGTTGGCGGCGGCGTCGGCCTGCTCGCCTGCTGCGATATCGTGATCGCCGCCGATGACGCGTCGTTCTCGCTCGGCGAGGTGCGGCTTGGGCTGCTGCCGGCGATCGTCGCGCCTTTTCTCATTCGCGCGATAGGACTGCGCCAGCTGCGCCGATATGCCTTGACGGCGGAGCGGTTCTCGGCGGGCGAGGCGCAAAGGCTCGGTCTCGTTCATCGCGTAACGCCAAGGTTGGAGGTCGGCCTGGCGCATGCGGCGATTGTCGCCGAATTGCTGCGCGGCGCGCCGGATGCGCAGGCGGACGCGAAGGCCTTCTTTGCGGAATGCGACGGCCGCGGCGTCGAGGCGGAACTCCTGCGCGAGGCGGCGCATCGTCTTGCCGCGCGAAGATCGAGCGCTGAGGCGCAGGAAGGCCTTTCCGCCTTTCTCGAAAAACGGCCGCCAGGCTGGATCGCGGCCGATTGAGATGATGCGCAAGCTCCTCATCGCGAACCGCGGCGAGATCGCTTGCCGAATCATCCGAACCGCCAAAAGACTGGGCGTCGCGACCGTCGCCGTCTATTCCGAGGCCGACTCGCATGCGCTGCATGTCGAGCTTGCGGATGAGGCATATTTCCTCGGTCCGGCGCCGGCGCGCGACAGCTATCTGTCGATCGAGAAGATCATCGGCGTCGCGAAGCGTTCGGGGGCGGACGCGATACATCCCGGCTATGGTTTTCTTTCCGAGAACGCCGATTTCGCCGAAAGCTGCGCGGCGAATGGGCGGATCTTCGTTGGTCCGCCCCCTGGCGCGATGCGGCTTCTCGGGTCGAAGAGCGAAGCCAAGGCCACGATGATGCGGGCAGGGACGCCCGTCGCGCCCGGTTCGGGCGGCGGCGATGACGCTGAACTCATCGAAGCGGCGCGCGCCATCGGTTTTCCGCTGCTGGTGAAGGCGGCGGTCGGCGGCGGCGGCAGGGGCATGCGCATCGTCCAAGCGGCTGAAGAATTGCCGGCGGCGATCGAAAGCGCCCGGCGCGAGGCGCGCGCCGCCTTCGGCGACGATGCGCTGTTCATTGAAAAATATTTCTCCGGCTACAAGCATGTGGAGATTCAAATCTTCGCGGACATGCAGGGCGCCGTCATATCCTTTTTCGAGCGCGACTGCTCCCTGCAGCGTCGGCGCCAAAAGATCATCGAAGAAACGCCGGCGCCCGGGCTGTCGCCGTCTCTGCGCGCACGGATGAGCGAGGCCGCGATCCGAGCGGCGCGCGCGGCCGGCTATGTCGGCGCCGGCACGGTCGAATTTCTGGTCGGCGACGATCATTTCTACTTTCTCGAAATGAATACGCGGCTGCAGGTCGAACATCCCGTCACCGAGATGGTTTCGAGCCAGGACCTCGTCGAATGGCAGCTGCGCGTCGCCTGCGGCGCGCCGCTTCCCTTGACTCAAGACGATCTGAGGATGAGCGGCTGCGCGATCGAGGCGCGACTTTGCGCCGAAGATCCCTCGCGCGGATTCATGCCGTCCACCGGCGAGATCGTTCACTTTCGCACGCCGCGGCGCGCGCCCTTCCTGCGCATCGATTCCGGCGTTCGCGCCGGCGACCGCGTCACGCCCTATTATGACTCGCTCCTGGCGAAGCTGATCGTCTTCGGCGAGGGTCGCGAAGAGGCGCTTTCTCGCCTGCAATCCGCCCTCGAAGAAGTCGAGATCGTCGGCGTCGCGACCAATCTCGATCTGCTGCGAGCGATCTCCAGGAGCGACGCAATGGCGCGCGGCGATTACGACACGGAATTCGTCACGAACAATATCGACGCTCTGATCGTTTCCGCCGAGGCGAACTTGGATTTGGACCGCGTTCTTGTTGCGGCGGCGGCGTCAATTTTCTTGGCCGATGTTCGGCGCGATGCGCAAGAAGCGAGCAGAGCGGTCGGCGACGCTTGGTCGCCCTGGGCCGAAACCGACGCATGGCGGCTTTATGAACCCGCCGGCTACGAATTCGCTGTGACGCAGGCGGGCCGAACGCTCGCCGCGCAAATTCTGCGCCCGACGGAGAGCGGCTTTTCCCTGAGTTTTGGCGGAGTCGTGACATCGGTGGAAGTTTACAAGACGGGCGATCGCCCGTTTCTGCTTGTTGACGGCGTGAAGCATGAGGCCGCGACGGTCGCTCTGGACGATGGGATCGTCGTCATTCTGCGCGGGCGGAATTATCTCCTGAAATGGCTGCAAACAGCGACGTCCTGGCAGGGCCAGGAACCGTCCGGCGAACGCGTGCTTGCGCCGATGCCGGCGACCGTCATCCGAGTCCTGGTGAAGCCGGGCGAAGCGGTTAGCAAGGGGCAGACGCTCGTGGTTCTGGAGGCGATGAAGATGGAAATCGCCTTGGCTGCGCCGTATGACGGCGCCGTCAAGAGCGTCGCCTGCGCAGCGGGCGACATGGCGAAGGAAGGCGCGGAACTCGTTATGCTGGCGCGAAAGGACGGCGCATGAGCGTCCCCTCCAGCGTCAGCATCGTTGAAGTCGGCCCGCGCGATGGTCTGCAGAACGAAAAGTTGACGCTGTCGCCGCAGGTAAGGGCTGAACTCATCGATCGACTCGCGGCGGCGGGGTTGACGCGGATCGAAGCCGGCAGCTTCGTCTCGGCGACAGCCGTGCCGCAAATGGCGCATACCGACCAAACGCTCGCGCTTGTTTCGAAGCATAATCTGCGACTCGCCGTGCTCGTTCCAAACCTTCGCGGACTCGCCGACGCCATAGCGGCCGGAGCTGAGGAGATCGCCGTATTCGCTTCCGCCTCCGAGATCTTCTCCAAACGCAATATCAATTGCTCGATCGAGGAAAGCCTTGAACGATACGCCGAAGTCGTCGCGGAGGCGCGCCGTCACGGCGTCGTGGCGCGCGGCTATGTGTCCTGCGTGTTGGGCTGTCCTTACGAAGGCGCGATTGATGGCGCCGCAGTCGCCTCGGTCGCCGGCGGGCTGCTGGAAATGGGATGTTTTGAAGTCTCGCTCGGCGATACGATCGGCGTCGGCGCGCCGCTGCAAGCGCGACGACTGGTCGAACGCGTGGCGCGGATCGCGCCGCTCGACAAGATCGCGGTGCATTTTCACGATACCTATGGACAGGCGCTCGCCAATATATTCGCCTGCCTCGAAACCGGCGTCTCTATCATCGACAGTTCGGTCGCGGGCCTCGGCGGCTGTCCCTTCGCGCCGGGCGCCGCCGGCAATGTCGCGACCGAGGATGTTGTCTATATGCTGCAGCGGATGGACATTGAAACCGGCGTGTCGCTCGATCGCCTGTTGGCGGCGGGCGCTTTCGCCTGCGCGCAGCTCGATCGGGCGCCCGCGAGCCGCGTGGCCCAGGCCTATGGCGCAAATCGCCGCCGTCCGGCCGACGCGTGATGAACTCCGACAGCTTGTCAAAGAGCCGCGCCGCGACAGATTTAACTCAACCATTGCGGTGAACGGCGACATGTCATCCTATTTTGAATTGAGCGCCGAGCAGGAGGCCATCCTCGAGATGGCGCGAGACTTTGGACGCGACCGCCTCGCGCCCTTCGCGCTCGACTGGGACCGCGAGCATGTCTTCCCTGTAGATGCGCTGCGCGACGCCGCGGCGCTGGGCATGGCGGCAATCAATGTGCGAGAGGCGTCGGGCGGCGCCGGACTGACGCGTTTCGACGGCGTGCTGATTTTCGAGGCTCTGGCGATGGGCTGTCCGACGATCGCCGCCTATCTTTCGATTCACAACATGTGCGCGAGCCTGATCGACGCTTTCGGGAGCGAGCGGCAGATCGACAAATTTATGCCAAGGCTCGTGACGATGGAGGCGCTATCGAGCTACTGCCTGACGGAGTCCGGCAGCGGATCGGACGCGGCGGCGCTGCGCGCGCATGCGAAGCGTCATGGCGATCACTATGTTTTGAGCGGCGCGAAACAGTTCATTTCGGGCGCCGGCGCGGGCGGCGACGATCATCTCTACATCGTCATGGCGCGGACCGGCGAACCGGGCTCGAAAGGCATATCGGCGTTTATCGTCGAAGGCGGAACGCCGGGGTTGAGCTTCGGCGCGCTCGAGCGAAAGATGGGATGGAACGCCCAGCCGACGCGCGCCGTCATCTTCGACGATTGCCGTGTGCCCGCAAAAAATCTGATCGGACAGGAGGGCGATGGATTCAAGATCGCGATGGCGGCGCTCGACGGCGGCCGGCTGAACATCGCCGGCTGCTCGCTCGGCGGCGCGCAGTCGGCCTTCGACCACACGCTGCGCTATATGAGTACGCGCAAGGCGTTCGGACAGACGCTCGATGAATTCCAGGCGCTGCAGTTCCGGCTCGCCGACATGGCCACGCAGATTGAAGTTTCGCGCAGCTTTCTGTGGCGGGCGGCGGCGGCGCTTGACGCCAAGGCACCCGGCGCCTCGACGCTCTGCGCGATGGCGAAGCGCGTCGTCACCGACGCCGGCTTCGCAGTCGCCAATGAGGCGCTGCAGCTGCACGGCGGCTATGGCTACTTAAGCGAATATGGAATCGAAAAGATCGTTCGTGACCTGCGCGTCCATCAGATTCTCGAAGGAACCAATGAAATCATGCGCGTCATCATCGCGCGTTCGCTGTTGAAGTAGCCCATGGATCTCATCGCATCGCGCGCGGGCCGGCTCGGACGCATTCTCCTCAACCGGCCGCAGGCGCTCAACACGCTGACGCTGCCGATGGTGCGGGGATTTCGGCGCGCGCTCGACGAATTTGGGAACGACGACGGCGTTGGCGCCGTGCTCGTCACGGGCGCCGGCGATCGCGGTCTTTGCGCCGGCGGCGACGTGAGAATTCTTTATGAGCTGGAAGTCTCGCAACAGCGCTGTTTCGCCGACTTCTGGCGCGAGGAATATGAACTCAACGCCCGCATCGCCGCCTTTCCCAAACCCTATGTCGTGATCATGGACGGGATCGTCATGGGCGGCGGCGTCGGCATTTCCGCGCATGGCAACCGGCGGATCGTGACGGAGCGGAGCCGGATCGCCATGCCGGAGGTCGGCATCGGCTTCTTTCCCGACGTGGGCGCGAGCTGGCTTCTCTCCCGCGCGGGCGCGGTCGGCCTCTACATGGCGCTATCGGCGGCGTCGGTGACGGCGGCCGACGCCATCGACGCAGATATTGCCGATCTCACGATCGATTCGCGAGATATCGAGCGGCTGATCAAAGAACTCTCCGCGATCGAGCGCGCCGAAGACGTCGACGAGACGTTGCGGCGCTTTGCGCGTCAACCAGGGGCTTCCACGCTTTCGTCCTGCCGGCGATTGCTCGCTGAGGCGACCGCGCATGAGAAGGTCGCGGACGTGATCGCGGCCTTCGCGCGCGAGGGATCGGAATTCTCCTTGCGCGCGGCCGAGGACATCAGATCGAAGTCGCCGACGGCGCTGAAGGTGACGCGCGCATTGCTCCAGCGCGCCATGCGGGCCGATGCTCTCGAAACCTCTCTGACCAATGAATTCAAGGCGGCGTGCCGCATGCTCGGAACTCACGATCTTTATGAAGGCATTCGCGCCGCGATTATCGACAAGGACCGGCGTCCGAAATGGTCGCCGGAGAGGCTCGACGCGGTGAGCGACGAAGCGGTCGAAGACATTCTCGCCGGCGACGCGACGCCGCTTCCGACGTTTAAAAAATGGAATTCGTCGCCATATTCTCATTGGGAGAGTTGACGGTCCAGCCGATGAGGAACTTGTCATGAGCGTTGCCGCATCCGTCGCCATTGTCGGCGCCGCGCGCACGCCGATCGGCGCCTTTCTGGGAGAGTTGAAGGACATTGCTGCGCCGCAACTCGGCGCCCGCGCCATCGAAGCGGCCGTGGCGCGCGCCGGCCTTGCGCCAAGCGACATCGACGAAGTGGCGATGGGCTGCGTTCTTTCCGCCGGCCTTGGCCAGGCCCCTGCGCGTCAGGCGGCGCTCGGCGCGGGGCTCCCGGAGACGACCGGCGCGGTAACTATCAACAAGATGTGCGGCTCCGGAATGAAAGCGGCGATGCTCGCCAGCGACCAGCTCGCGGCGGGCGGCGCGCGCATCGCAATCGCGGGCGGCATGGAGAGCATGAGCAATGCGCCCTATCTGCTCGATCGGGCGCGTTCCGGTTACCGAATGGGCCACCGAAAAGTCCTTGATCACATGTTTTTGGACGGTCTCGAGGACGCCTATGAAAATGGCCGGCTGATGGGGTCTTTCGCCGAGGACTGCGCGACGGCATATCAATTCACCCGCGAGATGCAGGATGAATATGCGGCGACCTCGCTGGCGCGCGCTCAGCGCGCCGCGGCGGATGCGTCTTTCGCTCATGAGATCGCGCCGATCACTCTCGGCAAGGGCGCCCATGCGCGAACCATCGCCAGCGACGAACTCCCCGGCAAGGCAAGGGCGGAGGATATTTCGCGCCTCAAGCCGGCGTTCAGGGAGGATGGAACGATCACCGCCGCCAACGCCAGCGCCATATCGGACGGGGCGGCGGCGCTCGTTCTGATGCGCGCCGACGACGCCGAGCGCGCCGGCGCGACGCCGCTGGCGATCATCCGAGGCTATGTCACCGTCGCGGGCGCGCCGAGCCGCTTTTCCGTCATGCCGATCGAAGCGATCCGCAAACTGATGGATCGGGTCGGCTGGACGACCGGCGACGTCGACCTCTTCGAGATCAATGAAGCCTTCGCCGTCGTCGCGATGGCGGCGATGCGCGACCTCGACCTGCCGCACGACAAAGTCAATGTTCGCGGCGGCGCCTGCGCCCTCGGCCATCCGATCGGCGCATCCGGCGCGCGGATCATTGTGACGCTGCTCGCCGCTCTTGAGGCGATGGGCCTGAAAAAGGGCGTCGCCGCGCTGTGCATCGGCGGCGGGGAAGCGACCGCGATGGCCATTGAACGGCTGAGCTAGCGTCAGTTTTTCTGATGCAGCGCCGGCGCACCCAATATTCATCGTGAAGTCTCCAACTTGCGCCTAGCGACATCCGGTGACGCATTGGCCGAAGAAAACTTTGACAGCGACAGGGTCGACAGCAGCAAGGCCGCGCTGCGGCGCGAAATCGCAAAAAAGTTGTCGCGGCGCCGTGACGCCTCGCATCGCCGCGCTACTTCGCTCATCAGGAGCGGGGCGATGGGAAACATCGAGATGGGTTTTGATCTCCCTGTAGATTTCGTCCAGCTGCTGTCGCCGGACGGCGAAATCAGCAAAGCGGCCAGCGCATCGGCGAAGGATATTGACCGGCTCGTCCGCTTCTATCGCGCGATGATGCGAACCAGGACCTTCGACAATAAGGCGATCAGTCTTCAGCGTACGGGTCAGCTCGGCACATTCGCTTCCGCGCTCGGCCAGGAGGCGATCGGCGTCGGTGCGGCCGCGGCGATGGAAGAACGCGACGTGCTCGTGCCGTCCTATCGGGATCACGCGGCGCAATTCTATCGTGGCATGTCGATGTCGGAATGCCTGCTCTATTGGGGCGGCGACGAGCGCGGCAGCGATTTCAAACATGCGCGCGGCGACTTTCCCAATTGCGTGCCGGTCGCCACCCAGGCGCCGCATGCGGTAGGCGCGGCTTACGCGCTGATGATGCGCAAGGAGGATCGCGTCGTCGTCACCTTCATCGGCGACGGCGGCACCTCCAATGGCGCCTTTTACGAAGCGCTGAACATGGCGGGCGTGTGGAAAACGCCGGTCGTCTTCATCATCAACAACAACGGCTGGGCGATATCGACGCCGCGGGAACTCGAGAGCGCGGCGGAAACGCTCGCGCAAAAAGCGGTCGCCGCCGGCATCGAAGGACGACAGGTCGACGGCAATGACGTGATCGCGGTCCATGAAGTCGTGCGCCGGGCGATCGAAAAGGCGCGCTCGGGCGGCGGACCGACGGTGATTGAAGCGCTCACCTATCGTCTCGGCGATCACACCACCGCCGACGACGCGTCGCGCTATCGCGATCCCGAAATCGTCCGCGCGCAGTGGACGCGCGAACCGATCGCGCGGTTGCGCTCCTATCTTGTCAGCGTAGGCGCCTGGTCGAAGGAGCAGGAGGCCGAGCTTCTCAAGGCGTGCGCGGAAGAGGTCGATCGGGAAGTGGCCGCTTATCTGAACGCTTCGCCGCTTAGCGTCGACGCGATGTTCGAGCATCTTTACGCGAGGCTCCCCGAGTCCATGCAGTGGCAACGCGAAGAGGCGCGCCGCTTCGCACAAACCGGCGGGAACGGCCATGGCTGAAATCACTTTGGTCGAAGCGGTCAATCTCGCGCTCGGGCGCGCAATGAGCGAAGACGACGATGTGCTGCTGCTTGGCGAGGACATCGGCGTCAATGGCGGCGTGTTTCGCGCCACCAACGGCTTGCAGGCGCGCTTCGGCCGCGCGCGGGTCATCGACACGCCCCTGGCCGAAGGCGGCATCGCCGGGGTCGCGGTGGGCATGGCGGCGATGGGGCTGAAGCCCGTCGCCGAAATTCAGTTTTCCGGCTTCATCTATCCAGCCATCGATCAGATCATCAATCACGCGTCCCGCTTGCGCAATCGCACGCGCGGGCGAATGACCTGCCCGATGGTCCTTCGTTCGCCCTGCGGCGCCGGCATTCACGCGCCTGAGCATCATTCGGAAAGCCCGGAGGCGATGTTCGCCCATATGCCGGGGCTGCGCGTCGTCGCGCCGTCTTCGCCCGCTCGGGCTTACGGCCTGCTTCTGGCGGCGGTGCGCGATCCCGATCCGGTCGTCTTTCTCGAACCGACGCGGCTCTACCGCCTGTTCCGAGAAGACGTGGCGGACGACGGCGTGGAGCTGCCGCTCGACGCCTGCTTCGTCTTGCGGGAAGGCGCCGACGCGACGGTGGTGACCTGGGGCGCGATGGTTCCGGAGACGCTTGCCGCCGCCGATAAGCTCGAAGCAGAGGGCGTGACGATCGACGTGATCGATGTCGCGACGCTAAAGCCTCTCGATATTGAAACGATCCTGCGCTCGGTCGAAAAGACCGGACGCTGCGTCATTGTCCATGAAGCGCCGCGCACGGCCGGATTTGGCGCCGAGATCGCCGCCGAGATCGCCGAGCGGGCGCTTTACTCGCTGCTCGGCCCGATCAAGAGGGTCACCGGCTATGACGTCGTCGTGCCGCTCGCGAAATTGGAGAAGCATTATATTCCCAGCGTCGATCGCATCGTCGACGGCGTTCGGCAAGCGATGGAGGCGTCATGAATATCTTTCGTCTCCCCGATCTCGGAGAGGGGCTGCAGGAGGCCGAACTCGTGGAATGGCGCGTGGCCGCCGGCGAGAACGTCAAGGTCGATCAACCGCTCGTCGCGGTCGAAACCGCCAAGGCCGTCGTCGAAATCCCGTCGCCGCAGGCGGGCCGGATCGAGCGGCTCTTCGCCGCCGCCGGAGACGTGATCCGCATCGGCGCGCCGTTGGTGGGCTTTGAAGGCGCGGGGACAGATACGGGCTCGGTCGTCGGCGCGGTTCAGCATGGCGCCGCAATCGTCCGCGACCAGCCGATTTCGGTCGGTCACGCCGCCGGCGCGGTGCGGGCGACACCCGCGGTGCGAGCGCTGGCGCGCAAGCTCAATGTCGATCTTGCCATGGTGACGCCTTCGGGCGCCGACGGTCTGATCACCGTCCAGGACATCGAACGGGTGGCGCGTATTCTCAGCGAGACGGTCGCCGCCGAGCCGCTGCGCGGCGCGCGTCGCGCCATGGCGCATAATATGGCGCAGGCGCAGGCGGAAGTTGCCGCGGCCACAATCGTCGACGACGCCGACATCAACGCCTGGGGCGCAGGAACCGACACGACCGTCCGGCTGATCCGGGCCCTGGCGACAGCCTGCAAGGCGGAGCCTGCGCTCAACGCCTGGTTCGAGCCGCACGCCTTCGCGCGCCGCGTGATGAAGAAGATCGACCTCGGCGTCGCCGTGGACCTTGCGGAAGAAGGCCTGTTCGTGCCGGTTCTGCGCGATGTCGGCAATCGCGACGCGCAGGACTTGCGCAAGGCGCTGAATCGGATGCGCGAAGACGCCGCGGCGCGGCGCATCCCGCCCGAGGAGCTGCGCGGCGCGACCATCACGCTTTCCAACTTCGGCATGATCTCGGGCCGTTACGCCGCGCCGATCGTCCTGCCGCCGACTGTCGCGATCCTCGGCGCCGGGCGGATACGCGAGGAAATTGTCGCAGTCGATGGCGCGCCGGCGGCGCATCGGATCTTGCCGCTCAGCCTCACCTTCGATCATCGCGTGGTGACCGGCGGCGAAGCCGGCCGCTTCCTCGGTGCCGCCATCGCCGATCTGACGCGCGCGTCTTAAATCGGGTCACGCGTCTGGCTGCGCTTGCGGATGCGCCGCCAAGAAGGCGGGGAGCAGGGCACAGGCGGCGTCCGCCGCAAGGATGCGCGGGCAAGAATCCAGCGGCACGTCGAAACGTCGCGCATTATAAACCTGAGGAACGAGGCAGATGTCGGCAAGCGACGGCGCCGCGCCGAAGGCGAAAGGCGCAGGCGCGATCAGCTGTTCGACCGCCTTCAACCCCTCCGAAATCCAGCGCCGGCGCCACTCGGCGATCTGGTTCTCCTTCGCGCCGAATTCCCCTTGCAGCGCCTCCAGCACCCGCAAGTTGGCGAGCGGATGAATCTCGCAGGCGATCGTCAGCGCCGCCGCCCGCGCCTGAGCGGCCAACACGGGGTCGCTTGGCAGGAGCGGAGGATCAGCCTGTAGCGCGTCAAGATAATCGATGATCGCCAGCGATTGGGTGATCAGCCTGCCGTCATCGAGCTCCAGGGTCGGGACGATCGCCAGCGGGCTTTTCGCCCGATAGTCCGGGTCGCGCTGCTCGCCGTGCAAAAGATGGACCGGCCGGCGCTCGACGACCAGCCCTTTGAGCCCGATGGCGATGCGGACGCGATAGGCGGCCGACGAGCGGAAATAGTCGTAAAGGATCATGGGCCTTTAACCGGGTCGACGACGCAATATCTAAATAGCAGCTCAGCGAGAGCTGTATAGGCCTTGCCATGGACTCGACGCTTGGCGGCGCGGCAACGCCCGCCGAAAACCCGATGGGAACGGACGGATTCGAGTTCGTCGAATTCGCCCATCCCGAGCCTGCGCAACTGGCGTCGCTGTTCGAAAGGATGGGCTTCGCCGCCGTCGCGCGCCATCGCTCCAAGGATGTGACGCTGTATCGCCAGGGAGAGGTGAATTATGTGCTGAACGCGGAGCCTCGCAGCTTCGCCGCTGAATTCCAGAAAGCGCACGGCCCCTCTGTTTGCTGCATCGGCTTTCGCGTCGTCGACGCCGCCAAGGCGATGCGCCGCGCCGTTTCGCTCGGCGCGAAGCCAGTCGCTTTCGGCGTCGGCCCGATGGAGCTGAACATCCCGGCGATCGAAGGCGTCGGCGGTTCGCTGATCTATTTTGTCGACCGCTATGGCGACCAGGGTTCGATCTGGGATGTCGATTTCAGATGGACGGGCGAGCGCGATCCCAAACCTTTCGGCGTGGGCCTGACGGAGATCGACCATCTCACCCATAATGTCCGCCGCGGCCGCATGGACGCGCTGGCGAAATGGTATGAGCGGATCTTCAATTTCCGCGAAATTCGCTATTTCGACATCGAAGGCAGGCTGACGGGTCTGCGCTCCCGCGCCATGACCAGTCCCTGCGGCAAGATTCGCATCCCGATCAATGAAAGCGCCGACGAAAAAAGCCAGATCGAGGAATTTCTCGACGCCTACAAGGGCGAAGGGATTCAGCATATCGCCTGCGCCTGTCGCGACATCTATGAGACTGTCGTCGCGATGCGCAAGAACGGGCTCGACTTCATGCCGGCGCCGCCCGACGCCTATTATGGTGCGCTGGAGCAGAGGCTGCCGGGCCATGGCGAGCCGACGCAGCGGCTCAAGGAACTCGGCATTCTGATCGACGGCGTCACGACCGGCGCGCGCCGTCTCCTGCTGCAGATTTTCTCCAAGACGGTCGTCGGCCCGATCTTCTTCGAATTCATTCAGCGAAAGGGCGATGAAGGCTTCGGCGAAGGAAATTTCCGCGCGCTGTTCGAGTCGATCGAAGAGGATCAAATCCGCCGCGGCGTGTTGAACCGGGCGGCGGGCTGAGACATGACGCCGACGCGCTATTTGCATGGCTTCGGCAATGAGTTCGAAAGCGAAGCGCTCCCTGGCGCCTTGCCGATCGGTCAGAACTCTCCGCAACGATGTCCTTACGGCCTTTACGCCGAGCAATTGTCCGGTTCGGCGTTCACCGCGCCAAACTGCGTCAACCGGCGCTCATGGCTCTATCGGATCAGACCTTCCGTCCTTCACGTCAGCAATCCTGAACGGACCGAGCAACGCCATTGGAAGACCGCGCCCTGCCGCGATATCGACGCGCCGCTCGGGCAGTTGCGCTGGAGCGCGAGCGATGTCCCTGCCGAAGCGGGCTCCTTCATCGAAGGACTCCGCACCATCGCGACGGCTGGCGATTGCGGTCAAAGAGTCGGCATGGCCGCGCATCTCTATCTCGCCGCTCAGTCGATGGAGGACGATTATTTCTACGACGCCGACGGCGAGTTGCTGATCGTTCCGCAGCACGGCGATCTACGCATCTTCACCGAGTTCGGCCTCCTCGAATGTTCTCCCAGTGAGATTTGCGTCATTCCGCGCGGCGTGAAATTTCGGGTTGAACTCGCGGCCGGTCCGTCTCGCGGCTATGTCTGCGAAAATTATGGCGCGCCCTTCACATTGCCCTATCGCGGCGCGATCGGCGCGAACGGCCTCGCCAATCCACGCGATTTTTTTTCCCCGACCGCGGCGTTCGAAGACAAGGAAAAGCCCTGCCGCCTGACGATCAAATGGGGCGGCTGCTTCTTTGGCTGCGATATCGATCACGCGCCGCTCGACGTCGTCGCCTGGCACGGTAATTATGCGCCCTATAAATATGATCTGCGCAAATTCTGTCCGGTCGGCGCCGTGTTGTTCGATCATCCCGATCCATCGATATTTACGGTCCTGACCTCGCCTTCGAACGAAACCGGCGTCGGTAACGCCGACTTCGTGATCTTTCCGCCGCGCTGGCAGGTCGCGGAGCATAGTTTCCGGCCTCCCTGGTATCATTTGAACGTCATGAGCGAATTCATGGGATTGATCTACGGACGCTACGACGCGAAGCCTTCCGGTTTCGAGCCCGGCGGCATGTCGCTGCACAATGCGATGCTGCCGCATGGTCCCGACGCCGAAGCTTTCGAACAGGCTTCTCAGGCGGATCTTGGCCCGGTGAAGATCGACGACGGCCTTGCCTTCATGTTCGAGTCGCGGCTTCCCTTCTATCCAACCGCTTTCGCCCTGTCGCTTGAAACGCTTCAGAAGGACTATGCGGACTGCTGGTCGGGATTGCGGCGCCATTTCACCGGCGATGGCCCGTGAAGCTCGCATCGCTCAAGAGCCGTCGCGACGGCGCGCTGATCCTCGTTTCGCGCGATCTGTCGCGCGCCGTTGCGGCGGGCTTCGTCGCGCCGACCCTCCAGTCGGCGATCGAAGACTGGGACGCCGTCGCGCCGGAACTGCGGGCGCTGGCGGCGCGGCTCGAAAGCGGTCTTCGAGAGAGCTTTCCGTTTCGCGAGCAGGATTGCGCCTCGCCGCTGCCGCGCGCCTATCAATGGGCGGACGGCTCGGCCTATGTGAATCACGTCGCGCTGGTTCGAAAGTCCCGCGGCGCCGAGATGCCGGAGAGCTTCTGGAGCGACCCGCTGATCTATCAGGGCGGCTCCGACGGCTTCCTCGGACCCCGTGACGACATTCCCTTGCTCGATGAGACGCACGACCTCGATCTCGAAGCCGAGGTCGCGGTGATGACCGACGACGTTCCGATGGGCGTCACGCCGGATGACGCGCGCGGCCATATCAGGCTTGTCCTGCTGGTCAATGACGTGACCCTGCGCGGCTTGGTCGCGCCGGAGCTTGCGAAGGGGTTCGGCTTTTTCCAGTCAAAGCCAGCGTCCGCCTTTTCCCCCGTCGCAGTGACGCCCGACGAGCTTGGCGAGGCATGGGATGGGGGCCGGCTCTCGCTGAAGCTTCTCTCCTTCGTCAATGGCGCGCCGCTCGGCCGGCCCGACGCCGGCAAGGACATGACCTTCGACTTTCCGCGTCTCATCGCTCATGCGGCGCGGACGCGCGCGCTTAGCGCCGGCACGATCATCGGCTCAGGCACGGTGTCCAACCGGGGCGCCGACGGCGGTGCCGGCAGGCCGATCGGGCAGGGCGGAGACGGCTACTCCTGTATCGCCGAGCAACGCGTCGTTGAGAAACTCATCGAGGGCGCGCCGCGAACGCCCTTTTTGAAGGCCGGTGATGTTGTGCGCATCGAAATGCGCGACGCGGACGGGCGCTCGATCTTTGGCGCGATCGAGCAACGAGTGACGAGTTCAGGCCGAGAAGGTTAGGCGCTTCGCTTGGCGCGAAAATAATGGAAATCGCCGCGCGAGATGATGCGGTCTCCCGGCGCCAGCTCATAGGGGGCGAAGTCCGAAGCGCCGCGCAGCCGATCATAGATCGGACCGAAATCCTGATAGCCGGCGGCGAGCAGCTTCTCGAAGCTTTCGATGACGAAATAGGTCTGCTGAAAATCGCTGATGACGTAATTGGTTCGCATCACCCGTTCGAGATCGAAGGCGACGCGGTTCGGCGAGGAATCTTCGAGCGAAAAAATCGTCTCCGAAGGCGAGGACATGATTCCGGCCCCAAAGATGCGCGGCCCGGCCGGCGTCTCGATCAGGCCGAATTCGATCGTATACCAGTAAAGCCGCGCGAGATGGTGGAGCTGGCCGCGCGCCAGCGCCCGTTGGCCGCCCTTGCCGTATGCTTCGAGAAAGCGCGCATAGGTCGGATCGGCGAGGAGCGGCGCATGGCCGAAGACGTCGTGGAAGACGTCGGGCTCCTGCAGATATCCAAGTTCCGACTCGGGGCGAATGAAGGCGCCTGCTGGAAAGCGCCGATTGGCGAGATGATCGAAGAAGGCGTCGTCGGGAATGAGACCCGCGACCGGGACGACGCTCCATCCGGTCATCGCGCCCAATCGGCGGCTCAGTTCCGCGAAATCGGGAATGCCGGAGCGCGACAGTTCGAGCTTTTGCTTCGCCTCAAGAAACGCATCGCAGGCCCGCCCCGGCAAGAGCTTCGCCTGGCGGGCGAAGAGCCTGTTCCAGCGATCGTGCTCCGCGTCGCTGTAGGACGCCCAGTTCTGGTCGATCGTCCAGTCCGCCCGTCGGGGCGCCTGCGCGTATCGGTTCTTGCCTTCGCTCGTGAGTTGCAGTCCCATCGCCGGTGGCCGTCGCGGAAACCCTCTCTTCAACATATAGGCGCGCCGTCCGATCTTGCGAGATGACATCGCGCCGACGCGCCTTAGATGAGCGAATATGGAAGAATTATCGCATTTTATCGGCGGGCGCCGGGTTAGGGGAACGTCCGGGCGTTTTTGCGACGCCTATGAGCCGATGACGGGCGCGGCGATCTCCCGCGTGCCGCTCGCCAGCCGCGAGGAGGTCCGCGCGGCGATCGATAACGCTGCCGCGGCGCAGCGCGAATGGGCGGCGGTCAATCCGCAGCGCCGAGCCCGCGTGCTGATGAAATTCGTCGACATCATCGGGCGCGAGAAGGAGAGGCTTGCGTCGATTTTGGCCCGCGAGCACGGCAAGACGCTTGCCGATGCGCAGGGTGAAATTCAGCGCGGCGTCGAGGTCGTCGAATTTTGCATCGGCGTTCCGCAGCTGATGAAAGGCGAATTTACCGATTCGGCAGCCGCCGGCCTCGATGTTTATTCGATGCGCCAGCCGCTCGGCGTCGTCGCGGGCATAACGCCGTTCAATTTTCCTGTGATGATTCCGATGTGGAAATTCGCGCCGGCGATCGCCTGCGGCAACGCCTTCATCTTGAAGCCCTCCGAACGCAACCCCGGCGCGCCGCTCTTTCTCGCCGAACTGATGCTCGAAGCCGGCCTGCCGGCGGGCGTATTGAACGTCGTCAACGGCGATAGGGAAGCGGTCGACGCGCTGCTCGAAGAACCTCGGGTCAAGGCCATCGGCTTCGTCGGCTCGACGCCCGTCGCCGAACATGTCTATGCGCATGGCGCCGCGCATGGCAAACGCGTGCAGTGCTTCGGCGGCGCGAAGAACCATATGGTGATCATGCCCGACGCCGACATGGATCAGGCGGTCGATGCGCTCGTCGGCGCCGCTTACGGCTCGGGCGGCGAGCGCTGCATGGCGATTTCGGTCGCCGTGCCGGTGGGCGAAGAAACCGCCGACGCGCTCATCGCCCGGCTCGAACCGCGCGTGGAAAACTTGCGCATCGGGCCGTCGACCGATCCTTCGGCCGACTTCGGCCCGCTGATCACGCGCGCGCATCTGGAGCGGGTCAAGGATTATGTCGCGCTCGGGGTCGAGGAGGGCGCCAAGCTGCGAGTCGACGGCCGCGGGTTCAAGATGCAGGGCTATGAGAACGGATTTTACATGGGCGGATGCCTGTTCGACGAGGTGCGGCCCGACATGCGCATCTATAAGGAGGAAATCTTCGGTCCGGTGCTGTCGGTCGTGCGCGCGCGCGGCTTCGACGAGGCGCTGTCGCTCGCCAACAACCATGAATATGGCAATGGCGTCGCCATCTTTACCCGCGACGGCGATGCGGCGCGCGAATTCGCCTCCCGCGTCGAAGTGGGCATGGTCGGCGTCAATGTGCCGATCCCGACGCCTTTGGCCTATTACACTTTCGGCGGCTGGAAGCGTTCGATGTTCGGCGATCTCAATCAGCATGGGCCGGACGCGATTCGCTTCTACACAAAGACCAAGACTGTCGCATCGCGCTGGCCGGGCGGCGTCAGGTCTGGCGCGAGTTTCGTCATGCCGACTTTGTCTTAAGCCATGATGCGCGCGGCTTTCATCGGTCTCGGCAATATGGGCCGTCCGATGGCGGCGGCGCTGGCGCGCGCCGGCGTCGAGACGCGCGGATTCGACCTTAATGCATCGCTGATCGAAGCCGCCGCCAGCGATGGCGTCGTCGCCGCGCGTTCGTTGCGCGATGCGATCGACGTCGCCGACGTCGCCATCACCATGCTGCAGAGCGGCGATCAGACGCTCGCCGTCTGGCGTGAAATCGCGCCGCAGGGGCGTGGCAAGCTGCTCATCGACTGTTCCACGATCGACGTTGAAAGCGCGCGCGCCGCGCATTCTCTCGCGCAAGAAAACGGCGCGCTATCGGTCGACGCGCCGGTGTCGGGCGGCGTCGCCGGCGCAAGAGCCGCGACGCTGACTTTTATGTGCGGAGGCGCTGAAGAGGCGTTTGCGGCGGCGAGGCCCATTCTTGAACATATGGGCGCGCATGCGCTTCATTGCGGCGGCGCCGGCATGGGGCAGGCGGCGAAAATCTGCAACAATCTCATGCTCGGCGTCACGATGATCGCGACGGCGGAGGCTTTCGTTCTCGCGGAAAGGCTTGGACTGTCGCATCGGGCGCTGTTTGAGGCGGCGTCGATTTCCTCGGGCCAGTCCTGGTCGCTGACGAGCTATTGTCCCGTGCCGGAGATGACGCCCGCGTCGCCTGCGAACAACGACTATAAGCCAGGCTTTATGACGACGCTCATGCTGAAGGATTTGAGACTGGCGCAGGAAGCCGCGGCTCGCGCCGGCGCGGCCTCTCCGCTCGGCGCCGCCGCGACGCAACTCTATGCCCTGCACCAGTCTGCGGACCAGGGCGCCGCCGATTTCTCGAGCATCATCAGGCTCATTCGCGGCGAATGAGTGAATTTACGAACAATCTTGATGTTGAAACAAACACGACATAGCGTGCGCCCGCGGACGTAGAAGCAGATCAGCCGTATATTCTCTTCACGTCTTACAGGAGGCGACTCATGTCGAATCATTTTACCGGCCTCAGTCTCGGTCCGCCGCTCGGCGACCAAAGATTGGACCTGTGCGATCTCTATGCCTTCCAATCGCCGAGCGATCCGTCCCGGACGGCGATCATCCTCAACGCCAATCCCAACTGCGATGAGTTTCATCCTGACGCCATTTACAGGCTCAATATCGACAATGACGGCGACTGCCTGACGGACATCGCGATCAGCTATGTGTTTTCGTCAAAGCAGAACGGCAGACAGACCTTCGACGTTTACCTTGCGCGTGGCGCGGATTCGCGTTCGCCAGAACCCGTCGGCGAGAAGATCGTCTCGGGCGCGGAGGTTTCCTTCGGCGCCGAGCCGAATATCGTGCGCGCGGGCGATCTCACCTTCTTCACAGGCGTGCGCAGCGACGCGTTCTTTTTCGATTACGACGGCATTCTGGCCTTGTACGACACGTCCGGCGGCAGAAACTTCACCGCGCCGCATCTGGGCGGCAAGTCTCCCTGGACGGGCAAGGATTCGAATACAGAAGCCAATGTGCTTTCGACCGTGGTCGAGATGCCGACAAGCGCGCTTGGCGGCAATCCAGGGGTCAGAATCTGGGGACGCTGCAGCGTGCGCAGCGACGGTAAGCTTATTCATGCTGATCGCGCCGGTCACCCGTCGGTCAGCAGCTTCTTCAATACCGACGAAACGAAGGAAGAATACAACGCCAGCGAGCCGGTGAACGACCGCGAGCGCTGGCTCGAGCTGTTCATCCATCTGATGGGGCACATGGGCAACTATGCGCGTGACGAGGCGATCGCCGCGATTGACGCGCATGGCATTTTGCCGGACATGCTGAGCTTCGATCCCACAAGGCCGGCCGGCTACCCGAACGGCCGCACCTTCGCCGACGATGTGATCAATTTTCGGCTGTCGTTTCTTTCAAAGGGAGATATTCCGCCGGATGGGCTGGAGCCGCATACCGACACTTTGAAAGAATTCCCCTACATCGGAACGCCGCATCCGAAGTGACGTTCCTGCGCCAAAACGAACGGGCGCGCAGACAACGCGCCCGTTCAGTTGGTTGATCGCGCGGTCGAAGATTACCGATGGTGGCGGGACTTCTTGGGCGCGGGACCGGGCGGCGGCGGCGGCGGCGTCACCGGCATATATTGCAGGCTGACATTGCCGATGCCGGCGGAGACGTTGAGCCCGGTGCCTAAAGAGACGGAAACCGGCTGCAGCGAGATCGTCTTGTTGGAGCCGCCGACAAGGACAGCGGCGCCGGCCCCGGCGCCGACGGCGACCGACCCTTCCGCGCCGACATAGTCTCCTGCCAGCGCGCCAGGCGCCACGCTGTTCGTGGCGGCGAGAACCGTCCAAATCATCTGACCTGGACCGCTGATGCCGATATTGGCGCCGACATTGGTCAGCCTGCCGATGTAATGCTGGGGCGGGCTGCCTTTAGCGTCCGTATACACGCAGTCGAGCGCCTGATTCTCCATAATGATCATGCCGACGCCGCCGGAGACATGGCAGAGAAGGGTGCCGACCTGCACGGATTGCGCCATGGCGGCGCCGGGCGCGAGCGCGATGACAAAGGACATCGCGCAAAACGCGCGTCCGAGCGAAAAGCGAAACATCATTGATCTCCATTCATGGGTGCGGAACTCTACCGCGCGGGCGGAACTCTATAGGCGATAAACGCAAAAAGTAAGCCTGCCGCGAACCCGTTGAACGATCGCTGGAATATTTGTGCAGGGGCGAATCGCCGCAACCGCGACGCGCCGGGATGAGCGAGGGCGCGATGTAATCGCGATGCGTCGATGCGCGAGTGTTTTCGAGCCGGCCCAGGCGCGCGTTACAGCCTGCCGATCAGCGCCATGACGACGACGATCGCTATTCTTGCTTTCATGGGTTTCTCTCCCAACCACCGCAGTGCTGACTTTCTGGACGGCGCAAAAGCCGCCTCAGGGCGAGAGAAATTGGGCGAGCGCCGCTTCGCTCATCCCGCCGCCTCCGCAAAAAAAGATTTCTCGCCGGGGATGGGCTACCCCCACCAGAAAATCGCCGCGACGATGACGTAAAGACCAATAAGCGCAGCCCCGTCGACCATGTCGGCTCGGCCGTCGACGGTGACCACCGTGACCACCAGCACCGAAAGAAACAGGGCCGCCGCAAGAATTGGCGGAATGGCGAGCGTGAAGGTCGCCGCGCCGCCGATCGCGTAGCTGACGAGCACGAGAACCGGGATAAGCGCCACGGCGACCTGAAGCGCCGAGTTGAGGATCACGCTGACCGCGAGATCGGCCTTGCCCTGAGCCGCGAGCCGAACGCCGACGACATTCTCGACGGCGTTGCCGGCGATGGCGACGACGACAAGTCCAGAGAAGGCCTCGCTGACGCCGAGCGCCTCGATCGCGGGGCCGAGCGCCTCGACAAACCAGTCGGACACAAAGCCGGCGGCGACGCCGCAGACGGCGAGAACGCCGACCGAAGCGCCAAGCGACCAGGCATGGAGGCGCGCATGGGTCTCGGCCGGCAGCGCGCGTTGCCCCTGACGAAGCATGGCCTGGGTGAGAACAACAAAAACGAGCAACAGCACGATGGCGCAGACGATGGCGAGTTCCTGCTCATGCGCGCCGCTCGGCAGATGCAATTCCTGCGCAAGCGTCGGCAGCACCAGCGCCGACACCGCCAGCAGCAGCAGCGTCGCAATCATCCGCGGCGACTGACTCTCGAAGTGAAGAACGCCTAGCTTCCAGCCGCCGGCGACAAAGGCGAGTCCGAGAACCAAGAGCGCGTTCGACAGAATGGAGCCGATCAGCGACGCCTGCACGACGGTCAGCAGCCCGGCCCTGAGTGCGAAGATGCAGACGAACAGTTCGGGAAGATTGCCGACCGCCGATTGAACAATGCCGGTCGCCGCCGGCGAAAGGTGATTGCCAAGTTGATCGGTGGCTTCGCCAATCACATAGGCGACGCTCGCGAGCGCCAGAGCGGAGGAGATGAAGCTAACGATCGATCCGGCTTGCGCAAAATGCAGCGCCGCGGCGACTCCGATCAGTCCGGCCGCTGGCGCCATCGTCGCGAGGACTTTCCCGTTGGCCGCTGCGTTCATCTGTTATTCCTTTGCTCGGCGACGCGCGCCACGGTCGCTCGACGCGCTACGCGGGCCGAGCGCGAATGAGGATTCAATCAATCTAAAGACACGCCCGCCGATCAATCCGTCTTTCTTGGCGCTCTGCCGAGCTGCTTCTCGAATTCGACGATGCGTCTTGTCGTCTGCAGGACCGTGTCTGGGTTAAGGCTGATCGAGTCGATTCCGAGGCCCACAAGGAACTCCGCGATCTCGGGATAATCCGAAGGCGCCTGGCCGCAAATTCCGCAGTGACGGCCGTTGCGTCTGGCGCCTTCGACCGCCATTCGAATCATCTCCTTGACGCCTTCGTCGCGTTCGTCGAAGTCGAAGGCGACGATTTCCGAGTCGCGGTCGACGCCAAGCGTCAGCTGCGTCAGATCGTTCGAGCCGATCGAAAATCCGTCGAAGCGCTGGGAGAATTGATCGACCAACAAGACATTGTTCGGAATCTCGCACATCACATAGATTTCGAGCCCGTTCTTGCTGCGTTCGAGACCAAGCTCGCGCATCAGGGCAAGGACTTTCTCCGCTTCTTCGATGCGGCGGCAGAAGGGAATCATCAGCTTGACGTTGACGAGGCCCATCTCGTCGCGCACGCGTTTCATCGCGGCGCATTCGAGCGAGAAGCCGTCCCGATAGGCGGGGTGCGCGTAGCGCGAAGCCCCGCGAAAGCCGATCATCGGATTGGCTTCATCAGCTTCGAAAACCGCGCCGCCGAGCAATGACGCATATTCATTGCTCTTGAAGTCGGACATGCGCACGACGACGGGCTTGGGATAAAACGCCGCCGCGATCGCGCCGACTCCTTCCGACAGACGCTTGACGAAGTATTCGGCGGGGCTCGGATAATTGGCGGTCAGTCGCGCAATTTCGGCCCGTTCGCGCGGTTCGAGCCGCTCGGGGTGCGCGAGCGCCATCGGATGCGCCTTGATCGAATCCGCAATGATAAATTCCATGCGTGCAAGGCCGACGCCGTCGTTGGGCAAGGCCGCAAGGCCGAAAGCGATGTCGGGATTGCCGACGTTCATCATCACATGGGTGGCGGGTCTCGTCAGAGTCGAAAGATCGACGCGCTCCACCTCGAACTCGATGGCGCCTTCATAGGCTTTTCCGGCGTCGCCTTCGGCGCAGCTCACCGAAATCAGGTCGCCGGTGCGGATGAGGCGCGTCGCCGCATCCGTGCCGACGATCGCGGGAATGCCAAGCTCGCGCGCGACGATCGCCGCATGGCAGGTGCGGCCGCCGCGATTGGTCACGATCGCCGCGGCCGATTTCATCACGGTTCCCCAATCGGGCGACGTCGTGTCGGCGACGAGGATTTCGCCCGGGACGAATGTCGAGAGCGCATTGACGTGTTCGATCACCCGCGCCTTGCCGCTGGCGATCTTCGCGCCGACCGCGCGCCCTTCGACCTTAACCGCGCCGTGCTTCGTCACCTTGTAAATTTCGGCGATGTTGCGGTCGCGGCGAGACGCGACCGTTTCGGGGCGCGCTTGCACGATATAAAGCCGGCCGTCGACGCCGTCCTTGGCCCATTCGATGTCCATCGGACGGCGCGCGCCGGCCTTGGCGCTGTAGTGCGCCTCGATCGCCATGGCCTGTCCGGCGAGTGTCAGCGCCTCTTCGTCGGAAATGCAGAATTTCTCTCTATCCTTGACGTCGGTCGGAAGATTCCGCGTCGTCGCCCTGCCGCGATCGGAAAAGATCATCCTGATTTTCTTTGCCCCGAGCGTGCGTTTCAAGACGGCGCGCTTGCCCTGCAAGTAGGTCGGCTTGAAGACGTAGAATTCGTCCGGATCGACCGCCCCCTGCACCACGTTCTCGCCAAGACCATAGGCGCCGGTGATGAAGACGACGTCATCAAATCCGCTTTCGGTGTCGATGGTGAAGACGACGCCGGACGCGGCCAGGTCCGACCGCGCCATTTTCATCACGCCGACCGAGTTGAGCACCTTGAAGTGATCGAAGCCATTGTCGATGCGATAGCGGATGGCGCGGTCGGTGAACAGGCTCGCGAAGCAATGACGAACGGCGTCGATAACGGCCGCCGCGCCGCGCACGTTGAGATAGGTGTCATGCTGGCCGGCGAAACTCGCGCTCGGCAAATCTTCGGCGGTCGCCGAAGAACGCACGGCGACCGTCAGATCGGCGCCATATTCCTGCGTGAGGCGGGTCAGGGCGTCGCGAATCTCGGCCGCAAGATCGGGCGGCGTCGGCGCGCCATAGACGATATCGCGGGCGAGCGCGGCCCGCTTTGCGAGATCGTCGACGTCAGACGGATTTAGTCCGTCGAGCGCCGCCTTGAGGTCGGCCCAGACGCCTGCATGGTCGAGCGTATAACGATAGGCTTCCGCGGTGACCGCGAACCCATTGGGCACCAATATGCCTTTCGCCGTCAGCTCCCGATACATTTCGCCAAGCGAAGCGTTCTTGCCGCCGACGAGCGGCACGTCGGCGATGCCAACCTCGCCGAAAAAGCGAATGAAGCGCGCGGGCGCCGGATGCGCCGGCTTCGTCTGTGGGGAAATAAGGGAGTCGGCCGGGTCGTTCATGACATGCTCTTCTTGGTCGGGGTCCGGGCGAGAAGCCGTTGCGCCAATTGGGCCACAAATATTGCAGGCGCGCGGCGAAAGTGACCACATGCACAGAATTTATGTGATCGGAGCGTGTTTTTGGTCGCGGCGGCGGTCGTATTGGCTTAATTATCGGTTTGTGGAGGCCGATACTGTCCTAGGGAAAATGCTCACCTCGCGCGCTGTGGCCAAAACTTGATCTAATGGTCGAGATTTGGCCGGATTCTTGACGATAATGAGAATCGGAGCGAACGCGCTGGGCAATCCAGCTCGTGCGATGGCGGGAGGCGCCCAATGGATTCGCTGGATCTGGATCAGGTGATGGACGAAATCATCCCGAGAGGGGAGAACAGGCCCCCGGCCCCCAATTATCCGGCCCGTCAGCGGCCGCGTCCCCCGGACGACGCCATGGCGGCGCTGGACCTCGTGTCCCAGGCCGCCGCGGCGATAAAAGAGCTCGAGAAGCAGTCGGCTCAGGCGGTGGCGCGCGCGCATACCGCCGCCAACTCGGTGCGAGAGAAACTGGAGCGCGCCGAGGAGCGCGGCGACCGGGCGGAAGCGGCGCTGCGCAAATCGGAGGCCGACGCCGCCGAACTCTCCGCGGCGTTGGTTCAGACGCGCAATGATGTCGAGACGCTGCAGTCGCTGGTCGCGGCGACGCAGGCCGAGCTTGCGGCCATGGAGCAGCGCGCGCTCGTCGCGGAGAAGCGGGCCGGCGAAGCGGACGCCGCCGTTCAAAGGATCGTTGACGCCATTCGAACGCAGCTTCCGGTCAAGGTCGCCGAACAGGCCAAGCCCGCCGCCTGACCGGCGAGTAGGAGTGAGGACCGTCCGGAGCGCAAAGCCGACGAACCCGCTTTGCGCTGTCGAGCGGGGCGCATAGGCTCGGCTTAGATAAGTGCGCTGCGAGGGGCGGCGGGATCTCGCCGATCCTAACGTCTCGCCGCGATTCTTTCCCGGAGCTTCAGCCGGTCGAAACGACGGACCAGCAGGCTCGCCCGGAGCGCTACGCCGTCTCCAATGTCTTCATTCTGAAGAGTCGCGCCCAGCCGCCGACATCCTGCAACATCACGAGCGCCAGCGAATGGAGCGCACGGTTGAGTTCCCGCGCGGCTAGCGGCGCGTGAACGTCGATCGCCTCCAAATCCGCCCGCGCCTGGGTCATCGCGCGGCGCATTTGAGCTGACTGACGCGCAAGAAGCGCGAACTCCGAATAGGCGCGCACCCCTACGAAGGAGGCCGAAGCAGCCGACACACAAATCGCAAGCGCAGTGGTCCAGCCCATCCAAAACGGGTCGTTCCAAAGGAACGCACATGTTTTTGAGACCGCAAAAACCACGGCGCACAAAAAGAACAGTTCTCCGAGCCGCTCCAGACGCCGCGACGCCGCCTCGTAACGGGCTTCACAATTCTCGTGATAGGCGGCTTGTTCTCCCACAAGGGATAAGGCAAGGCGTAGCGCGTCAGGTTTGGCTGCAGCGAGCGAGCCCAGTAGAGGAGGCGCCGCTCGTTGAAGGACTGCGAACCACCATGCGACCCAGACGTCGCGTGGGGCGTCGCTCGACTCGGAGGCGCGAATAGCTTCTGACGGCGGCAGGCTGCGCCCGATGGAAGACAGCGCATATTGCTTTCGGCATAATTCGGCGAGCAGGCGATACGAAATCCATTTGTCGTGCCAGCGCTGCAAATGTCCTGCAATTACGATGAAGGCGATGCCGGCGATCGCTAACACTTCCGCGCCGATCAGGATCTGCTCGATCTCGTGGGGCAGAACTGTCGAAAGCGCGCTCGCAGCCAGCGCGACAAAGGCAAGAATGGCAATCCACACATAAGACGATCGATAACGATCGCCCTGGCCGATCGCTAAGCGGTCGGCGAAGCGGTAGTGCGTGTCCCACCATTGTTCCACTGGCGCGCGCGGGGGCTCGAGCGGCGGAACCTTGCGCGACGGCTGCAGCGAAATGAGCCAGGTCATGGTGGCATAAGCGCGCCAAAGAATGTTAGAGCCGGGATTTTGTTCCGAGAGATATTCGTTAAGCGACGAGGCCCCATCGCCCCCAAAACCTTTCTCCAACCAGCCGGCGAAGCCTGCGAACAATCCGCCGTGAGCCCTATGCGTTTCTTCAGGCGGAAGCAGCGCTTGCTTGAGATAGGCCTTCAGTCGCTCTTTCGCATTCGTCCTCGCGCCGCCGGAACGCAGATTGGCCGGGCTATCGATAAAGCTCGGCTCCTCGCGGGCGAGCGTGTCGATTCGCCAGACGGGAATATGCGTGGCGACAGCGTAGCGTATGATCTCCGCCGTGCCGCCTGGCCCCTCTTCGCGCTCGCCATCCCACAGAGCGATCAGCAGGTCGCAATTGCGCACGACGAAACGGCCGACCTCCCGATAGCTTTCCGGCGCAAAATTGCCCGGTTCGCCATCGAGTTCAAAGACGTTCGCCCGACCTAGAAGGCTCCGGAATGCTTCGATCGTCTCCGGGAAATCTTGCTCATATATGTCTTGTCGAAAAGGCAATGGCGCGTAAAGTTCATAGCCGAGCGCAAGCGCTTCCTCCGCCACGCGCCGGTCAGCGCCTTCGGCAAGCGGAGAAACGACACGCAGCGCATATTCCCGCGGCCGTTCATAAATTTTGCGGGCCGTCTCGGTTTCAGCGAGGCTCTCAATTTCGTCGCGCACTAGGGTGAGCACACCATTTATCTGGTGACGAAGCCGCTCGATCTTTGATGGCAGCAACTTTCTCGCGCCCGTGACGCCGACGCGAAAGGCGAAACGGGGCAAATGATTCTCGTCAGTCATGTATCCCAACAACTTGGCGGGCGACTCATCGCGATCGGGTCTGCGGCGTGAGCGCGTCAATATGCGCACATTTGCGCATTGCCGCTCCGATAGCAATGGATGCCATCCATACGTACGAGTCCAAACTCTCCCACGACTCTGCCGCTTCGATCGACAAAATATCCAGGGGCGGAATGCGTCGCATTATTCGTTTTCCAGACCACTCTGTATCTATACAATTCGTCGCTTCCGTCCGCGAACGATAAAGTGTGTCCTTCCGCGTTCTTCTGCTAAGCGAAATGGCAGTTTTTTGCGTCTATATACTGTTTGTTGTTGTAGGTCAGAGTGCAGCGAGGGATAACTCGCGACTTGGCCTGGATTGGCGCCGGGAAGGGAGCATCGCGCGGCGCGTTTCCATCCGGCTCCTCGACGTGCGCCGCGACGACGTCCTTGCCGAACTTTTGAAGAGCCGCATTCAACCGGCCAACTTGTTGCAGCGCTTGGGAAAGATCATTTTGCGTTTGCTGGAGTGCGGATGCCTTCGCGTGCAACTGCGCGTTGAGGGACTCACTGTGTTGCTTCAAATCGTCAATCTGATAGTTGAGTCGATCGAGCTCCACGGCGAGTTCGTGGCGTCGCATCTCGGCCGCATCCCTGTCGCCATTGGCCGCCTTGACCTGTTGCTCGGCCTCGGCGACCTTGGCTTCCAGCAACATTACATCGGGTTTGTTCTCTCGATCGGCAGTGTAATAACTGACGGCGCTGGTGACCGGCAGGAACACGGCCATCGCGATGCAGGCGATGCGCCAAAAGCGATTAGAAGATACAGTGCGCGAGGCCAGTTCAGCGCGGCGTCTCTCGAGTTCGTCTTTCTCCTTCGCGATTTCTGCAAGCGTGGCATCCCGCTGACGCGCCAGTTTTCCGAACGCTTCGGCGATCAGCGTAGCCTTTGGATCGCATAAGACCTGATTAAGGTCGGGACGTGCGGCGTAGGATGCGCGGCGCAAGTCGGACAACCATCCTTCAAATGTTGAGGCGTAGCTGCTGATTCTTTCTTGGGCGATAGTGTTGACGTCTCTGACGGCCCCCAGACAAGCCGCTTCGAGTTCGCGAAGATCGGCATTGCACTGTTCTCTTTCGATCCGCGCAACCGTTGCAAAAGCCTCATCTGCAAACTTGTCGTCTGGATATTTTTGCGCCCAAACCAACAGGTCGAGGTGATTGCCTTTTGACTTGGCGTATTGAAGGCTGACAAGGCCCTCGCGCCCAATGAGCCTGCCGATCGCCTCGACAGTTTTCAGCCAACCGGGATGATCTAGTTGTCCGTCCCAATCCGATATGTCTTTGGTCTGAATGAGCGCTGCTTCAGGGGGGAGTTCGCACGGCTCGATAAAGCAGGGCACCATCTTTTTTGCATGCGCCGCGAGCTTGGCCTCCCAGCGCACCCAATCGGACTCACGCGCGGCAGGACTCCAGCACACCAAAACCGCGAGCGCCTGCGACAGTTCGGATTTGATTTTTTCTTCGTATTTGACGCCGGCTTGGATTTCGCTGTCGAACCAGACGTCGACCGACAATAATTCGAGCGCGTCGACGATTTTGACAACCCGATCGCGTTCCTCGTGCTTGTAGCTGATGAAAACGTCCGACATCGGCTCGCCCACCGACCCTACTATCTGCTCAAAATTCTAGTTCCAAATTCTTTTGAATTCTGGGCTTCTCCATAAAAAAGTCAAGATTATATGTGGCCACATCGCGAATCGCGGTCTCGATTCCGCCTTGAAGACCAGCGTGATCTGGGTGGCAACCTCTGCGCAGCCGCATCTGTGTTCGCGCTTTAGCGCCGCGGGACTTATGCCGGCGCGGCGCTCGCATTTCAGCCTCTGCTCAATTTCAGCCGCCAAACAATCCGCGCATCGCGGCGAACAGTCCCTTGCGGCTTGCCACGGCCGGGGGCGCCTGCGCGGCGCTTTCGGCTTCGCGCCGCTCGGCGTCGAGTTCGACGCCGGCGCGGGCGACGAGCGCGGCGAGCGTCGGCGCTTCATGCGCAGGCGCCCAGCCGCCGGCGCGCCGCAGGTCGAGATAGGCGTCCAGCATGTCGGCGGCGTCGGTCGCGCCCGCTTCCGCAAAATGCGTCCGCGCCCGTTCGACCGCGGCGGCGTCGACGATGAGGCGGGCCGCTTGCGCCGCTTCGCGCCTCACGCCGTCGTCGATCGCCAGAGCGACGCGCGCTTCGCGCAGCGCGGCGGCGTCCGGCTCCTTCGACAGCGCGCGCATGAGCCGCGCCTCTTGCCGAGGGTCAATCCCCGTGGGGGCAATGCCGCGCGCGCCGCAGGCGTCAAGATAGCGCGCCAGAACGGAGGGGACGCCGCGCATGTCGGCGGCTTCGGCGCAAGGGCGCACGGACTGCGCGAAGCCGCCGCCATGCGCGATCGCCGCCGCCAGCGCCGGGTCGGCGCAAAACGCGCCATAGCCGCCAAACTGTTGCAGCCGGGCGCGGGCCGGCCCGGTCGCGTCGACGGCGAGCGCGGTAAAACTCGCCTGCGCCAGAGGCTCTAACGTATCCCACAGGCCGGGCGGCTCGAAACGGGCGGCGACTTCGGCGCGCGCCAGGGCGCCGTTCAGCGATGCGACGAGCTTGTCGCAGCGGCTGCGCAGTCCCGCCGCGCGCTCCGTGACGGCGCGGGCGGCGGCGCCGGTCGCGGCGCGCGCGGAGTCGGCGGCGCGGCGCATCAGATCGTCGATAAGCGCCTCGTCTTCCAGCGGGCGAAGCGGCGCCGGTCCGTCGCCCTCGACGCGAAACAGCCGCACATAGGCGGGACCGCCCGGATCGACCGGCGCGACGCCGAGGTCTCCCGGCCCTGCGGCAGGGCAGACGAGACCGACGTCATCGCCAAGCGCCGCGGCGTAAAATTCGATCTCGACCGTCTCGCCCATGCCGGGCGCGCTTTTCTCGCGGCCGCGGCGCAGGGCGACGCCATCGGCCTCCGCCTCCTCGGGATCGATGAGCAGCGACAGTAGATTGGCTACGACGATCGGCTCCGCGGATTCCGCAGCGTCAGGATATTCGTGAGGCTCTCCCGTCGCCTGCCGCAGATCCTCGATGGTGAGCGCATTGACGGCGGGTTCTCCCGCCGCCCGCTGATCGAGGGTCCAGCCGTTGAGCCGCCTGCGCTGATTCATCGCCAGCGCGACGCTGCATCGGCCGAGCAATGCGGCGCTCTCTTCGATCGAATCGGGAATGCGCAGGCGAAGAACGACTCGCGGCGAACCTGACTCGCGCTGCCAGTGCTCCATGATCGCGAACGGCGCTTCGCGCGCGTCGCCCGCCGCCGAGGTCTCGAAAGGCGCCGCCTCCAGGACCAGCCTGCTCTGATAGGCGGGAAAAATGCGGCGCGCCGGCGCGAGCCGAATGACGACGGCGTTATCGGCGCGTTCGACGGCGCGGCGCTGGCCGATCGCCCAGACCAATCTTGCGCCCGCCGCGGCGGTCTGCTCGCGCGACAGCCTCTCCACGTCGCCCCGCGCCGGAAACGCCGCCAGCCGAAAGGCGACCGGGTCGGCGCCGCCGGCGTCCGGCAGCATCGTCAGGAGCAAGCGCCAATCCGCGCCTTGCGGCAGGTCGCGCTCAGCGGCGAGCGCCAAGGTGAGTTCGACGCCGTCGCCGGCGGTCAGCCGGACAAATCGGTGATCCGCCGGGAGGTCGATGACGATGATGCGCGAGCGCCAGCGCGCGGCGTCGATGACGTCGACGAGCGCGGGGGCGCTGGCAAAACGCTCGTCGCGCGCCGAGCAGACCATGAGTTCCGGCCGAACCGCTGACGCGGTCGCGCGATCGGCCCCGTCGAACCAGCCAATGGCCAGTCTGCGCCGCCCGTCCCAGAAATAATCGAACTGCTCCCTCCACATTGACGGCTGCGCCCAAGGGTTGGCATGGCGCCGCCGCCATGCGAAGCTGAGGTCAATGGCAGCATATCCGCCCGGACAGCGGTCGCGCAATTCGCCGACGAATGGCGCGAGCCGCGCCGTCTCGTCCGCGGCCCGCCAGCTACGCCATGACGTTGTTCCGCCACATAATGCGCGTAAGCAGCGGGACCGCCGACCATCTCCTTCGCAGTGAGGCTTGCTGGATTTCACGGCGCAGCAATGGGTAATACGGGGACTTAATGAAAATATTGATCACCGGTGGCGCGGGGTTCATCGGCTCGGCGGTTGCGCGAGCGAGCATCGGCCAGGGCGTTGATCAAATTCTCGTCCTGGACAAGCTGACCTATGCGGGAAATCTCGCCTCGCTGCGGCCGGTCGCCGACAGTCCGAATTTTGCTTTTCTGCAGGCCGACATCTGCGACGCCGGCGCGGTGGCGGGCGCTTTCGCCGATTTTCAGCCCGACGTCGTCATGCATCTCGCCGCCGAGAGCCATGTCGATCGCTCGATCGACGGACCGGCCGCCTTCATCGAAACCAATGTCGTCGGCACATTCGTCATGCTGCGAGCGGCGCTCGACTATTGGCGCGGGCTCGATCGCGCCCGCGCCCATGACTTCCGCTTCATGCATATCTCCACAGACGAAGTGTTCGGCGCGCTCGGCGCGGAAGGCCTGTTCCGCGAAGACACGCCCTATGCGCCGACCTCGCCCTATTCGGCGTCGAAGGCCGGCTCGGACCATCTTGTTCGCGCCTGGCGCCATACCTACGGCCTTCCGACGATCGTCACCAATTGCTCCAACAACTACGGTCCGTATCACTTTCCAGAAAAGCTCATCCCGCTCACCGTCATCAACGCGATCGAGGAGAAGCCGCTGCCGGTCTATGGCCGCGGCGAGAATGTGCGCGACTGGCTCTATGTCGAGGATCACGCCGCTGCGCTGATGTGCGTGGCGCGCGAAGGCCAAGTTGGCGAATCCTATAATGTCGGCGGACGCAATGAATGGCGCAACATCGACGTGGTCAAAGCGATCTGCGACCTGATGGACGAATTCCGCCCGCGGCAGGCCGGATCGCATCGCGATTTGATCGCCTTTGTCGCCGATCGGCCGGGACATGATTTGCGCTATGCGATCGACGCCTCGAAAATCGAGCGAGAGCTCGGATGGCGGCCGGCCGAGCGGTTCGAAACCGGCCTTCGCAAGACCGTGCGCTGGTATCTGGACAATCCGGACTGGTGGCAGGCGATCCGTTCGGGGAAATATCGCGGCGAACGCCTCGGCGTGATCGCCGAACAAGAAGCGGCCGTCGCCTGAAGCGCGATTGGGGGGACGGTTTGTTCGAAGATTTGGAGCTTTCGGGGCTGAAGCTGGTTATGCCGAAAAAATTCGGCGACGAACGCGGCTTTTTTTGCGAAACGCACAATGAAAAGACCTGGGCGAACGCAGGACTGAATTTCGACTTCGTCCAGGACAATCATTCGCTGTCGCGCGACGTCGGCACGGTGCGCGGGCTGCATTTCCAAAAGGCGCCCTTCGCGCAGGACAAGCTGGTTCGCGTGGTCAGCGGCGCAATTCTCGACGTCGCCGTCGATTTGCGGCGGTCGTCGCCGACGTTCGGACGTCATGTCGTCGTCGAGCTTTCGAGAGAGAACTGGCGCCAGCTGTTCATTCCGATCGGATTCGCGCATGGCTTCGTCACCCTCGAGCCTGACACGGAAGTCATCTACAAGGTGACGAACTTTTATTCGCCGCAGCATGATTGCGGCGTCGCCTGGGACGACCCGGACATCGGCGTCGACTGGCCGGTCGCCGCCGAAAGCGTCGTGTTGTCGGACAAGGATCGCAAATGGCCGCGGCTGCGCGACCTGCCGGAGGTTTTCGCTTAAGTGGGAAAGTTGAAGCGCATCGCGGTCACCGGACTGACCGGCCAGGTCGTCAGCTCGCTCATCGAACGGGCGCCGAACGGCGTCGAAATGCTCGCGCTCGGCCGTCCCCGTTTCGATCTTTCCTCACGTGACATGGTTCTTGCGTCGCTACGCAGCGTGCGCTGCGACGCCATCGTCAACGCCGCCGCGTATACGCAAGTCGATAAGGCTGAAAGCGAGCCGGACGTGGCGATGAACGTCAATGGCGCGGGCGCAGGCTATGTCGCCGAGACAGCGTCCGAGCTGAACGTGCCGCTGCTGCATCTTTCGACCGACTATGTCTTCGACGGGCAGAGCGATCGCCCCTATCGCGAAGACGACGCGCCGTGCCCGGGCGGCGCCTATGGACGTTCCAAGCTTGAGGGCGAAAAGCAGATCGCGGCGCGCTGCGACAATTGCGTCATCTTGCGCACCGCCTGGGTCTACAGCCCATTTGGGGCCAATTTCGTCAAGACGATGCTGCGTCTCGGCGAGACGCGCGATGAAATCGGCGTCGTCGCCGACCAGATCGGCAATCCGACGAGCGCGCTCGACATTGCCGACGCGCTGCTCGCGATCGCCGAAAGACTTGTCGACGACTCAGACGCCCGCCTGCGCGGCGTCTTCCATTTGACCGGCCAGGGCGATGCGACCTGGGCCGATATGGCGGAAGCGATCTTTTCAGCGGCGGAGGCGCGGGGCCGCAAGCCCGTCCGCGTCAAGCGCATCGCCACCGCAGACTATCCGACGCCGGCGCGCCGGCCGGCGAATTCCCGGCTCGACAACGCCAAGCTTAAAGCCAACTACGGGATCGCGCTGCCGAATTGGCGCGATTCTCTGGACGCCTGCGTCACCCGATTAATTCCGCATTGAACAGGACTCCCATGCGCGGCATCATTCTCGCCGGAGGCAGCGGCACAAGGCTGCATCCGATGACGCTCGTCACGTCGAAGCAATTGCTCCCCGTCTACGACAAGCCGATGATCTATTATCCGCTCAGCACGCTGATGCTGGCCGGCGTGCGCGAAGTCCTGATCATCACCACGCCGGAGGATCTTTTGTCCTTCAAGCGGTTGCTCGGCAGCGGCGCTCAATGGGGACTGTCGTTGTCTTACGCCGTACAGCCTCGGCCGGAGGGGTTGGCGCAGGCCTATCTCATCGGCGCCGATTTCGTCGACGGCGCGCCGTCGGTGCTCATTCTCGGCGACAATATTTTTTATGGCCATGGGCTGCCCGACGTGCTGAGCGAATCAGCGCGCAGCGCCGCCACGGTGTTCGCCTACCACGTGCGCGATCCGGAGCGATACGGCGTGGTCGAATTCGATTCAGCGGGCCGCGCGATCTCGATCGAAGAAAAGCCGCCGCAGCCCCGATCGAATTGGGCGGTGACCGGCCTCTATTTTTACGACGAACGCGCATCGCAGTTCGCGGCGCAACTAAAGCCTTCCCCACGCGGCGAATTGGAGATCACCGATCTCAACCGCATCTATCTGGAGCTCGGCGAATTGCAGGTCGCTCGATTGGGTCGCGGATTCGCCTGGCTCGACACCGGCACGCCGGAGGCGCTGATCGAAGCGGGCGAATATGTGCGCGCGATCGAACAGCGCCAGGGTCAACGCGTCGCCTGCCTTGAAGAGATTGCTTGCCGGGCAGGCTGGATCGACTCCGCGCAGGCGCGCGCAGCGGCGTCGAAACTCTCGAAGAGCGGCTATGGTCAATATATTTCGCAGGTGCTCGCAGAAATCGAACGAGAGTGCTCGCCCGTCGACGAGAGCGGCGAAGCCACGGCGCGGCGCAGCTCAGAGGCGACTGCGGCGGGATCGAACAGACGCGCCGCGCCAGCCGACGGCGCTGCGTGACGTTGGCGCGCGACGACGGCGCCGACAAAAGGCTCCATGCGCCTGACGCTGTCCTCGATCGAATCGGCAAGCGATGCGGGATCGAGGCGGGCAGGCGCGACAATGTTGTCGAACCGGCGGCGCAAATCCTTTCCGGCGAAAGTATTGGAGATTGTCGCAAGACCCGCTTCCGCCATTTCGAGCGGCGGATAGCTCGGGTGGGAAGAGATCATCAGCGAAACGCCGACGAGCGCGCGATTGAGATAGTCGGCGTAGTCTTCGAGACGGGCTTTCCCGCCGACGGTCGCATTCTGCACCGGATAGATGAGCGAATCGGGAAAATCCTCGCCCAGAAAAACGATGCTCCAGCGGCTCGAGCGAATCGGATCCCGCTGTTGCCAAATGACCAGCGCCGCGCAAATCAGTTCGAAAGCGTTGCGCGCCACGGCGGGCCGACCGTAAACCAGCATGATCGGCTCTCGCGGAACGCTCGCGAGCCGCTCGCGAATGCGTTCGTTTAGCTCATAGGGAACATAATAGGCCTCGCGGAAGCGATATTTCTCGACCATGACCGTGAACAGCTCTTCGGAATTGACGATTGCGATCGCCTGATCGCCGCAATGATAGGTCGCCTCCGCAAGACAGGATTTCGCGCCACGGCCGTAGAAGTTCGGCTCGTCGTCCTGAATGAGGTAGACGAACGGCCGCGCGCCGCCGAAATAACGCGCCCGGTCGCGCTCCATGGCGTGGGCGAATTCGGCGGTCCACCAGGCGGTGGCCAAAAAAATGTCGTTGGCGCGCAGGTTCAGTCTGCCGCCCTCCCGCTCATTTGCGTCGACCAGCGCCGCCGTCTCGGCGTCGAGGCTCGCCGCATAAGGAACCGGCGTATAGTCGGACAGCGCCGCATAGGCGTCGGGTTCGATATCCGCGTCGGTCACGACGATGCGCGCGTCGAAGGCGTCGCCGAGTTCGGTCAGAAGCTTTGAGAAGAGCTTCATCGCGGTCGCAATCCCGCCAAATGTCTGCTGCGGATTGACGGTCGGAGTCAGCAGCGTCAGGCGCGGCCGCGCGTTGCGCGAAGGATAGGAGAGAAGCGGCCGCGTCTCGGCGATCAATGTCGCGAAGGGATGGAAATTGGAGTCGACGCAGGCGAGGGAGGGTTGGAAAACCTTGAGCCGATGTTTGGCGACGTCTTCGGGGCCATGCACGGCCAGCAATGTGTGACCCATCGGATAGAGGTCGCGTTGCGCGACTTTGAGCCATTCGAAGCCGTGCGATTCGGCGATCATCAGCACGGATCGCTCGATGGCGTGGGCGAGGGTGCCGTCGACCTGGCCGCTCTCTTGCGGAAAGTCGTCAAAGTCGATGTCGAGGTCGAGCAGCGGACGAAACGCGGCGGTTCTTCCCCAGAACATCGAGCCGGACGGAAATTCGAGCGTGAGATTCTTGTCGATCTCGACGTTGATCCGCTTCAATAGGTTTCGCGCCAGATCATAGTCGTAGCCCCAATTCAATATGCCGCGCAGTTCGAAAAGATGCTGGGGAAAAACGACGCCGAGCCTTGGATCGTCGAAAAGCGACAGAATTGAGCAGGCGATCGCCTCGGAACCGAGCAGATTGTCGAGGAGATAGTCGCGCCAGCGCGCCAACGTCTCGCCGCCATGCGGCGAGCGCTTGGTATGGAGGTGGATAAAGAGTTCGTAATCGGCATAGACGTCCCGAAAGCCGAAAAATTTGGCGGCGATGTCGCGCCCGCGATTCGGACAGACCCGCGTCAAGACCTTACCCTTGCGCCAGTCGGCGCAAATCTCGTCGACCTCCCGCTTCTTTTCGTCGGTGTCGGTCGAGACGCAAAGATCCAGCTGGCCGGGAACGTTCCGCAGCTTTTCGAGAACAAGCGGCAGCACATCGGGATAGAAGGCGTGGACGATGGCGACGATCGCGCGCGCGCGCTCCGGGGCGGCGTCATAGGCGAAAGGCGTTTCGAGCGCGAAATCCATCTCATTGACCGGGCGGCGGGACGGAACGACCCCGTCCGGCTTGGTCAGTTGGTAGGTGTAATAGTAGCTAATCGCCGCCTGCCGCAGCGGGTCGTTGATCGGATTACGCCGCCGGCCCAGCGGCGGATCATATTGCGCGGCGATCTGGCGCAATATTGCGCCACAGGCGGCGCGCAAGCCCTGCTCGCGCACGAAGCGGGGACCGTCCCGCAAGAGATCGCGCGGCGCAAGGAACACGCCGACAGGCGAATCGAGGAGTTTTGCCAATTCGCGCATCGCGGCGCCGTAAAGCGCTACGCCGCCCCGCGTCGTCAGGATAATATAGCCATTGCGCAGATGACGGCGGGCCCATTGAAGGCGGCTTTCCGATTTTTTAGTCGTCATGGGCGCCTTCCATTTGAGCTTCGGCGATCGAACCGCGCTGAAAACACAGGAATTTCAACTGCCGGGACCCGAACAATGCCGATTGCTTCGCCATGACTTAGCCAGAAATCCGGCGTAACGAAACCCTGCGCGCGCTGGGGGCTGCGCCTGGGGACTGCGCCGGAACGACCGGCCGCCGCTCGGGACTTATGATCAAACTAGACAATGTCTTTAAATATTATCGCTCGAGCGGCCACAGAAAGGTCGTGCTCGATCACGTCAGCCTCGATTTTGCGGCTGGACGCAGCTATGGAATTTTAGGCGTCAATGGCGCCGGCAAATCGACTCTGATGCGTCTGCTGGCGGGCACTGAGATGCCAAACGGCGGCCGGATCAAGCGCACGTCGCGCGTCTCCTGGCCGCTGGGGTTTTCCGGCGGGCTGCACCCGATGCTCAGCGGACGCGAAAACGTGAAATTCGTCGCGCGAGTCTACGGACAGGACGCGCGCAAGGTCATCAACTTCGTCGAGGATTTCGCCGAGATCGGCGCCTATATCGACGCGCCGATACGCACCTATTCATCCGGCATGATGGCGCGCCTCGCCTTCGGCCTTTCACTGTCGATCGATTTCGAGTGCTATCTCATCGACGAGGTCACCGCGGTCGGCGACGCGCGCTTTGCGGCTCGGTGCCAAGATGAATTTGCCAAGCGCCGGCGTACCGCGGACGTAATCATGGTGTCGCACGCCATGACGACTATTCAGCAATATTGCAATCGCGGCATGGTGTTGGCGGGAGGACAGATACACGTTTTCTCCAAGCTCGACGAAGCGATCGAACTTTATAAGAAGCTCAATGCCTGAAACCATTCACGCGCAGCAGTCGAAGCTCTCGCTCAGCTTCGCCGACCCCGAACGAGCGCCGCTGAGCCCGCAGGACGCGGGCCTGAAGGCGAAGTCGATCGCTCAGGCGCTGCGTCGAGCGGCGAACAAGTCGCGCGGGCCGGCGAGAGTCATCGCCGGGGGCGGCGGCTTTCAGGCGCGCCGCGGCGACCGCGCCTTCCGTCTCGGCGTCCTCGCCAGCTTCGCGGCCTTTGTGATCGCCCCGTTTCTCGTCGCCTCGGTCTATTGGGGACTGATCGCCAGCAAGCAATATGTGACCGAGACCAAATTCGCCTTGCGCGCCGGAGAAGCGTCGAGCCTTGACCTGCTGAGCGGGGGCGGCGTCGGATCGCAGTCTTCTCAGCGGATGCAGGACGCGGAGGTCCTCGTCAATTTCATCCGCAGCCGCTCGATGGTTGAAGCGCTCGACAGGAAGATCGGCTTGCGCGCGATGTTTTCCCGGCCCGGCGTCGACTATTTTTCGAGTTTCGATCCGGATGATCCCGTCGAGGAGTTGGAAAAATATTGGAAGCGGCGAATCGACGTCAGCAGCGACATGATGTCGGGCATCATCTCCGTTCATGTTCGGGCCTTCACGCCGCAAGATTCGCTGGAGATCTCGCAGAATATCGCCGCAATTTCCGAACGTCTGGTTAATGAAATGTCAACGCGCTCCCGGCGGGATGCGCTGGCGCAGGCGCGCACCGAACTGACGCGCGCCGAACAGCAGCTGAAGAATGCGACAGGCGCCATGCGCGATGCGCGCAACACCGAGGGCGTGCTCGATGCGCCGGCCGCAGCGGAGGCGATCAGCAAGGTCATTACCTCGCTGCAGCTTGAGCTGTCGCGGACGCAGGAAGACCTCGCACTGCATAGCGACGCGGAGACCACCGACTCGCCTCAGGCGCGGCTGCTTAACGCCCGCGTTCAGAGCCTCAAGAGCCAGATTGACGACTATTCGACGCAGATCGCAAGCGACGGCGATAAGGGAACCGGCTCTCTCGCGCAGCGAGCCGGCGTCCTTTCGCGGCATCAGATCGAACTGTCTCTCGCTCAGCAAAGATATGCGGTCGCCGCGTCGGCGTTTGAAAACGCACGCGTCGATCTGGAAACGCAGCGCGCCTATCTGATCTCCTTCCTTCGCCCGACGCTTGCTGAAAAGTCTCTCTATCCGCGGCGCTGGATCGAATGGGCGATTATCGTCGCTCCGGCGACAGTCGGCTGGCTGGTGCTCATCGCCGTGGCCTTCCTCGTTCGCGATCATATGGCGAAGTAGCTCGCGAAGTCTGGTCCGACGCGCGCATCGGCTGAACTCAATTGTTCGATTGGAGCGCTCGTGTTCTTCCATATTGACTATGACAAGGGCGGCGCGATTAGCGGCTGGCTCGCGCCGGACAACCCTTCCGCGGTTCCAAAAATCCTGGTGCGCAGGCCGGGAGAGGAAGACATTGAAATCCTAGCGACCATCGAGCGTCCGGACGTGCGCAACCTTGGCGTTCACGTTACCGGCCTGGTTGGCTTTATCGTCGACGACACGATCGTCAAAGGTCTGCCCGACGTTGGGGATATTGAACTCCTCGAAGCCGAAACCGGAATTCTGATCTATCGGCGGTTCAAGGAGGGAAAGCACATCGAGCGCAAGTTTTTTCTATTCGACAGTTCAATTCGCCCCATCGAAAAATTGGGCGGTCGATCGAGAAATCTATTCACGCTCACCTATCCGTCGACGGAGCGCTACGCCTTCGAGACGATGATCGTGCTCATCAACAATAATTTCAACAAGTCGATCTTCATGTCGGGGCGGTCCAGCTTCCCGCGCTACTCGCATTTTTTGTCCAACGCGCAGTTCACGACAGCGGCGCTGCTGAACGATCCGTTCGAGGAGCTGGCGCAGCGGCTGGTGATCCTCAGCCTGATCCAGAAGTCGGATTCGACTCATATGTTGCCGCTGCTCTTCACCGGGCTGACGGCGCTGACCGAATTCGCGCGCGACCTGCCGGTCGAAGATTCCAAAGGGATGCTTGCGAAATTTCGCAATCTGACCGACGAGGAGCGCGAGGCGCTGATGAGCCCGATGACGAGAATGTTCGGCTGCATTCCGGGTGAGACGCCGGAGCGCCGTCATGTCACGGCTGCGCTCGAAAACCTCGCATCGATGGATCTTGTCGGCGTGCGCAGCCGCTTTCGCGATTTCAGCGCCCTGCTCGCAGGGATCCTCGGCCATGATCTCGCCGGAGACTATGAGCCGGTCGTGCACCCTTCAATCGGCGCGCTTGCCGATCGATTGTCGCGCATCAGCCTTGTCGCCGATCTGCTCGAAGACGATTTGGCGCTCTATTCATTCGCCGAGGAGTCGATCGTGTCGGCGCTTTCCGACGCCGACGTCGTCACGCGCGACACTCAAACCATGTGATCCTCGATGCTTGCGTAGATCAGCGAGATCGCCGCCCAGGCCACGAGCAGCGCGCAGAACAGCAGCACCGTGTTGACGACAACCTTCGGATAGGTCGCCGATTCCGGCAGCGTCGGCTCGACCACGGTGATGAGATAGAGCTGCTGTTTTTCAAGCTCCTGTCGCGCTCGATAATAAGAGCTCTGGGCGATCGAGTAGAGCTTCTCAGCGAATTGCTCGTCGAGCTTCAAGCGCTCATAGGACGCGATTTGCGCGGAAACTGTGTCGGAGGCTTCGGCGCCTGCGAGCTTCTTCTTAAGCTCCGCGAGCTGCTGGTCAATTGCCGCGAGACGCGTGCGTTGCAGGCGTTGGCTGGGCGCGTCGCTGTCGAGCGATGAAGAAAAGGTCGAAAGCGCGTTGATGAGATCGATGCGCTCCAGAGTGAGCTTCGCCATCTGTTCGCCGATGCTTGCGGCGCGCGAGCCGGGATCAATCATCACGTTCTTGTTACGAAATTGGAGCGTCTTCTCGCGCGCCTCGGCAAGCGTATGACGCGAAAGGGTGACTTCGAGCTCGGCGCGGCTCAAGGCGTCGCTGCGATTGCGCAGCGTGATCTTATTGACCAGCTGTTCGCTGAGCCTGACAATGTCGTGCGCGACGTCAAGCGCATCATTGGGCAGGAAAGCGTCGGTGCGTAAGGTCAAAATGCCGGACAGGGTGTCGACGCTGGCCGTAATATGGCTCAGCCAATATTTCCAGACGTCTTCCGCTCTGGCGTTTCTGCCGAGCCGTGAGAAATAATCGATGCCGGAGCGTGCAAATTTCTTTTCCATGTATTCGCGGCCGCCGAGATCGGCGACGATCGCGCGGCTTTTTAGGTAATTGAGGACGATGAACGCGTCTTGCGAGGAGGGGTCGGGGCCGCCCCCTGTCAATTTACTGATCATCGACGCCGTGTCGGTCCCGGTTTTTTTTTCAAGTTGGGCGCGCACGGTCAGCCGCGTCTCGGCGACATAGCGTTGGGACTGCCAGAAGCAGGCGTATAGCCAGAACAGGAAAGTCGGCAGAACAACGACATAGATAAAGCTGCGTCCGACGATTCCGCCGCCTGCGCCCGCCCCAGCGGTCGAAATCGTTTCCGCCACGCCTTCGAGGCCTTGGCGAATCAGCGCCGGCAGGCGGCTCGTGGCGTCCTTCGCCGTTAGCGGAGCGAAAATCTCGATCGCCTTCGTCGACGAGAAGCGCGCCGCGTTCTGCGCGGCGGCGATGACTTCAGACAGTTTACGCGGTCTCGGAGCCCGATGCGTCCTCATCTACCCTCAAGTCGCTGACCTGGTTCATGCGCTCACCCACGCCGCGGTTCGGCGGAATCGCCTAAAGGCGAATAACTTCACCAATTTTAATAGCTTAGAGCGAGTTTAACGCGAAGGGCCGGGTTCCACTTTTTCGCGAGCAGCGCTCCAGGCGTGCCAAATGAGGCTGAATCGATTAAGCGCATCGACGGATCGGTCTTCCTAGCGGCCCGATGGCGAGGGCGGAGAAGACAATTTTTTCGGCGCTGCAAATTAAGCGGGTCGAGGTTCTGGCGCAAGCGTCTAACGTCACGGTAAGGCTTCGGCCGGGGCGTAGAGCGACAGGCCCGGATGGAAATGCGGATCATCGCGAACGACGGCGCGCCAGCGCGCGTAGAACGCGGAGCGTTCCCTTTGGTGGACGCGCTGTAGACGGATCGAGCCGCCTTTGCGGCTTGCCGACTGATGATGGATCAATCTGGCCTGCGTGTTGCAGATCGAGCGCCAACCTCGCGCGTTTAAGCGCAGGCACAGGTCGACATCGTTCAGTTCGACAGGAAGGTCGACATCGTCGAAGCCGCCGACCGCATCAAATTTGCCTCGCTCGATCATCATGCAGGCGCCGGTCACAGCGGAAACCTCGTGCGGACAGACATTGCGGTTCATCCAGCCGCGGTCGCTTTCGCTGACGCCGGCGCCGTAATGGCCCGCGACGCCGCCCATGCCCAGCAAGACGCCGACGTGCTGCACGCCGCCGCGAGGATAGAGGAGCTTGGCGCCGACGGCCCCGACGTCGGGCGCAATCGCGAAATAGAGCAGGCGTTCGATCCAGTCCGGCGTCACGATTTCCGTGTCATTATTGAGGAAAACCAGGAAATCGCCACGCGCTGTCCGCGCGCCGGCGTTGCAAAGCGCGGAAAAATTAAAGGGTCCTTGCGTGTGCAGAACCTTGAGCCGGGCGTCTTTCGCCTGCAGCGCCTGAAGCAACGCCAGCGTGCGCGGCTCGACGCTGTCATTGTCGACGACGACGACCTCAAATTGGGGGTAAAGACTCCTGCCCAGCAGGCTGTCGAGACAGGGCGCGAGCAGATCGACGCGGTCGCGCGTCGGGACGACGACGGTCACTGCCGGGGTCCTGTCGCGAAAGACGGCGTCGATCGTCGTTCGCCGCGCTTTCGCCGCGCGCGCAAGGCGAAATATGGGCCGGCGCAGCGCGCCGACTTCGTCCTGTCGCGCGGCTGACAACAGCCCATCGATCAGTTCGTCCGGTCCGGCCTCCCGCCAGTCGGGACGCTCCGCCAACAGTCTGGCGCGAAAACAGGCGGCGCGGCCGACGTAATTTTCGAAGCGATGAAGCGTCGCGTTCCAGCCGGGTCTATAGAGCGGTCGCAGAGCGTCGCCCTCGCCGACCGTCTCATCGGCATAGGCGATGGCATGTTGCGGATGGCGGGCGAAATGCTCGACAAGATAGCCGCAGGCGTAAGGCTCCAGCCGATCGCCGGCGACGAGCGGCAAGACGAGATCGCGCGCGTCGATCCGGGCGTCGACCGTCGTTGCAAAGATAGCGCAATTCGAATAGCTCTGCGCCGCCAGGCTCGCACGCGTCGATTCAATCTCCTGCGGCGCCGCGCCGCGCTCATCGACAAGCGCGACCACTCTCGGCCCGTTCGTCCAATCGGTTCGGGGCCGATCGAATGTGGGGTCGAACTCTCGGATTCGCGCGGCGCGCCAGGAAGGATAGGCGGACATCGGCTCGGCGCCGAACGCCCAGCGCCAGTTAAGCTCCGCTTCCGCGCTCAATCCGACCATGCCGGCGGAAAGCGCGAAGAACAGGCGCTTGGGCGCCGCCGCCGCTTTGCGCAGCGCCTCGAGCCGACTAACCGGCCGCGCGCTCAATATGCGGAAGTTGAAGGGACCGGGGCGATGCGTCGGGCTTATCCAGATTTCCGTCGTTTCGCGCGGTACGCGCCCGATCCATACGCCCGCGCCTTCACAGGGCCCGGGAAGAATGGTCTCCTCGAAGCTCTCGCCCTGCCAGAATCGCAGGATTGGCCGCGCCGGCTCGTCGTAAAAGCTAGCCGCATAGCGAAGTTCGATAACGCCGCCGCGAGAAATCCCCTGCAACGCGCAAATGCGCAGCCAAGGTTCCCGCGACAGCGCGAAGAATTCCTCTTCGTCGCGACGAACGTCGCGCGCGGCCTCCACGGCCACGGGGTCACTGGCGGCGACCGACGGCGGCAAATTCAGCGCCTCGGCCTGGCGCATGCGCGCGAGCGAAATCGACTAGGGTCGACGACGATCGCCGTCGGGGAAATTCGCGTTCTGATAATGATCTCCACAATGTCGCATTGCGGCCGCGCCCGACCGACGGCGATCGATGAGCAGCGTCAGACTCGCCGGAACCTATGAGCGCATCGACGCGAGGTCAACATGCGCGCTTGCGCGAAGTTCGCGCAAAGCTGGGCTAGGACTGCGCCGTCGGCGGCCTGCGCCGGGGGCGAGCGTTGCGCAGCGACGGTTTTTCTTGATTTTCCGAGTTTCTCCTGCCATATAAGGCCCAACTTCATCTCATAACGATCATTCTCGGATGATCGCCGATTGAGAGTGGGGCCCTCCGGGGACCCGCTCTTTTTGTTTTGATCGGTCGAGAGTTTAAAGGGCAAAGCTTGACGCAAAACGCCGCCGCCATCGCGACCCTCGACGAACCGCGTCTCGTCGCCGAGACCGGCGTCGCCGCGCGCGTCGCGCATCTGGCCGAGCCGGTGCTGGCGCAGCTGGGCTACCGGATCGTTCGCGTCCGGCTCTTGCAGCAGAACGGACAGACTTTGCAGATCATGGCGGAGCGGCCGGACGGCACGATGACGATCGACGATTGCGAGGCGGCTAGCCAGGCGCTGTCGCCGGAACTCGACGTCGCCGAACTGATCGCCAATGAATATCGATTGGAGATTTCATCGCCCGGCGTCGACCGTCAGCTCGTGCGCCTGTCGGATTTTCTGCGCGCCATGGGCCATGACGCCAAGATCGAATTGACGCATCCGCTCGCAAGCGGGCGAAAGCGCTTTCGCGGAATCATTCGCGGGGTCGAAGGCGAAGGCCATGGCGCACTGCTCGCGCTTGAGCGTACCGACGCCCGTTCGGACGAGGAAAATGCCGTTTCGCTACCGCTCGCCGATCTCGAAGAAGGCCGGCTGGTGCTAACCGAGGCGTTGATCCGCGAGTCGCTGCGCGCCGGCAAGCATCAGCAGGCGGAAGACATGCCGGATGGGTCGGAATCCGAGGAGCGTCCGCGACGCGGACCGGGACGATTTCGCGGTCCCGCGCCACAAAAACAAAAACCGCTGGCTCCCGCCGGCGTTCAAACCCAGTTCAAGAAGGTCGGCGGCAAACCAAAGCCCTCCGGCCGTTCGAGGGGAGAGTAACGATGGCCGTCAGCGCCAACCGACTTGAGATATTGCAGATCGCCGACGCCGTTGCGCGCGAAAAATCGATCGATCGATCGATCGTCATCGCGTCGATGGAAGATGCGCTGCAAAAGGCGGCGCGCTCGCGCTACGGCCAGGAGACCGAAGTGCGCGCCGAGATCAACGCCAAGACCGGCGAAGTTCGATTCTCGCGGCTGTTGCTTGTCGTCGAAGAAGTCGAAAACGACGCGACGCAGATTTCGCTCGCCGACGCTCGCAAACGCAATCCGGCGGCGCAGGCCGGCGACTGGATTTCGGAAACGCTGCCCCCCTTCGACTTCGGCCGCATCGCGGCGCAGTCGGCCAAGCAGATCATCGTGCAGAAGGTGCGTGAGGCCGAGCGCGACCGCCAATATGAAGAATACAAGGATCGCATCGGCGAAATCGTCAACGGCGTGGTGAAGCGCGTCGAATATGGCAATGTGATCATCGATCTTGGCCGCGGCGAAGCGATCATCCGCCGCGATGAAATGATCCCGCGCGAAATGTTCCGGCCCGGCGATCGCGCGCGCGCCTATGTTTACGACGTGCGCCGCGAGCAGCGCGGTCCGCAGATTTTCCTGTCGCGCACCCATCCGCAATTCATGGCGAAGCTGTTCAAGCAGGAAGTGCCCGAAATCTATGACGGCGTCATCGAGGTGAAGTCTGTGGCCCGCGATCCCGGCTCGCGCGCCAAGATCGCCGTGGTGTCGCGCGATTCTTCCATCGACCCGGTCGGCGCCTGCGTCGGCATGCGCGGCTCCCGCGTGCAGGCCGTCGTCGGCGAGCTGCAGGGCGAGCGCATCGACATCATTCCCTGGTCGGCGGACGCCGCGACCTTCATCGTCAATGCGCTGCAGCCCGCGGAAGTTGTCAAGGTGGTCCTCGACGAAGACAGTTCGCGCATCGAGGTGGTGGTGCCGGACGATCAGCTGTCGCTCGCGATCGGCCGCCGCGGCCAGAATGTGCGCCTCGCCTCGCAGCTCACCGGCTGGGATATCGACATTCTGACCGAGGCCGAAGAGTCGGAACGCCGGCAAAGGGAATTCATCGAGCGCACGAAAGTGTTCATGGGCGCGATCGACGTCGATGAGGTCGTGGGCCGTCTGCTGGCTTCGGAGGGTTTCCGCTCGGTCGAGGAGCTCGCTTATGTCGAGCTTTCCGAACTCGCGTCGATCGAAGGCTTCGACGAAGACACGGCGGGCGAGATTCAAAACCGCGCGAAGAATTATCTTGAGCGCATCGAGGCCGAGAATGAAGCGCGCCGAACAGAGCTTGGCGTCGCCGACGAATTGCGCGAGATCGACGGGATGACGACCGCGATGATGGTGCGGCTCGGCGAAAACGACGTGAAGACGATCGAGGATTTCGCCGGCTGCGTGCCGGACGACCTTGTCGGCTGGAGCGAAAAGAAGGATGGCGAGACGGTCAAGCATGAGGGGTTTTTCGAGGGCATCGACCTGTCGCGCGAAGAGGCCGAATCGATGATCATGACGGCGCGCGTCCGCGCCGGCTGGATCGAGGAGCCCATTGCGGCGGCCGAGGTCGAAGCTGAAGCTCAGGCGGAAGGCCAATAGCCGGCATGATGGCGGCCATGGCGCGCGAACCACATGTTTCGGAGAGGACTTGCATCGTGACGCGCCGGCGTGGCGCGCCCGAGGCGATGATCCGCTTCGTGCGCGGACCCGACGGCGCGCTCGCGCCCGACATTGCGGCGCGCCTGCCTGGCCGCGGCGTCTGGGTGACGGCCCGCGCCGAGCTCGTCGCGCAGGCGGCGCGCAAGCATTTGTTCGCGCGCTCGTTGAAAGCGCGCGTCGACGCCGAACCGCAGCTTAGCGAAGATGTCGACCGGTTGCTCGAAGCCGATTGTCTACGGATGCTGTCGCTCGCCAACAAGGCGGGCGCCGTCGTGGCGGGCTTCGGCAAGGTCGCCGACGCGCTCGCGCGCCGCGGCGTCGGCGCGCTCGTCGAAGCGTCCGACGGCGGCGAAGACGGCAAGCGGAAGCTTGCCCAAGCGGCGCGGCGCGGAGAATCCGCGGCGCCCGTCATCGGCTTATTTTCGTCGGTGCAATTGGATTTGGCGTTGGGCCGCACAAATGTGATACATGCTGCCCTCGCCGAGGGCGGGGCGAGCACGGCTTTTGTCGCGCGATGCCGTCGACTTGCCGCCTATCGGGGCGTAAGCATCGACGGCGCGACGACGACAGGCGACGACATCGAGGCGGAGCCAGACGGCTGCGCGACAGAAGGTTAACGGGTCGAGCGACCCAGGATCGGGAACTGGATGAGCGAAGGCGAGAATAGCGGCGACAAAACTCTGACCGTCGCGCCGTCGAAGACGTTGCATTTGAAGCAGCGACCGGTCGAGCACGGCATGGTCCGGCAGAGCTTCTCCCACGGCCGTTCGAAAGTGGTCGTGGTCGAGAAGGTGAAGCGCCGCGCCCCCGGGCACGCCGAAACGGCGAAACCCGCAGCCGCGCCTGCGCCGGCCGCAGCTCCGGACGCGCCGCCAACGGCTGCGCCGAAATCCGAGGCTCAGCGTCCAGCGCCGTCGTCGCGTTCCGGCTCCGGCGTCGTGCTGCGCGCCTTGACCGACGAGGAGCGCGAGGCCCGCGCCCGCGCGCTGGTCGACGCCAAATCGCGCGAAGAGGAAGATCGCCGCCGCGCCGAAATCGACGCGAAGGCCCGCGCGGATCGCGACGAGCGCGAGTTCGCCGAACGCGCCGCAGCCGACTCGCGCAAGCGCGAGGAGGAAGAGCGACTCGCGCGGGAGGCGGAATCCAAGCGCAAATCCGAGGAAGAGGCGCGCCGGCGACTGCCGCCGGAAGTCGCTGGACTGACGCCGCCGCGCGTAGCGCCCAGCGCCGCGATGCCGCGGCCGGCCGCCGCGCGTCCGGGGGGAGAAACCGAGCAACCGCGCCGCCCGCCGGTGCGCCAGATCGGCGGCTTTTCGCCGCCCACTCCGCCGCGACCGGCGCCTTCCCGCAGCGGCGCCATGAAGGATCGCGGCCGCCTGACGCTCGCCACAGCCACAGCCGGAACCGACGAAGAGCGCACGCGCTCGGTCGCCTCCTTCAAACGCCGGCAGCAGCGCCTGTTCCGGGGCCAAGTGGAGCAGAAGGAAAAGATTGCCCGCGAAGTCGTTCTGCCAGAGACGATCACAATTCAGGAACTCGCGAACCGGATGTCGGAGCGCGCGGTCGACGTCATCCGCCTGCTGATGAAGCAGGGCGAGATGTACAAGATTACCGACGTCATCGACGCCGACACGGCGCAGCTGGTCGCCGAGGAAATGGGTCACGCGGTCAAGCGCGTCGCGGAATCGGACGTCGAGGAAGGCCTGTTCGACACGCCCGACGCCGAAGCCAACCTTGAACCGCGGCCGCCGGTCGTCACCATCATGGGCCATGTCGACCACGGCAAGACCTCGCTGCTTGACGCCATCCGTCACGCCGATGTCGTCGCCGGCGAGGCGGGCGGCATCACCCAGCATATCGGCGCCTATCAGGTCACGTCGCCGGGCGGACTGCCGATCACCTTCATCGATACGCCAGGCCACGCCGCCTTCACGGCGATGCGCGCGCGCGGCGCGAAGGTGACGGACATCGTCGTGCTGGTCGTCGCTGCCGACGACGGCGTCATGCCGCAGACGATCGAGGCGATCAATCACGCCCGCGCCGCCCATGTGCCGCTGATCGTCGCCGTCAACAAGATCGACAAGCCGGACGCGAAGCCGGAGCGGGTGCGCACCGAACTGCTGCAGCATGAGGTGCAGGTCGAGTCCATGGGCGGCGAGACGCTCGAAGTCGAAGTCTCGGCGAAGCAGAAGACCAATCTCGACAAGCTGCTCGAACTGATCGCGCTGCAGGCCGAGGTGCTCGACCTCAAGGCGAACGCCGATTGCGCCGCCGAAGGCACGGTCATCGAAGCGCGTCTCGACAGGGGTCGCGGGCCGGTGGCGACCATGCTGGTCCAGCGCGGCACGCTTCATGTCGGCGACATTGTCGTCGCGGGAACCCAGTGGGGCCGGGTGCGCGCGCTGCTCGACGACCAGGGCGTTTCGCGTCAGGAGGCCGGGCCGAGCCTGCCGGTCGAAATTCTCGGCTTCAGCGGCACGCCCGAAGCCGGCGACCGCGTCGCCGTCGTCGAGTCGGAAGCCCGCGCCAGGGAGATCGCCGAATATCGCGAGCGTATGAAGCGCGACAAGATCGCCGCTCGCGGCGGTTCCGCGCGCGGTTCGCTCTCCGACATGATGAGCCAGCTCAAGACGGCGGGCCGCAAGGAATTCCCGCTCGTCATCAAGGGCGACGTGCAGGGCTCGGTCGAAGCCATCGCCGCGGCGCTCGACAAGCTCGGCACCGACGAGGTCGGCGCGCGCGTCGTGCACGCCGGCGTCGGCGGCATTTCGGAATCCGATATCTCGCTCGCCGAAGCCTCAAACGCCGCGGTCATCGGCTTCAACGTGCGCGCGCATAAAGAGGCGCGCGACGCCGCCGAACGCTCCGGCATCGAGATCCGCTATTACAACATCATCTACAATCTCGTGGATGACGTCAAAGCGGCGATGTCCGGCCTGTTGGCCCCGACGCTGCGCGAAACCCTGCTCGGCAATGCGACCATTCTCGAGGTCTTCGATATTTCGAAGGTCGGCAAGGTCGCCGGCTGCCGCGTCACCGACGGCAATGTCGAGCGCGGCGCCAATGTCCGGCTCATCCGCGACAATGTCGTCGTCCATGAAGGCAAGCTCTCGACGCTCAAGCGCTTCAAGGACGAAGTCAAGGAAGTCGCCGCTGGACAGGAATGCGGCATGGCCTTCGAGAACTACCAGGACATGCGCGCCGGCGACGTGATCGAGTGTTACCGCGTCGAGGAGATCAAGCGGACGCTGTAGCGCCGCCGCGTCATGGCCGGGCTTGTCCCGGCCATCTCCGGTGGGGCGCGGCGACTCTGAAATTCGCGTTCCGCGCCAATCGTCTTGACGCTCAGACGCAGAATGCGTGGATGCCCGCGACAAGCGCGGGCATGACGCGAACCAAGACTCATTTCGGCAAAGACCCATGTCCCGATCCCACCATTCCGCCGGCTCCGCGCCGTCGCAGCGCATGTTGCGCGTCGCCGAACTCGTGCGCCACGCTGTGGCGCAGATGCTCTCGCGCGGCGACATCAACGATCCCGTGCTGGAAAAGCATGTCGTCACCGTCTCGCGCGTGAAGATGAGTCCTGACCTCAAGCTCGCGACGATTTACGTCATTCCGCTTGGCGGCCAGGACGAGCCCGAGGTGCTCGCCGCGCTCGATCGTCATAAGCGGTTTCTGCGCGGGGAAATTGCACATGAGGTGAATTTGAAATTCGCGCCGGAAATCCGCTTTCGTATCGACGACACATTCGACAATGTCTCGCGCATCGACGCGCTGCTCAGCTCCGACCGTGTGAAGCGCGATCTCGCCGACGGCGACGACGCCGAAGAGGATGGCGTCAAGGAATGAGCAAGAAAAAATCAGACCGCGCCATCGTCGACGGCTGGGTGGCGCTGGATAAGCCTGTCGGTCTCACTTCGACGCAGGCGGTGTCGCGCCTCAAGCGCACATACAATGCGCAGAAAGCCGGCCATGCTGGCACGCTCGATCCGCTCGCCTCTGGCATTCTTCCGGTCGCCTTCGGCGAAGCGACCAAGACCGTGCCCTTCGTTCAGGACGGCGAGAAAGCCTATCGCTTTACCGTGCGGTGGGGGGTCGAGACTGACACGGACGATTCTGACGGACGCATGACGCAAGAGAGCGCGGCGCGGCCGGAGCGCGCCGCCGTCGAACATTTGCTGCCACAGTTCACCGGCGAGATTTTGCAGACGCCGCCGCAATTTTCGGCGATCAAGATCGCCGGCGAGCGCGCCTATGACATTGCCCGCGAGGGCGAGCATGTCGAGTTGAAGCCCCGTGCGGTCAGGATCGACTCGCTGACGCTGATCGAAGCCTCGCGCGACGACGCGACCTTCGTCATGGAGTGCGGCAAGGGCGCCTATGTGCGCGCGCTCGCCCGCGATCTTGGCCGCGTGCTGGGCTGTTTCGGCCATGTCACGGCGCTGAGACGCACGCGCGTTGGCCCCTTCCTGGAAGAAGACGCCTATACGCTCGACGAGATCGAAAATCAGAACATGGCCGCAGAAGCGTTGCTCTCGGTCGAGGCCGGATTGGCGGAGCTGCCATGCGTCGTCGTCGATCGCGATATGGCGGCGCGGCTGCGGCGCGGCGGCTCGGTGATTCTGCGCGGCCGCGACGCGCCGCATGAGGGCGTCGTCTATGCGGCCTGCGGCGGCGTGCCGGTCGCTTTTGGCGAAATCGTCCAAGGGGCGCTCGCGCCGGCCAGGGTTTTCAACCTGCCGTTTTGAATCTTATTCGACAAGCGCGACGCCTTCCGCTCGGGCGGCGCGCTCCAATTCTGCGTCAAGCGTCGCGAGCGCGATCCCTTCTCGCGAGGCGAGTTCGAGATAGGCGGCGTCATAGGCCGTCAACCGATGCTTGCGCGCCAGCGACATGAGGCGTCTCTCCTCGCAGCCCGCGTCGATCCTTATCGGCAGGCGCGCGATGACGCGAAGAAGCTCTTCAGTTTCAGTTGCCGTCAATCGGCGCCGCCGCTCGCTGACCAGGAGCACATTGCGAATCTCGAAGAACAATACGGTAGGCCCGACCGCCGTCTCGCTGCGAAGGCGTTCAATAGATCTGATCGCGCGCGGCGGGCGTTCGTCGGCAAGGGCGAAGCCCGCAAGGATCGAGGCGTCGATAACAAAGCCGGTCAATATTTGTGGCCATGATGGCGCGCGCCGAGCAGGTCCTGCAGCGGCGCTTTTTTCGAGCGTTCGCGAAAGCGCGCCAAATCGTCGATGGCCCGATCGATCTCGGCCTGTTCGAGACCGGCTTCCGGCGCCAAGCGCGCGATGCGGCGCCCATGCCGGGTGATGACGATCGTTTCACCGCGCTCGACGGCGGTCAGAAGCTCCGCCAGATGGGCTTTCGCGTCGGAGGCCTGCACTTCTCGCATAATTTTTTTTAAACTGGTTTAATTAACTGGTCAATATCTGCGCGTCGACTTTGATTGGCGAGCTTGTGCTATCGGTTCCAAGGATTAGCGCCGCATGACCCGACCGCCCAAACTCCTCATCTTCGACTCCGGCCTTGGCGGCCTCACGGTCTTTGCCGAGATCGCCAAGCTGCGCCCGCACGCGGACTATCTCTATTGCGCGGATGACGCGGGCTTTCCCTACGGATCATGGAAAGAACCGGCGCTCGTCGAACGCGTTGTAACGCTCATGGAGGCGTTGATCGCCGAGCATGCGCCGGACATGGCCGTCATCGCCTGCAACACCGCGTCGACGATCGTCCTGCCCGATTTGCGGCTGCACTGGCCGAATGTGCCCTTCGTCGGGACCGTGCCGGCGATCAAACCGGCGGCCGAGCGCACGCGGTCGAGGATGATTTCCGTGCTCGGCACGCCGGGCACGGTCGCGCGCGATTACACGCAAAACCTCATCGCGCAATTCGCGGGCCATTGTTCGGTGACGCTCGTCGGTTCGCAACGCCTGGCGCGCCTCGCCGAAAGCTACATGCATGGCGAACGGGTGAGCGACGCCGACATCGTCGCCGAAATCGCGCCCTGCTTTAGAGAAGAAGGCGGCCGGCGCACCGACGCCGTCACGCTCGCCTGCACGCACTACCCGCTGCTCATCGAGGAGTTCAAACGGCTGGCGCCTTGGCCGGTGGAATGGATCGACCCCGCGCCGGCGATCGCGCGCCGCGCCGATCAGTTGCTCGGCGAGCGGTTTGGCGCCGGCGCGCCGGGAGACGGACCGGCCGCGCGCCGCGCGATCTTCACCAGCGGCCTCCAACCTTCGGGACTGCTCGCCACAACGCTTGCGCGCTACGGCCTCGGAAGAGATTTCGCGTCGACGCCAGGCGCCGGACGCGCATAGTCGCCACGCGCGTCGCCTACTGGCCGCTCTGCTGCATCGCAGCGCGCGACGCTTGAAGCGAGAGGCGCTTCAGTCGCTCATCGCTCATTCCGGCTCGCGTCAGAAAGGCGCGCGCCGTGTCGGCGGCGGCGGCGTCGCCCGCCACGACGGCGGACTCATACAATATGCGCGCGTCCGCGGGCGTGCGCTGCACGCGCCAGTTCTGCTCGGCGAGACGCAGCGCTTTGGTCGGATCGCGCAGCAGATAAAGCGTGAAACGCGCTTCGTCGCCAAGGTGGAACGCCTCGCCGCGACGGCGGGAGGCGGCAAAGCGCTCTTCGATCTGCGCGACATGCTCAGCGAGACCTTCCGAGCCGAGCCGCTGTTCGGCGAGCGCGAGGCGCAGCAGCGCGGCGTCGATGCGGCCCTGTCCGGCGAGCAGCGCCGCCACATCCGCGAAACGCTCTTCGTCGAGCAGGAAGTCGGCGTAAGCGGCGAGGAGATAGGCCGTCGGCTTGGCGGCCTCGAGCGCCGAATTGAACGAATGTTCGGCGCGCTGCGCCTCGCCCTGCCTTGCAGCGATCTCAGCGAGAATGGTCAACGCCCATCTTCGTCTTTCGGGCGTCGCTCCCGGCCGCGCTTCAAGCGTCTGCTCGAGCGCCTCCGCCGCTTCGCGCGATCCTCCCATGAGGCTCGCGGCGTCGGACACGCAGGCGACGGCCAGCAGCGGCTCGCTGGATGCGGCGAGCGGCGCGCAGCTCGCACGCGCCTCATCCAAACGGCCGATGATTTTGCTGATCGCCGCGCGCATAAGCCATGCTTGAAGATTGCGAGGATCCGATTTGATCACGGCGTCGACGTCGGCGAGCGCGTCATCAAAGTCATGCCGATTCTGCGCGATCATCGCGCGCAACAGAAGCGCCTTCACCGGAGGAACCGACAATTTCCACAAGGGCGCAAGAACGCCGGCCGCATATCCGAAATAGCGCGGATCAGAATCTTCGCCGCCGAGCGTCACGAATTTTTGCGCGAGTTCGATTGAGGCTGCGAAATCGCCCGATCGCGCCCGCAGTTCGCGTAATTCCGCCGCTATCGGCGCGGCGGCGCGAGGCAATCGCTCTAGAAACTGATCGTCGTCGCTCGGAACGAAAGGCGCGGCGAATGCGTTCATGCAGGCGACAACCGCGATGCACATACATGACAAAGGAATTAAATGTCGCATCAGCGCTCGCTCATTTCACGCTCGCAACTTGGCGTCGAGATCGAGACGCGGAATTTTTTTTTGAGCCTTGTAAAAAATATGAACCGATCGTATCGTGCGCGCAACCGAAAGTTACTGTTCGATAACTTCCCGCGGAGCAACATTTCTTGGCGGCGAAGGCGTTTTTTGAGTGAGGGTTTGATGGCTCGAACGATGATGGCCGATATGGCCAAACAATTATTCGCCGCGCTCCTCCTGTTCTTTGCTTTGCTGATACCCGGAACAGGGCGCGCCTCGGACCACGCCGATCCCATGTGGCTCGCGGAGGACGAGCAGGAAGCCAACATAACCGGCCTCTTCTTCTACCCCGACGGCGACCGATGGATCGCAATCCTCGACGTGCGCCGCTCGCTGATCGGGGCGCCGCCCTATAATCTCGAGCCCTTCGAATTTGACATCCATGTGGATTTTCACACCAAGCTCCGCTTCGATAATGCCGAGGACGTTGCGCGCTACGGCGGCACGATCGAAGCGCCCGAGGGCATAGCGCCGGACGCCACGATCCGGATGCGTCTCAACAATGACGCGACGGTGAAAGAAAAATCCTTCAAGGGACTCGGCGATTCGCAGAACATCCAGGTCTATTCCGGCATTCGCGACGATCCGTTCATCTTTCCCCGATTCTTTAAAGTGAATGTCATCACCATGGCGTTCAGTATTCCGAAATCCGCTTTTCCCGAACATGCGGAGAGCTGGCTCTTGTGGGCCACAAGCAAGCGCGTGAGCAACGGCGAGCAGATCGACCATGTCGGACGATCGAACCGCACACAGCTCGGCCGTTTCGAAATATTAAATACCATTCCGCCTTCGCAGCATGTGGCGGAGATTCGCGAAAAGGGAGAGTCTCGGGCCAAGGTTCAGGACTTTCTCAAGCAATGGCTGCCGCCGCTCGCCAATTTGAACCAGCTGAGCGGATTTTTTATTCGCCACTACGACTCTGTTCCCGACGTCATGGTCTTCACCACGACGCGCCCGCCCGGATTTCCCAACGGCCGTCGTCTCGAAGACGATGTGGCGCTGCTCACCTGCGCGCAGGGCGATTGCCCCTTGCAGGAAAACGCTTTCATCGACACGACCCAATGGCCGCGCTCAACGGTCAACGACAAGCCGCTGTCGAGCGAGTTTCCCTATCTGGCGGACCCCTGGCCCTTCAAACCCCAGCCCAAGGGCGCGACCGGGCCTTACGTCTATCGGTTTTTCGCTCGGCCGGCCGTGCAGGTCGGCATCGTCGCGCTTGTCGCGCTTCTCATTCTTCTCAGCGTGATTCGCTGGTTCAGACGACGGGCCGCCTTTTAGGCATGAAGCGGTTTTCGCAGCGCCGCGTCTTGCTCGGCGCGATCTCTCCTTCCGCCGCGTCATCGATCGCCGCGGCGCACAGGGCATAGCGGACAGGCCACGAATTTTAGGCATTCGACATTGGGGAGGGAACGATGCTCGAAAGAATCCTGCGGAGCTTGGCGGTCGCAGCGGCGTTGAGTGGCGCCTATGGATCGATGGGCGGCGCGGCGAAAGCCGACCAGAATTGCGGCTCCGGCGCCGGCAACGTCAAGGACGAAGCCATGTGCGTCGGCCGCACGGCCGCGTCTCTGCCCGGCTCTGACAATGATTATTACGTCGACATGGATAACGGCGCGACCAAACATCCGGAAGATCTCGCCAAGGCCATGCAGCCTTATCTTCCCGGCGTCACGCCCGAGGCGGCGCTTAAGGCGGCAGTGATCGGCCGCAATAATTGGATCGTGTGGACCGCCGGCAACGACCGGCTGTGGGACGTCTTGAACAAGAGATCGTTCGGCGGACTCGACTTCCTCAAGACCTTATCGAGCCATCCGAGCCTGACGAAATTCAGCCGCGACAATCGCTGGCGCTATTTGGGTCTCGTCAATGAGCCCTGTTTCAAGAAGGCGACCGGCCCCCACCCGGATCGCTTCGGCCTGTGGCTGGACACGCGCGATCCGAACTGCCCGCAAAAAAAAGATCCGTTCGAAGACGCGGAGAAATATCCGGGCGTCAAGATCGGGGCCCGGGGACGCAGCGAGAATTTTCCGGTGGGCTCCTACTACGGCTATGCGACCGGCATCGTGGGGCTGAGATTGTTCCCAAATCCCGACTTCGATGAAGCGGCGGAAAGGAATTGGGATCCGGAGCGCTTTTACAACGATCCAGACTATTACAACAATAAGGATCTGGTGCGCCCCTATCGCGTCGGAATGTCCTGCGGCTTTTGCCACGTCGGCCCCAATCCGACCAATCCGCCGGCCGACCCGGAAAATCCGAAATGGGAGAATTTGAACTCCAATCCGGGCGCGCAATATTTCTGGTGGGACCGCATCTTCACCTATGCGGCCGATCCGAAGGATTTCTCCTGGCAATTGTTCCATGTCTCGCGACCGGGCGCGCTCGATACGTCGCTGGTCTCAACCGACTACATCATCAATCCGCGAACGATGAACGCGATCTACCAGCTCGGGCCGCGCGTGGCGCTTGCGTCGAAATTCGGCCAGGAAAAACTCAATGGCGGCGAGAGGCAGAACAAGCAGTTCAACGAATATGTTCCCGCCAATTCGCCGCTCACGCAGTTCTTCAAGGCGCCCGATACGGTGTTCACGCCGCGCGTTTTGAAGGACGGCGCGGATTCGGTCGGCGCGCTGGGCTCCTTCAACCGGGTCTTCGTCAACATTGGCCTGTTCAGCGAGGAATGGCTCGAGCACTTCAACCCTGTGATCGGCGGCAAGCCGATCACCTCTATTCCGATCGCGACGGGACGCGCCAATTCCACCTATTGGCAGGCGAATGAAGCGCAGACTCCCAACACCGCGCTGTTCTTCGTCGCGACCGCCAAGCCCGACTATCTGAAGAACGCGCCGAACGGCGACAAATATCTTACTGCCGACTCGGCGACCCTCGAGCGCGGCAAGGAAGTGTTCGGCGAACGCTGCCTGCGCTGCCATTCGAGCAAGCTGCCGGAAAAGACCTTCAGCTACTTCCCGAACAATGGCTGCGTCGGCAAGGACTATCTGACCTGCTGGAACAATTATTGGTCGTATACCAAGACCGACGCGTTCAAGCAGGAGGCGAAAAAGATCGCCAAGGCGAGCGATTTCCTCAACGATAACTTCCTGTCGACCGATCTGCGCGTGCCGGTGACTCTGCTGGAAACCAACGCCTGCAGTCCGCTCGCCACCAATGCGATCCGCGACAACATCTGGAACGATTTCTCCTCGACCTCGTACAAGGAGCTGCCGTCGGTCGGAAAGATCACCGTCCACGATCCCTATACGGGCGCGCCGCGCCCCTACGATATGCCGGCGGGCGGCCGCGGCTATACGCGGCCGGCGTCGCTGGTCAGCCTGTGGTCGACCGCGCCCTTCCTGCTCAACAACAGCGTCGGCACATTTTACGAGAGCCCATCGGTCGACAGCCGAGCGAAGTCCTTCGACAATTCGATCGAACAGATGCTGTGGCCGGAGAAACGCGCCGGCTCATATGGGCAATATAGCGAGAAATATGGCCAGAAGGACATCGAATATGTCACGGCCTCGGGCAAGAAGCTGCATGGCGTCGTCGATGTGACGACGGAGCGGAGCTATCTGCGCGTGCCGAAGGGCTATGTCCCCGATCTGCTGCAGGCGGGCTTCGACGCCGGCGAGGACGTGAAATGGCTGGTCGACGCGCTGCGTCTCAGCAATTTCGTCGAGAAGGACGGCATCGCCATCGGCCCCATTCCGGCAGGCACGCCGGTACAGCTGATCGGCAATATCGATCTCGATAAGCGAGAAGATCCGCTCGAAAATCTGTTGCACAAGGCGAGAGTGCTGAAGCTGCTCGCCAAGCTAAAACTTACGTTGAAGTTGCTGCCGCCGGATCCGAGCGACGAACAGGCGCGCGCGGCGTTCGCCCGTTCATATGACGATCTGCTCGAACTCAATAAATGCCCGGACTTCGTCGTCAATCGCGGTCATTACTTCGGCACCGATTATTTCGCCGAGGAGCCGGGGCTGAGCGACGCCGACAAAAAGGCTCTGATCGCCTTCTTGAAAACCATGTGACGCGTCGGAGGCCCGGACCGCCAAGGCGCGTCCGGGCCAACCGACGAAGGAGGGGGGAACGACCATGAGCCTCAGCGACAAGGCGAGCTTTGAATATGTGGTGGTCGGCTCGGGCGCGGGCGGCGGCACGGTGGCGGCGCGCCTAGCGGAAGCGGGCTGCAAGGTGCTGGTGCTGGAGGCCGGCGGCGATCCGCTGAAGCTTCAAGGCGGCGATGCCGCCTATCCTGACGACGAGCGCCTTCCCGACGACTATCGCGTTCCGGTGTTTCACGCCTGCTCGACCGAGAATCAGGCGATGCAATGGGATTTCTTCGTCCGTCATTATGGAGATGACCAGCTCCAGAAAAAGGACGAGAAATATCGCGACTATTACCGCGGCAAACGCGTCGACGGGGTTCTCTATCCGCGCGCCGGCTGTCTCGGCGGCTGCACCGCGCATAATGCGATGATCATGGTCTATCCGCACAATGCGGACTGGGACCATATCGCCGAACTCACCGGCGACGCGAGCTGGCGCGCCGACAATATGCGAACCTATTTCGAAAAACTCGAGAACTGCAACCATCGCTTCTTCTTCCGCCTGCTCGGCATGCTCGGGATCAATCCCACGCGCCACGGCTGGAAGGGATGGCTGCATACGGAGAAGAATGTCCCCAAGGCCGCGCTCGGCGATTTCGATCTCGTCAAAGCCTTGAAAATATCGATCCTGGAGCAAATCGGCCGGTCGCCCTCGCTCCTGCAACGGACGTTGTGGTTTCTCCTCGGCAAGGGCGATCCCAATGATTGGCGGCTCGTCCGCAACAACGCCTTCGGCCTGCATTACCCGCCGCTCAATACGCGCAAGCATGAGCGCATGGGCACGCGCGAGCGCCTGGTCGAGACGCAGCAGAAATATCCCGACAATCTGACCATCGAACTCGACGCGCTGGCGACGCGCGTATTGTTCGACGACAATAATCGCGCGATCGGCGTCGAATATCGCAAGGGCGCAAGGCTCTATCAGGCGCATTATGATCCGAGCGGCGAGCAGGGCGAGACGCGCACCGTTCATGCGACGCGCGACGTGATCCTCGCCGGCGGCGCCTTCAACACGCCGCAACTGCTGATGCTCTCCGGCGTCGGCCCCAAGGAGGATCTGGCGCCGCTCGGCATCAAGACGCGCATCGATCTGCCGGGCGTCGGCAAGAATCTGCAGGACCGCTACGAAGTCGGCGTCGTCAATCGCGTCCGGGACGATTGGGGCATATTGAAAGGCGCGCAATATAAGAACACCGACGCCCAATACGCCGATTGGCTGCGCACCAAGAACGATTACACGGGGTCCGTCTATGGCACGAATGGCGCCGTGCTCGCCGTAATCAAGCGCTCTGCGAGCGAGCGGCCGCTGCCCGATCTGTTCTGCTTCGGCGTGCTCGCCGATTTTCGCGGCTATTATCCCGGCTATTCGATCCCGGTCGTCAAGAAGCTCAACTATCTCACTTGGGCCGTGCTCAAAGCGCACACCAACAACCGCGCCGGCTATGTCAAGCTAAAATCCGCCGATCCGCTCGAGCGTCCGGAGATCAATTTCCGCTATTTCGCCGAAGGCACGCCCGATCGCGACGAGGACCTCGATTCGGTGGTCGACGGCGTGAAATTTGTCCGCGCGCTCACGCGTCCGCTCATCGACCTCGGCGTCGTCGAAGAGGAAGAATCGCCCGGCGCCGACATGACGAGCGACGAAGGGATTCGCGATTTTGTGCGCTATCAGTCCTGGGGCCATCACGCCTCCTGCACTTGCGCGATTGGACCTGACGGCGCCAGCGACGCGGTTCTCGATTCGAATTTCCGCGTGCGCGGCGCGAAGGGTCTGCGCGTGGTCGACGCTTCGGTGTTCCCGCGCATTCCCGGATTCTTCATCGTGAGCGCGGTCTATATGATCGGCGAGAAGGCGGCGGATGCGATTCTCGCCGACCGTTAGGCCAGGGCAGGGAGCGCCGAGGCCGCGAAAAAACTTCACGCGACGTCTGGCGATGGCCGCGCCCCTGGCGCTTGCCTATGTCGCATGCGCATCGCCGGCGCATGCGCATAGCGAGGTCGCCTCGCTCGGCGTCTTCTGGTCGGGCGCCGTCCATTTGCTGCTCAGCTTCGAGCGCCTGGCGCTCGTCGTCGCTTTCGCGATCTGGGCCGGGACGCAGCAGCAGCGCGCCGACGCCGCTCTGGTCGGCGCGATCGGTCTCGGCGCCTTCGCCGCGGCGCTTGCGACGCGTCCGCAAGGCGTCGAGAGCCATTCCGCTTCGATGATTGCGATCGTCGCGCTGGTTTTGCTCGGCGCTGCGGGCGTCGCCCGGATTCAGATGGGCGTGCGGGCGCTGCTGATCGCCGCGGGCTGCTGCGGCATGATCGCGGGCGCGATCGGCGCGACCGGCGAAACGATCCGAGATCGCGCGATCAACGCGACAGCGCTCGCGCTGGTCGCTGCCGCCGCCACAGCCTATGCGCTCATGGCGGCGTCTTTTGTCGCGCGATGGCGACATGCGCGCCTCGGTCTAAGTCTTTGCGCCGGCGCCGTCACGATTCTGGCGGCCGTTTGCGCTTCGGGATATTCGCGAATTTGTGGATACGGCTGATCCTGTTCGCGCTTACGGCGCTGTTCGCCCTCGCGCTTCAAATCGAATCCGCGCGCGCGCATCTCTCCTCCGACAGCTATCTGCATATTGATATCGATGCGGACGGGCGCCCGAGCGGGCAATGGGACATTTCGCTGCGCGATCTCGACGCCGCAATTGGACTCGCGGGCGATGACGGCGTCATCACCTGGGGCCGATTGAAAGCGCGCCGCGCCGCGATCGAAGCCTATGCCTTTGATCGACTGTCGATCGACGGCTGCGCGTTGCGCCCGAACGACCTGCTTGTCGACCGTCATGCCGGCGCGGCCTATGCCGTGCTGCGCTTTACGGCCATTTGCCAACCGACGCCCGCGCCGCGACGCCTGCATTATCGGCTGCTCTTCGATTTGGATCCGACGCATCGCGGCCTTCTCACGCTGGTGACGCCTTCTGGCGAGCGGTCGGAAGTACTGTCGCCCGATCGCGCCGATATGGATCTGGATCGCGTCGATGAGTCGACTTCCGGCTCCTTCCTTCATTTCCTCGGCTTCGGCGTCAGCCACATTCTTTTCGGCTATGATCATCTGCTGTTCGTCGCCGTGCTGATGATTTTCGCCGCCTTTCACCGCAGCGAGACCGGATGGAAGCCGCTCGACGGCTTCGGCGCCAGCGCACTGCAGACATTGGCGATCCTCACGGCCTTCACCCTGGCGCATGGCGTCACACTGACGTTGTCGCTCTTTCATTTCATCGACGCGCCGGCGCGATACGTCGAGCCAGCGGTCGCCGCGACGATCATGGGCGCGGCGATCGACAATCTGCTGCCGCTTCTGTCGTTTGCGCGCTGGACCATCGCATTCGGTTTCGGACTGGTGCATGGCCTCGCCTTCGCGACCGCGCTCGGCCCGATGCGTCTGTCGACGTCCGGATCGCTGCTCGCGCTTGCCGGCTTCAATGGCGGAGTCGAACTCGGCCAGATCACTGTCGCTGCATTGCTCATGCCGCTTGTGTTCACGGCAAGGCGCAAGAGCGTTTATGTCAGTTTTGTTGCGCCGGCGCTGACAGCGCTCGCATTCCTTCTCGCGCTGCTTTGGTTCATTGACCGTATCGAAGCGCTAAGATAAATTTCGCGTCATCTGCAAACGCACGCCAAGAAAGGCGTGGAACTCAATTTTCAGCGTGATTGAACGGTAGACATTTGCATCGGCCATTTTCCGCGAATTGGCCGCGAAACTTCCTCCGCGAACGAAGCTTCATGAGATCGACATGCAGTGCGACGAGTTCGGCCGTTTGTCATCGCACATGAGACAGGCGGGCGTATGTCCTTGACTGTTGCGATCGCGCACAACGCTTGGGCGTTGGGCATTCCGGCGCCCGCGCAAGAAAGATGAGGAAATGAAGATGCATCAACTTTCAGGCAAGGAATTTCAGATCGGCCTCACAATGTCCGGCGCGATTTCGGCCGGCGCCTATACCGCGGGCGTCGTCGACTTCCTGGTCGAGGCGCTCGAATGTTGGGAAAAGGCGCGCGCCGCGGACCAGAACGGATCGGTTCCCAATCATCGCGTCGGAATCAAGGTGATTTCCGGCGCCTCGGCCGGCGCGATCACCGCGGCGATCGGCGCCATCGCGCTTGTCGACAAGACCGACGCCAGGACCTTTGAGTCGAACGGCTTCGTCTATCGCTATACGCTGCCCAAGCTCTATGAATCATGGGTCGTCCGTCCGACGCTCGATTCTGGCGATGCGAACGTCAGGGATTTCCTTGCGCTCGACGATATCGAGACGCGCCCGGCGGCGACGGCGGATTTCTCGCGGACCAGCAGCGTGCCCTTTCCGGGCGAGAACGATCCCCTTGCCGTCGTCTCGCTGCTCAATTCGCGTCTGCTCGATGAAATCGCCGCGAATGCGGTCACCGTCGCGCAGGTCGAAGGACCGCGGCCCTATGTCTCGGCGAAGCTCCATATTTATCTCACGCTTTCCAATCTGCGCGGCGTGCCGTGGACCTTGCCCTTCAGCGGCGGCGATTATCACATGATCTCGCACGGCGACCGCGCCCATTATGTGCTGAGCGGCGTCGGCTCATGGGCGACGCACAGCGACTTTGCCGACAATGATCCGTCGCGCGACAAGCTCGACATCGGGATGATCGCCAGCGCCGCAGTTAGAGACCAGTGGAAGGATTATGCCGTCTGCGCTTTGGGCTCGTCCGCCTTTCCGGTTGGCCTGGCGCCGCGGCTGATCGGCGCAAGGCCGAGGGAAGATTATTTCGGACGCCGATATCCCAGCGCCGACATCGCGGGAATCGACAACCTCAAACCGCAATGGCCGCCGGCCGTCGAAGCTGAAAATCCCTTCTGGTTCACCTGCGCGGACGGCGGCATCATCGACAATGATCCGTTCGAATACGCCCGCTTTACGCTGAAGGACAAGGCGACCGACGTCCGCCTACCCTGGGACCTCGATTCGGCGGACCGCGCGGTCATCATGATCTCGCCCTTTCCGGAACCGAAGCCGATCCGCAACGAAGGCGAGCCTGCGATCGATATCGTCAGCCTGTTCTCTTCGCTGATGCCCTCGCTGATCGATCAGGCGCGCTTCAAGCCGAGCGAACTGGCGCTCGCCGTCGACCCCGATCACGGCAGCCGCTATCTCATCGGACCGCGCCGCGTCATCGGAGAGATATTGCAGCGCTATGGCATCGCCAGCGGCCTGCTTGGAGGATTCGGCGGTTTCGTCGCCCGCGCCTTCCGCGATCACGACTATCAGCTCGGCCGGCGCAATTGTCAGAAGTTTCTGATGACCTCATTCGCCGTCCCCGCCGATCATCCGATCGTGACGAACTGGCCGCCGCAGGTCGACAAGAAGCTGTTCGAAGCGATGCGGGAAAAGACCGACGCCCCAGGCGCCGTCTCATACTGCCTCGTGCCGCTCTATGGCTCGGCGAAGCAGACGATCGATCTCCCGCCTTGGCCGCAGATCACACCGGCGGACCTCGACCGGCTGATGACGCGCATCGGCTTGCGCTTCGATCGCGTCGCGCCGATGGTGGTCGGTCAGAATGTCGGGGGCTTTCTCGGCTTGCTGCTGCAACTCGTGCTGCTGCCCGGCATAAGAAGCGCGCCGGGTCTCATTCGCGACAAGGTTCTCAATTTCGCGAGGCTGACGATTCTCGGCGATCTCGTGCGCCGTAACCAGATTACGGGCTGGGATTTGCCTGAAGGTCTTGGCGTCGATCCTGACGATGCGCGGCTGGTGATCGCCGAACTGCTCGAACCCAAATATGACGAGCGCAATATCGCGGGCATTCGCCGGGCCGTGGCGCCGATGAGCGCCGCGCTGGACGCTGCGACCATCACGAAGGTTCTCGAACGGCTGAAACAGACTCCCGGGCCGTTCCAGGTCTGGGAGGCGCCCTGGCGGGACAAGAACGGCGGCCGGCTCTTCACGCTGGAGAGCCGCAAGCCCAATTTCGTCGGCGGGAGGCTGGGCGCCTATCTTGGCATCGGCTTCTTGAAGCCGTCCGCCGATCCGCCGGGCGTGTAAGCGTCCAAACCGGCGCCTCTTCCGCGCTGCGCTCGCCCTGAATCGTAAATTAGAGCGTTTTGCATTTAGCTATCTGCATATCCTGCGTTTACGAGGTAGTTGGCGCACTCATCTGGCGTGAAGGTGGTCAGGATTTGGGCGATTGCGTCGCTGACGGCGTCGATTGATCGCGCGCAG
>Ga0194120_10000612_pt1 | contig 67356 bp, 67 predicted proteins | sample TA2MahCa65mmetaG_FD_148642 | JGI IMG/M metagenome (GOLD analysis project Ga0194120, IMG submission 148642) | Freshwater microbial communities from Lake Tanganyika, Tanzania - TA2015019 Mahale Deep Cast 65m | ecosystem: Environmental > Aquatic > Freshwater > Lake | place: Tanzania: Lake... | reverse complement strand
TCCGCAATTTGCGCATGGGGCAACCCATGCGCTTTCAACCACAGCGCGTCCATGCGGCGTTGGACGAGCGGAGCCAGATGCCGGTAGCGATGATAGTACAACTCTTTCAAAATCTCGGGCGTGAATTCAAGTTGGATCGTCATAGACAAAATCATACTAGAGGCTATGCGAGCCTCTCCCAAAAACCGCAATTTGTGCCCGCGCTCGGTATAGGCTCATCAGTTCCGCCGGAAGATTAACCGACTCTGGAAAAGACGCAACTCGGCTCGAAGACTCGGAGGCGCAGTTTGCCAACATTGCGCGCGCTGCGTTTCTGCGAAAAGATGGTTACACGTTACCGTGTGAGACGATCATTCGTCAATGTACCGCGAGTCGTCCAACTGCCGCTTGAGTTTCTCTTCGAGCGACAATTCGGAAATGGGCGGCTCGGGTTGGGAGGCGGCCAACTCGGCGGCTTCGGCGGCGGCGAGCTGCTCGCGGCTGGCGCGGCTCACGATGCTCCACTTGCCGCAGTGATCGCAGCGATCAAACTTGCGGAAGAACCCGGCATTGAAACTCCACCAATGAATCGCAAAGGGGCGTTTGCACTTGGGGCAGATTGCGCCGCCGAGCCAACCGTAGTTGCGCGCCGCGCCGAACGGCGCACCGCGTTTCTTGCCAAGCAGTGACGGCGCGAATTGTATTGCCATACCGATCAGCATCAGCGCCAACACGAAGCCGCCCACTGTGGCAAATATCGAACTCATCTGTTTCCAAACGAAATCGGGGGAGACAAACTCGAAACGCCGAGTCTGAGAGGTGAGCCTGCGGCCCTCGGCGGTGGCGCCAACGGCGATCAGGTCGTGCCAGCCAGCCGGGTATTTGTCGGTGTCGAATTGCAGTTTGAATGGCGGCGATGTTGCTTCGCCGATCACAATGTCATCGATCATGAAGGTGACCGAAGCCAAGTCGCTCGGGCCGGTGGCCTCCAATGTGAAGAGGCCTTGAATCTGACTCCCGCCGCCGTAACCAAAATCGCGGTGGATGGCGAGTGTGAGTTCGTCGGACTCTTGGGCAAGGGCCGGGAACGTTGAGCCGCAGAGAAGCGCGATGAGAAACAGCAATCCTCTCAGCGGTGAACATCGAAAAGGCATATGGCCTCACTTCCATTTTGTCAGAATCGCTTCGCGCTGAAAAAGCCGCGCGCCGAGATAGATGAGGCCGACATCGGCCAACACCAGCAGGCTGATGACGACCAGCATGAGTTGCGCATTGAGCACGATCACCCCGGCCAACTGCCCGAACACCAGGCCGAGCAGCGGCACAATGATCACGGCGGACGTTTGCTCGGCGGTGCGCGGATCGGTGACGCGTGAGGAGACGATGACGGCGAAGTTTACGGCCATGATAGCCATGAGCGGCCCGGCCACGAACACGGCCAGACTCCACATAGGGTTGAACAGGCTGGCCACCACCGGCGGCGCGGCGCCCACGATTGGCGCGGCGATGACGAAAACGGCGAAGCAAATCCACGTTGCCAGTATAGCCGGGATGGCGGCGGCGAGGCTCTTCGCCGTCAGCAGTTCAATCGTGGTGATCGGTGTGGCCAGCAGCGGCTCGAGGCTGCGGGTGGTCTTTTCGCCCACGATGCTGTAGGCGGCGATGGCGACCGGGATGATGAGAGGCATCATCATAAACAACAGCAAAAACTGGTTGACCAGAAACACCTGCATACAGGCTCCGGCGCTCATCTCTCCGCAGGCGGCGCGAAACGATGGCGGCAGGTCGGCCACATCGCCGCTCATATCGCTATTGCGGCTGAAAAACAGAATCGCCAACGGCATGAGGGTAAACATGAGCGGCATGAAGCCGACGGTGAACAGCACAATGCGATTCTTGAACACCTCGGCCCACTCTTTGTCGATAATCGTCAGTATCCGCTCCATTTTTCGCTCCTTCCACAGCCATCCACAGTTCAAGGCCGGTTATCCACACCGGCTCACTCGCCGTTGCCCGTTTCCTGCCGGATGAAGTTGAGATAGATGTCTTCGAGCGAGTGCCGGAGTTCGCCCACAAACTGCACCTCGGCCCCCAATTCCACCAACCGCCGCACGAGGATCGGGTTCTGCTCCTCCGGCTCGTCCAAGCCCACGATCAGCCGGGAGTCCACCGCCTGCGCCTCTTTCACAAAAGGCAGAGCGCGCGCCGCCTCAGCCCAAGCCGGGTCGAGGCGTTTCATGTGAAACACCACCTTCCGCCCGTACAGCCTCCGGCGCAGGTTGGCCGGAGTATCCACCGTGAGCAGGCGCGTTCTGAAAATGCCGATCCGACCGCACAATCGGTCGGCTTCGTCGAGATTGTGCGTGCAAAGGAAGATGGTGCGCCCTTCCGATTTCAACTCGGCGATGAAATCGCGCACCAATTTGGCCGCCTCCGGATCGAGACCGCTGGTGGGCTCGTCGAGAAACAGGATTTTAGGCTCGTGGAGCAGAGCGCGGGCAATGGCGAGTTTTTGGCGCATCCCCTTCGAGAAGCTGCCCGCCTCGTCGCCGCGCCGCTCCCACAGCCCCAGCATCCGCAAATACTTGTCCACTTGCCCGGCCACATCTTTCACCCCGTACAGTTTGGCGAAGATGGTCAGATTCTTCTCCGCGCTCAATCGATCGTACATTCCCGGCGTCTCGGTGAGGATGCCCACGCGGGCGCGGATGGCATGATCGTCGCGCCCCACCGTGAGGCCGCCGATGGTTGCCCGCCCATCGGTGGGGGCGATGAGGCAGGTGAGCATCCGCACAGTAGTCGTCTTGCCTGCGCCGTTCGGGCCGAGAAAGCCGAACACTTCGCCTTCGGCCACATCAAGGGTGAGCGAGTCCACTGCCGTGAGCGCCCCGAATTTTTTGGTGAGTGATTCGACGTGAATCATGTTCCCTTTCTATTTGACGGAAACCGGCTCCCCAATGGACTCCGACTCCACAACGGAGTCGGCGCCCATCCCGGTTCGCCTGAGTCCGGCGATGATGCCCATCGATGCGAGAGCGAACAATCCCAATATGCCTTCGGTCGCCAACGGGCCGACGGAGGGCAAAACGGAAACCGTCACCGCATTGGCAAGCGCGTGCCAGCCCGTCGCGGCGAAAAGCCACACGATGTTGCGGCGGAAGGTTTGCAAAACGAGGAGCGACAGCGAGAGGTGAAGGCAAATGGCGAAAGCACGTTCGACTGCGCCGAACAAAGTGAGATACCACGCCGCCGACCAAAAGTCGGCCACTTGTTTTTGCGCGGCGGCGAGTTGATCGGGCTGAAGGGGCAGGGCCGCGAGATCGACGCCGCGCAAGGCAAACATTTGGATGACGCCGAGTCCGGTGAACAAGCCGAGAAGAATCGCCTCGATGCCGCCGTGCCCAATGCCGAGCGCGATGCCATCATTCCAAGTTCGGGCGGCGGGAATGAAACGGCGATAGACAATGTAGCGGGCAGTCTCTTCGAACAGACCGGCGCTGATGCTGAGCACGGCGATGTTGAATGGCGTGACAATGTTCGCCGGGATGCGCGGCAACGCGCCGGATTGAAAGAGCGCAGTGAGGCCGTAGAGCAATGGGATACGCACCACTTGCGAGCCGATGAACGCCGCCGCGCCCCATGCCATGAGCGCCCATCGCCCGCCGAGCCGCCGATGGATGACGACGGCAACGATGATCGGAATGGCGATCATCAAAAGAAAGTTGAGAGTGTAAGTGATGTAGAGCATGTGCGTCTTTCGGGGTCAGTGTTTTCGCGATTGAGACTTGCGCCAAACGGCGAACCGATCCCTCCACGTTTTTTCGACTTCGCCCGGGGTGTAACTCAGCCGCTCAATATCTTGCAGAGCTTGGTCCATCACTGCGATGAGTTTCTCCCGCCGTATCTTTCGTTGATCGGCAGGCGGCGGCACGTCGAGCACGTACGTTCCGCGCCCCTGTTGAGTCGAGATCACGCCTTCTTCGGCAAGCTGGGCATAGGCGCGCGCAATCGTGTTCGGGTTCACTCGCAGGTCAGCGGCAAGTTGGCGCACGGTGGGAAGTTGATCATCGGGCTTGAGCTGCCCTGCGGCAATGAGATGCTTGATCTGCTCCACTACTTGCCGATAGATTGGCGCGCCGCCGCGAGGGTTGAGTCGAATCATGTCGTGTTCCAGATTGTATCAATTGTACCAATTGACTGAATTGTATTCATTTTGGAGGGCGGGGTCAAGAGGCAAAAAAAGGGGTATCATGCGGCCATACAATCCTTGCTTGCTCAAGCGGAAAAACGCCCATGCAAACCTCACCCGACAACGAACACCCCCGCCTCTCGCTTCGCAATCTGCCCCGCAACGTGTGGGCAGTCACGCTCACCAGCCTGCTCACCGACATCTCCAGCGAGATGATCGTGCATCTCTTCCCTCTCTACCTCGCCAATGTGCTCGGCGCGAGGGCCAACATCATCGGCCTCATCGATGGGCTGGCCGAAATGACCGCCAGCCTGCTCAAGCTTGCCTCGGGCTGGCTCTCCGACAAATTGCAGAGCCGCAAATGGCTCACGGTTGCCGGATACTCGCTCTCGACCATCGCCAAGCCGTTTCTGCTCATCGCCAATTCGTGGGGCGCAGTGCTGGCGATTCGATTGGCCGACCGCGCGGGCAAGGGCATCCGCACCGCGCCGCGCGATGCATTGGTGGCCGACTCCGTGCATGAGTCTCAGCGCGGCGCGGCCTTCGGCATTCATCGCGCCGGAGACACGCTCGGCGCGGCGTTGGGTTTGCTCGTCGCGCTCGTTATCGTCGCGCTCACTCAACGCGCCGGAGTCGCACTGTCGCAGGGCACGTTCCGGCTGCTTGTCGGCATCAGCATCATCCCCGCAATCCTGGCCGTCGCCGTGTTGCTCGTCGTTGCGCAAGAGACGCCAAAGAAGATTGACGGCAAACTCCCCACCCTTTCGCTGGTCGGTTTCGATAGGCGATTCAAATTCTTTCTCGTCATCATCGTGCTGTTCACACTCGGCAATTCATCGGACGCGTTTCTCGTTTTGCGTGCTCAAAGCGTCGGCGCAAATGTGGCGACCATCATGGCGATGATCCTCGTCTTCAACATCACCTACGCCGTTGTTTCGGGCCCGGCGGGCCGCCTCTCCGATCGGATCGGGCGGCGGCGAGTGATGATCACCGGCTGGATCATTTACGGGCTGGTGTATCTCGGCTTTGCCTTCGCCGGAACGGTGTGGCAACTCTTCGCGCTTTATGCCGTGTACGGGCTTTACTACGGAATGGCGGAAGGAGTCGGAAAGGCGTTTGTTGCCGATCTCGTGCCCAAAGAAAAACGCGGCACGGCCTATGGGCTGTACAACGCCGCCGTCGGTCTCACCGCACTGCCCGCCAGTTTTATCGCCGGGATTCTTTGGCAGGGGATGGGCGCATTCGCCGGGTTCGGGCCGTCGGCGCCATTCGTGTTCGGGTCGGCGCTCACGATAGTCGCCGCCGTGCTGTTGGCATTGCTGTAATTTTGCCTCCGCTTCCTCTGCGTGGTAGAATGAAAAAGAACAGCCAAGGGGCAAGTTTGGAGAGACCTATGGAAACGCAAACCGGAACAGTGGCCGTCAAACGCGGCCTCGCTCAAATGCTCAAAGGCGGGGTGATCATGGACGTCGTCACCCCCGAACACGCGAAGATTGCCGAAGACGCCGGGGCCTGCGCGGTGATGGCCCTCGAACGAGTGCCGGCCGACATTCGCGCCCACGGCGGCGTGGCCCGCATGAGCGACCCTGAGATCATCCTCAGAATCATGGACGCCGTCACTATTCCGGTGATGGCCAAGTGCCGCATCGGGCATTTCGTGGAAGCGCAAGTGCTGGAAGCATTGGGCATCGATTACATCGACGAATCGGAAGTGCTGACGCCCGCCGACGAAGCGCACCACGTGAACAAGCACAACTTCAAAGTGCCGTTTGTGTGCGGCTGTCGCAACTTGGGCGAAGCTCTGCGCCGCATTGCCGAAGGCGCGGCGATGATCCGAACGAAAGGCGAGGCCGGAACGGGCGATGTGGTGGAGGCCGTGCGCCATGCCCGCGCCGTGCTCGGCGACATCCGCCGCTTGCAGACGATGGCCGAGGAGGAGTTGTTTACTTTCGCGAAAGAGATTGACGCGCCGTACGAGTTGGTGAAAGAAACGAAAGAGTTAGGCCGACTGCCGGTGGTGAACTTCGCCGCCGGGGGCATCGCCACCCCCGCCGATGCGGCGCTGATGATGCAGCTCGGAGTGGATGGCGTGTTCGTCGGTTCCGGCATCTTCAAGAGCGGCGATCCGGCCAAGCGAGCCAAAGCCATCGTCGAGGCCACCACTCATTTCCGAGACGCAAAGATCATCGCCGACGTGAGCCGCAATCTCGGCGAGCCGATGGTTGGCCGGCAGGTGAACGACATCCCCAGCGCCGAACTGCTCGCCCAGCGCGGCTGGTAGCGCCTCCGCCAATTTCATTGAGTGGCGCAGATCGAAAGACTCTGCGAACATCCGCGCCGTCTGCGGATGAGAAATGAGGAAAGATCACAATGGCCCCGCCACAACGAGCCGTTATCAATCTCGCTCCTCAGCACAAATTCAAGCATCTCGGCAAATGGCCCGAGTCGCAGTTGCTCATGCAAGTGCCGCGTGTGCTTTGGAATCACACGCGGCAATATGTGCCCCACTTCGAGGCGGTGCACCTCGCCGGGCGCTTCGGCGCAGAGCAGGGCGATTACGAATGGGAGGTCATTGCCGAGCCGCAGGGCCTTAAATGGTGGCGGCGCACCGTCGGCGGCGACGCGGCCTATTGCGCGTTCACGGTTGCTCCCGATGTCAGCACCGATCCGGTGGAAGTGTTCGGCCTCATCGACATCGCCTCCGATACGCCGTGGTGGTTCGACGCCTGCGATGATATGGTGCAGATCGAAACGCGCGGCAACACCCTCGCGCATCAGCATCGCCTCAACGAACACGAGGGGCAGGTCATCATCAGCATCCGCGACGAATACGGCCCGCGCCGGTTGATCACTGCCGAGCGCGATGAAAATGGTGCGGCTTGGCGGGTTGGCAGCGCCGAAGAAGTGGACAAACTCAAGAACGCCTTCGTGGGATTGGTCAATCGCGCGCGCACTGCGGTTCTTCCCGAAGAGGCGCTCCGCAAGACGGGCGAATTGAAGCCGAAGACCGCCGAACTGACTCCGCCGAACGAGCCGCCGAAACCGAAAACCGACGAACTCAAAAAGCCGACGACCGGCTCGCTCAAAGAAAATCTCAGCAGCCTCTTCAAGCCCAAGACGGATCAACTCAAGAAGCCATGAACATCGGCGTCCTTGCTCTTCAGGGCGATTTCAGCGAACACATTCAATCCATCCGGCGCACCGGCGGCGAGGCCTCAGAGGTGCGGCTTCCCCGTGACCTTGCCGGACTCAACGGCCTCATCGTCCCCGGCGGCGAATCGACCACCATTGGCAAACTGGCCGTGCAATACGGATTGATCGAAGCCCTGCACGACTTCGGCAAGACGCGCGCCATTTGGGGCACGTGCGCCGGAGCGATCTTTCTTTCCAAAGACGTTCGCCGCCACCAACCCTTGCTGGGACTGATGGACATCACCGTTCAGCGCAACGCATTCGGGCGGCAAGCCGAGAGCTTTGAGATCGATCTCGACATCCCCGCGCTGGCCCGCGAAGGCAACGGGCGCGCGCGCCCTTTCCACGCCGTCTTCATCCGCGCGCCGATCATCGAAAGCGTGGGGCCGGGCGTAGAGGTGTTGGCCCGGCTTGAAAACGGTTCCATCGTGGCGGCGCGGCAGGGGCGCTTTTTGGCAACATCTTTCCATCCGGAACTCACCCGCGACGATCGAGTCCATCAATACTTTTTGGGCATCGTCGGCGGGAAGTAAACGACGAACGACAGGCGACCGCCGTCAACCGTCACAATGATTCGCACATTCGACTGGCGCGACTTCGGACTGGTGCGCCGACTCTCGGAGCGGGGCGTGTGCTTCGACTCCGAATCGGCGCTCACTCGCGGCGCCCATCCCCTTCAATCGGCGGTGCTGGCGTTTCTCGCTCCCGGAGTCGGACTGCCCACCTACATTTGGCGCAACGCTGACAATCACGCCCTCGAAGCCTTCGGCCAACTTCGGTTCCGCGCCGGAGACGAATCGGCGCACCTCACCTTTATCGCTCCCAATTACACCGCCGACGGCGCGTGGGGATCGCTGCTCGAACACCTCTGCGCCGAAGCCGCCTCGCGCGGCGCGCACAACCTCGTGGCCGAAGTGGACGAACACAGCCCCGAGTTCGAAACCCTGCGCCAATTCGGGTTTGCCATTTACGCCCGCCAGCACATTTGGCGGCGCGAGAGGCCCAACCCGCCGGTCACGGCCATCGTCCAGCCGCGCCTGCGCCCTCAACAAACCGCCGACAACATCGGCATTCAATCGCTGTACGCCAACATCGTTCCCCGACTCGTTCAACAAGTGGAGCCGCCACCCGTCCGATACGGACACGGATACATTCTCGAAGAGAATGGCGAAATCGTCGCCTTCTTCGACGTGAGCCGCGGCCCGCTGGGAATCTGGATACAACCGTATCTGCACCCCAGCGTCTTCGATCACAGCACCGTGCTCTTCGCCGATCTCCTCTGCCGCTTCACCGACCGCGAGTCGGTGCCCATCAATGTGTGCGTTCGTTCGCACCAAGATTGGCTGCGCACCTCGCTGTGCGATCTCGAATTCTCGGCGTGGGCCGAGCAGGCCGTCATGGTCAAACGCCTCGCCGTGCGCATCGGCGAGCCGGAATTCAAAGCCCTGCCCGTCATCGCCGGGGGCAAAGTCACCACACAAATGGTAGAATTACAGCCGACATCCGCTTCCAACCCCGCCGCCTCACTGCCGTAACACCCGCCTTGCCTGACCTCCAGCAACTCCTCTCTCAGAGAGCGCCGAGAACGCCGAGCATCGCCAAAGCCTCCGCGCCCGTTGCGCCCTCTTGCGATCAGCCGCCATGCAAAAGCGAATCACAGACGATCTGCACGACCTTCTTAAAATTCTTCCGCCCCCCATCGGGCAGGCGGTCACCGCCGCCAACCGCACCGAAGATTTGCTCGAAGTGATCCTCGACTTGGGCCGCGTGCCCACCGCGCGATACATCGACGGCGAAGTGCAGTTGACCGACACCGAAGTGGCGCACGACGACATCAATTACGCCGTCGCCCGCGTGGGCGATTTCGACGCTGACAACCGCGCCGGGATCGAGCGCACCCTGCACCGCATCTCGGCCATTCGCAACCGCCGCGAGCACATTGTGGGGCTCACCTGTCGCGTGGGCCGCGCCGTGTACGGCACTACCGAGATCATCAAAGACCTCATCGAGTCGGGCAAGAGTATTCTTCTGCTGGGCAAGCCGGGCATCGGCAAAACCACCATGCTCCGCGAAGCCGCGCGCATCCTCGCCGACAAAAAGCGCGTGGTCATTGTGGACACCTCCAACGAGATCGGCGGCGACGGCGATGTGCCGCACCCGGCAGTGGGCAAAGCCCGCCGCATGCAGGTGGCCAAGCCTTCGCTTCAGCACGAAGTGATGATCGAAGCAGTGGAGAATCACAACCCGGAAGTGATCGTGATCGACGAGATTGGCCGCGAGTTGGAGGCCGCCGCCGCCCGCACCATCGCCGAACGCGGCGTGCAGCTCATCGGCACGGCGCACGGCCAAACGCTCGACAATCTTTTACTCAACCCCACGCTGGCCGATCTCGTGGGCGGCATCGAGTCGGTGACGCTCTCGGATGAAGAGGCCCGACGGCGCGGCACGCAGAAGACAGTGCTCGAACGGCGCGCGCCGCCCACCTTCGACGTGCTGATCGAGATTCAAGATCGTCATACGCTCGTCGTGCGCCCCGATGTGGCCGCCGCCGTGGATGGGATTCTGCGTGGGAAGCCCACACCCACCGAGCTCCGCCGCGAGGACGAACACGGCCATTTCCAAATGGAGACGGTCGCCCCACCGGCCCCGGCGCGCGGGCGGGGGGGCAACGGTCGGGGGATCGATTTGCGCGCGCAGGGAACAGCGTCGGAGTTCCCTTTCATCGAAAGCCAATCGACCATTCGCGAGTCGCGGCGCGAGAGCGCCTCATCGGCCGAGCCGCTCAAAGTCTTTTCATACGGCATCACTCGCCAACGATTGGAGCAGTCGGCGCGGCGGATGCGCTTGCCGCTTCACGTCGTGGACGATCTCGCCCACGCGCAGCTGTTGGTCACGCTCAAAACATATTACCGGCGGCGTCAGCGCCCGATCTCGGATGCCGAAGAGCGTGGCCTGCCGGTGTACGTTCTGCGATCCAATTCGGTGACGCAGATCGAAAACTTTCTCGCCGATGTGTTCAACATGCAGGCCGAGCCAGCCGAGGACGACACCGGCGCGATGGAGAAAGCCCTGCTCGAAACTCAGTCGGCGATACAAGCCGTGCTCAGCGGATCGCGCACGGTGGATCTGTCGCCGCAGTCGTCCACCGTGCGCCGCGCACAGCATGAACTGGCGCGGCAAGCCAATCTCGTTTCGCATTCGTACGGCAAAGAGCCGTATCGAAGAGTCCGAATCTTTCGAGAATGAATCTCGAACTTTAAACTTCAAATCTCAAACTTCGAATTTTGGAGTTTGAGGTTTGTAGTTTGTAGTTTGCAGTTCCCCTTTGTTCATCACTTTTGAGGGCCCGGACGGCTCCGGCAAGTCCACGCAGTGCCGATTGTTGGCCGAGCATTTGCAGTCGCTCGGCCACAACGTGTTGCTCACTCGCGAGCCGGGCGGCACCGAGATCAGCAATCAGGTGCGGCAGATTCTCATGGACATGAAAAACAAGTCCATGTTTCCGGCCACCGAGTTTTTGTTGTTCTCGTCGGCGCGCGCGCAGTTGGTGCGCGAAAAAATCAAACCGCACCTCGCCGGGGGCGGCGTTGTGATTTCAGATCGCTATTTCGATTCGTCGCTGGCCTATCAGGGGTACGGGCACGGCCTCCCGCTCAACTCGATCCGCGCCGTCACCGCGCTCGCCACCGACTCGCTCATTCCCGACCTCACTCTTTTGCTCGACATCGACGCCGAGCGCGGCCTGCGGCGGCGGCAAAGCAACGGCGCCGAGTGGAACCGGCTCGACGATTACACTCTCGCTTTCCACCAGCGCGTGCGGCAGGGATACATGGAAATGGTGAAAGCGGAACCGGCCCGGTGGCGGGTGCTGAACGCAGATCAGCCGGTGGATATATTGCAGGAGGAAGTGAGGGAAGTCGTGGCGGCTTTCATGGCGGGTAGGAGTCAGAAGTCAGACTCCTGACTTCTATCTTCTGTCTTCTTCGAAGAGGAATTCCGCAATCCGCCTCACCGCCTCCTCCGCATCGGCATATCGGGCAAAGGTCAATTTCGGGTTGCCAGCGATCATCTTCGACACCTTCACGCCCTCGCGCGCCAAACACAGCACGGGCTTTCCGGCAATCACCGCATGCGCGATCTCATACCCCACGCCGTGCGAGGGAGTGGTCACATCGGCCACCACCGAATCGGCGGCGTCCAGCCAGGCAATGTCACGGGCGTAAACGGCCTCCGCCGCGATCTCAGTTTCTTCAATCATCACATTGGGGGCGGCCAAATGCGCGGTGGGCACGGTGTGCCCCTGCGCCAACAGCCAATCCACAATCGCCGAATATACGGGCTGGTCGTTTCGCCCCCCCGTGAGCGAGCAAGAAAAATAGATGTTCAAGTCTTTTCTCCGGTTGCTTGCGCGCAAGTTAATGCTACAATGTTCGGCATGACCGGGCCCATGAGAGACACCTTGCGTTTCTTGCAAGCAGAGAATGCGCGCTTTCGAGAGGAGAACCGCGAACTGCGCGAAGAGAATCAGACTCTGCGGCAGGTGCTCGACGCTCTGCGCACCCTGCAGGATGTGTCGGCCTCCGTCACCGCCGACACCAACGTGATGGGCCTGCTCGACCGCATCCTTCAATCGGCGCTCAGCACTATTAACGCCACATCCGGCTCGCTTCTTCTCCTCGACGAAAACGGCGATCTCGTTTTCACGGTAGTGCACGGCCCGGCGCGCGAACCGCTGCTCAACTATCGCCTGCCGCCCGGCACGGGCATCGTCGGCTGGGTCGCTCAACACATCGAGCCGGTCATCATCCCCGATGCTCGCCTCGACCCGCGCTTCTCTCCGCTGGTGGATGATCTATTCGACTTCGAAACGCGCACGCTCATGTGCGTGCCCATCGCCACCACCCGCAAAGTGATGGGTGTGCTCACCGCCCTCAACAAAGACGACGGCAAAGAATTTACCACCGCCGATCTGTCGCTCCTCGCCGTCGTCGCCCAACTCGCCGCCACCGCAATGGAACGCGCCGAGGTAGCGGGCGCCGCCGACTCGTAAGGGCGACTCGCGAGTCGCCCCTGCCATTCATCCTCGCAGCACCGCGCCCAATTCATCCTTCGCGCGCCGCACAATCCTCTCGCGCACCTTCGCCGCCTCGGCATCGGTCAGCGTGCGATCTTCGGCTTGACAGGTGAGCCGATAGGCGAGACTCTTCTTGCCCGCGCCGATCTGCTCGCCGCGATAGAGATCGAACAACCGGGCATCCGACAACAACTCACCGCCCGATTGGCGAATAACCGACTCCACGCGGGACGCCGCCAGCCCCTCGTCAACGATCAGCGCGATGTCTTCCACCACTGGCGGGAAGCGAGGCACTCCGGCAATCGTGTGCCGCGCCGGCACCGACGCAACGATTGCCTCGAAATCGAACTCTGCCGCCAGCACCGGCGCGGCATGAGTCCCCGCATACGCTTCGGCCACCAGCGGGTGCAGCTCCCCAAACCACCCAACAATCTTGTCCCCAATCGCCAGCGCCGCCGTGCGGCCCGGCCTATACGTGGGGTGCTCCCAAGTCTGCGTCTTCGCCTCGGGCACATGCAGGCCGTCGAGCATCGTTTCAATCACGCCTTTGAGATCGTAAAAATCCATCGGCGAACGATCGGAGGCTTGCCAGCCCTCCGGCTCGCGCGGGCCGCTCATCACTATCGCCAATCGCCGCGGCTCGTCGGGCAGTGCGCCCTCTTCACCCATCAAATACACCGAGCCGATCTCGAACAGCGCGATCCGATCATGAAATCGAAGATTGTTCGCCGCCGCTTCCATCACCGACGACAACAGCGCATGGCGCATCGCCACACGGTCGGTCGCAATCGGGTTCGCCAGCGTGACGTATGGGCGATCATCCCGCGAAGCCAACGCGCCCGGCGTGATCAACATCGCTTCGCGCTCCGGCGTCGTGAGACGGTACGTGATCACTTCCTGCAAACCGATGCCGGCCAAAATGTCGCGCGCGCGCTCTTCGAGTTCGAGCGATTGGTTGGCGCGTTGAGGCGGGGTCGTGTCGGTGATCTGCGTTTCCGGGATCAGCTCGTATCCGTGCACGCGGGCGATCTCCTCGATGAGATCGGCTTGCCCCACCACTCCGGCGCCGATGTCCATTCGATGATCGGGCGCAGTCACGCGGAGAGTCGGCTCACGCTTGTTGGAAAGCGGCTGGCAATCGAACTCCAGCGATTCCAGAATCTTGGCGATCTTCTTCAACGGAATGCGGATGCCGAGAATGCGTTCGACATCACTCTCGTTGAGGTCAACCGTCACCGGCTTCGGCTTGCGCGCCCACACATCCACGATGCCCTTGGCCACTGCGCCGCCCGCAAAGCGGCGCATCAATTCGACGGCGCGCTTACAGCCGCGCTCGGCCATCGCCGGATGCACACCGCGGCTGAAGCGATAGCCCGCCTGCGATGAGTCGAGGCTTTGCGATTTCACCGTGCGCCGGATGTTGATGAAATTCCACGACGCGGCTTCGAGCAAAATGTTCTTCGACGAGTCGGACACTTCGGAGTCGCCGCCGCCCATGATGCCGCCCAGCGAGAGCGCGCCCGCCGTGTCGGTGACAAGGATGGTGAACGGATCGAGCTTGCGATCCACGCCGTCGAGGGTGAGCAGGCGCTCGCCCTCTTGGGGCAGGCGGGTGATGAGGGTGGGCGCTTGGCCGCCCGCGCGTTTCACCAGCACATCGTAATCGAAGGCATGGAGCGGCTGTCCCACTTCGAGCATCACGTAATTGGTGATGTCGACGATGTTGCTGATGGGGCGCATCGCGGCCAGCCTCAGCCGCCTCTGTATCCAATACGGCGACGGGCCGATGGTCACATCGCTGATCAGCATGGCGGTGAAACGCGGGTTGAGTTCCGGCTCGCGAATCTCGATCTCCACTTTGCCTTTCACCGTCGCGCCGGTTTGCAGAACATCGAACGACGGCGGCTTGAGTTTTTGCCCGGTGAGCGCGGCCACTTCGCGGGCGAGGCCGACGACGTTGGCATTGCGCGCCATGTTCGGGTTGATCTTCACTGTGAACACCACATCGCCCATGTAATCGGCCAGCGGCATACCCACCGGCGCGTCGTCATCGAGAATGATGATGCCCTCATGATCTTCGCTGATGCCCAATTCTTTTTCCGAGCAGACCATCGAGTACGACTCGACGCCGCGAATGATTGCTCGTTTGAGGGTCATCAACTCTTGGCCGGGCTTGTGGCCGTCGTAGAGCGTTGCGCCCTCTTTGGCATAGGCAACTTTGATCGGCTTGGGCAACGGCCCCTGCCCTTTGAGGGGAAAGAGATTCGGCGCCCCGGTGAGCACCGTTTCTTCTTTCGGCCCGCCCCAGTCGAGGCGCAAAAGGGTGAGCCGGTCGGCGTTGGGGTGCGGCATCACTTCGAGAATCTGGGCGACGACGATCTTCTCGGCGTCCCACGCGATTCCGGAGGTCTTGAATTCCTGTGTCGCGCCCGGTTCGGGTGTGGGCATCGGCAACCCCACGTATTCAATCTCTTCCACCTCCAACCCGCCGAACGTCAACTTTCGCGCCAGCTCTTCGGGCGAGAGGGTAATCTTCACGAAGTCTTTGATCCAACTCAACGGCACACGCATAGTTCGCTCCAAACCTCGTCAACGGATTCAGCGGATTGAACGGATTGGCGTTGAGAATAATCCGTTGCGTCCGTTCAATCCGTTGATGAATCTTTTAGAATTGCTCCAAGAATCTCAAATCATTCCCCCAAAAGTAGCGGATGTCTTCGATCTTGTATTTCAGCATGGCAATCCGCTCCGGGCCCATGCCGAAGGCAAAGCCGGAATAGGTTTTGGGATCGTAGCCGCCGTTTTTGAGGACGGCGGGATGCACCATTCCGCAGCCGAGTATTTCCAGCCAGCCGCTTCGCTTGCACACCGAACAGCCCTTGCCGCCGCACACGAAGCATTCCACATCCATCTCGGCGCTCGGCTCGGTGAAGGGGAAGTGATCGGCGCGGAAGCGGGTGCGCACGCTGGCCCCGAACATGCGGCGGGCAAAGTCGGTGAGCGTGCCCTTGAGATCGGTCATGCGGATTCCTTTGCCCACCGCCAGGCCTTCGATTTGATCGAACTGAATCTCGGACCGCGTGGTGATCTGCTCATAGCGATACACCATGCCGGGCAGGACCACGCGAATGGGGTGCGGGCAAAACTCACGCATGGCATGAATTTGCCCCGGCGAGGTGTGCGTGCGCAGAATCACATCGGGGAGGGTGGTGTAAAACGTGTCCTGCATGTCGCGCGCCGGGTGGTGCTTGGGGATGTTGAGCAGTTCGAAGTTGTATTCGTCGGACTCCACTTCGCGCGAGCGGTACACTTGGAATCCCATATCGGCCCAAATGGCGCAAATCTGCCGCAGGGTTTGGGTGGCGATGTGGAGTCGCCCGCGCCGAGCCGGCCGCCCCGGCAGAGTCACATCGAGGGCTTCGGCGCGAAGCGAGTGTTCGAGCTCGGCGGCGCGAAGGGCGGCTTCCTTTTCATCGAACGCTTTGGTGAGCGCCTGTTTGATCTCATTGGTGCGCTTGCCCACAAGCGGGCGCTCGTCTTTCGGCAACGTGCCCAGCGCCGTGAGCGCAGTGGAAAGGAGGCTCTGCTTGCCGAAGGCCTCACTCTTCCACGCTTGCAGGGAAGCCGAGTCGTTCAGCCCGGCCAATTTGCCCAACGCCTCTTTCTCGAATTGATTCAGTTCATCGATCATGATCGCTCCTTATTTAACACGAAGGCACAAAGAAATCTTTGGGTGCTCGCGGTCAACTCGTCACAACAAAAACGCTCCCATCCACAAAGGGACGGGAGCGTTACTCACGCTCTCGCGGTACCACCCTCGTTGATCGCCTCGCGGCGATCCACTCGTGCGCCGACCAACATCGGCTGCCCGTGTAACGGTGGGCTTCCGGCGCAGGCTACTTCGGGCGACTGCAAGAGTCGCCCCTGCAAATCATCGCCACACATTCACCCGCGCGGCTCGGGAGCGAACTTCAACCGGTTTCCCCGAACGGAACTCTCAGCCCGATGTTGCGCGGGTTCCGTCTCTCTGACGCTTTCGCCGGTTTACTTTTCTCCGTCACAGCCTTTGATGTTCGATTGAACCGAATTATCCGCAGAAGAGGATTTGTGTCAAGGCCTCACAGCAATCTTTTGTTGTGTTCCGAGTCGAACACGTGCGAATGCAGGTTGGCGATCCACAGTTTGCCTTCGGTGGTCACGCGCAAGTAACGCAGGGCTTCTTGAATTTTTCCGCTCACAACCTTCCAGTAAAACTCGTCGTAGCCCTCGCGCAAATCGCCGGGCGCTTTGTAGCCGAAAATAGCGTTCGCGCCCGTCTCCTCGAACTCATAAAACAACGCCGGAATTTTTCGCAGATACTTCGGGTCGCCGAGTTGGCCGATGAAATCGGCCGCGCGCGCCAGCCCGCGAAAGCCGGCCGTGTTCCGGTGAAACTCGTTATCGGGGATCGGGAAGCGAGTCATCTCAATGTAATCGCAAATGGTGTTGACATCGCCTTCGGTGAGGGCGCTGTTGGCGAAACGCTCCCGCACGAATAATTTGCTGCGATCGACATGATAGGGCTGGAGCGCGGCATCGGTGCCTGCGGGTGGAAGGGAGACCGTCTCTCCGTTGCGTCCCGTCGCCATTCGTTCGCCGCTGTCCGCGCGGCAGATGCCCTTCACGTATCCGATGTCGTGGCAGAGCAGGGCAATAGTGTACAGCATCCAATCCTTCGGCGTCACGCCGCCTTCGAGCAACTGTTTGCCTTTGAGAATCGACTGCCCCACCATCGTCACCAAAACGGTATGCTCGACATTGTGATACAGCGCGTCGGAGTTGGCGATGTTTTCGAGGGCGAGGCGTCCCGTCCACGCGCAGATATTGCCGTACTCGGCCTCCAGCAAATTATAGGTTTGCTGATAAGCGTCCCTCAATTCTTGAACGAAGTGCTCAATCACGATTTTCTGAACATCGAGCATGGAAAAAATCCTCGGCGGTTTATGATCCCGAATCCACCGTCACCGACTGGAACACAAACGTGAGCACGCGCTCTTTGCCCGCCTCATCTTGCCCGCGAATGATGATGCGGTCGATCAAATCGGTGTCGCCGACGTTGAGGCAGGCGCTGTACAGCGACTCCAGCGAAGGATACACCCGCGTGTGCTCGGTGAGGCCGGACTCTTGATCCCAGCGGCGAAGAATCAGCGTGACTTCGTTGACGGTTTCGTTCATAAAGAGAAAACCGCGAAGCCGCAAAGAACGCGGAGAAATTTTTTCAAGAATCTTTGCGACCTTTGCGCCTTCGCGGTGAGGAATTAAATCGTGACGCTCTCGCCCGGTTTGAGCACGTGCGCCTGCGCGCCGGTCTCGGCTTGCACTTTTTTAGCCCACGCCCCGGCGTCCTGCGCAATGAGTCCCCATGTGTTGTAGTGAACGGGGATGACATGCTTGGGCCGGAGCAATTTTACTGCGCGCAGTGCATCGGCGGGGCCCATGGTGAAGTTGTCGCCGATGGGCAGAACGGCCAGCTCGATCCCTTCGTCGCCGAGCAAACTCATATCGCCGAAGAGGCCCGTGTCGCAGGCAAGGTAAACCTTTTTGCCGGAAGCCGGAGTGATGAGAAAACCGCACGGGTTGCCGCCGTACGATCCATCGGGGAAGGCTGAGCCGTGCAGGGCCAGCGTGAGTTTGACGTAGCCAAACGGGTGCTGGTGTCCGCCGCCGAGATGTTGGGCGTGCGTCTTCGCTCCCTGCGCGCCGCACCAATTGGCAATCTCGAAATTGGAGATCACCGTTGCGCCGGTGCGTTTGGCAACGGAGACGGCGTCCGCCACGTGATCGCCGTGCCCGTGCGAGATGAGAATGAAGTCGGCGGGAACTTTGTCGGCGGTGATGGAGGCGGCCGGGTTATCGGTGAGGAACGGGTCCACCAAAATGTGGTGGCCGCCCAGTTCGAGTCCGCCCGCGCCGTGCCCATACCAAGTGTATTTGTCGGTCATCGTCTGCGATCTCCTTTCGATAGAACTCGGCTGGCGACGGACACGCCCTTGGCGCCTCTGGCCGAGCGGCGCGCGCGCCAGTTTTCACGGTAGTCTTCGAGTTCGTGGCTCAAAGCCATCCAATCGCGAACCATAAAGAGAAAGCCCGCCCCATCCTGCCGAAGGAAAAACATATAGTCATTGAACCACAGTTTGAGCCATGGGAGCGGCAGTGGATATTTTTTCAACTGCATGGCGACGACAGTGAGTTGGCCGGTGGCTTGCTCGCGGAACAGCGGCTCGAGGAAGGTGCGCTGGCTCCATCCCTGCCGGCTCAACGGATACTTGCCGCCGAAATGCACCGGCACAATGTTGCCCACGCGCGAATAGGAAATGCTGAGCCGATAGGTGGCGGTGCTGATGAGAACGTAATCGGCGTGGCACTGCACGTAACACCGCCGCGGGGCGGCGAGACTGCCAATGTAGAGAAGCCATGAAACGACGGCGGCAATGAGAATCAAATTGCGCCCGGCAATGGGAACCGGCGTGTCGAAAGAGATCCACCACAGCACGAAAAAAGCGATAGGCAAGAAGAATGACGGCCAGACGAGCATCTCGAAGAGTCGCTCGTAGAGGCGAAGGCGGTATTTGCGTCCGGGGCGAGGTTTCTTCAAGATGGTAATTGGTGATCAGTAATTGGTAATTGATCATCGCTCACCAATTATCAATTACTACTCACTGATTACTGGCAACTGGCAACGTAAACCAGAACTCGGTTCCCTTTCCATACTCACTCTCCGCGCCGATTTGGCCGCCGAAACTTTCGATGAGCCGCTTGACGAGGTGAAGCCCCAGCCCCCAGCCTTTGTAATCGCGCACGACGGAGTCTTCGGAGCGAAAGAATTGCGAGAAGAGTTTGGCTTTGTCTTCGGGCGTCATGCCCACGCCGGTGTCGGCGACGGTGAAGCGCACGATGGAATCTTGCGCTTCGGCGGCGACGGTGATTTTTCCATTGGCGGGGGTGTAGTGAGTGGCATTCGTGAGCATATAGTTGAACACTTGCGTGAGCCGCCGGCGGTCGGCGCGCACGCGCGGGAGAGCGCCCACGTTGACGGCGACGGATTGAGTCTTGGTTTCGAATTGGGGATGCAACGCGGTGACGGCGTCCCGCACACAGGCGGCGGCGGCCACTGGCTCGAGGTCTATCTTCAGCCGCCCGGTTTCTATCTTGGCAATGTCCGAGAGGTCGGAGACCAGCGCGTTCATCCAATTGACGTTGTTGTGCACGGTATCGAGCAGCTGCTTCTGTGTGTCGGTGATTGGCCCGACCATGCCGCCGCGCAATAGATCGGCGTAGCCTTTGATGGAGGTCATGGGCAAGCGCAGCTCGTGCGTGACGGTGGAGACGAAATCGGTTTTGGAGAGGGTGGAGTCGATGGCGATGGCGGCGGCGGCGGCAAAGGTTTCGAGGGCGAGTCGATCTTCGTCGGTGAGGCCGCCTCCGCGCTCCACCTGCAACGCGCCCACCATCTGCCCCCGCGCTCTCAGCGGCAGTGACACGGATGAGGCGGTGGCAGTCGGTTCTCCCGTGTGCGCCGTTTGCAGTGCGGGCCCGCCCCGGCTGCCGACAGCGTCGAGCTGGATGCCGTAGGAGGAATGAAGCGCCCACTCTTTGATGTTTTTGTTGAAGAGGACGATCAGAGAATGATCGGCGCTCACCAATTTTGCGGCGAGGCGCAGAACACTGCTCACGGCGGACGAGAAATCGGCGGAGGCGGCGAGGCCGTTGATAGCCTCGTTGAGAGAGGCAAGGCGAGAGAGGTTGGTCATAGATGAAACACAAAGACTGCAAGACACGAAGTCTATTTTTCCTTTTTCCTTTGAGGCTTCGTGCCTTCGTGCCTTTGTGTTGATTCCGTTCTATTTTTATAGTAATCGCAGTTTCGGCGCAAGAAGCAGTTTTGGCAATTCGGCTTTTGGGCGCGGCACACCTCGCGGCCATGCCGGATGAGGTTAAGGTGTGCGGCATAAAATGTCTCCGGCGGGAGGAGCGACTCGAAGTGCGGGTGCGCCTCTTCCACTGTCATCTTGTCCGGGCGCAGGCCGAGCCGCCCAGTGACGCGATAGATGTGCGTATCCACCGGAAAGGCGGAGAGGCCAAGCGAGAACTGCAAAACAATGGCCGCCGTTTTCGGGCCCACGCCGTTGAACTTAGTGAGCCACGCCCGCGCTTCCTCTTTGGGCAGGGCGCGCAGGAATTCGAGATCGAGCGAGCCGCGCTCGGCGGTGATGGCGCGCAGGGTTTGCTGAATGCGCGGGCCTTTTTGGTTGGCCAGCCCGGCGGGGCGGATGGCGTTGATCACCGCATCGGGCGGCGCGTCGCGCACCGCCTCCCACGTGGGCAGGGCGTCGCGGAGGAGGCCGAAGGCGCGGTCACGATTGGTGTCGTTTGTGTTTTGGGAAAGGATAGTCGAAACCAATTCATCCACCGCCGGAAGCGGGTTGCGCCACGTCGGCTCGCCGTAGTGTTCGAGGAGACGGTGATGGATGCGGAGAGCACGGCGGGCGAGCGCGGCGGAGGGCATGGGGAGATTATAACCGCATCTCTTCGCCATTGCGGTTGTGCTATAGTAGCGCCGCAACACTCCCGCAAACGAAAGGCCACACTGTGCGAAAGAAAGTCACACTCATCACCGGCGCGTTGGGCGAGATTGGGCAGGCGCTCATCGAAGCGCTCACTCAAGACATCTCGACTCGCATCCTCACCCTCGACATCCGCGACGCCGACACCACCCACCCCGCCGTCACTCACCTCAAAGGCGACATTCTCGACTCGGGTTTGTTGTCGCGCATCATCAGCGAATACGAAGTGGAGGCCATCTATCATCTCGCCGCCCTGCTTTCCACCCGAAGCGAGTTCACCCCCGAAGCCGCCCACAAAGTGAACGTGGAGGGCACGCTCAAACTTCTGCACCTCGCCGCCGATCAATCCGAGTGGCGCGGCCAGCCGGTCAAATTCATCTTCCCCAGTTCCATCGCCGCCTACGGCCTGCCCGATCTCGAAACGAAAGCAAAATACCCAACAGTCAAAGAACACGAATGGAACACGCCCGGCACGATGTATGGGTGCAACAAACTGTATTGCGAAATGCTCGGCGGATATTACAGCCGCCGCTACCGCCAACTCTCCGAAGAGCATCCGGTGATGCTCGACTTTCGTTGCGTGCGCTTCCCCGGGCTCATCAGCGCCTTCACCGTGCCCAGCGGCGGCACCAGCGATTACGGCCCCGAAATGCTGCACGCCGCCGCCAAAGGCGAACCGTATGCCTGCTTCGTCCGCCCCGACACGGCGATCCCGTTCATGGCCATGCCCGATGCCATCACCGCGCTTCTCCAGTTGGCCGCCGCCCCACGAGAGTCGCTGTCCCGTTTGGTCTATAACGTCACCTCCTTCAGCCTCTCCGCCGAACAGATTCGTCAATTGACTCTGCAAGCCTTCCCCAACACGCAGATCACCTTCGAGCCGCACCTCAAACGGCAGGGCATTGTGGACACGTGGCCGATTGATCTCGACGACAGCGCCGCGCGCCGCGACTGGGGATGGAAGCCGGAGCACGACGCCGAACGATCTTTCCGCGACTACCTCATCCCCAACATCGCCCGTCGGTATCGCGGCGCATAGAGTGATGGTACAATCCGGCAAATCTTGACGATGGACGATAGACGAAAGAAACTTTCTGTTTTCGTCATTCGTCACTCGTCATTCGTTGCAAAGAGGGACACCATGACCAAACGCTTTCTGATCCTCCTCGCCATCGTCAGCATCGCTCTGGCCGGCTGCGGGTTGGCCGCCGCCGACACGCAAGCCACCGTCATCGCCCAAGTGAACGCCACTGTGGCCGCCATGCCGCCTGAACAAGTTCCGGTGACTGTGCCGGTGATCATGACTCAGGAAGTGCCGGTGCAAGTGCCGGTGACCGTCGTGGTGCAAGTGACCGTGCCGGTGCCGGCCGCGCCCACCAACCCTCCCGCCGCCGCGCCCACCACCGCGCCCGTCACCTCCAACGTCGGCCCCGACCCGCTGGCCGGAGCCAACGTCACCCCGATCATCGACGAGCGATTCGACTTCCCCAACAAATATTATTGGTGGCTGTTCGGCCCCGAAGTGTCGTCGTCGGGCGAAGGCATGATTGAAGATGAAGTCTATGTGATGATCAGCCATCAGACCGAGAACTATGAATGGACATTCGACGGCAAGAAGCTCACCAACTTTTATGTGAGCGCCGAAACCGTCATGCCCGACGGCCAATGCAAGATCGGCGATCACTGGGGACTGATCTTCCGCTACAAAGACAACGCGAACTTCTACATGTTCGGCGTGTCTTGCGACGGCACGTACACTTTGATGAAGCGGCAGGATGGAATCTTCGAGACCGTTCTGCAGCCCACGCTGTCGCCCGCCATTAAGAAACTGGGGCAGACGAATGTGATCGGCGTGCGCGCCGTAAGCAACCAGCTCAGTTTTTACGCCAACGATCGATTCCTCATCACCGTCGCCGATAACACCTTCAGTGAAGGGCTGATCGGCATGTACGTCCGCGCCCTGCTCACGCCCGATCTCACCGTGCACTTCGACGACATCACCGCCTACATCGTGAATCAGTAGGGGCAGACCTTGCGTCTGCCCCCTTGCGTCTGCCCTCCGCATTCGCACATGCACAACGGCGCACTCGATAGATCGGGTGCGCCGTTTTTTTCTGTATAATCACCCCTCATGAAACCCGCCATCATCATCGCCGTCATCATCGCCGTCCTCGCCGCCGCGTGCGCTCCGCGCCAAACCCTCATCGCCACCGGCGTGAGCCGCACCCTCACCGCCATGGTTCCCACCTCCGTGCTGCCGCCCGACCGGCTCACCAGCACCGCCGTTCCCACCCTCGCCCTGCCCACCGTCACCCCTCCGCCCACCGAACCGCCCGCCCTTGAGCCGACACTTGTTCCCACCGACGCCCCCACCGAGAATCCCGTTGTCACCTCAACCGCAACACTGCCCGCCGCCGTCGTGGGCGAATTGATCTTCGCCGACACGTTCGACAGCGCCGGGGCATGGGCGCCGGGCGACTTCGCCGATAACGCCGTCACCGTCAGCGGCGGTGTCCTGTCATTCACTCAAAAAACGCCCGGCGCATTTTCGTTTCGCATCATCGGTCGGCAGGGCAGTGACTTCCACGCCGAAGTGCAGGCGGCGCTCGCCAACAACTGCGGCAGCGGCGACCGTTACGGACTCATGTTCCGCACGCAGGACCCGAACAGCTACTACGCCTTTCAGATCGACTGTGAGGGGCGTTATCGATTCGTGCGATACGTGAGCGGCGCGGGCGCGGCCATCATCGACTGGACGCCGACACCAGCCATCGAGCGCGGCGCGCAATCGGCCAACACGCTCGGCGTCACCGCCGTCGGCGGCGCGTTCACCTTCGCCATCAACGGCACGCCGGTCGCCACTGCCGGAGACACCTCGTTTGCCAAAGGAGGCTTCGGCCTCATGGTCGGCTCCAACGTGACCAAGAACTTCACCGTGATCTTCGATGATTTGAGAGTGAGCAAGGTTCCGTAGTTTGAGTTGGAAGGGAAACTCAAACTCCCAACTCAAACTCTTTCATCCGACAATGCCGCGCAACACCCTCAACGACCTCGAACCGCGCGAGTGGCTCAAGTTCCAAAAATCGTGGTTCACCCACAACCCGCCGCCGCGCAAAAAGGGCGTGCTTCAGCACCCGGCCAAATTTCCGGAGACGCTGGCCGAGGGGTTCATTCGCTTCTTCACCAAAGAGGGTGGGGTGGTGCTCGACCCAATGGCCGGAACGGGGAGCACGCTCATTGCCGCTATTCGCGCGCGGCGGCGCAGTGTGGGCATCGAGCTCAACCCAAAATATGCGGCCATCGCCCGCGAGATGATCGACGCTGAGATCACCCTGCATGGCAAGCGCTTTCCGAAAAAATATCACCCGCACCTTTTCAACGCCGACGCCGCCGATGCTCCAACGCTCCGATTGCCCGCCGTCGATTATGTGCTCACCTCACCGCCGTATTGGGATATGCTGAGGATGCGCGGGGCGGAGACGCAGAAGAAACGCAAGGCCTCCGGCCTGGACGTGTTTTATTCCGACGATCCGCGCGATCTCGGCAACACGAGCGATTACGAGCAGTTCCTCGATTCGCTGTGCCGCATCTACGAGTCGCTGCATCCGCTTCTCAAAGACAGAGCCTATCTCACCATCATCGTCAAAAACGTAAAGAAGGGCGGCAAGATTTTTCCGCTGGCGTGGGACATTGGAAAGCGGCTGAGCCAAACGTACACGTTGAAGGATGAAAAGATTTGGTGCCAAGACAACCAGCCGCTCGCTCCCTACGGTCTCGGCAGCGCGTGGGTGAGCAACACGTTTCATCATTATTGTTTGCAGTTTAGGAAAGAGGACGAAGGACGATAGACGAAGGACGGATGCCATGCCACTTTCTTCCTCCGACATCATCATCCTCCCCTACGACTCACAGTTCTCGCGCGCGGGGGTGCAGTATGCTCGCGACTCGCTTCACTTCACTTTCAACCGAATGCAGTTGAACACCGGCGAGCGGTTACGGAAGATCGTCGCCGGGATCGCGTTCGAGATGGCGACCCGCCGCTGGTTGGAGTCGGAGTCCATCCGGTATGATCGGCTGGGGGCGACGGCCTTCACCGACTCCGATCGTTTCGATCTCGCCATCGGCGGGCGGCGTTGTGATCTCAAAAGCAGTCTGATCTACGACAAACGCAAAATCATCGACCTGCGCGCCGACCCCGCTTGGGTGATGGACGCCGAAGCATTGGTGCCAGAAGATCAGTTCGAGTCGGAGCGGATGGGGGAGCACGATATTTATGTGTTCGGGTTCGTGGCCGGGCTGGAGGCCCGCCATTCGACCGACACGGAGAAGGCTCTCGCCAAAAACTTGCCGGTTTGCATGGTGCACACGCCGACGCGCGAGGTGTGGTGCAACATCGTCCAGTGGCGCTCGCTCGGCGGTGTTGCGTTCAAAAGCAACGCCGATGCGCCCATCGCCATCGAGATCGGCGGGCAAGCGGCGAATCGCGGCGCGATCCGCGAACGGCTGAGGCTCGCGCCGCGCACGCGCGTATCGGCAAAGCATGATTACTACTCCGTGCTGTATCTCAGCGCATCGCAGTTGCCGTGCGCGACAATCGCCTTGCATAGCCCGGCGCTGGAGAAGACTCATGTTGTGGAGCCGACGGACTGGGCCAACATTTGGGTGTACGGCCAGCGAGTGTATTTGTGCGGCTGGATGAACAAGCACGACTTTCGGGCGAACAGCCGCCGCCTTCCGGCTCACAGCCCGGTGAAGCAATACCGACACACGGCCACCGCCAACCGCGCCCTGCCCATCGGCGAGTTGAGGCCCATGGCCGAGTTGGCCGAGATCGCCCGCAAACATCAGCGGGTATAATGCAGTAGTCAGAAAATAGAAGCCGGAAGGCGCAGTCTGCTCCATTCTGACTTCCGATTTCCAACTTCTGACTTCTCTAATCCGGAGGTTTTCCCATGCAACGCTTCTTCAGTTTTGTGGCCGGGGCGATGTGCGGCGCGGCGCTGGGGGCGGTAGCGGCGCTATTGCTTGCGCCAATGTCGGGGCGCGATTTGCAGGAGCAGAGCCACGCGCGCGCCGAACAGATCGCCGCCGAAGTGCGCAAGGCGTACGAGGATAAGCAGGCCGAACTCAAAGCCCAGCTCGAAGCGCTCAAAGCGCCGAGACTCGTGGACTGATCCTCTCGCCTCTGCCAAAAAAGAAACGCCCTCGCCGGAGAGTCCGGGAGGGCGTTTTGATTCTCTTTCCTCACCCCGACCCTCTCCCGAGGGGAGAAGGAGTGGTCTCGTAAGAATGGGCGTTGCCCCTCTCCCTTTGGGAGAGGGGTTAGGGGTGAGGGGGCGTCACGGCAGAGTCACGTTGTATTGATAGGTGTGCGTCCCCTTGGGGTAATCGGCCATGCCGTCGTTGATCTTCTCCTCAAAAGTGACGTGGATTTCGAGGGTGGTCGTGCCCGACGGCCAATCGTAAACGAGGGCCATGAAGTACGCGCAATACAAATCGCCGCCGCGCGTTGTGAAGGCGGCGATGTGCGAGGGGTCGAGCGTTTGCCCGTTGACGACGAACTCGATGCCCATGCGCTCGAGATTCTGATTGAGAATATCCTCGGTGGTGGTGCACCAATTCGTCTGCCAGATCAGCGGCTGCTCCTCGGGCAAATCGATGGTGTGCGTGTACGTTTCTCCGGCCTGCGAAAGTTCGGCGCTGTCGTATTGCTCTTTGGACAGGGAGTCGAGAAAGGCAGTATCGCTATTCAGCGCCGTTTCCAACTCGTCCAACGCGCCGACGGTGGGGCCGTCTTCGAACGTCATCGGGCCGCCCGCTTGCACGGTGACCGTGAGCGCCGCGCGCGCGGTGGCGGTCGCCAACGAGGGGATAGTGAAGTTGGGCAGGCTGGCGCAGGCCAGCGCGGCGAGCGCGGCGATCAGAATGACGACGAGGAGAACGCGCGAAGTCTTCATCGCATTATTCGCTCACGGCGCGGTCACGGTGTAATCAAACGTCTGCGCGCCAGCGGGATAGTCGGATTGCCCATCGTTGATCGGCGCATCGAAGGTGACAACGGTTTGCAGTGCGGTGTCGCCGCCCGGCCAATTGAAGACGAGGGTGTAATACGATTTGCAGAACAGCCCTCCGCCCGATTGCGAAACCTCGGTGAACTTCGATGAGTCAACCGCCTCGCCATCCACCGAGAACGCCAGTTGAATGTGCTTGTAGTTGTCGTTGAGAATCGACTGCGAGGTGGCGCACCAGCCCCAACCCCAGATCAGCCGTTCATCTCCTTCGAGGGCGATGGTGTACGGGAAGGCGCGATCCATTTGGGAGAGGTCGTTGGCGCTGTAGCTCTCTTCGGCCAATGATTCGAGGAAGAGCGGCTCGGCGGCGTTGAGCGCCTTTTTGGTGGGGCCGGCCGCGCCCAGCACCAGCCCGCTGTCGAGCTGTGTGTCGTCGGGGCCGATGCCGAGCAGCGATGTTTCGGCGGCGCGCAGAATCACATCGCCATCGGAGAAGACAGTGGATTCGTTGAGCGGCACGCGAAGGTCGGGCGCGACGCCGGGCCCTTCGATGATGAGATTGCCCTGCAGGTCGCGGGTGAGGCCGGTGGGAATTTGGAAACTGTATCCCTCGGGCAATTCATATTGCCCGCGCGCCACTTCGCCGTAGATGCCGTGGGTGGAATAGAAACCGACCACCGTCGTTTGCGGCAGCTGCCCCAACACCCACGACACATCTTCGCAGGCGCTGGCGCACGCCGGGCCCACCAGCACGGCCAGCTTGCCATCGTAATACAGATCGGGATCGGGCTCGATGTAATCGGGCGGGCCAAATGTTTCGAGTTGGCCGGTGGCCTCGCTGTAATAGTAACTGCGCGAGAGATCGATCCGTTCGGTGACGAAGTAACTGGCGAAGAAACTTCCCAATGGGCTGCCGCCGCCGTTTTGGCGCATATCCACAATAATGCCCGGCGCTCCGTTTTCGATCATCACCTTCACCGCGCGCTCCCACAAGCGGATGATGAGATTGATGTCCTCGCTCAGCGAAGTGATTTTGATGTAACCGAAGCCGCTGGGCAGGATGTCGTATTGCACCGGCAGGCCAAGCGAATCGAAGCCGAAGAAAAAGCTGGTTTGTCGGAAGCTTGTGTTCTCGGCCACCGAGGTGAGGGTGGCGGTGATAGAGTCGGCCTCGCCGGGATTCTTGAAGGTGACTTCGGCTTCAGTGTCCAGCGGGGCGCGAAGCAAATAGCGATACTGCTGTAACTGCTTCACCTCGTCATTCGAGAACGGCGACGACCACGGGATCACGTCCGCCGCCGCTTCCCCCACGGGCTTGCCGTTCCACTCGATCACTTCCGCGCCGCGCAACATTCCGGCTTCGGCGGCGGGGCCGCTATCGAGCACGATGTGTGCAATGGTGCGCCCGTCGGTGAGGCGTATGATGGCGAAGCCGTAGCCGCCCGCCGTCGCTTCGGCGAAGAGGCCGAAGTCGTCGCCGCTCAGCCCCACGTGCCCATCGGGGATTGACCACGAGTAATCGCGCAGGGCGAGATAGTATGCTTGCGTGTCGTTGCTCTTTTCGGCGTCGGCGATGCGTGGAGCGAACTCATCGTGCAGCGCATCCCAATCGATGCCCTTCTCTTCGGTGAACGGATATTCGCGCGAGGCTTTGCTGTGCAATGCCTCGAAGGCCTCCGTCCACGTCATCTCGCTGTAATCGTTGACAGCCACATCGCCTTCGTACAGGGTGACAGCGGGGTGAGTCTCGCGGATGATCTCGAACGGCTCGGCATCGAGATCGATCAGCGAATACCCGGCGGGCGCGGAGCCAACGGGGTCATCGGCGGTGAAAAGGAGGTCGTCATCGCCGAAGCCGGTGGGGAATTGCTGGGCGTCGTCGGGCGACCAAATGAGAAGGACGCCGCCACTCAGTTCGTTTTTGTTTTCGGAATCGATCTTGGCCGAAGTGTACGTCGAACTCCAGCCCGCCGTTTCCTCTTTGCCCAAAAACGGATCGTCGATGTAATTGGCGCTCATGGTGATCTGCCACACTTGCACGCCGGGATCGCTCGAGCCATCGTTGTCCACATCGTTCAGAGGGCTGATCGGCTCGGCGGGAAGGTTGAGGGTGAAGGTGTAGTTGCCCTCATCATCCACCGACACCGGGCCGATGATCTGCCCGTCCAACGGCTGTTCGTATTCGTAATCGCGAGTCACAAAGCCGGTGAGGTCTTCGAGCAAAACATACTTCTCGAAGAAATAGACTTCAATGATCAGATCGGAAGTGACTTCCACCGTGCCAGTGATCTGCACCGGCTGATCGGGGGCGGGCGCGGGAGTGGCGGTGGGTTCGGGCGCTTGTGTGGGAGGCGGAGTGGCGGTGGGGGCGGCAGTGTTGCAAGCCGCAAGCGCGAGCGTAACGGCGAACGCAAAGATGGACAGTGGACGGCGTGTCATTTTTCTCTCCTGTTATTTCACTTCAAACTGATAACTCGCCACTTCGGTGGTGAATTGGGTGAAGCCGGAAACAACCAGCGTGGCTTTGTCGCCGCTGGGGATGTCGAAGGTGAGGGTTCCGTAGTTGGCGGCGTCTAATGGGAAGCGCTCCACCGTCGTCTCCGAACCGTGATGGATCACTTGCGCCACAAACTCCTGCGGCAGAATGTTGTCCATCAGCACGAAGCCCTGCCCGTCCCATCCGCCCTCGCCCGATTCGAAATCTTCGGCGTAGTTCAGTTCGGGGATGGAGAGGTCGTCAATGAAGATGCCTTCACGGTTCACAGCGTCATCGGTGATGTACTCGAAGCGAACGAGGATCGTTTGCCCGGCATACTCCGAAAGGTCAACCGACTCTTCGATCCACTCCGGCTCGAAGCCGCCGCCGGAGTTGCCGTTGAAGGCACAGCCGTAACTGTTGCCCGATGGGTTGGCGGTGGTGCAGGAGGGCGTGTCGAGAATGGTGTACGTTTGGCCGCCGTCGGCAGAGACTTCGAGGTAGGCGTAATCGTAATCTTCTTCGAGCGCATACCACACCCAATACGTCAGCGTGGCCGATGACACGCCGCTAAGATCGAACTCGCGGGTGAGGGTCGTGTCGCTTTTGTCGCCGCGATGCCCCCAAAAGGCATAGCGCCCGCTGTGCGGCTCGGCGGGCACCACGCGCACTTGCTGTGAGCCGGTGAAAGTGATGGTGACTTGGCCGGAGCAGTTGATCTCGTAATAGTCGGCGGCGAACTGATGCACGGTATCCGATTGTTGAAACGGACAATCGAAGATCGAGCCGGTGGGGGCCGACACTATGGGCGCTTCGGCATAGGTTTGATAGTGGTAGCGGCCATCGCTGGCAGATGGATCGCCGAGATAATTGGCGATGACCCAATCGGCAAAAAAGTCGGCGAGGGTGATGGGCTGGCCGGTGATCGGATCGATTTGATTCAGTTCGGCCAACGTGCTTTCGACAGAGCGCAGTCCGTTATCTTTGTTGGCGATGAGTTCCTGTGATGCGTCTCGGCCAAAGCGGTCGAGGAAATAAGCAATCCACATGAAGCCCGCGCCGTACATTTCCACCGATTGATCGTTGGAGTTGAGCTGCACATCGGGATCGCTGAGGAAGGCGTAATCGTAGCCGATATTTCGGTCGCCGTTGAGATATTGCGAGAGGACGCTCGCGCCTTCGTTCATGAACGTTTCTTCGTTCTTGTCGTGGTTGCCGAGAATGAGGTGCTGAAACTCATGCGCCAGCGTGTAGCGCTCGCTGAGCGAGGCGGTGTCGGCGTTGATGAAGAAGATTTCCTTTTCGTTGGAGGCTTCGTGGGCGAGGCGCGAATAGCCATCGGCGGAAGAATCGTAGCCGCCGATTCCGAAACCGATGCCGCGAAGATAGAGGATGTAAAGGTGGGGGTCGCCGTCGATGCCGGGGTTCCACTCATCGCCAAAAAACTCGCGATTGGTGGGGTAAATGTTTTGCTGGAAATCCTCCATGGCCTCTTTGGCTTCGGCCTCATCCACCGACACATCGTTATCCACGAACAGATAGACGTTCTCGGTTTTATAAATCAGCCGCGCCGTGACGGTGAAGTTTTCGTTGGTGTCGGTGTTGCTGGCAATGAACTCCAGCTCTTTGCCAATGGGCCAATCGTTGTTGGTGTCGCCCACCGTCTCCGGAATATCGGGGATGCCTTTGAGCCGCATAGCCAATTCGCGCAGGTCGTTGATCGGAATCGTTTCCTCTTCGAGCGCCTTCAGCGTTTCGGTGGAGCCGGGGGCCGGGGTCGGCGGCGGGGTGAGAACGATGTCGGGGGCGGGCGTGTCGGTTGGGGGGGTGAAGATTTCGGTGATGTTGGGCGCGATCTGAGTCGAAGCGTCGGCGATGGCTCGATATCCCCACGCGCCCACGCCGAGCGCGGCAACGGCGCACACACAGCACAATCCGAGAACAACAAGGGTGACAATGGCAGTCGTAGCGTTACGGTTCACAGGGTTGTGAGCGAATGGCGACCGACGAATGACGAGCGAGATTCTCATTCGTCATTCGTCATTCGTCGTTAGAAATCGTCCAAGCCCGCGCCCGGCCCGGCGCTCCCGCCGAGATCGGGCATGGATTGTTCGATGGACTCCGGCGACTCGCCCGACTCGAGTCGGTCCACCACTTCGCCGAACTCGGGGCCGAGGTCTTCGCCCATCTCCGATCCCATCTTGCGCATGAACTTGGCGACGGACTTGGGATCATTCTCGTCCACGTCGCCGAAGTTCGACGGGTCGGCCAAAGACTCCATTCGCGCATCTTCCGATTTGGCGATGCGCACGCGCCCGATGGCTCGCTGAAGTTTGTCGCTGCCGCACAGCGGGCATTTGGGTTTGGCCGTGTCGTATTCGGCGTACGAAAGGCGAACAGTGACTTTTTGTTGGCAGTTGAGACAGCGGTAGTCGTAGAGAGGCATGGGAAGAGACGAATGCGCTTCGTCATTCGTCATTTATCATTCGTCATTCGTCGCTCATCATTGAGCAAGATTTTAGCACATCGTCCTGTTATAATTCGGCGCATGAGCGAACCCCTGTACAAGCGCCAGCGCCATCCCCTGCTCATCGTCATCTCCGGCCCGTCGGGCGTGGGCAAAGACACTGTGCTCCAGCGCATGAAAGAGCGCGAGGTGCCCATGCACTTCGTGGTGACGGCCACCACCCGCGCCGCGCGCCCCGGCGAAGTGAATGGCGTGGATTACATCTTCGTCTCCAACGACGAGTTTGCCGAGATGATCGAGGAGAACGAACTGCTGGAGCACGCCATCGTCTATGGCGACTACAAAGGCATCCCCAAACAGCAGGTGCGCGACGCGATGGCCAGCGGCAAAGATGTGATCATGCGCATCGACGTGCAGGGCGCGGCCACCATCCGCAAACTGTGCCCCGATGCGTTGCTCATCTTTCTCACCGCTGGCACCGAAGAAGAACTGGTGCAGAGACTCACCGACCGCAAAACCGAAACGCCCGAAGGCATCAAACTGCGGATTGCCACTGCGCGCAAAGAAATGAAGCGCATCGACGAATTCGACTACTGCGTGTTCAACCCCGAAATGCACCTCGACACCGCCGTGGATGCGGTGCTCTCCATCATCGAGGCCGAACACAACCGCGTCACCCCTCGGGTGGTTTCGTTGTGAACACGCCTCCGCCCGAAGCGCCTCCCGCGCCGCCGCGACGCTACCTCCCGCTCCCCGTCGTCAAACCGCGCCTCACCTTCCTGCTGTTGGCGATCAACATTCTCGTCTTCCTCGCCCAATCGGCCACCGGCCCCGATCTATGGTTCTATCTCGGCGCGAAGGTCAACGAATTCATTATTGCCGGAGAGTGGTGGCGGCTGATCACGCCCATGTTCCTGCACGCCGATATTTTGCACATCGCCTTCAACTCGTACGCCCTCTACATTTTCGGCCCGCAGGTGGAAGCGCTGTTCGGCTACCGTCGTTTCATTCTCATCTATCTTCTATCCGGCATCTCTGGCTCGGTGTTCAGTTTCATTTTCAGTCCCGGCGCATCGGTCGGCGCGTCGGGCGCGATCTTCGGGCTGGTGGGCGCGCAGTTGATCTATTTTTACCGCCACCGCAAACTGTTCGGCGAAATGGGGCGGCGGCGGCTCATCGATGTGGCCGTGGTGGCTGGATTGAATCTGCTCATTGGCATGAGGCCGGGCGTCGATAACTGGGGGCACATCGGCGGGCTCATCGGCGGCGCGATGCTCGCCTGGCTCATCGGCCCCATCTTTGTCATCCGCCTCGAGCCCGTCACCGGCAGCGCCTTCGCCGCCGACGCCAACCCCTTCAACCTCCAACGTTGGTTGGCCGTGTTCGCCGTGGCCCTCGCCCTCATCGCCGCCACTGCGGTGACGGTGTCCCTTCAGCAATAGCGCTTGCGCGCTCGTGCTACAATCATTGCAGGCGATCAGCGATTCGCGTCGCTCTCGTCGCCGAAGGCTGGTGGCTATGCTTCACGTTCGTCCCTCCCCCATCGCCGGGCAGTGGTATCCCGGCCGGCCCGAGCAGCTCAAAAAAACAGTGGATGCGTTTTTAGAAAATGCCGCCGCCCCCGAAGTGCCGGGAATGCTCATTGGAGTCGTCGCCCCCCATGCCGGGCATCGCTATTCGGGCGCAGTGGCCGCCCACGCCTTCCGCGCCGTCATCGGCCTCAAGGTGGATACGGTCGCCGTCATCTCGCCGATGCACTATCCCTATTCTGCGCCCCTGCTCACCACCGGGCACGACGCCTATTGGACTCCGCTCGGCGAAATCCCCGTCGACGGCGAAGCCCTCGCCGCCATCCAAGCCGCATGCGAGACTCCGATCACGCCCGTCAACGAGGATCCCGAACACTCATTGGAAATCGAACTTCCATTTCTCCAACGAGCGCTTCCCTCTTTCAAATTGATCCCGATCATGATTCGGAATGACTCCGCCTCCGTGTGCGAAGCGTTGGCTCAAGCCCTCGCCGCCGTATTGCAGGGGCGCCGCTGTCTGCTTGTCGCCAGCTCCGATCTTTCACACTTCTACCCGCAGGGCGTCGCCGACAAACTCGACTCGTATATGCTGGCGCAAGTCGAAGCCTTCGATCCGCTCGGCGTGCTCAAAGCGGAAGAAGAGGAAAAAGGATTCGCCTGCGGCAAAGGCGCCATCGTCGCCGTGCTCATGGCCGCCAAATTGCTGGGGGCCAAAGGCGTCCGCGTCGTCAAACACGCCACCAGCGGCGATGTCACCGGCGACTATAGCTCCGTCGTCGGCTACGGCGCGGCGATCATTTGGAAGTAGCCGCTTCGATGGACACTGAGCCTTTCAGTCCATGGGGACTGTTAGCCCTGATCGCTCTGCTCGGCGTTAATGCTTTCTTCGTGGCCGCCGAATACGCGCTGGTGAGTGTGCGGCGCACCCGCATTGATGAACTGATCAATCAGGGCATCAAAGAAGCCAAGTTTGTCCGCGGCGCGCTCAACAATCTCGACCGTTATATCGCTACCACACAGCTGTGCATTACGATGGCGGGCATCGGGCTTGGTTGGGTGGGCGAACCGACATTGACCGCTTTGCTTGTTTTAGGGTTGGGACTGCCGTTGCAATGGCTGGATCCGTATTTGCGCCGCGTCATCTCTGTCACCATCTCATTTGCTGTGGTCACCTTTGCCACCGTCGTGTTGAGCGAGCTGGTTCCTAAATCCATTGCCCTCAAATATACCGAGCAGGTGGCGCTCGCCGTTGGCCGAATCACCGTCGTTACCGGCGCATTGTTCCGCCCGTTCATTTGGGCGCTGGATAGCACGGCCAGCCTCGTTCTGCGGCTCATTGGCGTTCCACCGGCAGGGGAACACGGGCCCGGCTACTCGGTGCAGGAACTGAAGCTGATGGTCGAGGCCTCGGAGAAGATCGGAGTTATCGAAAACATCGAGCGCGAAATGCTGCATGCCGTGTTCGATTTCGGCGACCTCACCGCCCACGAGGTGATGGTGCCCCGCACCGAAATGCGCGCCATCGACGCCGACGCGCCGGTTCACGAACTCATCCACCTCGCCATCCAGCACCCTCTCTCGAAATTTCCCGTGTACGAAGGCGACATCGATCACATCATCGGCATCGCCCACACCAAAGACCTGGTGCGGATTCAACACGGCGAGCGGCGCGAGGCCACCATTCGCGGCTTCATGCGCGAAGCCCTCTTCGTGCCCGATACGATCAAACTCGACGCCCTCCTGCACGAATTCCGGAGCAAACGCCAGCACATGGCTATCGTGCTCGACGAATACGGCGGCACGGCGGGTTTGGTCACCCTCGACGATCTCATTTCGCAAATCATGGGGCCGGTCAGCGACGCCTTCGACAAATCCACTCCCGAAATCCAACGCCTGCCCGACGGCTCGGCTCTCATCGAAGGCATGACTCTCATCGAAGTCGTCAACGACTACTTTGGCCTCCGCCTCGCCGACGAGAATTACGACACCATCGCCGGATTCATGCTGGGTAAACTGGAGCGCATGGCCAAAGTGGGCGACACAGTGGAAACCGACGGCGCAAAATTGAAAGTGGAAGCGATGGACGGGCTGAGGATTGCGAGGGTGTCGTTGTTCAGTAGTCAGAAGACAGAAGTGAGCAGCCAAAAGTCAGATGTCAGTAGTCAGACACGCAACGACTCCGATCACTGACTACTGGCTACTGATTACTGGCTACTGCCCCTGAATGTTCGCCGAAGTTGTTCCCCACGCCCCCGTTGCTTCGGCCTTCACCTATCGCATCCCGCCCGAACTCGAAGGCCATCTCTCCGCCGGTCATCTCGTCCAAATCAATTTCAACAATCAACTCCTGCAAGGCATCGTCGTCGGCCTCACCGACGAACTACCCGAAGGCCTCGACGAGCCTGCCCTCAAACCCATCGATGCGCTCATCGATTCCCAGCCCGTCCTCACCCGCCATCAACTCGACCTCGCTTATTACATCTCCCACCGTTGGCTGGCCCCTCTGGCCGATTGCCTCTTCCTCATGCTCCCGCCCGGCCTCGCCAGACAGGGCGATATGGAATACGAATTGCTCGACGTCACCTTTGACGCTGAAACCGATCTCCAGTATCGTATCTTTCGGGCACTCGACCAACGAGGCCCTTTGCGCGCTTCTCAGCTAGAGCGCGACTTTAAGAACCGGAACTGGCGATACACCCTTGATAAACTTGTGAAGCTTGGTGTCGTAAAGAAGCGGCCTATCCTAAAACCGCCGTCCGCAACCCCCAAACGCATTCGCACTGTCCGATTGCTCATACCGCCGACAAGACTCTCTGAAGCCAAACTTCGTATTGGTTATAGTCCTCTTCATGCAGATATCCTTGAATACCTTCTTAGCCTATATCCGGGTCAACCTGCTGTTGCCGATCTTGTGCGTGTCCTCAAATGTTCAGAAGGCGATCTCGAGCCGCTCGTCTACTACAAATGGATTGAAGTCACATCTCCCGAACCCGTCATCGCCGCCACTTATCCTGTCGAGATAATGCAAAAGTGGATCGCCAAACATGAGCATGACCAACCTCAAGAAACCGCCATCCTCCGCGCTCTTTGCGACTCATCTGTGGTCGCCGTTGTTCAACTGCCAATCACGCCTGCGCTGCGGGACCGGGTAATTGATGACCTCAATAAGCGAGACTTGATCCGTTATTCAGTTAACCCCCCGCGTGTCATCCTTAATCTAACCGGGGCGCAAGTAGCGTGGTGCGTAGAAAAACTTCGCCGCCCCCGGCATGTTGCCGTTCTCGACTACCTGGCTCAGTATGACAAACCCGTCCCGGTGAGTTGGGTGTATGCAGAAACCAGCACTACATTAGCAACACTGAAGGAGATAGCCGATCAAGGGCTGATCGATCTGGGCGGCGAAGAGATCATGCGCGACCCGCTAGCCGGAAAGATATTTACGCCGACCGAGCCGCCCACCCTCACCCCTGATCAGCGGGGAGCATGGGAGGCCATCGACTCTGCCTTTGCCCTCGCCGCCGCTCAATCTCCAATCCCTAATCCTCCCTTCCTCCTCCACGGCGTCACCGGCTCCGGCAAAACCGAAATCTATCTCCGCGCCGTCGCCCGCGCGCTCGAACTGAATCGCCGCGCCATCGCCCTCGTGCCCGAAATCGCCCTCACCCCGCAAACTGTTCAACGATTCGCCTCGCGCTTCGCCGGGCGGGTCGCCGTCATTCATTCCGAACTGAGCGAGGGCGAGCGATACGACACGTGGCGGCGGTGCCGCTCTGGCGCGGTGGATGTGATCATCGGCGCGCGCTCGGCGCTCTTCGCCCCGCTCCCCGATCTGGGCCTGATCATTCTCGACGAAGAGCATGACGAAGCGTATCAGCAGGACCCGCCGTTCGCGCCGCATTATCATGCCCGCGAAGTCGCCGTTGAGTACGCCCGCCGCCTCAACGCCGTGTGCATCCTCGGCACGGCCACGCCCGATGTCGTCACCTTCGCCAAAGCCAAGCGCGGCGACTATCGTCTGCTCGAACTCCCCCAGCGCATCATGGCCCACGGCGAATACATTGCGCAACTCCAAATCAGCAATCAGCAATCAGCGATCCGCAGTTTTCGATTGCTCGATCCTTCCAACCTCTCCGCCCTCTACGCCGACCTGCCCGCCGTTTCGATCATTGACATGCGCAACGAACTGCGAGCCGGGAACCGCTCCATCTTCAGCCGCGCACTGCAAACCGCGCTGTCCGAAACGCTGGGCCGCAATGAACAAGCCATTCTCTTCCTCAACCGGCGCGGGCAATCCACCTTTGTTTTTTGCCGCGACTGCGGTTACGTGCTTGCCTGTTCCCGGTGCGGCACACCCCTCATCTATCACGGCAACGAATCGAATTTGCAGTGCCATCACTGCGGGGCAACGCGCCGCCAACCGCAAACGTGCCCGCAGTGCAAAGGCAAGCGCATCAAATACTTCGGCGCGGGCACCGAATTGGTGGAGAATGAATTCAAGCGACTCTTTCCCGAAGCGCAAACCCTGCGCTGGGATCGCGACACGGCGCGCGGCAAAGGCGCGCACGAGATCCTCCTGCGCCACTTCCGCGATCATCAGGCCGATGTGCTCATCGGCACGCAGATGATCGCCAAAGGACTCGATCTGCCGTTGGTGACTCTGGTGGGCGTCGTCTCGGCGGACGTGGGTTTGAATCTGCCCGACTATCGCGCCGCCGAGCGCGTGTTTCAGATTCTGACGCAAGTGGCCGGCCGGGCGGGGCGGTCGGCGTTGGGTGGCCGAGTCGTCGTCCAATCCTATCAGCCGGATCATGATGCGGTGGAGGCGGCCTCCCGCCACGATTACGATGATTTCTTTGAGAAGGAAACATCCCGGCGAAAAAAACTTGGCTACCCACCGTTTGGCCGAATCGCCCGACTCCTCTACCGCCATCGCAAAGCCGATGTGGCCGAAGTGGAAGCACAGCGCGTGGCCGAGATCGTTCGTGGGCAAATCAAGAAGGCAGGCGCGCGAACCACCGCGCTCATCGGCCCGGCGCCGTGCTTCTTCGAGCGCACCGCCGGAGAGTATCGCTGGCACATCATTCTGCGCGGCCCCGACCCCGCCGAACTTCTGCGAGGCCTCGCGCTCAAAGATTGGCGCGTCGAAGTCGATCCGCTGAGCCTGCTGTAGCCAACCCCGAAATTGACGAAACTTCGCTTCCCTGTTAGATTCGCGCAAGTTTATGACCGAGCGCAATGGCCGGGAATGGCTGAATCTATCGGAGACGGCTCGCCTTCTCGGTGTGCATCCCTCCACTATTCGATTGTGGGCAGATAAAGGCGAACTGCCCTCTCAACGCACGAGCGGCGGGCATCGCCGGTTTCGACGTTCGGATATCGACGCGTGGGCGATCCATCACCGGCGGGGAGCCGCCCCCGGCGCGGCGCTGGTTGTGCAGTCGGCGTTGGGCAGAGCGCGTATGGAGGTGAGCGAGGGGCAATTGGCGCGGATGAGTTGGTACGCCAAACTGTCGGAGCCGGCGCGGAGCGCATACCGGGAGGCCAGCCAGCGATTGCTGTCTCTGCTCAAAACTTATCTCACCACGAATGAGCGCGAGACTCTATTGCCCGAAGCGCGGCGGCTCGGCGGCGACTACTACCGGCTCGGCAAGGCTAGCCGCCTCTCGCTTTCCGAGAGCGTCCGCGCCTTCCTCCACTTCCGCGACTTTCTCACCGAAAGCGTGATGCACATCGTCGAGGCCGCCGGGCCAGCGCCCAGCCAATCCATCGCCGAACTCAATCAACTCACACTGCAATTCACCAACGAGATTCTGATCGCCATGATCACGGCGCACGAAACATCGGGCTGAGCGGCGCGGGCGCCGCCTCCCCATCTCCCACCGAAAGGCTCCACCCATGACCAACTATCTTCCGTTTCTCTCCACCCTGATCACTTTTGCGTTTGCCGTTGCGGTGTTCAACCGCTATCGGAGCCGCAAGGGCGCGCATTTGCTTCTGTGGGGCATCGGCCTCGCCCTCTACGGGTTGGGCACATTCTCCGAAGCGTACCTGTCGCTGGGGTGGAGCGATCTCATGCTGCGCGTGTGGTATCTCACCGGAGCCATGCTCACTGCCGCATGGCTCGGGCAAGGCTCGGTGCATTTCCTTGTGCGGCGGCGCGGGGTTGCCCTTGCCCTCACTGCGGCTCTGGCCCTCGCCTCACTTCTGTCCGTCGTCGGCGTATTCACAGCGAGCGTGAATGGGGCGAGCTTCGATTCTCACATCGCCATTTCCACGCAATATAAAACGATGATGGAGCGCAACGGCCTCACTATCCTGCTCACCATTCTGCTCAACATCTATGGCACGGTGTGGCTGGTGGGCGGGGCGATCTGGTCGGCGTATCTCTTCGCGCGAAAGCAGATTCTGCCGCACCGCGTAATCGGCAACGTGCTTATTGCCATCGGCGCGCTCATGCCCGCCAGCGCCGGGACTCTGATTCGAATCGGCTTCGGCGACTGGCTGTATTTGAGCGAACTGCTCGGCGCGGCGATCATGTTCGCCGGGTTTGTGGCCTCCACTGCGCCGCAAGCCGCCGCGTCGTCTCAACCCGCCGCCACCGCCTGAGCGCGCGCCGCGTGTTGTATACTGTGGGAGCGAGTCCGCTGGGCTCGCTCCCACTTTTTTCGCACAGGTCGCTCATGCCCTCACTTCGCCCCATCCTCTCCTCGCCTCCCATTGATCGCATTCGCCGCAATCACGGACTCGAACACGCCACCATTCACGTTCTGTCGTCGAGCAAACGCAAAACAATGGCCGGATATTCCGACACCAAAGGTTTTTGGCTGGTGGGCGATCTCAACACCGAGGATGTGGCCGCTGGTGTGAGCGACGCGCTGGCGCGCATGAAAAACGGCGAGCCGGAACTGGCCGTGCATCCGGGATGCGGCACCAATTACGTCACCGCCGGAGCGTTTGCCGCGCTGGCCGCCTTCCTTGCCTTCTTCGGCGCGAAGACTTGGCGCGAGAAACTCGAACGCCTGCCGCTGGCCATGGCGCTCATCACCGGCGCCATCATCTTCTCTCAGCCGGTGGGCATGAAACTGCAAGCCGAGATCACCACCGACGGCCACGTGCGCGATCTCGAAGTGGCGTCGGTGAAAAAGGTGAGCGACTCGCCTCTCGTCATGCATCGCATCGAAACGCGCGGGTGAAGGTTTCACCGCAGAGAATCATCATTACATCTCTGCGCTCTCTGCGGTAAATCAAATGCCCCTTCCTTCACTCGTAATACTCCACGGCGAAGATGATTTCGCCATTGCCGAACGAGTCGCCGCTCTCAAAGCCGAGATGGGCGATCCCTCGACGGCCTCGCTCAACATCGCCGAACTCGACGGCAAGGCGATGTCCCTTCCCGATCTGCGCGGTGTGTGCGACGCCCTGCCATTCCTCGCCGCGCAGAGGCTGGTCATCGTGCGCGGTTTGCTCGCGCGTCTCACTGGCAAAGCCGAAGAGGGTGACGACTCCCCGACAGTATCGGCTCAAGATTTTATCGATGGGCTGATCGAATACTTCGAGTCGCTTCCCGAAACCACGTCGCTCGTGTTCGTCGAATCCAAAACGATCAACGAGAAGAGCCGCATCCTCAAAGCGGCGAGCAAAGCGCCGGGCGCAGAGGTGGCGCGCGCCGATGCGCCGAAGGGCGGCGAATTGATCAAATGGATCGGGCGGCGGGCCAAAGCATCGGGCGGTGAGTTCACTCCGGCGGGGGCCGAGGCGCTGGCGGCGGCCATCGGCGATGAGCCGCGATCGTTATCGACCGAGATCGAGAAACTGTTGGCCTTTGTCAATTGGAGCCGCCCTGTAGAGCCGAGAGACGTTGAGCAGCTCACTCCGGCGGCGGGCGAAGCCATCATTTGGGATTTGGTGGATGCGCTCGGCGCGCGCAACGCCCAACTCGCCATCGGCAAGTTCCACACGCTGTTGGCTATGCCCTCGCAAGATCAATTCGCCATCTTCGGCATGATCGTGCGGCAGTTCCGTATGCTGTTGCAGACCAAAGAGATTTTGGAGAACGGCGGCAACGTGGCTGAAGTGATGCGGACTCTCGACATCAAATCATCATTCCCCGCCGAGAAATATGTGAAGCAGTGCCGCAACTTCACGCTGGCGCAACTCGAATCCGTTTATCACCAATTGCTCGAACTCGATCTGGCGTTGAAGACTGGCGGGGGAAGCGACACAACGGCGATTGACTCTTTCATCGCCGGGTTGACTGCTTGACTTCCGACCTTCACCGTTTTCCGATATTGCGCTCCATGTACCATGCGTTGCGCGAGATGTCGTGATAAAGGGTGTACGTGGCATGGCGGGTGCGGACTCGAAAACCGTGCCTCTCGATGCGTCCCATCCAGTGGCGGCGGGCCACCGTCCAGCATTGTTCGACGGCGTCCACGTTGTAGCGGTGGCCGCGCCACAAAAACGATTTGGGGAAGTAGCCGTGATCTTTGGCAGTGATGTCAACCGGCTCGTGAATGGTCATGAGGCCTCCCAAGATGACTCAGTCGGACTCGGGCAAAGGCAGAGTCGTCAATTCGTCCGCCTCTCCCGCGCCGCCGATGACGGTGAACTTGCGCGGCGGCGGCGGCGCAGGCATGGCCGGGTACGGTGAAGGGCTCCACGCCGCTTGGGGGAAGCCGTAGGCTTGCGCGGGAACGGGCTGGGGCTGCTGCATGACGACGATGCGCGGCGCTTCGGGTTGAGGCGGCTCCGCGCGAGGAATGGGGCGGGGTTCGGGATCGCGCTTCACCATCGTTTGCATCGCAATCCACACCACGATCAAACTTGTGGGATGCTGGCCGTCACTCCGGCCACCACGCCCATCAATACAGCCATCGCTTCGGTGGTAAGCCGCTGGCCGACGATGATAGCGAGCGTGATGCCGAAAGCGATCATGCCAAGCAAGATCATGAGTCGAAGAGTCATCTGTTTCATGAGTCACCTTGCCATCCATTTGCGGCCCTCGCGGGCGAGGCGAGGCAGCTGCGCCCAATCGTGCGCGGCGAGATAGGCGGCTTGAAAGCGCGTGACTTGGCCTCCGGCCACGGCGATGAAGTCGCCGCCGCCGCTCAACTTCTCCGCGCCGGAAGCCGACACGCCCGAAGCCACCCGCGCATCGTCGGCGCTGGACACGCGGCCCACCAGCCGCACCGGCAGATTCGCTTTCACTGCGCCGAGCACGCCTGCCGAGGGTTTCTGCGCGCCGACGATGAGATGAAGCCCGGCCTCGCGCCCGCGCTGGGCGAGCCGAATGAGCGACGTTTCCACCGGCTTGCCGCCCACCATCAACAGATCGACAACTTCATCAACCATGATCACGATGCGCGGCAAGGCCACGCCCTGCGCGTCGCGGCGATCCATTTCATCGTTGAGCCATTCGAGCAGTTCCGCCGCCGAATGCGCGTCAAAGGCGGGCGGGGTCATGAGATGCGGAAGGTTGACCAACGGGCTGAAGCCGCGCGATTTCGTGTCGATGAGCGCGAACTGCAAATGCCGCTGGCGATTGGTGAGGGCGAGGCTGATGGCAATCGCCCGCATCAACTCCGTCTTGCCCGATCCGGTTGCTCCGGCGACGAGCACGTGAGTGACATTGGGCGAGGGCAATCGCAAAAGCAGGGGCCGCCCATCGTCGGCGAGGCCGAGGCAGGCGGTGTGCGGCGGAAGGTCGGGCAGGCCGCGAAGCATGGGCAGGAGAAGCACCGGCTCCGGATCGGAGCGGGGCACTTCCACCGCCACACTGTGCCCTTCGCGGGCAATGCGGACGTTGTCCGCGCCGAGCGCCATGGCGATCTCCTCACTCAAGTTGCGCACCACGCTGAGGCGAGCGCCCGGGGCCGCCGCCACAAAAAAACGCATCCATCGCGGCGAGAGCATTCCACTGTGAACCCGAACGGGTACACGATGGGAGGCCAGCACCGCTTCGATGCGGTCAGCCTGAAAGTTCAAATAGTCGCGTGTCGGAATCACCGTCATAGAACACTCGTTCTATAATATACACCTTCGGGCTGTAACGTGTCAATGGCAGATAACCCAAACTTATCCCAAAGTTATCCCAAGTCGCGCTTCACTTCTTCTCTGTTATGGCTTACTCAGTTCAACTCTTTCCTGCCCACGAATGGCACGAATTTCTCGTCCCAAACTTCGTGCCATTCGTGAAATTCGCGGGCCGTTTTCCGGCAACGGCATAACTCCTATTCTGTTTTGAGATTCCTCAGCCATGCTATACAATCGTCGCATGTTGACCAGCACGGCCAACGAGCGCGTCAAACTCATTCGCTCACTGCAAAGCCAGCGCAAGACCCGCGAGAAAGAAGGTCGTTTCGTTGTCGAAGGCACTCGGTTGGTGGAGGAGGCTTTGCTCTCCGGCTCGCCGTTCGATTTCGTTTTCTATTGCAACCCCGATCACCGCGCCCAGGCCCTGCTCGACAAAATGGAGAAGCAAAGCATCGCCCGCATCGAAGTCTCGCCGCAAGTGATGCAAGCCTGCGCCGACACCGAACACCCACAGCCGCTCCTCGCCGTTCTTCCGTTTCCAGCACTGACTCCGAACGCCAACTCGCTTCTGTTGATCTGTGACCGCATCACCGATCCCGGCAACCTCGGCACGCTCCTCCGCACCGCCGCCGCCGCCCGCGTGGACTCCGCCATCCTCGCCCCCGGCACGGTGGAGCCATTCAACCCAAAAGTGGTGCGCTCCAGCATGGGCGCGCACTTTCGCATTCCCATCGAGACTCTCGAATGGAACGAGATTCGAATGCGAACGCAGGGATTGAACGTGTGGCTGGCCGACACCGAAACACAGGGCGCGGCACGATACGACGAAGTGAACTGGACTCGGCCCTCGGCGATCATCATTGGCGGCGAAGCCGAGGGCCCCAGCGACGAAGGCCGCGCCCTCGCCGAGGGAGCCGTGTTCATTCCCATGCCCGGCGGCTCCGAATCGCTCAACGCCGCCGTCGCCGGGAGCGTCATTCTCTTCGAAGCCGTGAGGCAATTGCTGTCCCAATAACAATCAGCGATCAACGGTTAGCCTTCAACGTCACGCTGGCGGCTGACCACTGACGGCTGACAGCCAACAATGCCCAAACACCCGATTTCCAAACTGCTCCGCATCCCGCAAGTCCATCCGTGGCCGGGTGGCCTCAGCCTCTCGCCCAAAGGCGATTACGCCGCCATCTCGTGGAACAGATCCGGCTCGTGGGAGATCTGGCTCGTGCCTCTCGACGGCGGCAAGCCCCAACGACTCACGAGCCAGCCGCATACCAAAAGCGCCCCGCGCTTCTCGCCCGAAGGAAGCCGGGTCGGATTCCTTCAGGATTACGACGGCGACGAAAAGTACGATCTGTTTACGTACAACCTCGACTCCGGGCAAACGCGCAACCTCATGCCCAACACCGACGACACACTGAACGACACGTTCTCATGGGCGCCGGATGGCTGCCGCGTTGCCATCGTGAGCAATCGCGGCGGGCGCATGGCCGCGCACGTTCTCGACCTCGCCAGCGGGGCGATGCGCCGCATCAGCGAACACTCGTATTCCGATTACGAAGCCGTGTGGTCGCCCGACGGCAAACACATCGCTTTCACCGCGCAAACGCGCGGGCAGTCGTTCGGCCTCTTCATCGCCGATGCCGAAAACTCAAAAGAGACTCGCGCACTCTCCGACGACAACGGCCTGCTCGACGCCCACTCGCCGCGCTGGTCGCCCGACGGCAAACGCCTTGCCTTCGTCGGCTATGCCGCCGACACCGCCAACATCGGCGTGTTCGATCTCGAGTCTGGCGAGATCGATTGGGTTGGGGTCGAGAAACGGGAAAACGATTCCCCATCGTGGTCGCCCGACGGCGCGCAGCTGGCACACACGGTCAACCGCGAAGGAGACGTGTCGCTGGTGGTGATCGATCTCCGCTTGGGCCGCCGCCGCCGATTCGCAGTCGAGCCCGGCTATCACGTGGAGCCTCAATTCACCCCCGACGGAAAATCCATTGTCTGCGTTTTTCACAACGCGCGTCGCCCCGCCGATCTATGGAAACTCGATCTCGCTTCCGGCAAATGGACTCGGCTCACGCGCTCCTTGCCGGGCGAGATGAAGCCGAGTCATTTCATTCAGCCCGCCGTCGTTCGATGGAAAGCGCCCGATGGGTTGGCGATCTCCGGCTTGCTATTCGTTCCCAAAGGGAAGGCCAAGCGGCGGCCCTTGCTGATCAACGTGCACGGCGGCCCGTCGTGGCAATACATGAACTGCTGGGACCCGCTGACTCAACTGTGGCTGGCCGAAGGCTGGGCCGTGCTCTGCCCCAACTATCGCGGCTCGACGGGCTACGGCAAAAAATTTCAGGAGGCCAATCGTTACGTAATGGGGCAGGCCGACATCGCCGACATCGTCGCCGGAGCGCAGGCCATGATCCGCAAAGGCATCGCCGACCCGAAGCGCATCGGCATCACCGGCGCAAGTTACGGCGGGTACATGACGATGGTCGGACTCACCCGCTACCCCGAAACGTTCGCCGTCGGCTCGGCCGTTGTGCCATTCATGGATTGGTTCACCGAGTTCGAGAGCGAGCGCGACGATTTGCGTTACTGGGATTTGCAAAACATGGGCGATCCGAAGGAAGCGCCGGATCGATTCCGCGAGGCCTCGCCCATGTTCTTCCTCGACCGCATCGCCGCGCCCGTGCAAATGCTGGCCGGGGCGCACGACCCGCGCTGTCCCGCCGCCGAAACTCAACACGCCGCCGACGAATTGACGCGCATGGGCAAAACACACGACACCCTCATCTTCCCCGACGAAGGGCACGGGTTCATGAAAATGAAGAATCGCCTCACGGCCTATCAGCGGCAATTGAAGTTTCTGAAGAAGCATTTGTAGCAGTCAGTGTTCAGCAATCAGCCCTTGTCGATTGGCTGATCGCTGAATGCTGACCGCTGACCGCTCTCCATGAAAATCCGCTCCATCACCTACTTTTGCGAGCCGGGCAACCCCATCGAAGAATCGCGGCTGGTCTCCGCCGGGAAACTGCTCGCGCACGCGCGCGAGGCGCTCAAAGACACAGGCTATGACGTGCAAACGACTCGGCTGGCTCTGCCGCCGCTGGAGAAAACCTTCGGGGATGATTTGATCGACTCGGCGGTGAAGTACGCGCAGGACATCGAGGCGCTGTGTTTCGTGCACAGCATCGATTACGCCTCGCTCGGCGTGGCCCGCCCCGCCGACCCGCAAAGTTATTTCGAGATCATCCCCGAAGTTATCGGCGGCACGCAGAATGTGTCGGTGGGCGCGGTCATCGCCTCGCCGCTCGGCGGCATCAGCCTGCCGGCCATCCAGCGCGCGGGCGAGATCATTCACCGCTGCGCATCGCTCACTCCCGACGGATTCTCCAACTTTCGATTCGCCGCGCTGGCAAACGTGGAGCCGGGCGTGCCGTTCCTCCCGGCGGCCTTTCACGAAGGGGGACAGCCGTCGTTTGCCATTGCCACCGAGTCCGCCGATTTAGCGGTGTCGGCTTTTGCCGAGTCGTCATCGCTGGCCGAAGCCCATTCGCGGCTGGTGGCAAACATCGAAGATCACGGAAAGAAGATCAGCGGCGCGGCAAAGAAGGCGAGCGGCGCGCGCAGTGTGCGCTTCGCCGGAATCGATTTTTCACTTGCCCCGTTTCCGTCGGCGGATCGATCTGTGGGCGCGGCGATGGAAGCCCTCGGAGTCCCGGCGGTGGGGGCGGCGGGCACAGTGGCGGCGGCGGCGTTCATCACCGACGCGATCAACCAAGCGCGCTTCCCCCGAGTCGGCTTCTCAGGCTTATTCCTGCCGGTGCTCGAAGATTCGGTGCTGGCCGCGCGCGCATCCGAAGGGTTGCTCACCCTCAACGATCTGCTGTTGTATTCCACCGTGTGCGGCACCGGGCTGGATACCGTGCCTCTGCCCGGCGATATAACTGCCGCCGAGCTTTCGGCGATACTACTCGACGTGGCCGCGCTGGCAATGCGGCACAACAAACCGCTCACCGCGCGGCTCATGCCCATGCCGGGCAAAAAAGGCGGCGACGAGATCAGATTCGATTTTCCGTATCTCGCCAGCGGGCGGGTGCTGGAAGTGAAAAACAAAACGCGCCCGTTGGGGGGCGCGCTCGGCGGAAACGAGTCGTTCGATATTGCGCGGCTGAGGTGAGGCCGCCTCCGTCAAACGTCTATTGCCCAATGAACGGCCCGGTCTTCGGTTTGGGGGCGAGGCTGCTGGTGCCGGGCCGCGCCAGCGGAAGCGTGAAAGTAAACGTCGTGCCTTTGCCCTCGCCATCGCTCTCGGCCCACACCCGCCCGCCGTGCAGTTTCACCGTGCCGCGCACAATGGAAAGGCCGATGCCCAGCCCGCCCGTTTTGCGCACCATGTGATCTTCAACCTGAAAGAATCCCTGAAAGACGTTTTCGATGTCGCGTTGAGAAATGCCGCGCCCGTTGTCTTTCACCTGCACCCACGCCTCGCCGCCTTTGGAGAAGCACGACAACTCGATGAGGCCGCCATCCTGCGTGTAACGGATGGCGTTGGTGATCAGGTTGGAAAGGATGAGGGCTATCTTGCCGCGATCGGCGATGACGATGAGCGGCTGATTGGGGAGGGCGATGGTGATCTTCTGCGCTTTGGCGTCGGCCAGCGGCACGAATTCTTTTCGGGCGTCGGCCAGCGAGTCGCGAACATCCATCGGCTCGCGCTGTAACGACATCTGCCCCACTTCCATGAAGCGCAGGTTGGTCATATCTTCGATGAGGCGGCGCATATGCACTGCCGAATCGAGCACGGCTTTGGCGTATTCGCTGGCTTCGCCTTTGGCCTCTTCGCGCAAAAAAGTGGCGTAGCCCAAAATCACTCCGAGCGGCGTGCGCAGTTCGTGCGAGGCGATGAAGTCGCTCTTCATCTTGTCCAACTTGCCGAGTTCGGAATAGGCCTGCTGAATATGCTCGGCTTGTTTTCGAGGAAGATCGATCCGGCGATACTGCCTTCGAGCGGCACAGGGATTTTCGCCAACTCGTGCGGATCGGAGCCGGTGGAGGCGGTGAAGTGCAGTTCGTTCAGTTTTTCGTCGTACAGCATGATGGAGGCCGTCTCGGTGTTGAGCAGTTTGGCGGCGGCGTGGATGATGTAGGTGAGCAGTTGGCGCAGATCGAGCGTGGAACTCAATGCGACGCTCACTTCGACCAATCGCGCCAGCATTGTGATCTGGCTTCTCAATTCTGAGTTTTCACGGGCCAAATCGGCGGAGGGCATCGGAGGAAAGTATATTCCAAATTTCGTTTTGTGGGGAAGCGATCAATCCAACTTTTGCGAAACGATTGAGCCGGGCGCGTAGGCCATCGGCTCCGGCGTGTACACCGTCACTTCGCCTTCGCCCAACACGAGATGATCGGGCAGGAGGAGCGCGGTGGCCTCGTCCACGCCGAGGAGGGTGACATTGGGGGGAAGCGTCGCGGCCATCTGCGGCGCATCCCACCGATGGGAGACGGTGGCGTGATGAGGAACGACGGCCACACGCGGAACGAGTCCCAACCCGTCGCGCCAACCTTCACCGGGCACCCACATCTTTCCGCCGAAGGCCATCGCCCCCGCGCTCGATCCGGCGATGAGGCCGCCGCGCTCGCACAGGCTCACCACTGCGCTCCACACTTTCGATCCGCGCAGGGTCTCGAGCAAATGCACCGGGTCGCCGCCAGTGAAATAAACACCCTGCGCTTTGTCCACCATCGCGGCGTAATTGTCGGAGTCGGCGTCACTGTGGTTGAGGACATTGAGGGCTTCGGGCCGCGCGCCGAGTCGCTTGAGGTGTTGAACACCGTTGTTGGCCGCCTGCCGCGGCGATTCGAACGCGGCCGCGGTGGGCGCGACGAGCACGCGCGCGCTGGTGCCGACTCGGGCGAGCAGAGCGCGATCCATCTCGCGGCAGTTGGCGCGAAATTCGTATCCGCCGATGAGGGCGATGAGGCCGGGCATTGTTTGGGTGTGTCGCTTTGCCCCCACCCCCGGCCCCTCCCCCGTTCGGAAGAACACCGAACGGGGGAGGGCCGGGGTGGGGGCCTTCACTTCTTCAACTCTTCTCTGATCTTCTCCACCACCACATCGAGATTCCGAAGCACATCACGGTTTGCGAATCGGATGACGCGGTATTGCTTCTGCGCATTCAGCCACGCCGTGCGCTCCTCATCATACTCTGTTTGCGCGGCGTGTGTGTCGCCGTCCACTTCGATGGCCAACTTTGCTTTGGCGCAGAAGAAGTCGAGGATGAAGCGCCCGACAGCGTGCTGGCGGCGAAACTGAAACCCGTCCACTTGGTTATACCGGAGCCGCGCCCACAGTTTTTTCTCCGCCGGAGTCATTTCGCGGCGCAATTGCCGCGCGCGATCTTGCATTTCTTTGGAGGCTCGCCAGCGGGGGTGAGGAGGCATGATAGTTTACGATTCTCTGCCCCCACCCCGGCCCTCCCCCGTTCGGAAGAACACCGAACAGGGGAGGGAATGCATCCACAATGCATCATGCATCGCAAATGCTCCTTCTGCGAGCGTTCGGCATTGCGCGTATAATCCCCTCACCAACACGACCACAGGAGAGCGCACATGGACAAACTTCTCAAACCAGCATTGGCCGAACTCATCGGCACGTTTTTGCTCACCTTCATCGGCGCGGGCGCAGGCGCGTTGGCCGGCGTCAACGGCGGCGGCATCGTTGCCGTGGCCCTCGCACACGGCGTGGCTCTCATGGTGATCATTTACGCCTTCGGGTCGATCTCCGGCGCGCACGTGAATCCGGCAGTGACCACCAGCCTCGCCCTCACCGGCAAAATCGACTGGGCCCGCGCCGCCGCTTACATTGTTGCCCAACTCCTCGGGGCGGTCATCGCCGCATTTTTGTTGGCCTACGTTGTCGGCGCCAGCGGCGATGTGGGCGGACTCGGCGCGACGGTCGGCGGGCTCACCACTTCCGATCCGGTGAAAACGATGGTGGTCGAAGCCGTTCTCACTTTCTTCCTCGTCACCGCCGTATTCGCTTCGGGCGTGGCGAATAAAAACGGAAACATGGCCGGGGTCGCCATTGGCTTCGTGCTCCTCATGGATATTTTGATGGGCGGCGCGCTCACCGGCGCGAGCATGAATCCGGCGCGCACCTTTGGGCCAGCGCTGGCGACGGGGCATCTCGAATACTGGTGGATGTACATTGTCGGGCCGGTCGTCGGCGGGGCGGTTGCCGCCTTTCTCTATGATCGCGCCTTCCTGAAAGACTAACGCACATTCGTCCTTCGTCTTCCGTCCATCGTGCCCTATGCCCAAACCCAAATTAGTCATTCGACTCCCGCGAAACGAGATCACCAAACCGCTCGAAAGCGGGCTGGAAGCGATTCAAGGCGCGCGCTCTGCTCAAAAAGTTTGGGGCAGAAGTGGAGCCGGCGCTGTATGCGTTGCTGTGCGACAAAAAAAGTTCCACTCGCGCAACAGTGGACAAAGCGCTGAAGGGCGGCGCGTCGTCGGCGACGGCGATACTGGCTCCATTGCTCATCACTCAGTTTGCGCTGGCGCCCGCAGTGGCGGCCGTCGTCGCCGCAGTGGCCGTGCAAGCCGTTGCCACTGCCGGTCAAAAAAAACTGTGCCAAGAGCTGGCCGAGTCGAAGAAAGATGACGACGATCGCCCGAAGCCGCCCGAGCGAAAGAAACGAACGCCGAAGCCCAAACAAACCAAACCCAAAGTGAAACGAAAAAAGAAGTAGCGAGGCCGCCCCCCAATTTTCCGGCAACTTCTCGGATCGTTCCCGCCAATTTCACAGACCCTTTATTGAGAAACCGCCCTTCCATACCGACAACGATTGCTAGACAAGCAGTTGTCATTGGATATGGAACGGTATCTCACGATTGCGGCGCGCATCGCATTGGGAATAGCTCTTTCGGCGTGCGCGGCCAACACACCCGCCTCGCCAAACACGAACTCATCTCATTCGATTCTTCTCGCCGCGGGGCACTCCATCACACTCGCCCAAACGACTCCGCTGGAAGCCGTCTCTGCCGCCGCCCAACCCAACCTCGCCCGCGACGATCCATCGGGCTACTCCTACCTCGCACAATCGGGCGACACTCTTCCCGCTGTAGCGGCCCGATTCGGCGTCACCCTCACGCAGATCGTGTCGGCCAACCCAACACAACCCCCCGCCGAATTTTTGTCGCCCGGCGCGGCGCTGTTCATTCCCGGCATCGCGCTGGGTCAACTCACGCCGTTCCGAATCATCCCCGATAGCGAATTCGTGCGCGGCCCGGAGTCAGCCTCCTTCGACACGCGCGCCGCCGTCGAACAATTCGGCGGCTGGCTCTCCACTCGAACCGACACGCTCACCATCAATACAATCATCTCTTACGAGCCTGCGTGGCGGATCATCCTCGCCAGTGCGCAACACTACTCGATCAGTCCTCGGCTATTGCTCGCCCTGCTCGAATATCGCGCCGGAGTCCTCCGCGGCCCGCTCGCCGACGAAACGCTGGCCGAGTATCCCTTTGGACTGATCGACTTTCGCTATTCGCGATTGGAGCGGCAGCTGATCTGGGTCGCAGAAAAACTCAACGGAGGATACTACGGTTGGCGCGCAGGCTCGCTCTCTTCGGTGACTTTGGCCGATGGAGCCCTGCGGCCTCTCGATCCTCGCCTCAACGCCGCCACCGCGGCCCTGCACGTTCTCTTCGCCCAATTTCTCTCCGCCGACGACTTTGATCGCGCTATCGGCCCCCGCGGTTTTGCTTCCACGTTCCAAACGCTCTTCGGCGATCCCTTTGCCAGAGAGAGCGCGGTGATACCGGGCAATCTCCGCCAGCCGCCGCTCTCTCTGCCTTTCGACCGCGAGGCCTCGTGGTCATTCACCGGCGGCCCCCACCCGGCGTGGTGGAATTCGGAGCCGTTGGCCGCGCTCGATTTTGCGCCGCCGCTCGCCGGGAGCGGCTGCGCGGAATCGAGTGAATGGGTGACGGCGATGGCCGACGGAGTCGTATCCCGTATCGAAGAGGGTGTGCTGGTTTTGGATCTCGATGGCGACGGACTCGAACAGACCGGCTGGAACATCGTGTACATCCATTTGCTCACCGATAGCACGGTGGCTGTCGGGCAGCGGGTGCGCGGTGGAGAGCCGCTGGGGAAGCCGTCGTGCGCGGGGAGCCAATATGCCACCGGCACTCACATTCACGTTGCGCGCAAGTTCAACGGTGAATGGATTCCGGTCAGCGATACGACGCCTTTTGTGTTGAGCGATTGGGTGGCGCAAACGGCGTCGCAATCGTACAGAGGCGTTCTCATCAACCGATTGACCGGGCGCGAGATCGTTGCCTGCGCCTGCGCTACAGAGACAAATCGCATCCCTTGATCGCGAACATTCCATTCGCTCGCGCCGATACGCGGTAGAATCTATTTGCCATCCGCTGAGGGCAACCGCAACCCCGCCAAAGGCGGGGCAGGTGGTTGCCCCTACGCCATCCAAACTCAACTCATCATGCAAGTCATCTCCCTCACCGTTGGCACACCGCAAACCCAAACCTATGGCGGCAAATTGGTGCTCACTGCCGGGCACAAGGCCCCCGTCGAATCGGCCAGGCTGAGCCTCACGAATTTCGAGGGCGATTGGCAGGCCGATCTCAAAAATCACGGCGGGGCCGAGAAGGCGGTGTGCGCCTACTCGTTCGAGCATTACCCTTTTTGGGAAGAATGGTTGGGCGAAAAACTCTCGCCCGGCGCGTTCAGCGAGAATCTCACCATCAGCGGTTTGCATGAGACCGACGTGTGCATCGGCGACGTTTTTCGAGTCGGCGAGGCGTTGCTACAGATCAGCCAGCCGCGCCAACCGTGCTCCAAACTGGCGGGCAAGCGCGGGCGCAAGGATTTACCGCAGGCCATCCACGAAAACGGTTTCAGCGGGTTCTATCTTCGGGTGTTGAGGGAAGGGATGGTGAGGGTTGGAGACTCGTTCGAGTGGGCGAGTCGGCATCCCGACAAGGTGACGGTCGCTTTCGCGAATCAAGTGATGTACAGGCATCGAACCGATCCGCATAGTTTGTATCGCGTTTTAGCCGTTCCCGAACTTTCCATCGCTTGGCGTGAAACGCTTTCGCAACGCATCTAACACCCTCTGCCTCTCCCCCCGTTTTGGGCTTCGTGCTACACTCGGTGAGACTGGCGCAAGCCGAAGCCTGCGCCCTCATTCGAGGAGATTCGATCAACTGTGAGAGTGAAATTCTGGGGGGTGCGTGGTTCGATCCCCACCCCGCTCTCGACCGAGCAGTTGCAAGAAAAGCTTTTTCACGCCCTCACTGCCGCCAAAGGATTGAACACAAGCGACCCGGCAGAGGTGCGCGCCTTCATTGCCTCGCTGCCTCCGGCGGTGCAGGGCGTGGTGGGCGGCAACACCACTTGCGCCGAGATCGCCAGCGGCGACGATACCATCATCATCGACTGCGGCACCGGCATTCGCCAGTTGGGCTACTCGCTCATGGCTGGCGATTTCGGGCGAGGGCAGGGGGTGGCGCACATCTTCCTCACCCATGCTCACTGGGATCATCTTCAGGGGTTGCCTTTCTTTGCCCCTGCCTACGTGCCCGGCAACAAACTCATCTTTTACGCCGTCAACCACAACCCGCGCGAATACATCGAGCATCAACAAGTCGCCCCGGTCTTCTTTCCCATCCGCGTATCGCAATTGGCCGCCGACATCTCGTTCGTGAAATTGTTGGAGGGAGAGATGGTGCAGATCGGGCGATGTGCGGTGACCAGCCTCGCCCTCTATCATCCTGGCACGGCGTATGCCTATCGATTCGACGACGGGGAGAGCGTGTTCGTATTCGCCTCCGACGGCGAATACAAAACGCTCGACGACGACGGCCTGCGCCGCTTCGTGGATTTCTTCCGCAACGCCGACGCGCTCGCCTTCGACTGTCAATACTCTCTGCGCGACGTGCTCCTCTCCAAAGCCGATTGGGGACATTCGTCGGCCATGATCGGAGTGGAGCTCGCCGAACGGGCCCACGCGAAGAAACTCATCACCACTCATTACGATGCCGCCGACACCGACGTTCAGATCTACAACGTGGCCGAATCGGCCCGCCGCTATGCTCAACTCACGCCCACCCCCGGCGCCATCGAAGTGATCGTGGGGCGCGAGGGGCTCGAACTCTTTCTCGGCTCGAAGTGATCGAAGACCGCGAGGCCGAAGTGCGGCAAATGGTGTTCGCCGGAAAACTCGCCGCCGAGACCGCCGACGAGGCGCAGGCGCGGCTCACCGCATTCCTCGAGGCGGCCCCCGCCCGCCGCGCCATTCTCGATCTCACCCTGCTGGCTATTGTCGATCCCATCGGCGTCAAAGCAATCATCAACGCCGCGCGCGCCGTGCCCTATTCGCAATTAGCCTATGTCGCCCCCGCCGCCTTCGTTCGCCGCAGTCTCGAACAGTCGGGCGCGCGCGAGGTGGGGCCGATCTATCTCAGCCGGCCACATGCCATCGCCGCAATGGCCGGCTCGGCGCACCTTCAACTGCGCGAAAAGACTCTCGCCAAATTTCGCTTGGGCAACACCATCACCGCCAACGATTTGGGCGCGATCTACGCCGCCGCGAGGCACGACAACCCGGCCCCGCTATTGGTGCAGGTTCTCAGCAATGAGGCCAACGCTCAACAGCGGCTGGCGTTCGCCAAATCGGCCAAAGCCTGGTGCGAACTCACGCACCCGCGAATTGTGCCCGGCGTCGAAGTGATCGACGACGGCGATCTCATCGCCTTTGTGGGCGAACGGCCATCGGGACAAACGTGGGGCGCATGGCTGGGAACGCACGGAGGCCGGGTCTCCGTCGAAGAGGGCTTGCGCTGGATGAGTGAAATGGCCGCGGCCATCGAACATGCTCATCAGCGCGGAGTCGTTCACGGCGAGCTGCGCCCGGAGTGCTTCGTCTTCAACGACGATCTCCCTCGAGTCGCCCGTGCGCCGCTCTTCCCACCGGGCAATGCCCTGCCGTCGGCCTATCGCTCCCCCGAACAACTGCGCGGCGAGCCGCCCACACCTCGCTCCGATCAATTTTCGCTCGGCGTGCTCCTCTACGAAGCCATCATCGGCACGCACCCATTCACCGCCGAACTGGAAGAACTGATCATTGCCCAGCAATTGCAGGGCGCTCCCCTTTCGCCGCGCGTCTTCCTCCCCGGCATCCCCGACGAGATTGAAAGATTCCTCCTTTGCATTCTTGCCCGCGACCCCGCCGATCGCTTCGCCTCCATCGGCGACCTCCTCGCCGCCATCGCCTCATTGACAGAGCGCCGCTATCACCAAAGCCTGATTTCGCCAAGCGCCAGTCTCAGAGGCGATATATAATTCGCTCATGCGCGTTCGCCGACTCCTGACTCTCGCAGTCGCCGCCTCATTGCTGGCCGCCTGCACTTCATCGGAGATTGATTCGACTCCCACCCGGACACCACGTCCCACCATCACCTCCACCGCCGCCCCCGCCCCCGCCAGCACCGATACTGCCGCCGCGCCCACCACGGTGGCGGCCACCCCCACTCCGCTGGAAGCCGTCAGTGGCCCAACCCAAACCATCCTCACCAATGTCAATACACCCACAGGGATAGCGCCCACACCCACCACGAGAGCGCTGATCCCTCGCCCCACGCCTCAACCGCTCGACATCACCAACGTTTTGCTCATCGGCGTTGAGCGGGACCCCACTCGCGATGGCGGAGCGATTGCCTCTCTGCAAGTGGTTTACAGCGGGGGCCGCGCCCCCTATCGCATCTATCACGACGACACAGAGCAGCCCGAGAATCCTTTCAAAGTGCTCACCCTGTGCGACGGAACGATCGTCCACACCATCCGCCTCACCTCCGGCGACGGGCAGAGCGTAACCAAAAAGTATTACCTCTCGCCGATCAAGTGCCCCCCGTAACACAGGCGCTCTTGCCGACATGAATAGCAACCTGCACGAACGCTTGCGCCGACTCGGCGTGAAGCCGGGACGCGAGGGACTCAAACACGCGCCGCGCCCCGCCCGATCTGCATTCAACATCGAGTCGCTTGTGGATGGGCGAGAGGTCACGGAGAACGGCGGCGCATACTTTGTCGCCGAAACTTCGTACCCGCCGGATCACCGGCACGGTTCGCGCCCCCTCGCCGATGTGCTCAACAGCGACTCGCGCCTTGCCGCCCGGCTCGGCCAACACGACTCTCTGGCCGCCAGCGATCTCTCCGGCCTCGCCTTTTTCGACATCGAAACGACCGGCCTCGCGGGCGGCGCGGGCACGTTCGCCTTTCTCATCGGCGTCGGCGTTTTCGAGTCGGGGCAGTTCACCCTGCGCCAATTCTTCATGCGCGATCCGTCGGAGGAAGCGTTCATGCTCAACGGCGTGGCGGAGTCCCTGCGCGATCGGGTTGGGTTGGTCACTTACAACGGGCGCGGATTCGATGTCCCCATCGCGCAGACGCGATTCGATCTCGCCCGCCGTCCGTTCGATCTTTCTTCATTCCCCAATCTCGATCTGCTGCCCGCCGCGCGGCGGCTGTGGCGCGGGCGATACGAAAACTGTTCGCTCGGCACGCTCGAAAGCGCCGTGCTCAACCACCATCGCACCGACGCCGATGTGCCGGGCAGCCTCATCCCGCAAATGTACGTTGACTATTTGCGCACTGGCGACGCCCGCGAGATGCGGCGCGTGATCTATCACAACGCCGAAGACATTCTTTCGATGGTGACACTCGCCGCGCACATCCTCGAAATGTTCGCCGACCCGGTGAGCGAGACTCGAACGGGACTCGACTGCTTGCGGCTGGCGATGTGGCACGACGACAACGGGGAGGCCGACGAGGCCGAAGCGGCATACCGAGCGGCGCTCGCGCGCGCGCGAAGCCTGCCCGCCGATCACAAGCCCGCGCTGTATTCTCGATACGCCGCCTTCCTCAAACACGCCGGGCGACGCGCCGAAGCCGCGCCGCTGTGGCAAAAGTGGGCCGATCTCGCCGACGACGATCCGACTCCGTGCATCGAGTTGGCGAAGTATTACGAGTGGGAGGCGGGCCGCATTGCCCAAGCCAAAGAGTGGGCGAGCCGCGCGCTCATTTGTGTCACTCATTGGCGCAAAGGCTGGGAGCGGGACGAAGCGTGGAGCGAGATACAACACCGATTGGAAAGATTGGCGAGGAAAGAATGAAAGACAACTGGGGCATTGTCGGGCACGAATGGGCTGTCGCTTCCCTTCAGCGGCACATTCACGATGATCGCCTTCACCATGCCTATCTCCTCGCCGGGCCGGCGGGCATCGGCAAGCGCACTCTGGCGATGGCGTTCATCAAAGCCGCGCTGTGCGAGAAACGCGCCGGTTGCGGCGAATGCCGCCCGTGCAAACTCGTCGAACATCAGAATCACCCCGACCTTCTGATCGTCAAACCCGCCGTGAGCGGCGAACGAATCAAAACGGAAAAGATTCTCGTGGATCGCATCCGTGACGAGTTGATCGTTCCCATCACTCGCAAGCCTGTCGAAAGCCGGCACAGAGTCGGCTTCATCCCCAACTTCGAGGCGGCCAATGAGAATGCGGCCAACGCCTTTCTCAAAACCCTCGAAGAGCCTCCCGACTATGCGCTGTTGGCGCTCACCACAAACGATCCCGAATCTCTTTTGCCCACCATCCGCTCGCGCTGTGAAGTATTCTTTCTGCGCCCACTGCCCATCGCCGCCATTCGCGATACGCTCGTTCAACGGCGAGGGGCGACAACCGAACGCGGCGATCTGCTGGCTCGTCTTTCGGGCGGACGGGTAGGCTGGGCTATGAATGCCCTGTCCGACGACGGGCATTTGCTGGAGCGGCGAGAGCAGCGGTTGGAGGAGTTGGCGCAATTACTATCCAGTTCGCGCGCCGTGCGTTTTGCCTACGCCGAAGCGCTTGCGCGAGATCGCGAGTCGATGCGCGAAACGCTCGACTTGTGGCTGGGTTGGTGGCGCGACGTGATGCTCACGGCATCGGGCGGAGGAGTCCCGCCGATCAACAACGATCATTGGGCCGCAGTGCAAGCCGCCGCCGAAAAGATCGGGCTCGATGCAACGGCGCAAACGGTGGAGTCTATTCAACGAACGATCTCTCTTCTTCCTCGTAACATCAATGCGCGCCTCGCTTTGGAAGTGTTGCTGTTAGATCTGCCTCGCATATAGAGGCCGTTGCTTTTTGAAGCAGCGACTCCCGCGCCTACTTGCTATCCCCTCGCCATCCACAGCCATCCACAGATATTACCCGTGTTATCCACAGCCACATCCCCGCAGCCTGTGGGCGCTCAAAAAACATTAAAAGCGATTCTTCATCGCACTCACGCGCCATCACAGCATTAAGCTGCTCACCATCGCATTATTTTCCTTAAGGCTCGCGTTGAGATTCTGTCGATCATGACGCGGCTCTGCGTGCATAGCCCAAGATATAGCACGGCGCGTTTCGGCAAGCATATGCATTGGGGTAGAAGTCAATTCATTCACCTCACCAAGTGTGAGCAAGATCTTCGTTGCGTTGCCCTGCGGTTTAAGGTGACTCTATCTTAAAACATGCAATCTTTTTAGGGATTCTCAGCGCTCCACTATTGAATCGCGCCGTCGATCCTGTTAGAATGCAACCGCTGTTGAGAAATTTTTTTCTTCTCAAGGCCACTTGCCTCTATCGAGAACTGAACTTTTCATATACGGGGATATGCGGTCGAATCCAAAACTGCATTCGACAATCATTGCCCGTCGCTCGAGGCTGGCGCAGAACCGCTGTTGGAGAAATTAATGAGACCCGAACAAGTTTGGCAAGCCGCGTTGGGCGAACTGCAACTGCAACTCACCAAATCCACCTTCGATACGTGGTTGCGTGACACATCTCTTCTTTCTTACGAGGATGGCGTATTTGTCATCGGCGTAGAAAATGCTTACGCAAAAGATTGGTTGGAGAATCGTTTGCTCTCCACTATCAAACGCACGCTCACCGGCATCGCCGGCCGCGCGACCGAAGTGCGCTTTGTCGTTTGGGCCGAATCAGCGGATCCAAAACCCCTCTCCGAAATCGCCGACTCCGTTCCATCGCCCGAACGCGCCGAAACGCCCTCGGCCGGCGTCTCCCAACTCAAACTCAACACGAAGTACGCTTTCGATTCTTTCGTTGTCGGACCCAGCAATCGCTTGGCGCACGCCGCGGCAATGGCCGCCGCCGAGAATCCCGCTCGCGCCTACAACCCGCTCTTCCTCTACGGCGGCGTGGGGTTGGGCAAGACTCATCTTTTGCAAGCTGTCGGCAATGCCTGTGTGGCTAAAGGCCTCACCGTACTCTACGCCTCGGCCGAGCAGTTCACCAACGACCTCATCAACTCCATCCGCTCGCACACCACCGAAACCTTCCGCGGCAAGTATCGCGAGATCGATGTTTTGCTCATTGACGACATCCAGTTCATTGCCGGAAAAGAAGCCACGCAGGAAGAATTCTTTCACACCTTCAACGCCCTGCACGGCCAGAGCAAACAAATCGTCATTTCGTCCGACCGTTCGCCCAAAGCGCTCGTGACTCTCGAAGAGCGGCTTCGCTCCCGTTTCGAATGGGGGCTCATCGCCGATGTTCAGCCGCCAGACTTCGAAACCCGCGCCGCCATTTTGCGCTCGAAGGCCGAGCCCATGCGCCGCCCCGTGCCGCCGGAAGTGATCGACGTGATCGCCCGCCGCGTGCAGAGCAACATCCGCGAACTCGAAGGCGCGCTCAACCGCGTGTGCGCGTACACCGACGTGCTCGGCCAGCCCCTCACTCCCGAAACCGCCGCCCAAGCCATCTCTGACCTTCTGCCGCGCCGCCACACCCTCAGCCCAACGCACATCATCGACACCGTCGCCAGTTTTTACGCTGTCAAAGTGGACGATCTCGTTGGCCGGAACCGGAGCAAAGAAATCACTGTGCCTCGCCAAATGGCAATGTATATCGTCCGAGAAGAAACCGATGCCTCGCTCCCCGAAATCGGCCAACTCCTCGGCGGGCGCGACCACACGACCATCATGCACGGCTGCGATAAAATCGACAACCTCATCGAAACCGACGACAGTTTTCGGCGGCAATTCCTTTCTATTCGGGAAAGACTGTACTCTGACGTGGCCCTACCGGCATAGGTGTTGGCTCAAAACCCGATGAAAAAAGGCGGTTTCCAGTCATGGAAGCCGCCTTTTGCTTTACTGTAAATCGCCCTGTGTGGATAAGTAGTGGAAAACTGTGGATAAACACACCCTTTTGGGGATAGCCGTTGGTCAGATTCTCGCAGATTCTCCGAGAAACTGCCACATTTTGGGGTGCTTGCCATTTTTGCCAAAATATGGACACATATGGGAGCTCCTTATTTTGGCAATCCACAGCACCCCCAACCCATCCCCAGAAAACTTGGGGAGAATCTTTGTGGCACATCACAGCAATAGTTGGAACGCGGGGCCGGCATCTCCCAGATGTGCCGCAATGAAAGCAATCCCCGCACCCCTTCCACTTTTCCCCAGCCCCTACTACTGTTACTAAAACTCACATACAAAAAAGAGAGGTGAACAACTTGTTTCTATACATTGCGTTGGCGTACTGCCTCAAAAAGAAACAACGTTGTGGCCGAAGCGACGTTGAGTGAGTTGACTCGCCCGGCCATTGGAATTCTGGCGGTGGCATCGGCAGATTGCCGCCACATGTGGCTCAACCCCTGCCGTTCGGCTCCGACGGCAATCGCCACTGCCCCCCGAAAATCAACTTCCGTGAAAAGAGCGCTCGCTTCTGGTGTGGCGGCCACCACTCGAATGGCGCGCGCGCGGAGCCACTTCAGCGTTTCATCGCTGGTTGCTTCGGCCACCAGCACGCTGAACACCGTTCCGCGACTCGAACGGATGACGTTGGGGTTGCCGATGTCCGCCGTCGGGTCGCAAAGAATCAGCGCGTCGGCGCCCGCCGCGTCGGCAGAGCGCAGTATCGCGCCGAGATTGCCCGGCTTTTCCACCGCTTCCACAATCACCAGCAAAGGGTGTGGGCCGAGTTGTAGATCGTCGAGTGTTCGTTGAGGGGCGGGGGCGAGCGCGAGCCAGCCGTCGGGATTTTCGCGATACGCCATTTTCTCGAACACCCGCTCATCCACTTCAATCATTTCGGTTTGGGATTGGCGAAAGCGCTCCTGCAAACCGTCGGCGTCCACTGCGCCGAATAACGCCGGGCAATAGAAAAGTGCTTTCAACTTCACGCCGCAATCGAGCGCCAGCGATAGTTCGTCGAAGCCCTCCACCACCATCAACCCATCACGCTTGCGCTGTTTGCGCTCGCGCAAGGCAATGACGTGTTTCACTCGCGGGTTCTGCGCGCTGGTGATGATCACGCGATGATTGTAGCATGGCGGGCACGCGCCTTGCGCAAACCTATCCATGCGGTTATCCTTGCCTCGATGATCGAACAAGCCACGCTGTTGCGGCTCGCCCGCGACTACGCCAACCGAAAGGTGAAAGAGCGTCCGACGATGAAAGCGGCGGTGCTCATTGGCTCGGTGGCGCGCAACGAGCCGCCGCTGGGCGACGCAGTGGATATTGATATTCTGTTGATCGACGATGCCATTCCCGATCCGCCGCTCGAGATTGCGCGACTCTCCGACACCGTCTTCGTGGACGCCGCCTTTGTCCGCACCGCCGATTACGCCGACCGAAAATCTCTCCGCGCCCATCACTTCACTGCGCCCGCCCTCAACGACGCTCTCATCCTTCACGACCCGCGCCATTACTTCGATATTTTGCAGGCCTCCATCCGCGCCTCGTACAACAAACCCGAGAGCATTCACGCTCGCGCGCGTTCGGCGCTGGCCGAAGCCCAAAACCTCACCAACCGGTTGATCTTGTGGCGCGAAGACCCGACTCCCGATCTGCCCTCCCTCGATCTCGTCGATGACCTCCGCCGCAGTATTGGCCTCGCCGCGCATGCCATCATCCTTCTTTCCGGCCAGCCCGGCGACGCCATCGGCGCGCGCAAACTCATGGTGCGTTTCGAGGCCGCCGCCCGCCAGCACCAGCCCGAACTGTATCCGCTGTTCCTCGCCGCGCTCGGCGCAACCGATCTTCAGCCCTCGTCGATAGAAACCATGCTGGCCGATTGGCTTGCCCTCTACAAATCGGCCAGCCAGCGCAGCGCTCCCGATCCACTCACCCATCCGGCGAAACGCGGCTATTACGAGCGCGGCTTTCGCGCGCTCATTGCCGAAGGTCACGCGCTCAACACCCTATGGCTGTTCGAGCATACGGCCTCCGCCTGCGCCCGCGCCTCCGCCGCTCTGCCGGATGAGTGGCGCAACTTTTTGACCGCCACCTGCAAAGACTCCGGCGCCCAATTCACCGAACGCATCCGGGATGCCGAACGGCTCGCCTCGCTGGCCGAGTCCACCCTCAACGAGTGGGCGAAGCGCGAATCGGTCGAACTGTAGCCAGCGCCGTTTTTGATAGATGCTATAATCACGCGAAAGCGGCAGGAAGGCAGAGCCAACCCACGAATGACCTCCAACACCCCACAAGTGGATCGTGACCACTTGGAACTGCTCTATCACATCAGTCGTGAACTGAGCAACCGCATCGATCTGCGCGAACTCATCGAGCGCATTTTGAATCTCACTTGCGAGAGCGTCGGCGCAGAAACTGGAAGCCTCATTTTGGTCAACGAGGCATTCCAAATTTATGACGCCGCGTTGTTCATCAACGGCTCGCTCGTGTCCGACACGGGAACGCAATTAGGCCCTCAACTTGATCGTGGGTTAGCCGGATGGGTCTTGAGGCAAAAGCAGCTCGCCGTGGTGCCCGACACCGCCGCCGACCCTCGGTGGCAGCCCACGCCGACGACCAAACTCGGCCAGTCGAAATCGGCGTTGGCCGCGCCTCTCATTTACGCCGACCGCCCGCAAGGCGTGCTCACCCTCGTTCACCCCCAGCCGAGACATTTCACCGAAGACAACGTCGCCCTCGTGCGCGCCATCGCCGAGCAGGCTTCGGTCTCCGTCGAAAACGCGCGCCTCCTCCGCGAAAGCCGAAGACAGACTCAGGCCATGCGCAGCCTTGTGGAGACGGCGCAAATGCTCGGCTCCACCCTCGACCCGAACAAACTGCTCCAACTGCTTTTGGAGCAGGCCCTCGATCACCTCCATTTAGAAGCCGCCTCCATCGCCCTCATGGACACCGGCCGGCAGGAACTCGTCTTTCAGATGGCGGTCGGCACCTCGGCAGACAAAATGTTGGGGATGCGGCTCAAGTTGGGGCAGGGCATCGCCGGGTGGGTGGCGCAGAATCGACAGCCCATCATCGTCCCCGACGTGCGATACGATCCGCGCTTCTTCGGCGAGTTCGATAATCTCACCGGCTTCCGCACCCGCAGTGTGCTGTGCGCCCCCATTCAATTCGAAGGCTACCTTCTCGGCATCATCGAAGGCATCAACCCCGCGCCGGGCACGCTCGACCGCAACACCCTGCCTCTGCTCTCCGGCATTTCGAGCCTCGCCGGAAACGCCATTGCTCATGCCCAACAATTCTCGTTCACCGAAGCGGTGAAAGATCGTTTCGCCGGATTGTTCGAGGACGGCATCGACCCGATCTTCATCACCGACCTCGCCGGAAAGATCATCGACGCCAACCACAAAGCCGCCGTCACGCTGGGCTATTCGCGCGCCGAACTGGTGGGCATGTCCATGCGGCAGATTCACCGAGTCACCACCGGCCTGCTCGGCTCCAGCCCCATGCCCGATCTCGTCAGCGGCATCGAGCGCGCGTTTGTCACCCGCCTCACCACCCGCGACAACGTCGATATTCCCGTCGAAGTTCACGCCAAGCGCATCCGCACGCCCGATCTCGAATTCATTCAATGGATCGAGCGCGACATCACCGAGCGCGTGCAAATGGAAGAAATGCGCGAAGACCTCACGGCCATGATCTTCCACGACCTGCGCTCGCCGCTGGGCAACATGATCTCCAGCCTGGCCATGCTTCAGCAGTCGCTCCCGCTCGAAGATGAAATGTCGCAGTCGCTGTTGAGCATCGCCGTGCGCTCGGGCCAGCACCTCTCGCGCCTCGTCGATTCCCTGCTCGACCTCAAACGGCTGGAAGGCGGCAAGGCCGTTCTGAACAAAGAGGACGTCCTTCTCGCCCAACTCGCCAACGACGCCATCCAGCAAGTTCAATCCACCGCGCAGGGCAAAGGCATCGCCCTGAAAAACGATCTCCCCGCGTGGCTACCCTCCGTCCGCGTGGATGCCGACATGATCCGCCGCGTGATCATCAACCTCATCGAGAACGCCGTGAAGTACACGCCCGGATCGGGCACCGTCACCGTCACCGCGCGAGGCGATTCCAACGAAGCCGTCGTCAGCATCGCCGACACCGGACCCGGCATCCCCGAATCGGAACGCACGCGCATCTTCGACAAGTTTGCCCGCATCCAACGCATCGGCGCGCCCAAAGGGCTCGGGCTCGGCTTGGCCTTCTGCCGCCTCGCGGTGGAAGCGCACGGCGGGCGCATTTGGGTGGAACCGGCGCCCAAACAGGGCTCGGTGTTCAACTTCACCCTGCCCATCCAGCGTCAATGACCGAACGCCTATACTATTCGGACTCGTACACGCGGAAGTTTGCCGCCCGCGTGCGCGAACGAGCCGCCCTCCCCGACCGGCACGCCGTCATCCTCGACCGAACATTTTTCTATCCCGCTTCCGGCGGCCAGCCGTCCGATCTCGGCATGCTCAACGGCGTTGCGGTGGAAGAGGCAGTCGTCCGCGAGAGCGACAAAGCCGTTCTCCATTTTCTCGCCCGCCCCCTCGACACTGACTCAGTTGAGGGCGAGATCGATTGGCCGCGCCGCTTCGATTTCATGCAGCAGCACACCGGCCAGCACATCCTCTCGCAAGCGTTCATCCGCTCCGCCGAAGCGCTCACCGTCGGCTTTCATCTCGGCGCGGAAACGACCACGATTGATCTCGACACGGAAAAGATCGCGCCCTCGGCCATCGAGCGCGCGGAGCAGATCGCGAATGAAGCCGTCGCCGCCAATTACCCCGTTCGGGCGTGGTTCCCCACCGCCGACGAACTTTCTCGCCTCACCCTGCGCAAAACCCCCGATGTGGACGGCCCCCTGCGCGTGGTGGCCATCGGCGAGTTCGACTTCAACGCTTGCGGCGGCACGCACGTCGCCCACACTGCCGAAGTGGGCCCGATCAAAATCCTGAAAACCGAAAAACAGAAAAAGGGCGCGCGGATAGAATTCGTTTGCGGCGCTCGCGCAGTGAGCGATTATGCCCGCAAGCATGCCATCGTGAATCAACTCGCCAACGAATTCACCTGCGGCCAATCCGAAGTGATCGACTCGGTGGCGCGGCTGCGCGGCGAGACCCAATCACTGCGAAAAGAACTGCGCGCCGCGCGCGATGAATTGCTCGATTACGAATCGGCGCGGTTGTCGGAAGCGGCGGCGGCGCGCAACGGGCTGAAGGTGGTGCGCGGTGTATGGCCCGACCGCGATCTATCGGAACTGCGCGGGCTGGCGAATCGGTTGGCGGCCTCCCCCGGCGTGGTGGCTCTGCTCGGCTCATCGGGCGAAAAGGCCAACGTCGTTTTTGCTCGCGCGGCAGACAGCGATCGAGACATGAATGCGTTATTCCAATCGGCGATCGGGAGTCTCGAAGGCGGGCGCGGCGGTGGGTCGCCGAGCGTGGCGCAGGGCGGCGGCGCGCGGGCGACGAAAGAACAGATCGAAGCCGTGCTTTCGCAAGCAGAGAGAGAATTGTTGAATCACTGACATGCACAAACTGGCTGGCAACACCTACGTCGAATCTTCGTACTCCGGCGTCACGGTGGGCGCGGTGGTCACCAAAGCGGGCATCGTGTGCATCGACACGCCCACACGCCCCACCGACGCGCGCGCGTGGGGCGCAAAACTCGGCGCGCTCTCGCCCAAACCGATCTTGTTTGTGATCAACACCGATCATCATCGAGATCGCGTGCTGGGCAACCAATGGTTCGATGCCCCCGTGATCGCGCACGATTGGGTGGGCGAGCGAATGCGCCTGTACCCCGATTTGTTTCGGAGCGGCGGCTTCGACACCAGCATGGATTACGAATTACTGCGCGAGTTGTCGGGCGCGCGCATCGTCCCGCCGCAAGTCACATTCGCGGAAGAGATCACCATTCTGAAGGGCGACCGGGAGATCGTGGTGCGGCACATGCCGGGCGTATCGCCGGGCGCTTCGTGGGTGCTGTTGCCGGAGACGGGCGTGGTGTTCACCGGCGACTCGGTGGTGCTCGGCGCGCACCCTCGCCTCGCCGACGCCGATTTCGAGTCGTGGCTGGCCGGCCTCGACGAACTGCGCAAAGCCAAGTTTCCGGCCAAAACCATCGTGCCGGGACGGGGCAAGATCATCGACAAGGCCGGAGTGAAATACACTCAAGACTATTTGAAATTGGCGCGGCGCAAAATGGAAGCCCTGCTCAAAGGCAGCCGATCCCGGATGGAAGCCGCCGCCGTCGCCGCCGAATTGCTCAAACAGTTCCCCGCGCACGATCGCCATCGGGAGGCTGTTGCCCGCCGCCTGCGCGCCGACATCGAAACTTGGTACGACGCCCAAAAAGGCGGGATCGAGTAAAACTGCAGACTGCGAATCTAGGGCAATCGCATCAAAAGTGGGGTAAAACAAGGCTATCTAGGAAAAGAGGAGATAGCCATGGACAACAAGAAGCCGATAGAAATGATTGAAGAATATTTTGGCAAGGTGAAGGACCCTCGCAAGG
>Ga0194120_10000611_pt1 | contig 67414 bp, 76 predicted proteins | sample TA2MahCa65mmetaG_FD_148642 | JGI IMG/M metagenome (GOLD analysis project Ga0194120, IMG submission 148642) | Freshwater microbial communities from Lake Tanganyika, Tanzania - TA2015019 Mahale Deep Cast 65m | ecosystem: Environmental > Aquatic > Freshwater > Lake | place: Tanzania: Lake... | reverse complement strand
TAAAGAAGATAGGAGTTAATCCTAAAACTTTCAGACCTGAGTGGGCAATACTTTCACAATTATTAGTACCTAGTGTAACAATGAGACCTTCAATTACTCTTGATACTGGAGAAAGATCTGAAGACGATTTAACTCATAAGATTTCTGATATCATTAGAGCTAACCAAAGATTGTGGGAAAACTTGAACGCTGGAGCTCCTGAAGTAATTATTGAAGATCTTTGGGACTTATTACAGTATCATGTTACAACATTCTTTGATAATAACATTTCTAAGATTCCGCCTGCAAGACACAGATCCGGACAACCTCTTAAGACTATTACTGAAAGAATTAAAGGTAAGGAAGGAAGAATTAGAAAAAACCTGGCAGGTAAAAGAGTTAACTTTTCTGCTAGAACCGTAGTTTCCCCTGACCCGTATTTAGCATTAAATGAAGTTGGAGTTCCATTTGAAGTTGCGAAAATAATCACTGTGGCTGAAGGAGTTACAACTGCTAATTTGGAGTATATGAAATCTCTTGTAAGAAAAGGAGATACCCACCCTGGAGCTAATTATGTTGTAAGACCTGATGGAAAGAAGAAGAGAATTACTGAAGAATTAAAAGAAGAGATTTGTGCTGAACTTGCTCCTGGATACAAAGTTGAAAGGCATTTAGTTGATGGGGATGTTGTATTGTTTAACAGGCACCCTTCTCTTCACAAACAAAGTTTGATGGCTCACTATGTAAGGGTTCTTCCATACAAGACATTTAGGTTACACCCTGCAGTCGTATTCCCATATAACGCTGACTTCGACGGAGATGAAGTTAACATACACTCTCCTCAAACTGAAGAAGCAAGAAGCGAAGCTGAGACATTATTAAATATTAAACACAATATTATATCTTCTAAGAACAACTCGAACTTAATTGGTTTGATTACTGACGCCTTGACTGGAAACTATGTTCTTGGAAAAGATTCTTTATCTAAAGCTGATGCTGACCAAGTATTATTCGCTTCCGGAGTTGTTAACAAAGCTTCAGCTAAGAACATGGATGGAACAGAAGTATTTGCTCAAGTAATACCTAAGAGTGAGGTTACTAAAGTTCCTAAAGAACTTACAGATGAAAACACTCTTGGATTGGAAAAGGGAATTATGGTTAAACAAATTGATAAAGAGCATGGACGCGATGTTGCTATAGACTCTATCCAGAAGGCTGCTGCTCTTGGTACCCAATATATTACAAGAAGAGGGTTCTCATTAGGTTTACGTGATCTAGATGTTAATCCTAAAGTAAGAGAAATTACTAAAAAGATTATAGAAACTGCTTATGAAAAGACATTGAAGATAGATCAAATGGCTAAATCTGGAGACTTAGAATTATTGCCTGGTAAAGATGTTAATGAAACTAAGGAAATTAAGATATCTCAAGTGCTTAATGAAGTAAGAACTGAAGTTGGTAAAGTTGTAAAAGAAAATATTTCTAAAGATTCTGCTATTGGAAGCATGATTTCGTCTGGAGCAGCTGGATCTGCAACTAACATTACTCAGATTGGTTGTTGTGTGGGTCAGCAGATTTTATGGAACAAGCGTATTGGATTTGGTTACAATGGAAGAACAACATCTCACTTCAAGAAAGGCGATGTTGGATCAGAAGCAAAAGGATTCATTAAGTCTTCATTCTTCGAAGGATTAAAACCAACTGAATTCTTCTTTGGAGCAATTACTGGAAGAGACGGACTTATGGATACAGCTCTTAGAACTCCTAAATCCGGTTACTTGTATAGAAGACTTGTTTCAGCTTTGCAAGACTTGAAAGTAGAGTATGATGGAACTGTAAGAGACGCTTCACAAAATATTGTTCAATTTTCATATGGTGGAGATGGAAAAGACGTATCTGAATTACACGCTGGAAGGAAAATACAACCCGGAGAAGCTGTTGGGGTTACAACATCGCAGTCATTTGGAGAATCTTCAACACAGATGGTTTTGAACGTATTCCACTCTGCTGGAGTTGCTGAAGTACAAGTTACACTTGGTTTACCTCGTTTGATTGAAATATTCGACGCTAGAAAAGAACCTTCAACGCCTGCAATGGAAATATACTTGGACAAAGATTCTAACAATGAAAAAGATGCAAGAAATATTGCTGAAAAGTTGAAAGAAGTTAAGCTTGAAGAGATTGCATCTGAAGTAAAGATGGACTTCTCTGGAAAGAAGATAGAGATAGAATTAGACTCGGACGCATTGAAAAGGGTACATGTTGGTGCTAGTAAGATTGCAGAAAGATTGAATGAAAAAGGATTTGACGCTAAGCAAAAAGATAATACAATCATATTGAAGGCAACTGAAATGGGATTCAAAGAAATGTATAAGGTTAAAGAAAAGTTAAAGAACACTATAATTTCAGGAGTAAAGCAAATATCTCAAGTTGTTGTTGCTCACAGAGGACGTGACTTCGTTATTTTGACTTCTGGATCAAACTTGAAAGAAGTAATTGGGTTCAAAGGAGTTGACAAAGACCGCGTATTCACAAACAACGTTCATGAAGTTGCAGCTGTTCTTGGAATTGAAGCTGCTAGAGAAGCAATTTTACTAGAAATTAAGAAAGTTCTTGATTCTCAGGGTTTAGATATCGACGAGAGACACTTAGATTTGATATCTGATGCTATGACAAACACAGGATTGGTTAAGGGAGTTACAAGAATGGGAATTATTTCATCTAAATCAAGTATTTTCGCTCGTGCAGCATTCGAAACACCTGATAAACAGTTTGTTAATGCTACAATACAAGGAAAGAAAGATGACTTAGCTTCTGTAATTGAAAATATTATACTCAACCAGCCAATACCAGTAGGAACTGGTCTTCCAGGATTGCTTGTAAAAGTTACAGGTGCTCTAGTGGATAAGAAGGTTAAGAACAAATCTAAAAAAGAGTAATTAATTTTATAAACTGGTTTGATGAAATACAAATAATAAAATGGAAATAACTGAAGTTATTAGCAGTTCAGAACTAAACTGGTATGCATACAATACTAGAAAATTCTGAACATGGCGATAATTGATATGCAGACAATGAGATACATAAATCTCTTCGAGCGCATTGCTAGAGTTCGTGCAACTAAGTGTTTCATTTACAACAACACAATTTATTTTGCTGTTCCTGCAAGGTTTTTTGGCAAGACTGCTAATCCTCAAATCTCTAGAGCTATTTCAGAACAGCTTGGAAAGAGAATTAGAGTAATTAAAGATGCAGATGATGATTTGAACTCTATCGGAAGATTTGTTGAGAGTGTTGTTTCTCCTGCTGGATTTGATAATTTTGAATTACAAGAAGGAGTTTATGTTATTACAGCAGGTTCTCGTGAACGCGCTGCTACGCTGATTGGAAGAAATAAAACAAGACTTTTGGAATTAAGTGCGATTATAAAAGATTATTTCGGCAAAGAAGTTAAAGTTGTTTAATCATTAGAGTAAGGTTTAAAAACCAATTTTACCGAAGGTTTATGCATGGGTTTATTCAACGCTAAGAAATTAATGAAGAATAGAAAGAAGTTCAGATGGAACGATAGAACTTACAAAGTTAGAACTCTGAAACTTAATGTTAAAGCAGATCCTCTTGGTGGAGCTTCTCAAGCTAAAGGAATTGTTGTAAGTAAATTTCAAAAAGAAGCTGCTCAGCCATCTAGCGGAATGAGAAAATGTTGCAAAGTTCAGCTTGTAAAATCTGGAATTAGCGTTGGAGCATTTATCCCTGGAAACTTAGCTCAAAAATTTGTTGATGAACACGATGAAGTTATGATTGAAAGAATTGGTGGAAAGCAAGGAAGATCTAAAGGAAACATCAGAGGTATTAGATTCAGAGTTATTCAAGTAAATGATCAGCCACTTCACTTATTGTGGAAAGGTAAGATAGAAAAGGGAAGAAGATAATGGTTTATACTCCCGATTCTGGAAATGATAGAGTGCACTTAAGCTCAAGACAAAGGATTAGTAAATATTTAGCTACCTTTAATGATACCATATTTAAAAGACCATTGAGCATAACTGGAATCAAAGAAACAGACAGAGCAGGTGCTAAAGTTAGAATTAGACTTGGCTATGCAGGAGCAGTAGCATGACTGAATTTCTTACATTACCATTATTCTCTCAAAGAAGAGTTAAATCACAAAATAGCGAACAAAGAAGAGCCAAAAATGTAAGAATAATAGCTGATGGTCGACCAGTTAGAGTTGCTTATAATGGTTCTGTAATTGATGAGATCTTAATCCCTACAGATAATGGGGTCTATCTTTCAGATGGAAATGCCCTATTAGCTAGAGATTATGTTTATGCTGTAAATGTAAGAAATAGGTCTGTCACATTAAGGCTAAGAAATACAAGGGGTTTGACACAATGAGTTTTAAGATATTTGATTTATACGACATGACAGAAGTAAAAGTTACAGATGTTGCACTTGCACCTTACATAAATATTCAACCAAAATTACTTGTTAAATCTCACGGAAGAAACGTTGGAAAATTTACTCAGACAAAAGTGCACATAATTGAAAGATTTGCAAATAGACTTGCAGTTCCCGGACATGTTGGTAAAAAACACAAGATAATTACTTCTCATTCTTCTGGAAAATATGGAAGAAATATGCAGACAATAATAGATGCTTTGCAAATAATTGCTGATAGAAAGAAAGTGAATCCTGTTCAAGTTTTAGTTAAGGCAATTGAGAATGGTTCTCCAAGAGATGAGATTACAACAATTGAATATGGTGGAGCTAGATATCCTCAAGCAGTTGACGTTTCTCCTTTGAGAAGAGTTAATTTAGCAATTAGATGGATGGTTCAGGGTTCTTTCCAAAAGTCATTCGGAAAGAAGAGCAAGATGGCTGAATGTCTTGCTAAAGAAATAATTGCAGCTTCTGAAGGAAGTATGGATAGTTATGCTGTTAATAAAAAGACAGAAGCTGAAAAACAAGCAGATTCTGCTAGATAATTTTGAGGGATATTTCTATGGGAGTTACATGGTGTTTAAGAAAAGGAGATGGGATTAGAGTAGGAGATTTGGATTTTGTTGTTGATGATGTCGGTATTAGCCCTAAGAATAATAGAAAATATGCTGTTGTTACAGTTGGAGACGCTCAAATTACATTAGATGATTATGGGATAGAATATTCTTTTGGAGAGCATGGTAAAGTAAAAATATCTAACAATCAACAAGAAAGTTCTCCAAATAGAATTAGATTATATTTTGACGCTCCAAGACATACTCCAATGTCAAAAATAAAAAGAAAGGGCAACGTTTAAAAACCATCTTTAATAAAACGATTTATCAAAATCAAAATTTGTAAAATATTAAATGGCAGACAAAGAAACAAGTTTACAGAAAATTCAGAGACTGACAAGTAATCAGCACAATATTCGTAATGTTGCAACTTCTGCTCACATACACCATGGTAAAACCGCTTTTACAGATAACTTACTCGCTGCAGCTGGTATGATGGCTAACAAAAATGCTGGAGATTTAGAAGAAGGAATGAGTACATGGTTACACAAGGACGAGCAAGAAAGATTGATGACTGTAGACGCTGCTAATGTTAGTATGGGTCACGAATATGAAGGAAAAGAATATTTGATTAATTTAATTGATACCCCTGGGCACATTGACTTTGGTGGAAACGTTACGAGAGCTATGAGAGCTATTGATGGAACTTTTGTATTGATTTGTGCTGTTGAAGGAATCATGCCTCAAACAGAAACAGTGCTTAAGCAGGCTTTAAGAGAAAGAGTAAAACCAGTTTTATTCATAAATAAAGTTGATAGATTGATTAAGGAATTGAAAGTTACTCCGCAGCAAATGCAAGAAAGATTTGCTAAAGTTATTGCTGATTTTAATAATTTGATTTTACAAATTGCTGAACCAGAACTAGCTGACAAATGGAGAGTAAGCGTAGCAGACGGGAGCGTTGCTTTTGGCTCTGCTAGAGAAAACTGGGCATTATCTGTTCCATTCATGAAGAAGAGAAATATTTCATTTGGAGATATTATTAAAATGTATGAATTAGAAGAAGAAAAGAGAAAAGAATGGGTATGGAAGAATGCTCCTTTACATGAAGTAGTTCTTGATATGGCTGTTAAACACTTACCTAACCCCCTAGAAGCTCAGAAATATAGAATTGGTAGAATATGGAGAGGAGATTCAGACTCGAAAATGGGGCAAGATTTGCTTACATGTAATAAGAATGGAGAACTTGCTTTTGTAGTTACTAGAATTGTTATTGATCCTAGATCAGGTAAAGAAGTTTGTGCTGGAAGATTGTATTCTGGAACTATGAAAACCGGAATGGAGATTTATTGTAATAACAATAAAAAGAAGTCTAGAGTTCAACAAGTTCTTGTATATAACGGAGTTAAACCTGAACAGTTAGATGAAGTTCCTGCTGGAAACGTACTTGCTATTTCTGGAGTGAATGTGGAAGTTGGAGAAACCATTACTCTAACTGAGCAAACTCCATTTGAAGAATTGAAACACATATTCCAACCAGTTATTACTAAATCTATTGAAGTTACAAAACCTCAAGATTTACCTAAGTTGATTGAAGTATTGAGAAAAGTTGGAAAAGAAGATCCTAGCGTTAAGATTGAAATTAATGAAGAGACAGGAGAAAACTTACTTTCTGGTATGGGAGAATTACACTTAGAAATTATTGAAGGTAGAATCAAGACTGAAAAAGGTCTTGAAGTAAAAATGGGTAATCCAATCATTGTATACAGAGAAACAATCAGTAAGGCCTCTGGAGAAGTTGAATCTAGAACTGGAAACGGACACAACATATTCTTCCTTGAAATGATGCCTATTGAAGATAATGTTTATGAGGCTATTGAAAGCGGAAGTATTCCTGAGGGTCGTTTGAAAAAGAAACCAGAAGATATATGGAAAAAACTTTCAGATTTGGGAATTTCAAACGAGGAAGCACGCGCTTACAGAGATATTTACAAAGGAAATGTATTCCAGGACCAAACAAGAGGTCTAGTATTACTTTCTGAAGTAATTGAATCTATAATTGATGGATGGAGACTTGTAGTTGATAATGGTCCGTTGGCTAAAGAACCATTAATGAAAACAAAATTCATATTACATGACGCTAAATTACACGTGGACCATATGCATAGAGGCCCTGCTCAGATTTACCCTGCTATAAGATTGGGAATGTTTGATGCAATGAATAAAGGTGGAGCTGCAGTACTAGAACCTATACAGACTCACTTGATTGAAGCACCTCTTGATTATATGGGCTCTGTTACTGGACTTATTGCTTCTAAGAGAGGAGTTCTAATTGATGTAGATCAGAAAGGAATTGACGTATTCATTAAGGCTAAGATACCAGTAGCTGAGATGATTGGGTGGGCATCAGATTTAAGAAGCATTACTGAAGGTAGAGGAGTTTCATCTTTGATAACACAGGAATTCAAACAACTTCCTCGTGAATTGCAAGAGAATGTTGTACGCAAGATTAGAGATAGAAAGGGGCTTGCTGCTAATCAGTGACTTCTAAGTAACAAGATTTATTAATTTGACTTATATTGATTTCTTGTCAAAATGAAAAGAAATTATAGTAAAGTAAGGGGTGGATTGTCAAGGTACCTTACTGAAAGAATTGGGGAAGCTTTGTATGAAATGAATGATATTACTGATGTTGAGGAGATAATTCTTGACAGACCTTATAGGCATCGTGGTTTGCTTGGGATAAGAATTTTAGGCAATGCAACTTTAAAACTTGGAAAATATACTGTAAGGGCTGCTATAAATGCAAGAGAGGGATTTGGATATACAGTGGAATTAACTTCCAAAACATTGACTGGAGCAAGAAATGTTATTGATGATTTATGGAAAAAATTTAGTAGTAATCCTGAAAGACTCTTTCCCCTTAATCCTTAAATAAAGTTATATAAGTTTAATTAATAATTTATTTCAACGGATTTTCTTTAAAGTTCTGTTTAATTCTTATGAAAAGGTTTATTAACTTTATTTAATGTTATATAAGTATTAAGAAAGATGGTGATAAAAACATTCAATATCGATGAAGAAGCGTATAAACAGTTTTCTGCTCATTGTAAAAAAAATGGAATTAGTATGAGTAAAAGAGTTGAGAACTTTATTAGATCTGAAATAACTAAGGTAAAGGGAAAGAATGATGTCAAAAATGAAACTGTTGATAAGAAACCTTTAGTTCATACTTTTAGTAAATATTGTTAAAATTATGAAAAGAAAAGAAAATTTCAAGAAGGCCTCTGATGAATTAGAAGAAGAGAATAAAAAAGAACTTAAAGAAATTGGAAAGGCTTTAGAGGAATATTGGGGAAAACCTAGCATACCAATTAAAGATGAAAAATTAAAGAAAAGAATAGCGAAGATTTGCTTAAAGTTAATTGATCAAACTCCTAATGATAAGACTTGTATAATGGAAACTTCTTACATTATAACTGGTTACTTTATGCCGCATAGATATGGCGATGAACTTGATGATGTGATTATTATTGCCGGAGAATTGGAAATTCCCAATATTTCAGAACAAGCTGTAAATATAAGATGGAAAGAAATGAAGTCTTTGCTGGAGAGTTATTTACAAAAATTTGTTTAAGCAAACTTTTCAATATCAAATTTGGCTTCTTTTTCACTTAATTCTTTAACTTTCCAAACTCTCTTTGAACCATTAGCTGCCTTTAGAATTAAATGGGTAACTTCAAAGTTTTTATCAGTATTTGCTATTAAACTATACTCCCCAACTTCTACAATCATCTCCTGATTTTTTTCCATATTTTGTTTTTGCAATTTGAGTTTAAATATATTTGTTTAGTATAAAATTCAATTTATTTTCTTGCAGTATGACTGATTACTAAATTAGAGATCTTCAGACATTTCGTCAATTTTTTTTCGCCATAATTCATATTTTTTCTTTACTTTTAGTTTTTTAGCTAACTTTATTTCCATTTCTTTAGCAACTTCATGCCCTTTTATTGCACATAAAGACTCATGATAGGCTACAATTTTTTGTTGCCATTCTTCTGGAGCTAAATCTTCAGCAACAAAATAGAGATTATGCAATACCCTCCCTGTAAATCCCCTTAAATCCCTACTATTGACTAATACAAAAGGTATTCTTTCTCCCTCATACATAAAAAATCTTAAATTATCTCTTCTTCTATTAATCTGCTCTGTGTATAACTCTCTTAAATAATTTGCATCTGATTTAAGAACAATAGGATGTTCTGAAACTACCCTTCTTAGTTCTCTAACGTGCCCTAATATCTCGTCAAGGTTCTCAGGTCTTTCTTCTCGTCCCGCTAACATTTTTGCCTGTACTAAATGTCTTTCTTCATCCTTTTTAGGTTTACTTTCTGGGGAGGCTTTAACTGGTAAAGAAGACAAAGATTCAAAATCAAGATTGTATGGGTTATATCCATGGTCGCTAAGCCATTTTAGATACCCTGCAGTACCGCGATTGACAAATCCGTATGGATCTTGTGCTCTTGGGATAGAGTGCCCATTCTCGTAATGTGAAATCGTACTCTCATTAATTCCAGTTATTTCTTTTAGTCTTCTCTGTGTCATGCCATACTTTCTTCTAATTTGCAGAGCTATAACTCTGTCAAATGCTCCTTTGTTTGTTCGCTCGCTTTCTTCCATAAATTTCTCCTTACAGAAGGGTATTTAAACCTCTCTATTGTTACCATTCCGTAGTTATAATTAAATCCTCATAAAGACTTCTTTTGTAAATTTTGGGAGATGATTAAAGAGTAAATTTACAAATGAAAGATAAGATTCCCAAAGACAAGAAAATATTAATTGTAAATACCGGCAAAACAAAATATAATTAATTATTTATTATCTGGAAAAGAATTACTTATTTTACGAATGATTTACCTATTACGCTAATCGTTCCGCAAAGAATTATGCCCCATAAAACATCAAACAATACCATCTCTATCGTCCAGCCTTTTATTATAGCATAATTTGTAAAATCATAAACTCCGTACAATACTAATCCAAAGATGGCTCCATTTTTGAAACTATCAATTTTATTCTTAGAAAGCGGAACTATAATTATTGAAACTCCTAGAGCAATTAAGAACCAGGCGATTAATGAAGAGTAAATATTTACATCTTCATTTAATAATTGAGAAATACCTTCTTCATATAATGGAAAGACTAGGTTAGAAATCACCAAAAAATCTAGGATTAATAATGAAACAAAAACTGCTAAAAACGAGATTATCTTTTTCTTGGCCATAGTATCACTAAAGAAGTTCTTCTTTTATATTCTTGATATTCTTTTAATTTCCCAAATTTAGAATCTGCAGATTGTTCTAATTTAGGAACTCCTGTTCCAAAAAGTAGAATTAAAATTATGAACAAAGGAGATATTATTGAGATTAATGCTTGTATTGTAGATAAACTTGATATTGTGAATAAGTAAATTCCAATCCAGCAAAGCATTTCTCCAAAATAGTTTGGATGTCTTGAATATTTCCACAAGCCTATTGAAATAAAATTATTTTTATTTTTTGGATTCTGACTAAATGAAAACTTTTGAGAATCTGAAATAGCCTCGATTATTAATCCAGATATCCAAATTAAAATTCCTAAGTAACTTAATTTTGTTAATTGTACATCTTGAGTCATAAAATATATACTTGGAAGAAGAATTAACCAAACAGCTACTCCTTGTAAAATCCAGAATTTAGCAAACTTTGTGAAATTTTCTCTTACTCCGTCAAATCTCTTATCTCTTTTTATTTTAGTTATTCTTATGAATAAGAAAATTCCTAATCTTAAAGCCCATATCAAAATCATTGAAGCAAGAATTATTTTTCCTGCAGAGAGATTATTTGTGAGTAAAACAAATAATGTAAGAACTATGAAGGTTAAACTATATGAAAAATCAGTTAGTTTATCTGTTCTGAAAATAAAAGCTGGTATGAAAAGGATTACTTGAATTGCTAGAGAAACAAATAATGTTAAAGCTATTTCATTCATTTATCTGATTAAATTTTAAGTTATTTATATTTTTACATTTTTAAATTATCCTCCATTAAACGAATTTTGTTCTGAAAAAAGAAAAATTTAAACGAGGATAATTTGTGTTACCTAGAATAAATATCATAAAAACGCAATATTTATATACCCTCTAAAATAAACCTGTTTACATAAAATGGCAAAAACAAAACCAACAATAAACGTTGCTTTCGTGGGTCACGTAGACCACGGTAAGAGTACTACAATAGGTAGATTGATGTTCGATTCTGGAGCTATCCCTCCACAAGAACTTGATAAGCTTAAAGTAATTGCTAAAGAGCATGGCAAAGCTGGATTCGAATTCGCTTATGTTATGGACAAATTCAAGGAAGAAAGAGAAAGAGGAGTTACTATTGACTTATCTTATCAAAAATTAATTACTAATAAATTCGAAGTTACAATAATTGATGCTCCTGGACACAAGGACTTCATTAAGAACATGATTACTGGTGCTTCACAATCTGACGCAGCTTTCTTAACAGTTGCAGCTCAGGAAGGAGTTCAGCCTCAGACAAAGGAACACGCTTGGTTACTTAGAACAATGGGAGTTAAACAAATTGCAGTTGTTGTTAACAAGATGGACACTGTTCAATGGAAAGAAGATGCTTACAAGAAAGTTGTAGCTGATGTTTCAGTAATTCTAAAGCAAGCTGGATACAAGACAGAAACGATGGCTTTCATCCCTGCTGCTGGATACCTTGGAGATAATGTTGTTAAGAAGTCTGAACACATGCCATGGTACAAGGGACCTACAATTAGAGAACAATTAGACTTATTTGAGCAACCTAACAAACCAACATCATTACCATTAAGAATGCCATTACAAGACGTATATGAAATTACAGGTATCGGAACTGTTCCAGTTGGAAAGATTGAAACAGGAATAATGAAGTTAGGACAGAAAGTTGTTATATTGCCTGGAAGAAGTGGTTCAGGAATCAATGGTGAAGTTAAAACTATTGAAATGCACCATGAACAAATGCCTCAAGCTGAAGCTGGAGACAACGTAGGTATTAACATTAGAGGAGTAGGTAAGAAAGATATTGCTAGAGGAGACGTAGTTTGTGACGCTGCTCAACCTGCATCTATTGTACAAGAGTTTATTGCTCAAGTTGCTATAATTTCACACCCAACAGTTATTGCTAAGGGATACACTCCAGTATTCCACGTACACACTGCACAAGTGCCATGCCAATTCGTAGAATTAATTGAAAAACAATCACCTGATGGAACAAAGGTTTCAAACCCTGATTTCTTGAAGAATGGTGATATTGCGAAAGTTAGACTAAAACCAATTGGAAACCTTGTATTAGAAACACAGGCTACAAACCCAAATATGGCTAGATTTGCAGTAAGAGACGCTGGAAGCACTGTTGCAGCTGGTGTGTGCTTAGAGATCACATCTAAGAAGTAATCTTACTCAATTAAACTGTTCTAAAACTTAAAATGAAAAATCTTCATCCTATAATCGAAGTTTTGGAAAATGCTGTTTCATTAATTCCTCAGCAAGCATTTAGATTTTTGGCTTACTCTCTTGTTACTATGGGGATAATTAAAGGGTATAGATTTTTAGAAAAGAAGTTTAATAAAGACTAATACACGAGTTTAGGTATTAAAATAAACTTTATTGATGATTAAGAGCATATTAGATAGATTTATATATAAGAAAAGCTTGGTTAATTTGTAATATTCACAATATAGAGGTGTGGTTTAAAGATTATTTAACTACGAAAAAGCTTTTTAGCATTTCGAACTTTGTATGAAACTAACACCCCTATTTGTACTAAATATTACATCATACTAATTATTTTATATCTTGAATTTTAAATTCAATTATGATTATTAATATTGGTTCTAAAAACCCTGTTAAGTTTGAAGCAGTAAGACAAGCATTTCTAAAATATCAAGATTTTATTGATGCTGAATTCAGAGGAATTGAAGTTCCTGTTCCAGAAAGCATAATTCCAGAACAGCCACGTGGGATGGAAGAAATATGGGCTGGAGCAGAATTTAGAGCTAGACAGGCATTCAGAGATTGCAACTATAGTGTTGGATTAGAATCTGGATTGTATAAAGTGCCTTTAAATGGTGAAAGTTTACCAAGAATGAACTTTGCTGCATGTGTAATATTTGATGGTAAAAGAATTTATATTGGTCAAAATTCTGGTTTTGTTATTCCAAGAATAGTTGCTGAAATAATACAAAGGGAAAAAGTGCAGCTTGATGAAGCATGGAGAAGAGCAGGGCTGACCGACGAAGAAAGAATTGGTTATGGTAATGGAATAATACATGGGCTGACTGGCGGAAGATTTGATAGAAAAAGATATCTTGAACAAGCAGTACATATGACCGTAACTCACCTATTAAACAAACATTTATTCTAACAACAATAAACATTATAAATAGAGATTAGTTTTCTTCGACATGCACATAGTTGATAGGCCAATTGCTGAAAGAACTAGATCAGAAATTGATGCTAAAATAAAAAATATGGGTGAGTATGTAAAGATGTCATACTTACAGAGAGCTGTAAAGTCACAACTTGATTATGATACTAGAAGGTTTGTTTTACTTGAATTGACAAGAATATACGAGCAGAAAGCAATGTTTCTTGATGCTGCGAAGACTGTACGTGCGGCTGCAGATATTACAACTACATTTAAGGATAAAATAAGTCAGTTTATGAAAGCTGTTGAATTTAATATAAGAGGAAATGGATTTGTCGAGGCTGAAAGATTATTCCAACAGGCTTTAGCTCTTGGAAATGATAGGGAGAAATTTGAGATGAAGCAAGCTTACAAAAGATATCATTTTGGCCAGGCTCAAGCTTACTTGAAAGCTGATAGAAGAAATAACGCTAAAGAAATATTCCAAAAAATGTTATCTCTTGATTTAAGTGCTGAAGAGAAGAATCAAGTGCAGAGCATATTACTTGATTTATATTACAAACTTGGGAATGTTCGCGAGTACCATACGCTTAAAGATAAAATGGCTGGCGGAACTGGAAATATTGGAAATTTAGGTAGATAATTCTAAAATAAAGTAAAAATTAGATAAATAAGATTATGAAAAATAAAATGCTTGAAAAAATAGCATTTTAAAAATTAAAATACATCCAAGTCAAGATCTTCGCAGAGGCCATCAACGTCCGCTTCGAAGCGCTCTTCCTCTTCTATTTTTGGCTCTTTTACAGGCATCACCATTTTAACCTAACTCTTTTCTTACTGTTAGATATATAAATGTTTTTCTCGATATTTTCCGACGGAGGGTAATAATAAAATATTTAAAGGACAAACGTTTTTCTTTTGATGCCTTCTTTTGATATTGATTTGTGTGTAAAATAGAAAACGTAATTAATTTTGACGATTAATATACTCTTGATTCTAAAGGTTCTTTGCTCAAAAGAGAACTTACTTCTGTTGGGGATAATCTACCCATTACATATTCGTTATCTGGGACAAATCTTCTAAACAAATCTTCTGGAATTCCATTTACAATTAATGATGTGTCTCTATAATTACTTAAAGTGTTCTTTAGAGACTGCAAATCAGCAAACCCGTAATGAACATCTTCTATTGTTTGCATTTCCAAATCAATCACGCCTAATTCATTACAAGAAGCTGTGTGGAGGGCGAACCTTCCTACCATCTCAACCCTTGGACACTCTTTTATTTTCCCTAAAAATATGTATCTCACTTTGGTTTTTTTACTTAATGTTATTTAAGGATTTAGAGGATTTTGACTAAACACAAGCTTTAAATACGCTCAAAACGATTTCTTCTTATCACGATAAATTTGGTAGACAAATTATCACTCACACTCACAGTTATTTGAGTCTTTTTGACTCAATTTTTGTCTGTATAGAGACAACGATTTCTACCTATTATCTAAAGGAGACACAAAAAACATGGCAAAAGTAAGCCCGGTATCAATAAAGTACATGATTGTTGCTAGCTTTGCTGCTGAAGGCCCTATAGAGAAACCTGATGTTATTGGGGCTATTTTCGGTCAGACTGAAGGTCTTTTAGGTACTGAATTGGAAATGAGAGAACTTCAAAAAGAGGGAAAGATTGGTAGAATTGAAGTTGATTTGAATACGGTGGACGGAAGAACTGTTGGAGAAATTAAGTTACCTTCTGCACTCGACAAATCTGAAACAACTATTATTGCTGCTACACTAGAAACAATTGATAAAATTGGTCCAAGTGAGGCTAAAGTAACCGTAAGTAAGATTGAAGATGTTAGAGGTAGTAAAAGAGATTTCATAATTGAAAGAGCTAAAGCATTGCTTGAAGGTTTAGATTCAACTTCGTCTGGAAGTATGTCTAAGACCTTGAAAGAAGAAAGCAGGGCTGCTAAAATACAAGAATATGGAGAAGAACAGTTACCTGCTGGAGACTTATCTGGAGATGAAATAATTGTTGTTGAAGGTAGGGCTGATGTTGTTAACCTTTTGAAGAACAGAGTCAATAATGTTATTGGAATGAATGGAGCTAAACTTCCTAAGGAGATTGCTAGATTAAGTAAGGACAAGGAGTTAACCCTTTTTGTAGATGGAGATAGAGGTGGAAAATTAATTGCCAAGAATGTTTGTGAAAATGCTAGAATTGTTTATATTGCTGTCGCTCCTGATGGAAAAGAAGTAGAAGAACTTGAAGGAAAAGAAATATTACTTGCATTAAGAAGAAGAATGCCTGCTAAGGACTTTTTGTACAGAAACTCTAGAGACTCTGAAGAGCATGTTGAAGTTGCCCCATTCTCAGGAGACTTTTCAAAGGCTCTTAAGGAAAAATATGAGGAAATAAAGGGAAGCAAGAAAGCATTATTGCTTAATGCAGATTTATCTGTTTCTCGCTCTATTTCAAGTGTGGAAGTTGTTCCTGCATTAAACAGAGTTAGAGGAAACATTGTTGCAGTTATAATTGATGGAATTGCAACTAAGCAAATAGTCCAGGCTTGTGAAGAAAAGGGTGTTTCATATATTGCTGCTAAAAACTTCGCCGCAGTCGAGACAAATATTGAATTAATTGGACTTTAATTAGTTAGTTTTATAGAAAGAAAGTTTATGATTATTTTCTAGTACAAAACTTGAGAATACTGAGCAAGTTTTATATACTAGTTTTTTCTATTACTGTTATGAGGATGAGATATCAGAAAGAGGCTATAGCATTACTCATATTGATTGTTGCCTCTGTCACGCTTTATGCTACTTTTACCCCAGTAAGATGTACTGATTTTGCATGTTTTGAAGCACATATGGTAAAATGTAGACCTGCCACTTTTATTAATGATGGAGAAAAAGAAGCTTCTTGGAAATATGGGATAATTGGGACATCAAACAAGAGATGTGATGTTGAAGTTACATTGCTTAATGCTAAAGAAAGTAATCTTGACCTAAGATTATACGAAGGTCAGAATATGGTATGTTCGCACCCTGTTGGAGTTTCAGGATACCCTGGAAAGAACCTAGCTGCTTGTAACGGTGAGTTAAAGGAAGGATTACAATCAATAGTTATTGAGAAACTTTACAGATATATAGTAACCAATATTGGGGAGATTAGAGAAGAATTAATTAATTATTGATACTAGTTGAAATCTTTAATATTCAGATTATCAACTGTAATCACAAAACCATTGGTTTTATGATGATTTTAATTGTTTCTTTATCTGATTTAGAGCTTTTGCTTTATCTATTGCTATAAGTCTTGCTTTAGCCTCATTTGAGCCTGATTTACATAGGTTTAGGATGTATAGAATCTTCTGTAAGATCTCATCGTAGCTCTCTTTTTCATGAATTTTAAGCTTGTCTAAGCGCGACTTAGTCTCTTTATCAAGCTTGATTGTTGTTATATTTGAGGGTTTAACCATACAAAGTAGCCTAAAGTATACTTAATAAAGGTTTTTGTCACTATATAGAGAGGTAAAAATGTTATCACCGGAAAGTTTATAAAACACATACTTTAAGCATAATTAACTAAATTTTGGATATAACTAAGAATGAATACAAAAAACTTTGTAGGTTTGTTTGTTATTGCAATTGCGATGTTATTCGTTGCACCTTTTGTTAGCGCTCAGTCTTTCGCAACAGTTTCATATGTTGAGATTGATTCAGTTCCACTGATACAAGGTCAAAGATTTGCAGTAGATGCTGGACAAAGTCTAGAAATGGACGTTGTCTTTAACGCTATAGCAAATGCTAACGATGTACGCGTAAGAGCTAGAGTTCTTGGAGAACCAAGTCTTTCCGACACAACAAGTCGTTTTGATGTTATTGCTGGTGGAACATACAGCAAGAGACTTTCAATCGACGTTCCATATGATATCGACTTAAACGAAGATTTCATCTTGGAAGTTAAAGTTGAAAACCAACTTGGCGGAACAACTTTCACAGCAGTCTTTGTAGTACAAAGAGAAAGCTATGCTCTTGAATTCCTTTCAGTAGAAAGCCCTTCAAGAATAAGCGCTGGAGAAGTTTTGCCAGTTGAAGTAGTTGTAAAGAACCGCGGTCGTTATGTTGCACGAGATACATTTGTTATCGCAAGCATTGACATCCCTGGCTACGGCACAGTAAGTAAAAGAGTCTTCCTTGAAGACCTTGCTGCTAACGAGTCAGTGAATAACGAAATTGAAGATGATTCAATAGAAGGAAGAATCCTTTTAGCAATCCCTTCAAGCGCTGCTCCTGGTCTCTACACAGTTGAAGTTAAAGCATACAACTCCGATTCTGAAACAGTTTCTGTTAGAAGAGTTGAAATTGTAAGTGGAAACTCAAACAGTGCTATGATTGCTTCTCCATCAAGCAGAACATTCTCTGCTGGATCTGAAGGATTATACAGTTTGACAATTGTGAACTCTGGTAATAGAATCTTAGTATACAACTTAGTAACTGAATCAGACAACGGCTTGACTGTTGATTTCGATGATTCTGTAGTTGTTGTTCCTGCTGGCTCAAGCAAGACTGTCGACATGACAGCTATGGCTGCTAGAGAAGGATCTTACAACTTCAAGGTTACTGTTCTTGACTCTGAAAACAATGTTGTTGGAGAAAAGAGCTTTGTTGCAAATGTTGAAGGAAGATCAGTTGGCGGAAACGCTGCTGTTGTTCTTACAATTATACTTGCAATAGTATTTGTTGTATTGCTTGTGGTTCTTATAGTATTGCTAACTAGAAAGCCTGCGAAAGCTAACGAATCTGGCGAAAGCTATTACTAATTACCTACCCAATTTTTATTTTTTATTTTGGGACTTTAGGTAGAGGGGGTTTTAAAGATAGAACCTATTTATTTTTATGGTTGATGTTTTTTTGATTACTGTAATATTTCATATTATTGCAGCAATGGTTGCTGTTGGTTCTGCGACTTTAGTTGATTATTTACACATAGTTGGTTTAAGAAAGAAGAAGCTTGAGAGGACTCTTGTATCAATTTACCCTTTGATAGGCAATTTGATAAATATTTCTTTAGTTGCAATATACTTGACAGGAATATTGCTTGTTTTACAAAATAAAGCCCTACTATCTAGCCCTTTATTTATTACTAAATGAGCCTGGTTTTTATTGTTACTTTAAATGGAATATATTTGCAGAGATTAGTCTCTCCTCATTTGGATAAGTGCGTCATAAAAGGTACAAAATACTGCGCCCAATCTGTTTTGACCGGTTCCGCAATAGCTGGAAGCATATCTATTGTAACTTGGTACAGCATAGTTGTATTATCTTTGAGTAAGGATATGGATTATCATTTCATTAGTTTTATTTTAACTTATCTCTGTAATTTTGATTGCAATAACTATTGCATATAATATTGAAAAGAAAGCCCGTAAATGGATATAATTATTGAACCTCATTAGGAGATTGAGGATTGATACTATTCTCTGAGTTTTGTTGATAATTTTGATCTTGCGATTGATTATTTAATTCGTTTTGAACTGATTTTTGTATTTCTTTGTCTAGTTTTAAGCTTAGGACTTTTGATATTCCATCGTGCATACTCACCCCATAAATGAACTGGGAGTTCATTATTAAGGCATCGTTGTGCGTAACAATTATGTATTGACCTGCTCTAATATACTTGTTAATTAGACCTGCTAGTCTTTCTGAGTTACGCTTGTCTAGAGCCGCATCTATTTCATCGAATACATAGAAATGATAAGGTTTGAACTCTTGTATAGCGAAAAGCATTGATAGAGCAATAAGTGTTTGCTCTCCGCCTGACAATGAGCCAGAATCAAAGTATTTACCCTTTCCAAGTTGTATAACTATGTCTACTCCTCCCTGGAATATGTCTTCTTCGTTTTCGAGTTTCATGAAAGCTTTACCCTTACTATAAAGTTCTGAAGCATTTCTTGTAAATAGTTCATTAATTCCTTTGTATGTCTTCATAAATGTCTTTTTCTTCTTTTGATCTATTTCAACAATAATTCTAAGAATCTCCTCTTTTTCTTTCTGAAGAGTTTCTACCTTTTCATTTACTTTATCATACTCTATTTTGATTTGTTCGTATACCTCTAGAGCCCTCATATTAATTGCTCCAATTTCGTGCATATCTTGTTTAGCCTTCTCTAACTTTTGTTGCAATACTTCAATACTTGCCCTTATAGGCTCGGATTCTGGGACATCTTTTAATTCTATTTGAATGGACTCTTGAGAAGCTGATAATTTTGCTATTCCTATTTCAATATAATTTATCTGGTCTGTAATCTGAGATATTTCCGTTCTTCTCTCTGAAATATCATAATTATTTTCTTGGATTTGAGATTGTATTTTATCTCTGTCTTCAAAAAGCTTCTTAAACTTTTTATTTAATTCACTCTCTTCTGCTTCTTTAGAAGAAAGGAATGAACTCTTTTCTTCAAGTCTTTCTTTCATATTTACTATTTCTTCATGTAACTCTTCAAGTCCTTTTTCAGAGTTTTTGATGTTTTCAAGGATATTTTCTAATTCATGTTCTTTGAATTTCAGAGTTTGGTCTAGATTTTCAGTTGTTCTTGAAGATATTTCTTCTATTTCCCTTAATTTAGAGTTATATTGTTCCGTTATTGAGGTGACGTCGATAGACTTGTTCTCTAGTCCTTCTTTCTTAGCGCTTAGATTTGATATTTCTTTCTTTATCACATCTGTTTCCACCAGAATTGATTTAAGATAGCGCTGTTTTTCATTAGCAATCTTGTGATTTGAATATTCATGCTTTAATTTACTTATTAATTGATTTAATTCAAATGCCTTTTTGTTTAAGTTTTCTCTTTTTTGTCTTAACTCTTTTATATTATAGGTTTCTTTTTCAATAGCTAATTTTCCTTCTTCTATTTTATTTAGAGAATCTCTAGTAACATGCTCTATATGTTGAGCAGTCATTTGGTTTTGACATAATGGGCAGATATCTATTTTTAGGATTTGCTCTTTTATCTTCTCAGCTGTTCTTATCTGTGATTCACTGGCTGCTAAAGCCCTATTATGTTCAATTTCCTTTTTAGCAAAAATTTCAACTTCTAGTCTTGCGGAGTCAGATTCTTTTTCAAGATTAAATATTTTATTCTGACATTCTTCTTCTGTCTTAAACTGGAATTCACGTGAAATATTCTCTATTTGTTTGAGCAATGAGTCTGATTCGACCTCCAACTTGTGATTTCTAGATTCTTTTTCTTTTAACCTTTCTTTAATTGAATATAATTCAGTCTTTACAGATAAAAGTTTATTCTTTTGATCTTCTAATGCCACTAATTCTGCTTTTTTTCTCTTTATTTCTTCTTGTTTTTTTGCAAGCATAGGAGATTCTTTGCTTAATTCTTCTATTTCCCTTCTATATTCAGGAACTGATGCTTTAAGGTGTTCTATTCTCTTTTCGAATTCTATCTTTCTTTTTTGAGTTGCTTCTATCCTTACTTTTAGACCTTCTATCTCTCCACGTAGAACATTTATTCTTTCTTGTAATGTTTCACGTTCAACTCCGCTTGATTTCTTTATCATAGAATTCATTTCATTTATCTTTGCAGTCATTGAGTCAATTTCTGTTTGAATTTCTGATAAATTGGTCTTAATTTTCTCTCTTTGATTTTTCTTTTCTTCTAATGATTTTTTAGCTGAGTCAATTTCTTTCTGAACTTCTAGTATTTTCTTAACTAAAATTGAGTAACGGCATCTATTAATTGTTTCTTCTAAATCTTTATATTTTAGTGCTTGAGATCTTTCTTTTTCTAGGTTATTAAGAAATGATTTTCTTTCTCTTAATACTGCTCCTATTTCCTTTAATCTTTCTTCTGTCTTTTCTAATTCATGTAATGATTTTTCTTTTCTTGCTTCATAAACCGATATTCCGGATACTTCCTCTATTACTTTCCTTCTTTCTTCTGGATGCATTTTTACTATGGATTGTATCTGACCTTGTAGGACTAGATTGAAACCATGGGGGTCTATTCCTGCATGGGCTAATAATTCTATTATGTCTCCTCTGTTTTTTATTTCATTATTAATTTTATAGATACCTTGACCATTAGACCTTATTATCCTAGATATTGTAACTTCGTCTGTCGGAAGATTGAATGTTTTTTGAGAATTATCAAACGTTACTTCAACGAAAGCTTCTCTCGCTGGTTTTACTAACTTTGTTCCTGAAAAAAGAAGGTTTGTTGTTCTTTCTGCACGTATTGATTTAGCAGATAATCTTCCCAGAGCAAAACATAATGCATCTGACACATTGGACTTTCCTGAACCATTTGGACCCACAACTGTATTGATTCCTGGATCAAATATAACTTCTGTTCTCTTTGCGAAGGATTTGAATCCTTGAATCACCATCTTTTTGACATATGTCATTCCAATAAGCTAGAATTCAATATTTTAAATGTTGTCGGTATTATTGGTGTAGTTATTTTAGATTGTATGAATGTTTAAATATCAATTTTATTGGTTAGTCAAGATGTACACTTATAGGATTGCTGTTGAAGGAGCACAAACAGGTGATGAAGGAAAGGGTGTGAGGGTTGTTTACTTAGCTAAAAGAGCGGTTCAATTAGCGAATGAGTTGGCTAGTTCTAGTAGCCTCGAACTTCCTGTTTTAGTGATGAGATATCAAGGTGGAGCTGGAGCAGGACATACTGCCTGGATAGGTCGCGTAAAATATGCTCTAAGTCAAGTCCCATCTGGAATACTTGTTAAAGGAACTTACAATTTAATGGGGGAAGGAACATTCATAGATCCTACTAGGCTTGTTAGAGAAATTCAGAGTTTGAGGGAAAAAGGCGTGGAAATAACTCCTGAAAGATTTGGTATAGCTTCTAATGCTCATATGACTTTGGACTACCATGTGAAAGATGACTCAAGTAATAGCGTTAGAACAGATGGTAAGCATAAATCTACTGGAAGGGGCATTAAACAAACTGCGGTCGATAAAGCGGGAAGAGTTGGAGTAAGATTTGCTGAATTTTTAGATAGAGAAGGTTTTATTGAGGCTTTAAGCAAAAGATTTCCTCTTGGTGCTCCTGAACCTCATTCTTCTATTGAGAATTTGGCTGACTCTTACAGGCCACTAGTTGCTGCATTAAGAGACTATTGTGTGTTACAAGAAGATGTATTGGCTGAAGATAGAAGATTCGTTTTGCTTGAGGGGGCACAAGGATTCCAACTTGATATAGATAAAGGACTTTATCCAGGGGTTACCTCTTCTGGATCAGCTACTCCTCCAATTTCATTGAATAAAAGAATTGGGGTGGTGAAGTTTTATGAAAGTAGTATTGGTGGAGATAGGCCATTTATAGGTCAAATACAAGACTCTGATCTTGAAGCAAGATTAAGAGATAAATGGGAGGAAAGGGGGACAGTTACTGGTAAACCGAGAAGCTTAGGATGGCTTGATGTAGTTGCATTAAAACATGCTGTCAAAGGGGCTGAACTTGACAGGTTCATAAGTAGCTGTGGAGATAGAATGGAAGATCTTGCTAGAGAGGGACTTCCAGTCAAAATAGTGGTAGCATATGATGTTGATGGAGTAAGGCATACCAAGTGGGATAAGTCTTTCCACAATAGACAAGTAATAGCTAGAGCCAAACCAGTATTTGAGGAACATCCATCTTGGGATAGATTCATCGATGGAAAGGGTTTGACAAAACCAGCGGCTGATTTTGTTAGAAGAATAGAAGAATTAATAGGAGTTAAATTTGTTGCTCATGGTTATGGTCCTGGGATAGATGATGTTCTTACAGTTGAAGACATATTATTTGAGGGTGTTGTTCATAGATAATTAGAAAAGTTTACTTTGTTTATTGCTTTTGCTTGATTGAGGGAATAGTTTCTTCCATGTAGCCCAACTTGTTCTTACAATTCCTGTTTCTTCTAAGTCCTTTCCTTGAGATTTAATGAAATCTATAGTTATTGGATCTGAAGGATATCCCGAGCCAATATTTCCAAACTGTTTCTTTATCTTCTCTACTGACTCTTCTCGTGCTACTTTTGCCAGAATTGAAGCTGCACTAACTATTGGATGATTGAAATCTGCTTTATGTTCGCAGAATATTGTTAGATTATCTTTATGCTCAATAAAAGAAATCATTTTATTCTTCCATGCAAGAGTGTTTACTGAAGGACAATCTACTATTACCTTTATTTTGTCTTTTTTATTGTTTAACTTATTAATAATTTCAGCTGCTTTTTTTGCTTCTAAAGTGTTCAGATTTATTGTTTCTACCGCTTTGTCAATTTCTTCTGGAGAACTCTCTACTATATGAAATTTAGATATTTTTTCTATTTCCTTTGCTATTTTTATTCTTTGACTATGAATTAGAAGTTTGGAATCTTTGGCGCCTATCTGTTTTAACTTAGTGTTTTCAGCTTCTTTTATCATAACACCCGCGAGATACATTGGACCTAAAATAGGTCCGCGACCTGCATCATCTATTCCTAATAAGTACATGTTCTGATAATGAATTAGTTTATTTAAAGAGTTTTAGGGTTATGCATATCTAAAAATCTTGGGGGTGCACTTGCACATATTCCTGCCTTGTTGAAATTGCCTTCTTGAACACCCAATAATTTGATTTGTCTTAGGAATGGTGCTTTTTTTGTATTTACCAGATTATGTAAACCTAAAGCAAATATTTGTATTCTGTCAATCCCATAATTTTCATTTGTGACTTCTATATAACGAGATAATTGTTTTTTTCCAACAATATTATATTTAAAATCTCTGGCGTTATCTGAGTCTACCCATAGTGGAATGACAGGAAATGGTAGAAAACTTTCTCTGAATCTTCTTACAAATTTTTTATCAACATATAATTCATCTGAGTTTAACTCATGTACTTGTATATCCTTTCCTCTTATAGCAGACCCTTGGATTAGAAGTGGTTTTGATTGAGGGGCATAAAGAACGAAATCCCCAGTTCTTATATCTTTTTCCCATAAATCTGGGCCGTCATTATCTTTTATTCTTTGTTCTAATGCTTCTTCTAATGATGGATAGTTTGTGTCCAGACAAATTTTAGTTGAATGGGCTGTTGTTAAAACCATAAATTAAGGAGATTAATTTCTTATTTAAAGATTATTGAAATTCTTGTAAATTAAGCTGTTTGTCTGTATCCTTGCTGATTCATATATTTTCTTGGGACTATCATCATTTCAGGACTGTTTTCACTAGTACGAGCATATTGCGATACTCTCTCTGAAGGACATGCCATACACATAATTATTTGAAAATTTTAAGATATATAAAAGTTTCTATTTTGAAGTCACAACTTTCTTGGGGATTTGTTTTTGTTTTACTACAAATGAAAGAACCATTGAACTTATTCCTACAACTAGCAAAATAATCATGCAAACCATTAGTTTGTTTGAAAGAACTTCTTTTACCGCGTTGTAAATTGACAGAGTAAGCAGGTCATTTAATGGTAAAATATTCTCTGACCTTAAAATGCTTAGATAGTAAATTGCGATGTATAGTGCAAATGCAGGAACTATAGTAATTACTCCTATAGTTCTTAGGAACTTTCTTGTATTTTTTTGTAACAAGAAAATTAAAGATAATATAAATATCAAGATAATGAATGAAATTATGTGGGCTGTTTTGAAATAACTTATTTTTTCTCTCAAACTATCAATTGCTAGTCTTCCTTCTGAACCTTCTTCTATACCATATATATTTACTAAGTCTACTTCTGTTTCATCAAAGAAATTTAGATTTTTACTTTCTATGTATAGGTCAAGATATGTTTCTACATCAATTCCTTCTGGCAGGCAAGGTTCTTCTCCAAATGGATCTTGATTACCACTACATTGTTGAAGTGTACCTATATAATCTAAAAAGAAATTCCTTAGTTTTTCTTCGTTTATTTGAACTTTTAATTCAAGAATATCTGTTTCTAACCTAAGATAAGACATTAGTTTAGAAAATAGGTCTTCAAATAATGCCTTTGGTCCATTTGGCATATAAATAAAGAATAATTCTTCCGAGCCAATTCCATTTTGAAGAGATTCGTAAACTCCTGATTCTTCTAAAGCTTGGAAATAAATTTGAGAATAAAGAAAAGAGTTTAATGTGAAACTGAAGGATAAAACTAAAATTAGAGATATAGAAATTGCTGCAAGGACAAAAACACCTGCCTTTTTTATGAAACTCATAAATTTCTATAATTCTTGAGAATATAAAGTATTTGAAAAATCCCTCTCTAAAAATTAACAAATAATAGCGGGGGCGGGATTTGAACCACGCGACCTCCGGGTTATGGGCCCGGTGAGCACTCCAGGCTGCTCCACCCCGCTATAATATTATTGGCTGTGGAAGGCTTTTAAAAGTTTGGCTTTCTTAATAATTTATGAGTGGACCTAGTGAAGGAAAGATACATTTGGGCAAAGCTGATGTTTATGTTCATCTTAAAGGAAAATCTAGAGCTACTGTGACTCACATTGATATTGAATTAGATGAGTTAAATGAGATAATAAAGCCGGGAGAAAATACATACATTGGCTCCAAGGATGGAGGAGTTTTTATTGGATTAAAGAAAGAAATGATTGAAAGGGCTGAAAAAGTGTCTGGAAAAAAATGAAAAAAACAATTTTAATATCTTGTTTTTTTCCTGATCAAAATTCTAAATATTATAAAGGAATTTTGACATGAAAAAGTCACATTTATGGATATTGATTTTTAACGCAATTTACTTGCTTGGATTTTTTATTTATTATGTTTCAATAAATAATTATGAATTTGTATGGTATATTTTTGTAATAGTAATTATTGGAACAATAATTGGACTTAATTTAAAACAGTCCAGATTGAGTAATGGAATTTTGTGGATGCTCTCTATTTGGGGGATTCTACATATGGTCGCAGGAGGATTCAGAATTGATGGAACAACTCTTTATTCTCTGAAGCTGATTAAGATATTTGAAGGGGAAGGACAGTTTTACATTTTGAAGATGGACCAAGTTGTCCATTTCTATGGATTCTTTGTATGTTCTTTCTTAATATATCAACTTTTGAAATCAATAAATGCAAGTGGATTAAAAAATCCAAAACTGATAATCTTTATTTCATGGCTCGGAAGCATGGGCCTTGGTGCTTTGAATGAGATAATTGAGTTTATCGCATTTGTTTCTCTTAATAAAACTGGAGTTGGAGATTTATATAACACAGGGCTTGATTTGATATTCAACATGTTTGGAGCACTTGTGGGGGCTTTCCTTGCCCATAAATTGTATAAAAATAAAAATAATTTTTGACTTTGATTTAAATCTTAATGATCTGAATCTCTGTTATTTCTGTGGAATCCGCCGCCTTCGCTTTCACGCTTCTTTTTGAAGCAGTTTAAGCAAAGAACTGGTCTTCCTTCAGTTGGTTTGAAAGGCACTTCGCATTCTTGTTTGCATTCTGAGCAAACTGCTTTGTGCATTTCTCTTGGTCCAGAATTGAATCTTCTTTGTCCACCGCCAAATCTGCGTGGTCCTCCGAATGATCTTCTTTCTCCGCCGAATTGTCTTTCCATTTCGCTATATCCTCCGTTCACTTGTTCTGGCTCTCGCCTAAATACTTTGATAATTTTGGGTATTTAAGGGTATGCATTTCGGAAAAGGATAACCTTAAAAGTCATTATTATTACATATTTTTATAAAAGCCCAGATGGCCCAGCGGTTACGGCGCGGGATTGCTAATCCCGTTTCCCAAAAGGATTCCCCGGTTCAAATCCGGGTCTGGGCGTTTTATTTTAAAGTTCTTAGAGTTTTTAGTGCTATTTTAAACTGGGCTTCGCCGTTTTTAGACCATCTACAATAATCTAAAAATTCACTTGTTTTAATGAATTTTCTTTTAGAGATTGTACCTGTTGTGGGATCAATTTTTTGACTATTTATTTTCTTGAGTCTTGCAACTGCTCTTATTCCTACTCCAATTCTTGGATGAGAAAGGTTATTGAGAGATATTGTCTCTATATATCCAGAAGGAGTAACATCTTTAATTTCTACGCTGGCTTCTTCATTAACTTCTCTAATTAATGTCTCTTTCCAATCATTATCTTCTGATTCTGGTCCACCTCCGGGCAAACACCACTCTTTGTCCTCTCCGCATTTTACTATAAGTAAATCATTATTTTCATTAAAAATAAATCCATAGACTTGAGTAATATTATTTAACTTTGAATAGTCTGCATCATCGAAAACATTACTTTAACGCTATAATCTTTGAATTTAATATTTTCAGTGATTATTAGATTATTCACTATCTTTTTTGATAATCTTATTTAATAAATTTTTACATTAATTAGATTTTTAAACAATTACTTGTATAATGTCTTGAGGTAAGATGAATAAAAAACTATATCATATTGATAAAGAGATAACCGCTTGGTTAAAACATTGGGGATATTATTTTTTGAAGTATTCCCTTGCTCTTGTATTTATTTGGTTTGGAATTTTGAAACCTTTTGGATTAGGTGGTGCTAATGACCTTGTAGCTAAAACTGTTTATTTTGTTGATTCTTCATGGTTTGTTCCTTTGTTGGGATGGTGGGAAGTTGCTATAGGAATTTGTATATTGTATAGACCTTTTGTTAGAGTTGGTTTGTTTTTAATGGCATTTCAGATGATAGGAACTTTCTTGCCTTTGATTTTACTTCCAAAGGTAATTTATATAAAGTTCCCCTTTGTTATGACTCTTGAAGGCCAGTATATAATCAAGAACCTTATCCTTATTGGTGCCGGAATGATTGTAGGAAGCCACGTTCGCGATAGGGAGAAAAAACATAATGTATAAGCAAAGAAAATTATTGAGTGTATTTCTGATAATTGGAATTCTGATTTCTGCTTTTCTAATTTATGAGCACTTTTCAGCTACTGCTTCAAAGTTCTGTAGCTTTGGAAATAATTTGGATTGTGGAATTGTCAATAAAAGCCCCTATGCAAATTTGGATGGAATTTCATACTTATTGACTATTGATTTTAATTTGCCTTTGCCTTTGATTGATATTTCAGGGATAAATGTTTTCTTTGATTTTATAACAACTAATGCTTTTCTTGGATTGCTTACTTTATTTTTCGTTCTGATGTTAAACTTAAACTATAAAAAGAGCAAGTTTCTATTTGTTAAAAGAGAGGCAAATGCAAAATGGATAAAAGGAATAATGGTGTTTTCAATAGTGTATGGATTTTACCTCTTTCTAATACAGCATTACATACTCAAAACATATTGCATATTTTGCCTAGCTCTGGACTTAACAATAATAATATCTTTGATATTGTCTTTTAAAATTAAAAATGGTTAAAAAAGTAAGTCAAAAAAAAGGAAAAGGGATGATGATAATTGGAGTTTTATTGGTTGTTGCTATAATTGTTATATTATTTATTATTGGTTCGTCTGGAGTTTCTTATGCACAAGAAGATATTGATACTTTTGCGCAATGTATTACTGAAAAAGGCGGAGTGATGTATGGAGCATTCTGGTGTGCTCATTGTGCTAAGGTAAAGAAGAATTTTGGAGAAGGATTTAGATACATTGAATATGTTGAGTGTGACCCTCGCAAAGAGAATGAACAATCCTTACTTTGCATTGAAAAAGGAATAGAAACATATGCTACATTTGAATTTAATAACAATCCTAATACTCGCTTGATTGGAGAACCAACGTTTGAAGAGCTTGCTGTTGCTTCTGGATGTATTGCTCCAGTTGCTAAGTAAAATATGAAAATCTTTAATTTTCAATTGTTAAATTTCTCTAATGGAGGAAGAAATTAAACACATGGTTACTGAAATGGCTGTTAATTTACCTGCTTTACCTATAGTTATATTAACTGCTGCAATTGATTCAATCAATCCTTGCGCCATTGGAGTTTTAGTTTTACTTATTTCTACCCTCCTTGCATTAAGCAAAAATAAGGCTAAGATGGTTAAGGTTGGATTGATTTACATTTCTGCTGTATTTCTTACATATTTAATTGCGGGGTTTGGTCTACTTGTATTCATACAGAAGTTTAATATTTCAGAGCCTTTGAGCTGGGTTGTTGGAGTTTTAGTAATTATATTAGGAATAATTGAAGCAAAAGACTTTTTCTGGTATGGTAAAGGAATTACTTTAGCTATTCCTGCTAGAAGAGCTGAACAGATAAAGAAAATGGTGAGGAAGGTATCCGTTCCAGGAGCAATATTATTGGGAATATTCGTAGCCGCTGTTGAATTACCTTGTACAGGAGGACCTTATTTAGCTATTACAACGCTACTCACAAAAGTTGGATTTAGCATGGAAGTATTCGGGTTACTTGTGCTTTACAATTTCATATTTGTATTGCCTTTGATAATAATACTTTGTATTGTAGCATTTGGAGTTTCTGCTGAATCTGTTAAAGCATGGAAAGACAAACAGAAGAAATGGATGAGATTATTCATTGGATTGATAATGATAGCGTTGGGAATAGCTCTGATATTGTGGGCAAATGGAACAATAACCTTTGGAATATCAAGCGCTAATTACGGATTGACTTGGAGTTTATTATGAGAACATCTTGGATAATTGGTGCTCTAGTCTGTTTCTTAATAGGTTATATTTTGACCACGACCATAGTAGGAGCAATCTTGGGAATTCCTTTAATTTTGCTTAGTTTATTTTTACTTATTGTAGGAATAATAATTCCAGGAAAAAGAAAGATAGTTCACGTATACCATCATAAAAAGAAATAGTTTTTATAAATAAGAGAGATTAATTTATGGTGGATTTAGTTCTTTCTGTATTTTCTTGAAAATAAGCCGACAAGCATATCATCTAACTTTTCTTTTTGTTGGGTTGGCCTTTGGCTAGCAATACTTCTTCTTACTATCTCCTCTATCTGCTCTGGAAGCGTCATCAAATTTCTTTTTGCTCTTTTTTCTAACAAATCTATTATTTCTTTGTCGAGCCAGATTGTTATTCCTTTCTTGAAATGATGTTGTCTTAACGCTTCATAGCCGGAGTGTATTTCATGCATTGACCATCCATTACTTAAGGGAGATTCTGTAATTTTTATATCTGTAAATCCTCTTTTTCTTGCTTCAAGAATAAACTTGATTAAATCTGGATTAGCCATCTTTTAGATATTAAAGAGTTAATGGATTTAAATATGATGGTGAGTTAAACTTTTAGCCCGCGCATCATTGGTTTTTATTAAAATCCCTGTAAACCTTACTTCTATGGCCCATATCGAAGAGAATAATTTTATCATCAAAACTTCTGTAAATAATTCTGTAATTTCCATCTCTTACACTATAAAAACCGCTAAGTTGTTCTGTAAGAGGTTTTCCACTTATTTCTCCATTGGCTAACTTTTTGATGGTTGTTTTCAAAGATTTTTGGACTTCAATATGCTTACAATTTAACGAGAGAGGAAGTTGAGTGGATTGGAGGAAGCTTACCTGCAGGAGTTGTAGATAATAGTGATGTAACAACTTCTAAAAAAGATTTAATTAGTCATCTGGAAAAGGAGATTTTACTTTTTGAAAAGAATGTTCCTTATGACATAACTTCTCAAGAAAATATTGCTAATTTACTTTGTGATGTAAGGGGTTATATTGATTTCCACACGGAAAAGTAAAATTATTTTCTTATCTTTCCTGATTGCCAGTCTTTGAGAACAAGGCGCGCTACTCTATCCATATCAACTATTCCGCCTTTTAGCAGAAGGCTTCTTTTTTTACCTAACTCTTCCAATAATATTTCAGAGTCTCCGTTTGCCTGTATATTATAATGGCTTTCAAATAGATTGGGATTGTCATGCATAATTTGAGCTACAACAAATTCAGGATTCTTTGTAGAGTCATAGGTTCTTACTCCTATCATTGCATGTTTTTTTAAATGTGCTAGTTGTGAAGCTGCTGCATCTTCATCCGACATAACTCCTGGTGTATCTAGAAGCATTAATTTTTCTGCTAGTCTTACTTTTTGAATTCCTCTTGTAAAACCTGCCTTTGGAGATGTTCTTGCTGCTCCTTTTCCTGTTAACATATTAATTATTGAACTCTTACCTACATTTGGATAACCTATTACTCCAACATGCACTTCGTCACCAGTTTTGAAGAATTTTTTATATCCTACTCCGTGCTTATGTAATTGTAAATGTTTTAACTCGTTTTCTTCTTCATCTTTCTTTTCTTTTGCTTGTTCTTCTGCTTCTTTCTTTCTTGCACGTTTAAATCTGTTTGCCTGAATTTTTATCAATGTTCTTAGTTCTCTTCTTCCTTGATTTCTTTTACATGAAACAAAAATATATGGCTGAATATCTTCCAACTCGTTTGATTCCTGTATTTTTTTATGGTCAACTAGGTCGGCTTTGTTCAAAATGTAAATTAATAATTTTCCATGCTCTCTTGCGTATTCTTCCATCTTGAAGTTTCTTGTTTCTTTTATGAATCTCGCATCTAATACTTCAAGGATTATATCAGAAGATGAGATTACTTCTCTTGCTAAAGAAGGATACTCCTGCCTATGCTTATTATGACTATCTATCTTTCTAGTCTTTCTTGATGAAAATGCAAACTTTACTCTCATATTTATTAGACTATTTTATAGTTTAAAAAGAGATTGTTTAGTATCAAAATTCTTTTATAATTGAGAGATTCTTATTTTTATGCTTAAAAGAATATTTTCTAGAATGTCTGTTGGGCTGATTGTAACTAATGCCGTTAGGTTGGTTTTAATATTGGGATTTATAAGTGCCTTCTTTAGAGGAAGAGATTTGGCAATGGCTTTCTGCATATTCGCTTTTGTCTCTACATTCACTCCAAGACTCTTGAACAAATTTGGAATAAAGACTGGAAGCGAAGTACAGATAACTATAATCTTAGTAATTTATGGAGCATTATTCTTAGGAGAGGTAAGAGGTGCTTTTGCTAATTTGTGGTGGTGGGATATTCTACTAAAAACAATAGCTACAATTGCACTTAGTTTCATTGGTTTGACAGTGGTCTTAGTTCTTGAAGAACACGAGCATCTTAACTCAAGCCCGTTTATGGTTGTAACTTTGGCTTTTGCTCTATCTTTCACCCTTGGAGCTATCTGGGAAGTTCTAGAATTTTCTTTAGATAATATATTTGGATTTGGTTTGCAACAGATTGGAACGGGAGTTGTTGCAATTGATTTGATAATAACCGGTGCATCTGCTTTGTTTGTTTCTTCTTTAGGATATATTTACAAGAAAAAAGGGCTGATAAATCCCATGAGTGGGTTAATAGTTGGCTTAATGAGGAAAAATCCTAAGTTGCTTAACTCCGAGAAAAAATATGATGATGAAAAGATAAAATCTCTAATCTCTTCTGGGGAAGGTGTAAAATTGGAATTCAAATCTTCTTTGAGAACTAATTTACATACTAATTCTACTGATAAGAATATTGAAAACTCTATACTAAAGACTATTGTTGCATATTTGAACACTGATGGGGGAACTTTGATTGTCGGAGTAAATGATAATGGAGATATTTTAGGTTTAGATAAAGATGCTTTTGTAAGTGATGATAAATTGAAACTGCATTTGAATAATATGATAAAGAACGCTATTGGACCTCATTTTATGCATTTTGTTAATTATGAATTGTTTGAAATAGAGAGTAAAAAGATTTTGAAAATAGAATGTATTTCTAGCAATAAAAGAGTCTTCTTGAAAGATAATGGTGTAGAGGAGTTTTATATTAGGAACGGGCCATCTACAATAAAACTTAATGGGAACTCATTAATTGACTATATCAACAACAGATTTGATTGAAATTGCTTAAAATAAGCTATTTATAGACTAAAATTCTTATATCTATATGAAGAGTTTGATATTAATTCTTTCAATTTTTATTTTTTGTCGCAATTCTTACTTTTTTATTTATTGATAAAAGAGTCTTACTACAACCAGATTCAGGGATTATAATAAATGAGATAACTCCTTTTATAATATATAATTCTCAGGTAAGTGAATCTATTGTGATAGGGAGCGGTTTTTCGCAAAATATGCAACTCAAGGTTATCGTTGGAGGCTCTAGTTTTATACTTGATCCGTCATTTATACTATAAATTTCATAAGTGGTGAGGAAGTTAGACTGATTTTTCCTGCAGGAATTCCAGAAGCGATTGCAAACATTTCATTTGTTGAAGGAAGCGTTGAAAGTAACCCTCACCCTTTTGAGATAAGATCTGGGGTTCCTCCTCCTAGCCCTTCTATTGTGCAGGTAACTCCTATAAACTTGCAAAATCCTTTGAATTTAGGAGTTTCTCCAGTAAAAGTGTGGGGTAACAATTTCGACCCTAACTCAAAAGTAATTTTAGATGGTGTTGATTTGACATCAAGAGTCCTATCGAGAGATGATAAAAAAATAGAAATTTATCTGACTAAGGAAGAAATGTTAGTCGGAAAACAGGTAAGAATAGATAACGAGGGCAATACAAGATCAAATACATTCAATATAAATGAAACAACTATTAAGTACCCTGACTTAATACATATAAAAGATTCCATAGTTCGTCCCGGAGATGATATAGAAGTTTTTGGAAATAATTTCTTTGAGTCTAATTCTAAATTATATATTGATGATCTTTATGTTGACCCAAGTAGTTATATTTTATCTGAAACTCAAACTGGAAATTTCAAAATAACTTTGAGTGCCGAGGATTACAGCATAGGACCTCATAAAATATATTTTGATAATCCGCCAAGATATCCAAATATGTTCTATAATTATAAGAGATTAAAATCAAACAAACTTTATTTTGAAGTTAAAAGTACTATTCGACCAGATGTAACACTTGAAAACAATAGAATAAAAATCACTTTTGACGGAGATAGTGGAAACATCAAAATAATAGAAAATAAAGATACCGGATATTCCTATAATGTTGCAAATGTGTTTCCTTGGAGAATGATTCTTAGAAAGGTCAACTCCACAAGTCAGTTGATTAGAGATAATCCTTTGGATAATCCCATATATAGTGATGATCAAGATTTATTTAATCCCTTTAAAGGAAACTGCAATAATGTTCAATTTTCTATACAGGATCAGCTTAATTTTCAAGTATTAAGTGTAACTTGGCCCGGATGCCAGATAGACTCAAATAACCAATTTGATTTTGTTCAGAAATACTTTTTGGAACAAGATAGCCCTCATTTTGAGATGAATTTTTCTATGAATAATGTTCAGGTTTTGAATTATAGCATAAAAACTGTATTGCTTTATCAGACTATTTTAGATGACCCTTCTGTTAATGAAAGTGCAATAATGGTTGATAGGGTTCATGAAACTGTTAGAAACCCAGGATATAATGTATTGACGAGAGGTTCTAGAAATTTGTGCCCTGGTTTTTACCAGCCATTAACTGAAGGCCAAATTCCATGCGGAGTTCAAGGACAGGGGTTTGTTTCGAGTTTTTCTGAAATGGGAATTGATGGAGAAGGAATTAGAACAAATGATGCTTCTTGGATAGACTTCTGGATGGGTTATTGGAATCAAAATGGAGATTATATTTACGGCCTTGCTCTGGATAACTTTACTTATGCTAAAGGATACAGTTATCAAGGAGAGGAAGGAGCATTCAAAAATTCTGCGTGGGTCTTTTTTCCAGATGATTTTGACTATGGTAACTTTAATTACAAAATGCCTTACGCCTTTAGAATAGGAGTTGGTAAGGGTACCACATTTACTGGAGATGAAACTTGGGTAAATATAGCAGATAAATTTAAGGAGATACAGCAAAGTAAGGGAATGATTAGAACTCCTTTTAAATTAAGAAATATTTCTGAAAATGCAAAATATCTTGATGTTACCACCTCGGCTAATTTAGGAGGAGAATTTTTCGAATATGTAGGAGGGGTCCGTCAATATAGCTCCGACCCTAAAATTGATGAAATAGCAAATCTTTACGAAGAATCTAGAAAATTCTATGGCGCAGAAGAATCAACTATTCTTGTATGGGGTGGAGACCAGGATGATACTCAAGGTTATGGGAAATTTGTACCTATACCTGGAATAAGTTTCCCTTTTTATCGAGCTATAAACCTTGCAGGATGGAACCCTTGCTTTTACACTCTTAACGCTGGATTCTATGTTAGAGGAGATGAACCTTCCTTACCAGGCATGATTGCTGATGGAGAGTTACTTGAATTCGATCCATCGGGAGCCCCTTCGATAATTCCTCCTGGAGCTCCTCTTAACTCTAATAGTTTTGCAAATTTAGCTCCCGGATCTGTTGGCCTAGGGCCTAACGATAATAGCTACTTAAAATGGTTTTTAGACAAATATAGAGTAATGAATAATAACATGGAGGGTACTAGATGTTTTTACAGCGACGGCATATTCACTGCATCAGGCTGGACTGATGCTGGACCTAGATCTATAAAATATGGTTATAGGGGACATGATGATAAACAATTTACTTCCATTAGAGAATTTTTTAGGAAAGAAGTAGAAGAACTAAGGAAAATAGATCCTGAAGTATATACTTTCCACGAGGGTACTGCTCAACTTACTGCAGATGAAGATCTTTTTCCATTTCAACCTGCAGCTGGGGCCACTACAATACCTCAAACCGGACTTGCTGGAACTAATTATAAAAATGGTCTAAGAACTCAGCTCTTTCAAAGAGTTTATGGTGGGTATATAGACTTTTTACTCTCTAATGAAATTGCTGACCCTAATAAGATAGCATTGGTACATATCCCGGATAGTTTTATGCCTGTTCTTAAGGCAATACCTGGTGTTCCTCAAAATTATGATAAAACAATGGTTGAGACTTACTTGTTACCTGGATGGGTAGGTTTCTTGGATAAATCTGCGATACCTTATTATGTTGAAGTAGGTATTGGAAATACTTCTAATTACACTCCTAATTATAGGTTATCAGAAGTTCCTCCTGAAAGCCAATACTATCCATCTGGAACATTTGATTATTGGGTAGCACCTTTAGAAGAATATGCTAAACTGATTAAGGAAGAAGTAAATGCAAGACAACTTGCAAGAAATTACTTCCATGGATTATGGCATTTGCCAATGCAACTAAACTCTCCGGAAGAAGAGTATTATTATATTTCAGATTGGATATTATTTATTGGTTCTAAAGAGGGAGGAGCTGTATCAACAAAGTTCCCTAGAGTAATAAATAGTGTTAGACAGGCCTTGGTTGGAAATAGTTGGGGCCAAAAATATGGCTTGATGTTTATCAACACTTATGCAAGAGAACCTACTCAAACTGTAGAATTTACACTTGATTTCAATAGATACGGACTAACTCCTGGTCAGAACTATAATTTATTCAAATACTCTAAAGAAAATGGAAGAGAATATATTAGAACGGTCAATAATAATTTCCAACAAACTATTACTATTCCTGCAAGAAAATTTGTTTTGTATGAACTTGAGATAAATGGAGACCTTGATGGAGATGGAATAAATGGTATGTTTGATGTTTGCCCTAACACTGCTTCGGGAGATAATGTAAATTCAGATGGCTGTTCTGTTCCATCTACAACAGAATTCTCTCCCGTGATTACGAGCAATCTTGCTCAATCTAATGATTTATTTAGACATAAAGACTTATCTGTTGGAGTTAGTGGAATTGGGAGAATAGAATACTTAAATCAAGAACTGAGGCTTCTAAGGTTTAATATAAGAACTCAGTCGTTTGATGGTCTTGACTTGAATGATGCGATCGAGATATCTCAAAACAGAATAAAAGTTAATACTACAGGTTATCCTGAATTAGACCAAACTGCCAGAATAACATTTTATGGATTAAATTATGCTCAAACCCCTATAGTTACGATGAATGAAGGGAATGGTTTTGTTGATTGTCTCTCTTCTGTCTGCTCGGTAGTTTCTTATAACTCGAATACTGGAACTTTGGTTGTTGATGTTGTAGGATTTAGTGAATATAGCACAAGAGAATCTCCAAATACTGGAACAACTAATTCTGGATCTAGCGGTTCTGGAAGTGGTTCTACAGGATTTATTCCTCCTAGAAATACGATAATACCTCAATGTAAGGATAATTTAGATAATGATGGTGATGGGCTAGTAGATTATCCTGCAGACACTGGGTGTCTAAATGCTCAAGATAATATTGAACTTGAAGCGGATGCCACTCAGGGAACAATTTCTCAAAATGGAAGTGAAACTGGATCAATAGATGAAAGGCAAGGATTTAGAGCCATATTCTGGATTATTCTACTTTCAATAATTGGTTCTATGATAATAATCTCTTTAAAAATTGTAAGATTAATCAATGTAAATAGAAGATTTGATGAGCTATCTAAAAGAAGTGAAAACCTAAATAATGCATTCAATAGATCAGAAGATTCTAATCAAAGCCAACAGGTTTATTAATAGATTTGATTTGTTTGATTAGAGGCAAGATGAAAATAGAAATTAATATTCAGAAAAAGCATTTTATTATTATCTTGATTTCCTTGTTTTTAATCACGGGGTTAATCTTTGCTGTTGCTCAGCCATCTACTCCTAACCCCGGGCATTCTATAAATGAAGTACCTGCTGCTACTCCTAATTGTTTGACTAATCCTACACATCCATTTTGTCAAGCGGCTTCTGCTCAGAGTTGGGGTTTAGGAGATGTGGCAATAGCTTCTGGATATTCTGCTTACTCTATTAACTCTGGTAATGCTAATACTGCGAATAGTGCCAATACTGCTAATAATGCAAACAATGCTGGAAACTCAAATAATTTGGGAGGGACTCCTGCTTCAAGTTATTGTCAGGTTTCCGGGACTAATTGTAAGGTTATGAATCAAGCTAATTGTCAAGACATAAATATTCAAGGGAGCGGTTTTTGGACTACATGTCCTGCTGATAGATACATGGCAGGCATTCAACCTAATGGTCCATTTGCTAGAATTAGATGTTGCAAATACACCTAATTTCTTTGTTTTTGATACAATATTTAAATAGAGATAACTATTTTATTAATGAGGCGATAAAATGGATTTAAACGAGGTGAAAGATGACGTTGGACCTGAGAAGATTGTTCAGGTTTATGATCCTTCAACAGGAATGAGGGGATTTACTGTAATAGATAATACTGCTCTCGGTCCTGCTAAAGGAGGAATAAGAATGACTCCTTCAGTTAGTGTCAAAGAAGTTTTTAGATTGGCTAGAGCAATGACTTTAAAAAATTCTCTTGCTGGATTGCCTTTTGGAGGAGGGAAGAGTGGAATAATTTACAACAAAGATGCTGATGCTGCTAAGAGAGATATTTTCTTGAAATCTTTTGCACACTCACTGAGAAATTTGGTTCCTAGTGAATATATTGCAGGGCCAGATATAAACACAACTGAAAAAGAGATGGAAACATTTGTTAAAGCACATGGAGATTTTAATGCGGCTACAGGAAAACCTGCAGATTTCTGCAAGATTATTAGGGGTAAGAAAGTTTGTGGTCTGCCCCATGAACTTGGAAGTACGGGTCTAGGGGTTTCTTGTGCAACTCAAGTTGCATTAAAACATGCAGGAATCCCAGTTTCTGGAGCTAAAATTGCAATAGAAGGATTTGGTAATGTTGGTTACTTTACTTTTAAACATCTTGAGGAAGCGGGGGCCAAGATTGTTGCTATAAGCGACAGTAAAGGGTGTCTGTATAATGAAAATGGTTTGTCTTTTGAAGAGATTGCTAAAGTCAAAAAAGACAAGGGAAGCGTTACTCTTGGTAGAGGTAGGATGCTTCCAGGACATAAATTATTTGAGCTCCCGGTAGATGTTTTAATTCCTGGAGCATTACCTGATGTCATTACAAGACAGAATATGAATTCTATTCAATCAAAGATAATTGTTGAGGCTGCAAATATTCCAATCCCTCTTGATGTTGAAAAGGAGTTAAGTAAAAGAATCTTAATTGTCCCTGATTTTGTTGCTAATGCTGGAGGAGTCATATCTAGCTGGGTTGAATATATTGGTAAGGACTCTAAATATATGTATAAGACTGTTAAAGACAAGATTACTAAGAATACCCAATTAGTTTTAACAAAATCCAAGAAAGACGGAGTAAATCCAAGAGATGCGGCTAATAAAATAGCTATGGATAGGATAAGAGAAGCTATGCTTAAGAGATCTAAAAAATTTAGATAAAAAATTAATTAATTTTTAAAGAAGTTAAAACTTAGGAAGTTCTTTCTGAGAATCTTGATTCTGAGGAGCAGGAGGATTAGTTTCATCCTGTAATCTCTTCAATGATTGTTTCTCTAAGTTAAGTTGTTTTTGAAGTTTAGCTAGTTTTTCTTCATTTCTTATTTGCTCTAATTGTTTTTGTAAATCTGCAATTTTTTTTTCGGTATCATTTATATTAGATTCATTTGACTTATCAACTACTTGTGCTGGAACTTCGGTTTTTGTTGGAACAACTTTTTTCTTTACTATTTTGCTTGGGTTAGGTTCAGTAGGACCAGATTTCATTGCAAGACGCTTTCTCATTAATATTACTAGAACTATAACTCCTAGAGCTCCAGCAAATACATAATAGTAAACTTTTCTGAATTGTCCATCTTCGCCTATTACTAAGCCAAGAATTGGACTTTTCTCATTTGCTTCTTCGCTAGAAACTTGTGTTGTTTCAGGTAAACTTTCTTCAACTACTTCAGTTTCTTTAACTTCTTCGGCAATTGTGAAATTAAAGTTTACTGTAGGAACTCCAAGATTGTAAGGCCCATATTTCTCTTCTTTTATTAATTCACCACTCTCATTGTTTATTGCCCTTACTTCTAAAGACACTTTGTCTACAATACCATAATAAGTAAATCTGAATTCTCCAAACTTTCTAGCTCTTCCTTCAAATAACTCTACTTCCTCTTTGGTGTCTGGATCAATAACGCTGATGCTTAAATTCAGATAAGGGTTTGTAGTAATAACAAATTCAGTCTTTCTAACTTCTAAAGCGGTAACTGTCGCTAAAATAAGTAAAAATCCTAGTATCAACAGACCCTTTTTTGCTTTTAGCATTGTCTTTAAAACTATTTCGTATTTATAAGGTTTTTTAGTGTTGAAAAGTATAAACATTACAAGAACATTTTTATACCAATTAATATCTTATTTGTTATGAAAAAGAGTAAAGAAATGAAAGAAGAATCTTGTTGTAAGCCATCTGGTAATGGAAGTGGTTGTATGTTTTATGGATTAGGCTTTGTAGGTGCAGCAGTCTATAATATTTCTATTGCTTCTGGGTTTTGGGGAGTTGTTCTTGCTTTATTGAAGGCAGTAATATGGCCAGCTTATTTAGTTTACAAGTTATTTAGTTATCTGGGTTAGATAAGTATGCCCGTCCAAGGTTTAGGTAGTGAATCGAATATATTACTTAATAATAGAATCTAAAAGTATCTCGAAAGGACGAGTTTGTTCGCCAAGAGATTTTATTTCTGCAATATAGCTCCTCATGTTTCCAACAGCGGAACGATATCTCTCCCGAGCTCTTCCCTCTCTAAACACATGTCCAATAGATCCGTCATCCCGCATTGCAAGAATATATCTAGTAGAATCAGTTGCAGAATTACTTTCTCGTGCAAAGCCTATATTAATAATTAAATTGGATAAAGATAACTGAGAATTACATCCATTAGATACATCAAAATGGTGGAACGCCCGTCCCGGGAATCGAACCCGGCTCTTGGCCGCGACAGGGCCATGTACTAACCGATATACTAGACGAGCTTGAAAATGTGTGATAAAAATTGTTTTTAAGCTTTTGCTTTGGGCAAAGTTTAAATATGATGCTGGAGTATATAGATTATGAAAAAGAAGGTTAGTCATTCTAAACATGAACATGCTATGCATGATGGTTATCACGAGCATTTTAGACCTGGAGATTTGAAGCCTTACGCTTTGGGACATGCTCTTGGAATGATGGCTATGATTGTTCTTGTTTTCTATGGATTATTTGTATGGTTTAGTGATTTTGATACTGCGTTTATAATTGCAAAATATCCTATTGGATTTTCATTCTATGATTGGACAATATTGATGGGATTATTACAGAGTTATGTAATGTTTTATGTAATGGCTTGGGCCTTTGCTAGATTCTACAATTCAGTTTAATTTTATCTTTATTTATCTTAATAACTTTTTCATGCAAACATCTGAACAGCAAGCATGCATCGTTTTTCTGCAATCATTACAAATGAAAATTAGTTTATTGCATGTTTTAATTTTACAGTTTCTGTATAAATCTGATTGAGTATTACAGTGAATGCAATTATTGATTTGTTTCTTATCCTGACCTATTGGAGATGAAAGTCTATTATCAAATACAAAGCATTGACCTTCCCAGACGTCTGTGTTTGGAATAGTTTGACAGAATTTTATTATTCCCCCATGTAATTGAGAAACATTAGTGAATCCTTCTTTTATCATGTAAGCAGATGCTTTTTCACAACGGATTCCTCCTGTGCAATATGTAAATATCTTTGTGTCTTTTGGTAAATTAAGACCTTTTATGAATTGTGGAAATTCTCTGAATGTTCCTATTGGTGGAATAATTGCACTTTTAAACTTTCCAACTTTTGATTCATAGTCGTTTCTTGTATCTATTATTACCATATTCTTATCATTATAGGAATCTAGAAATTCTTGAGGAGAAACATACTTACCTGCTTTTTTCAAATCTATCTCTTCACCTAATCTAATTATTTCTTTTCTTACTCTTACTATCATCTTATCAAAAGGATGGATTAAACCTTCTTCAATCTTGAATTCAATATCTGAGAATCTAGAATCTTTTCTTAGTTCTTGCATATATTGATCGATTTGGTCTTCTGTTCCAGAAATAGAACCGTTGATTCCTTCTTTTGCAAGCAGAACTTTCCCTTTTATTCCAAGAGATTTACAAAAGTCCATGTGAGACTTTTTCAATTCTTCTGGATTTTCTATTTCCACAAATTTGTAGAAAAGTATTATTTTTATCATAGGATAATGGAAATTTTAGCTTATTTATGCCTTGTCATTTGCTATATTTTAAATATATTGAAAAGTTTTGTATTTTATGGTGATTGGATTGATAAATAATTTATTGGCCTATATTTATTCTCTGCCTGAGATTTACCAGAAATTATTTACTGTTGCGGTTTATATGGTTCTCATTTTTATTTATTCAACATTTATATGGAATGTACATAAAGTAATCTCTAGGAAAGATATTATCTCTCTTAATTTAAGACAGTATAATTCATTTGACCACCCTACTCTAAACAAATTATTTGCAGGAATTTTATATTTTATAGAGTATATTATCGTGCTTCCTTTTCTTATTCTTTTTTGGTATATTCTATTTGCATTGGTTTTAGTTTTCTTTTCTGAAATAGGGTCTATTGAACAGATACTTCTTTTATCTGCCGCAGTAGTTGGATCTATAAGATTACTTGCTTACTATAATCATGAGACTTCTGCTGAAGTTGCTAAACTTTTACCATTTACAATATTGGCGATAACTTTGCTTAGCCACAAGTTTATTGATGTTGCTAGATTTAATGAGACTATTGGAGTAATAAGCGACTTTGCTATATTTGTAGTATATGCTCTTTTCTTTATTATATTACTTGAGATTATACTTAGATTTCTTGATTTGTTTAAGAGAATAATTATGGGAAAGGATTAAAGAGAATTATCTTTCAATCTTTCTTGGATTTGTTTGATATGGTGTTTTCCTTCGTCTTTTATATTCTTCTTGCTAAAGTTATCTCTTACTAACATTGAGGCAATATAATCTCCTCCTAGATAATGAGGCATTATTACATAGTCTGCCCCATTTTTGTATAGCTCTATTGCATTATGTATTTGGTTTGAAGTTGCTATGAAAGTAGTATCTTTTTCCATGAATTTCATTACACCAAGATTTGCAGAATAATCTGGAATTGTAGAGACAATCATTTTTGTAGATTTGATATTTATGCTCTTCAAAAATTCAGAATCGTTTACATCTCCATAAACGCAAGCTATTCCTTTCTTTGAAAGATTCATTATAGTTATAGGGTTATAATCTACTACAAGGTATTTTTTCTTTGCCAGGTCAAATGCTCTGACTAGATTGAATCCTAATCTACTGTATCCTAATAAGATTAAATCATATTTGTCTGTTTTTTGATGATTTCCAAGGTTTCTCTTTTTACCATCAAATAATCCAAGGAATCTTGATATCGATTCATATATTGGGGTAGAGAAATATATCGCATAACTGCTCAATGAAACGGTTATTAGAGTAACTAAGATTGTTAATGAGAATATTGATTGTTCTATATGTCCTAGAGTATAACCCATTAATATTACTATTAATGAAAATTCACTTACTTGAGTTAAACTAGTTCCGATCATGAAGTTTGTTCTTTTCTTAAATCCAAAGGATCTTGTTAATGCCATTACTATCACAGGTTTTATTACTAAAATGAATGCTGAAAATATAGCGGCTTGTTTGATTAAATCTGATGTAATCGGAGATGAAAGTTGAGCTCCGAAGTAAACAAAGAATAATATTACGAAGAAGTCCCTTATTCCTTTTATTTTTGATTTTATTTCAAGACTGTATTTTGAAGAGGCTATAACCATACCTGCAACTAATGCCCCTATTTCTGTTGAGATCCCTAGAATTTCAAATATTGCTCCTACGGATAATGCCCATGCAAGACTGACTAAGAATAAGACTTCTTGATTTTTTGCAGCAAAACTCAGAAGTTTGGAAAAGATGAAATGCCCTACTAAAACTACTAATGATATCATAATTACAAATTTTGCAACATGAGAAAATATTGCCCCTGTTCCTTGAGATGAAGCTACAGGGATAATCATTATGGCTAGTGCTGCAATGAAACTCTCTATGATTAGGATTCCAAGAGCAATTTGACCATGTAGGGTTTCTATTTCTTTTTTGTCAGATAATATTTTTACAACTACTACTGCGCTTGAAAATGAAAAGGCTAACGCTATGTAAAGAGATGAAACTAAATTAAACCCTAGAAACTTTGCGATTAAGAAAGAAGCTGAACAAACTATTGCTACAATTGCTACTCCTCCGATGATTGATACATTGCCTACGCTTTTGAATATTCTAAAATCAAGGCTTGTCCCTATTATGAATAAAAGCAAGGCAATACCTACACCAGCTAATGATTCTAAGTGTGTTGCAGGATCTATTAGGTTAAAGAATAAGGGGCTTACTAAGACTCCTGTAATTAGATATGCAATTATTGAAGGTTGTTTTACGACTTTCCCAAGAAGGGCGACTATTGAGGCTATACCTACAATAATTCCTATTTGTGAAAGTAAAGTTTCCATCTCCTCTATATTCAAAGAATGGAAACAATTTTAAATGTATGGATACTTGCCCTAAAATAAGGGGCAATATGAAATTCACGTCCGATAAAGATAACAACTTTTTTTTGGCAATTTGTCTTTCCATATTTACATTCTGTTTTATGTTTTTAGGCTTTAGAATGCACCTATTATTCTATTTTGTGGCTGGATTTGGATGCTTTATATTTGCAGTTCTCTATTGGGTAAAGGTTAAAAAGTCAGTTTCTCCAAAAAAGTACGTTTAAACCCAATTCAGATATAGTTTTGGTCTAAATGATTTGTTATATTCATCTCCTAAACTGAGATGAAAGGGCCTGGTTTCCGCGGCGGAGCCAGGTCCACTCTCTAAAAATTTAAACAAATTTAAATATCCATTATCCTTTTGTTTTTCATGATAGATAAAAAGAAAGAGATGAAAAAAGATAAGAAAGAAAAGGATGTAAAGAAAGAAGAAAACAAGAAGAAAGAAGTTTGTGAATTTTGTTAATTTCTCTTTGATAGATTTTTATACTTAAATTAGCTGTTTCCTTGATGGGTGATGCGTATCTTTACGATTCTTCTAAAGTAGTCTCTTCATTTGGATCTGATGTGAAAAATGGTTTGACTGAAGTTATTGCTTCTCAGAGATTAAAGGATTTTGGACTTAATGAAATAAAAAGAGAGAGTAATGTTTCTGCTTTAGTTATCTTTTTTAGACAATTTAAGAGTTTTATAATTTACTTGTTGATATTTGCGTTGATTGTATCTACGCTGCTTGGAGAGTATGTTGATTCGATAGTAATATTTGCTATTTTGATTTTAAATGCGACTTTTGGATTTGTTCAGGAATATAGAGCTGAGAAATCTATAGAGGCTTTGAAGAAGTTATCTTCATTGAAAGCTAAAGTAATTAGAAATGGTGAATTGAGAGAGATTGATTCTACATTGCTTGTTCCAGGGGATATAATAATGGTTGAAGATGGAGATAAAGTGCCTGCAGATGCTAGAGTAATTGAGAGTTTTTCTTTATCTTGTTTGGAATCTTCTTTAACTGGAGAGTCCAGCCCTACTGGAAAACATTCTGAAACTTTGAAGGGAAATCTAGTGATAAATGACCAAAAAAATATGATCTTTTCTGGAACACTTGTTACTAATGGAAGAGGAAAATGCGTAGTTACTGGAACTGGAATGAGAACAGAACTAGGAAAAATTGCTCATTTACTTGAAGGTGTTGAAAAAGAAGCTACTCCTTTACAGATTAAACTAGATAAGTTTGGAAAATTTGTGGGTTTGGGAGTTATTTTTGTTTCTATTATGATCTTCCTAATAGGATTTTTCAGAGAAGGTTTGCTTTCTGAATTAATTATAGGAGATTATTCTAGATTTTTTGAACATGTTGAAGTTTGGTTAATAACTGCTATTGCTTTAGCAGTTGCAGCAGTTCCTGAAGGATTGCCTGCTGTTGTGACTATCTCACTAGCAATTGGAGTTAAAAGATTGCTTAGGAAAAATTCTCTGATAAGACGATTGCCTTCTGTTGAAACTCTTGGAGAGACTAATGTAATCTGTTGCGATAAGACTGGAACTTTGACTAAAAATGAAATGACTGTAAGAAATATATTTGTTAATAAGAAAGATTATGTTGTATCTGGAGAAGATTATTCTGATAAAGGTTTAATCTCGATGAATGGTAAACAATTCAGTGAAAGAGATTCAACTATCTTGAATATAGGGGCTTTATGCAATAATGCTGTTTTGCATAAAGAAAACGCAACAATAACTGGAGATCCAACTGAGGCTGCATTACTTGTATCTGCTTTGAAAGGGGGAATTGATTATAAAATTTTAAGAGAAAAGTTTGTTAGAGTTGATGAAATTCCTTTTGATGCATCTAGAAAGATGATGAGTACCTTGCATAAAAATGGAAAAGAATTCTTGTTTTATACTAAGGGTGCTCCTGAAAGAGTTCTTGACAAATGTTCTCATATTCTTGTTGATGGAAGATTTGTAAAAATGACTGAAAAGATGAAAAAAGAAATTCTTGATAAAAATAAATCCTATGCATCTCAAGCTCTTCGCGTTTTAGGATTTGCTTATAAGATTATGAAGAAAAAAGAAAAGATGGTTGAGAAAGAATTGATTTTTGTAGGACTTCAGGGAATGATTGACCCTCCTAAAATTGAAATTAAAGATTATATGGAGAGGACTAAAACTGCTGGAATAAGAGTGATAATGATTACGGGAGATAATATCAATACTGCTAATGCTATCGCTAGAGACATTGGACTAACTGGAGAGGCAATTGAAGGAATTCACTTTTCTATGCTTGGAAATATTGAGAAAAGAAACATTATAAAGACGACTAATATATTTGCAAGAGTTGAGCCTGCTCACAAATTAGAGATTCTCAAACTTCTTCAAGAATCTGGAGCGGTTGTTGCAATGACTGGAGATGGAGTTAATGACGCTCCTGCTTTGAAATCTGCAGATTTAGGAATTGCGATGGGCATCAAAGGAAGTGATGTTTCTAAAGAAGCTAGCGATATGGTTTTAACAGATGATAACTTCTCTACTATCGTTTCTGCAGTTGAAGAGGGTAGAGGAATTTATTCGAATATATTGAGTTTTGTTAAATACTTGCTTTCATCTAATTTAGCTGAAGTAATGATTGTTGTTTTTGCTATATTATTTGGTTTACCATTACCATTTACTGCATTAATGTTATTATGGATTAATTTAGTTACAGATGGTTTGCCTGCTCTTGCATTGAGTGTTGATCCTTATCCTAGAGGAATGATGAATATCTCTCCAAGAAACAAAAATGAACCTATCTTGACTAGAAGCAGACTATTCAGCATGTTTTATATGTCTATATTAATAACCGCAGGAGTTCTTGGACTATTTGTATGGAGTCTAAGTAAATTTAATGACTTGGCTCATGCTCAAACAATTGTATTCACATCCGTTGTTGTTTTTGAACTTGTTAGAGCTTACATTGTTAGGAAGGAATCAAATATCCCTACATTCAGCAATTTCTGGCTTTTAATTGCTGTTTTAACCTCGTTTGGATTGCAATTATTAGTATTATACACTCCTTTAGGCGTTTTATTCGATACAGTTGCTTTGTCTCTTAGTGACTGGAGTTATATTGCTGTAACCACATTTGCAGTGTTTGTTTTAAGTCTTATAGGTCTTAGTATTCAGAATAAGTTTGAGAACAAAACGAAGCCTTTTTACAAAGTTGATTGACATCAACATGCTTAACCCTTGTCTTCTACACAAGGTTTAAAAACCGATTTTTATTCAAGGGATGCATGGGAGTAGTAAGGATAAAACTATCAAGCATTGACATTAGTCAGTTGAACTCAGTTATTGAGATGATTAAAGACCTTTCTAATAAATCAGGAATAAATATGAGGGGTCCTATTCCATTACCTACTAGACACATGAAAGTCACTACAAGAAAATCTCCATGTGGTAATGGAACGGCTACATTTGACAGATTCGAAATGAGAGTTCATAAGAGAATCATTGACATGCCTGCTCAAGACAGAGTTTTGAGGCCTTTAATGATGCTTAAGATTCCAAGATCTGTTCAGATTAAGATTGATATTAAGGAATAAATTTAGTAAGATTTAAAAAAGAAGATTTTGACTTTTTTGTATGGTCACAAGAAACATAACATCTCCTGATAGATACATAGCTGCAAGAATGTCTGCTCAACTTGGTTTAGAGGTTCAAAGATTTTATGGTAATGAATTAGTGGAATTAGTTAGAAGGTTATCTAGTGTGCCAAGGGCGGTTGTAGAAATGAATCTTCCTAATAAATTTCCGAATGCTAGTCAAGAAGTAGTTTTAGGAGCTGCTAGAAAAGCACTAAGTGGACATACTGGAAGTTTTGGTGTGCCTACTTATGAAGGTTTGATGACCCCGGAAGAAAGAAAAGATTTGTACGGTAGAGGGTTAGTTTCTAGAGGAAATGATTTGGTTAGAAACAGGATAGGAATTCATGGTCTTGATCGAGAAACTAAGATTAAAAATAGCGGAATCGCTGGAAAGAGATCTAAAGAACTTGGAAGAGGAGTTCATGGATTTACTGATGAGCAAAATAGAATTAATTGGATACTCGCTGCAAAAGCCAGAGGTGTTACTTTATGGTCTGATGAAGAAAGAGCTGAAGCAGTTAGACTTTCTGAGGCTCCTGAATATATGAGAGGAGATTTAACTGACTGTAGGAAACTCGCTGCTTACCTTAACAGTAGATACCATGATGGAAGAGAAGTGAGAAAACCCGTCTATGTAAGCCAAGCACTAAGACGAGCTAAGGGACAAAAAAAAGAAAGCTAGGGAACAATCTTTATAACCCAGTTTTTCTATTAATATTTATGAAAAGGGTTGTTGTTATTGGAGGAGGATTTGCAGGAGCTCGCGTTGCTAAAAAACTAAATGGAAAATGCAATTTGACACTTATTGATACTGAAGATTATTTTGAATATGCTCCTGGAATATTAAGGGTCTTGGTTGAACCAGAACATTATAAGAAACTTCATGCTAAACATAAAGGCTACCTGCCAGATTCTAAAGTTGTTGTAGGTCATGTTAAAAAAATAGATAAAAAAAATATTCTTTTAGTTGGAGGAAAGAAAGTTCCTTATGATTATCTAGTAATTGCTTCTGGGAGCAATTATAATACCCCTATAAAAGAACAAGATACTTTTTTTGCAACGAGAGTTAAACATTTGCTTGAAGCAAATAAAAAAATACAGAACTCAAATAAAATTGCTATTGTCGGAGCAGGTTTAGTTGGAATTGAACTGGCTGCTGAAATTGCTACGCATTATAATGATAAAAAAGTTACAGTAATAAGTTCTGGGAGTAAGATACTTGAGAGAAATAGTTCTAAAGCTGGGAATTATGCTAGAAAGTTCTTGGAAAATAGAGGTGTAGAGATTATTTTTAATGAAAGGATAATTGACAAGGATAAAAATAATTTAAAAGGTCAAAGTGGAAAAGAATATCCTTATGATATAGTATTTTTTACTGTAGGAGTTAAACCAAATATACAATTCATGCAAGGAGATTTTTCTAAATTTGCACCTAAGGGTATTGAAGTGAATGAATATCTTCAGATACCTGGAATGGAAAATATTTTCGTTGCCGGAGATGTTTCAAATATTGTTGAAGAAAAAACTGCTCAAACAGCTGAGAAACATGGAGATGTTGTAGCAAATAATGTCCTTGCTTTAATAAATGGAAATAGTATGAAAAAATATATTTCTAAAAAGAGATTAATGGTAATATCTTTAGGAAAAAGAAGGGGAGTTATAGAACATAAAGGATTTGTAATTACCGGTTGGATTCCTGCAATTTTGAAAGGATTTATTGAAAAGATGGTTATGTCTTCATTTAGAAGATAAATGCTTAAATAACCAGAGTTTTATTTTGTTTCATGGGAATGGGAGATGAAATTCTTGTTGTGGAAAGAGATATCTTGTTTAAAGACTTCTATTTTTCTGGCTTTGTAACTAAAGAACAAATGAATTATATTCCGATTATTTTAGGAAAAAATGAGTTTCAAGTTAGAACTCCCGAACTTGAGGCTAATCCTGCTTACCAACAAATAATCTCATATATCTGGATAATTAATCCTAAAACGAAACAAGTTTTTGCTTATAAAAGAGCTGGTAAAAAAGAGCACTATAATGAGGGAAGATTAATGAATAAGGTAAGTTGTGGTGTTGGAGGCCATATTGACAAAGAAGATGCTGGCTGGGAAGTAATTGAAAAAGTTATGATGAGAGAACTTAAAGAGGAAGTTAAAATGAATCATTATCCAAATCCTAAAGTTGTTGGATTCATAAATGATGATTCTAATCCGGTCGGAGAGGTACATTTTGGAGTTGTCGCAATTGTAGAAACAACCGAACCTGTCGAAAAGGGAGATAATGAAATGGTTTCAGGAAACTTTTATTCCACAGGACATTTGTATACCATTGGAGAGCTAGAAAGAATGTTTAATGATACTAATAACGAAGTAGAGGGTTGGACTCGTATTTCTTGGCCGTTTATTAAAGATTATTTGTCTAAATTGTAATTATATATTTGTATATAAATAATAAATATTCTTTTTGCACTTGATGAAAAAAGAAAAGAATTTCTGGTGTTAAATATGTTTTTGTAAAATACAATATGAAGAAGAGATAATTGTTCTTGTTGTATGACTGGTAATCTTTAAAAGACATCTTTATTATGAAATTAAGATAGATTATTTCAATCTCTCTTGTTGCGAGGTTCCTCACTTTGTTGCGGACCTTCTCACTGCGGAGTTTGAAATGCCCAAATCGCATAGTGGAATTGCATGCGACTGGAACTCGCATTTCCGAAAGGATATCCAGGTTCGATTCCTGGTTTGGGCGTAGGGCAGGAATCGAAGTGCTCGCTAACTGAGGTTATCGGCAACTTAAACTCTAAAGAGTTAAAGTATTCCTGGTTTGGGCGTAGGGCAGGAATCGAAGTGCTCGCTAACTGAGGTTATCGGCAACTTAAACTCTAAAGAGTTAAAGTATTCCTGGTTTGGGCGTAGGGCAGGAATCGAAGTGCTCGCTAACTGAGGTTATCGGCAACTTAAACTCTAAAGAGTTAAAGTATTCCTGGTTTGGGCGTAGGATGTTTGTGTGATTTCTGTGGGGGTTAAGCTAATTTATATAGCTTGCTTGATTATTCCTTTTATGGCAGCAATATATAGCAAAAGGGGTTTGTTCCTCAAGGCTGGAAGATTTAACTAATGGCTTTACAAAAATGTTTTGATTGCAAGAAGGAATTTGAGTCTAATTCGAATGCAAGATTTCCTAGAAAATACTGTCTTAAGTGTAGTGCAAAAAAGAAAAAACTTTGGGAAAACCAGTGGAAAGTCAAGTTTGAAGATTTAGATGATTAATAAATAAGATATCAAAAAAACAATAAAATTACATTGTTTTTTGGATGCTCTAAGTGTTATTTTAGGAAACACTTAGACATAATAAGTACTATTTCTTGTTTTATTTATGGATGATTACTAGTTTATTCAGGAGAACTCGAGCTGGGCTAAATTATGGGTCCTGATTACATCCCTACTCATCTTATTCATTATTTTAATCCTTGGAATTTTCTTCTCTACATTCTTTTATGATGTTTTATATTCAATCCCTTATATTAATGGATGGATTGGGTTCTTTACTCTTAACATAAAAAGTTTGACTATTTTCGGATTGTTTTTGGCTCATCTTATAGGAGGACTTTTCTTTGTTCCTTCTCCTGATGAAATAATATTCTATTATGGTTTGATTAAAGGAAATAATTACATTCTTGCATTATTCTTCTCCACTTTAGGATATATACTTGCTCAAGTCTTTAATTATTATTTGGGTAAGAAAATAAGTCCGCAGGGGGGAATGTAATGCTTTCTATAAGAAAAGAAGATTTACGTTAGATTTATAAGGCAATTTTTTGAGCTCTATATATGAACGAACATAAACTAGATAAGGCAAGGAAGAACGCCATAAAAGGCATACTAGAGAATGCTCTAGCGAGACTCCCTCCTGAAGTAGTAGTAACTTTTAGAAGACAACCTGGAGATTTCATTCAAGCATGTGGTATGGAAATGAGAGATGATGGCTATGAAAGTGTAAGATACATAAATGATAAAGACGTAAGATCTGAGGCGTTGGTACTTCTATGTTTAAGAGATAATTTGCCTTCCGATACTAGGGTTCAATTAAGTAAAGGTCTTGAGGTTCCAGCAATACAATTAGATCAAGTTGTAAGAAGCGTATTAAAAGTTGGAGCATATAAAGGACCATTGCCATTTTATGCAGAAGTCTTTTATAGACATAATCCTACATTAAACAACTAAACCTTATTTTTTAGGTTATTTATTTTACTAATCAATTACACAGATTTAAATAGCATGTTTCTACAGATTTTGTATGGGTAGATTTGACAGAGGAAATAATCGCGGAGGCTTCAACAGAAATAGAGATAACTTTAGAGGAAGAGATAGTGGATTCAATAGAGACAGACCTCAAAGAAGAGAAATGTTTGATGTGACATGTACAAAATGTGGCAAAGAAGCTCAAGTTCCTTTCAAACCAACCGGAAGCAAACCCGTTCTTTGTAGCGATTGTTTTAGTAAAGATGGAAATAGTAGAGGAAATGGTTCTGGATCAACAGTAGATTTAACAGAGATTAATGCTAAATTGGATAAGATAATCAGAATACTGGGTGAATTGGAGCTAGATACTGAATCTGAAGAATTTGATCAAGACTCAGATGAATCTGAAGAAGAAAATTGATAAAAAATAATTATCTTTTTATCTTTTTTACTTTTGCTTTCTTTGCAGGTCTTTTCTCAACAACTTTTACTACTTGTTGAGGTTGTTGAACTGGTTGTGCTGGCACTTGTATAACTTGAGGCGCCTGCTGAACAATTGTTTCTTTCTTAGAAGGTGTTAGCCACATAATTATTAAGCTTATTGCTAAACTAATTAGTGCAAATATTATGAAATAGGCTATAGTGTTTCCAATCATGGTCGCGAAAATTGTAGTAAATTTATCTTGTAATGTGCATTGTAGTTCTGTTGTATTAATACATACCTTTCCAAATGAGCTTGCTATATATAGTCCAATTGAGGAAAGTCTTTCAATAATTGATGAAACAACAAATATATCTGCTATGCTTATTACTATGCCTAGAAAACCTCCTGTAAAACCTGCTTTTATGAATCTCATTACTTCATACCTTCTTACTTCAATTTAAAGATTTTGTCAAGTGATGATTTTTTGTTAGTTAATTTATGTGCAAGATAATGAGAGGCCATGACACACCCAGGTTGAGTGGCTGCTCCTGCGATAAAAAGGTTATTTCCTTTAGATTTTATAAGTGGCTCATAATTCTTAGTTACTCCGAAAGATCCGGACCACGCATACTCTATATCTAAGTCTAGATATGGAAATAACTTTTTTAGAAAGGTTCTTATTTTAGCGATATGAGGGAGATGTAACTTATCTTCGGCATCTTTATTTATTCTGACCCAACCAAAACCTAAAAGCAACCTATTATCTTTTGTTAATTTACCATATTCATAATTTTCTTTATTATCCCAAAATATTTTCTTTTTGTAAGAAGATGTATGAAAAATTTTCTTTTTTACCAAACCTGTAATAAGAGATTCTTCTTTAGTCAATGGTCTTGTTACTATAAGAGATGTCTTCATTCTTAAGATTTCTTGAGAAGGATGTTGTGCATCTATTGCTATTATAATTTTTTTAAATTTTATTTTGCCTCCATTAGTTCTAGCAACATTTTTTTCATGACCAAAAAATCTAGTATTTTCATAAATAAGAGCTCCGTATTTTTTAGCAATAAGAGATAAGTTCTGTGTTAGTTTTAAAGGATTTACTGAAAGACCATGGTCTTTAGATAATAAAGCATGATTGTATAGATTAGTATTAATTTCTTTTTTTAAAAATTCTCCCATCAGCATCTTAGAGTCGTTTTCAACTTCTTCATAAGAATACTCCTCTTTAATGTCATTGTAAGCCTTATGTTTAAAACCACAGTATAATGTATCTTCTAATTCTGCATCACAATCTATTTTTTCTTCTTCTATTATCTTTCTTAATAATTTTAGAGTTTTGTGGATTTCATCCCAATAAATAATTGCATTTTTTCTACCCAGTCTTTTTACAAAGTCATGAAAATCAGCTTCTCCCCTGATAGATAGAATTCCTGCAGCTCTTCCTGTAGCTCCTGAAGCTATTTGATTCTTTTCTATAAGAACTACCTTGCCAGCTTTAAACTTAGATAAAAAATAAGCTAAGCTTACTCCTGATATCCCTCCTCCAACTATGAGGTAATCACACTCTATATCTTTGTTTAATTTGGAATAACCCTTGTAACTGGGATTTCTCCAGAATACTTCGTGTTTTATAGCCATTTTAATTTGTCTTCTTTCCGTTCTCGTAAACAATCATTTGGCGTTTCTTTAATTCGTCGAAGAAAGGTTTTGGAGGTACTATTGCTTCTGGAGCAAAACTTCCTCTTTCAGTAATTATTTTTTCTTTGATCATTTGAGCCATTATGCTTGCAGGCATTCCAGTATCAATATTGCAACCAGCATCTTCCCAGCCCTTGTTTGTACCTACAATACATTCAATCAAAATATTCTTTCTTTCACCTTTATTTTTTCCATACAATCTAAGCCATAAATTTTCTTTTTCTTTGTATCCTTTAGGAAATTTCAGGTCTTTTAGGGTTTGAGTTACCACATCTATTGGTCTGACTTCTGCTCCATCTACTTTTATTTTCTCTCTATTGTTAAAGCCTAAATCAATTAATTGTTTTATTACGTCGAATGAATGAGGAGGGAATTCTGCGTAAAACCTTACATTTTTTAGACCTTTATCTTTGAAATAATGGTAGAATGTGTATGTCTCTGGGTGACGAACAAACATAGAGACTTGTTTTCCCACAAATGGCTCTTTTGTTTTTGTTAGCGTATCTAAAGGTCTTAATTTTGTAAACTTCCCATCTTTAATATTTGTTGCAGGTTCTGTAAATTCTTCTATAATACTTTCCATTGAGAAGGGTACTACAAATTTCTTTATGTTAGAATTCCACGCGAATCCTACTTCTACGGTGTGAAGGGAATCAAATTTTTGGGCCGCATGATTTAACAATACATTCCCAATTCCAGGAACCGAACCGCAACCAGTTATATGAGTCAGATTTTTTTGTTTCAATGTGTTGTGCAGAGCAAACTGATCTTTAGTCATAGGAATTTCTGATCCTAAGTCTACCGAGTGCAAACCTGCTTTAATGCAAGCCTTAAGAACATTAAGATTCCAATCTCCTTCCACACAGGTTACAACTACGTTAGCTCCTGATTTTTTGAAAATATTTGCCATTTTTTCAACATTTCTTGCATCTACATATTCAAATTTTGTTTTTTTGTATTTGTGCATTAAATGTTCAAGTCTTTTTTTATCTCTTCCGCATAAAAGAACAGAATATCCATTTTCAAGTAAATCTTTAGAAACTATACGACCTTGCATGCCTGTAGCACCCATTACAACGAAGTCGAACACCATCTTTATAATATACATATCAAAGACTATAAAAAGGTTTTCGAGATAAGTTTATATTCTATTTAATTATCAGTTTGGTATGGTTGATGAAAAGCATGTTGTTACGCCTTGGGATGTTTCTGGAGCAGTTGACTACAAGAGACTTATAAATGAATTTGGGATTGAGGAGATAGGCCCTGAATTACTAAAGAGGATAGAGAAAATAGCAGGGAAGAATTTCATGCTTGACCGCAAAATATTCTTTGCCCATAGGGATTTGAAGTGGCTACTAGATGAGTATGATAAAGGAAATAAGTTCTTTCTTTATACTGGGAGGTCGCCTTCTGGTCCAATCCACTTGGGTCACTTAATGCCTTGGATTTTTACTAAGTGGATTCAGGATGCCTTTGACTGCGAATTATACTTCCAATTTCCTGATGAGGAGAAATTCTTGTTTAGAAAAGATTTGACTTATGAAGATGCCCAAAAGTATCTGCATGAGAATATGCTTGATGTAATTGCATTAGGATTTAATCCTAAAAAGACTCATTTTATCATAAACACCAAGCATGCTGACTTGCTTTACCCTGAAGCATGCAAGGTTGCTAAGAAATTAACATATTCCATGGTAAAATCTTCTTTTGGTTTAGATGAAAGCTCAAATGTAGGGCAGATATTTTATACAAGTATGCAAGCAGTTCCAGCATTTTTACCTTCAGTCATTAAGGGAAAGAAAATGCCTTGCTTAATTCCTTATGCAGTTGATCAGGACCCGCATTTTAGATTAACTCGAGATATTCTGCCTAAAATTGGACATCACAAACCTGCATCAATTCAATGTTCTTTCTTGCCCCCTTTAACAGGAATGGATGGGAAAATGAGCTCTTCTAAAGAATATACTGCAATTTACTCTACTGATACTCCAAAAGAAGTTGAAAGAAAGATAAAGAAATATGCATTTTCTGGGGGGCGAGATACTTTAGAAGAACATAGAAGACACGGAGGAAATCCCGATGTAGATATTTCATTTCAATACCTAAAATATATGTTTGAGCCAGATGACAAGAAACTGCGGGAAATCTATAATTCTTACAAATCCGGAAGCAAGACATCTGGGGAATTGAAACAAATAGTTATTGAAAAGATAAATAGTTTTTTGAAAGAGCATCAAAAAAAGAGAGAATTGGCTAAAAAGAAAGTTGATGATTTTATTTATAAGAAATGAAATCCAAAAATGAAAAAGACTAACATGGAGATTGCAATGTTTGGAGCTGGTTGCTTCTGGGGCGTTGAAGAAGCTTTTAGAGTTTTACCAGGAGTTATATCTACCGAGGTTGGATATGCTGGAGGAAATAAAAATAAAGGCACTTATCAAGAAGTCTGTGAAGGAGGTACTGGACACACTGAGGTTGTAAGGATTGTATTTGACCCAGAGAAAATAAAATATTCTAAACTCGTTGAAGTCTTCTTTTCTCTTCATGATCCTACTCAGATTAATAGACAAGGGGTTGATATTGGCTACCAGTATAGGAGCATTATATTTTATTTTTCTGAAGAACAAAAGAAAAATGCAGAAGATATTTTGAAGAAAGAACAAAAGAAACAAAAAAAGACTATTGCTACTTTAATTGAGAAGGCCTCAACTTATATAAAGGCTGAAGACTATCATCAAAAATATCTCTTAAAGAGAGGTCAAACCTCATGCCACATATGAATAGAAAAAGACCGCTTATTCTTGGATTGGTTATTGTTATCTTAATTATTGCATATTACCTTATTTCTCCATTGTTTATTGTAAAAGAGGCAAATGATGACTTGCCAGAAGTCAGTTATGGAATGATGGAAGCTGGTGTGAAAGTTGAGCCTGTTCAGAAAATACTTTCTGCTTCTCTTTTACCTTATGCACATGATGTTTCTGGAACCGTTTCAGTTTATGACAGCATGGGACAAAAAACTTTAAGGTTTGAAGATTTTGAGACAATTAATAGCCCTGATTTATTCATTTATCTTGCAACAGATGCTACTGCTGATGAATTTGTTAACCTTGGAGAGATAAGAGCAACAAAAGGTAACGTTAATTACGAAATCCCTCTAGATGTTGACTTAGAGAAGTATGATACTGTGCTAGTATGGTGCAGGGCATTTAGAACCTTGTTTAGTTACGCTGAACTGAAAGAATAAAAATAAAAAAAATTATTTTACTTAACCGATTAGGATTCTACGTTCTTCTTCTCTCTTTCTGGATATTGCTCTACTTGTTTCCATTAAAACTGGATAAAGATTTTGAGCTGCTGCTTCTGTATATCCAAGAGATTTCATTACTCCAATATAATCTGCTTCAGATAGCCTAGATCCTGGATTCATTCCAAAGTATAGATGGGTCTCTCTTTCATCTCTTTTCTCCTCTATTAGAGATTGAAGCTCTGCACCATATTTTGGATGTCTTTTGGAGAATTCAGCTATTCCTTCTTTCATTCCACGAGCAACTTGAAGATCTTCAGATTCAACTCTTGCATAGCATCTCTCCCCGGAATAATTTCCTTTCCAGTCTGATAAGTCTACGTCTTTTGCCAATTTTGGTTTCTGTCTTTTCAACTTTCCAGATAAACTGGAAATAGGAATTTCTATTCTATCCATGGCTACAAGCTCGATTATCTGTTTTTCTAAAACTTCCATTTTTGTTTTGTTTTTTCCCCTTACACTTCTTAGAAATATTTTGAAAAAATAGAAGATTAATTTATGAGGTGATATAAATCACCACATTAGAAATAATTAAAAATATCAAAAACAAGTAAATTTATGGATTTGAGAGATGCCGGTTTGACTGAAAATGAAGAAAAGATTTACATTGCTTTGATACAAATTGGACCTAGCCAGGCAGGAAAAATATCAAGAAAAACAGGATTGCACAGAAGAACAGTATATGATGTTACTGAGACTCTTATAAATAAGGGTTTTATTGGATACATACTTGAAAATAATAAGAGAGTATTTTCAGCAGTAAATCCTAATAGGATAATTGATTCGATAGAACAGAAAAAGAATCATCTTATGCCTTTTATTTCTGAATTATCTCAAAAATTCAATTCTACTAAAAGAAATGAATCTACTAATTTTTACCGTGGAAAAAATGGTTTGAAAATGGTTTTTGAGTCTCAATTGGATCATCCAGAAATATTAATTTTGGGTGCCAATAGACAGGCTTATGAGAAAATGCCCTATTATTTCAAATGGTTTAATGAGCGTAGAAAGGAGAAAAAGGTCAATATAAAAGTAATAACTTCTGATAGAAGTATTAATCCTAAAATTCTGGCTGAGACAAGATATCTTGCTGAAAAATATACGAGTCATATGGTTATTAACATATACGGAAATAGTGTTGCTATGATATTGTGGGCAAAGAATCCTTTTGCGATTGTTGTTGAACAGGAAGAATTTGCTTCAGGATATAGAAAGTATTTTGAATTATTGTGGAAAGTTGCAAAGAAATAGTTTATTAATAAGAGATTTTTCTTTGTTTTATGAAATTGATAAAGAATAAAAAAGTTTTAATAGGGTCTGTTGTAGCAGTAGTTATAATACTAGCAATAGTCTTTTCAAACACAATGGTATCAAAAACAACTAAGGTTCAGCTTGAAACTAATAAAGGAACAATGGTCTTAGAGATTTATACAGGCCAGATGCCCATTACTGGAGGAAACTTTGTTAAATTAGTCAATGAAAAGTTTTATGATGGTGTAATCTTTCACAGAGTAATAGATGGATTCATGATTCAAGGAGGAGATCCAACAGGAACTGGTATGGGTGGAAGGGCAGCAGAATATCATCAAGGTTATGGAAATCCGAACTCTAAAAACACTTGGAAGATACCAGATGAATTTACACAAACAAATCTTGATAAGAATGATAGAGGAACAATATCCATGGCTAATGCCGGACCAAATACTGGAGGAAGCCAATTCTTCATAAATCTTGTAGATAATAATTTCTTAGATGGAAGACATCCTGTTTTTGGTAAAATAATAGAAGGACTTGAGGTTATTGATGTTATAGCCGATGTTAAAACAAATTCTCAAGATAAACCTCTTGAAGATGTAGTTATAATTAGTGCTAAGGTGATTTAAGACTATGAAAATAAAGAGGTTAAAGTTGACAACCCAAATTAAGAATTTTCAAAATATGAAATTTGATAATTTCAATAGTTTAATTCCTGCTGGCTCGTCTTCACTCGCATTACGAAGAAGGAATTAAACATGAAAAAGTTTTTGTTAACAAGATTTAAAACTTTTGATGCTCAATATTCCGAAAAGAAGGAGGAATATTGACATGAAAATAAAAGACTTGATGAAGAAACCAGTTGTTACTGAGAAAGATGTTACTTTGTCAGATGCTGCTAAAGTTATGAATAAATATTCTATTAATAGCCTAATTGTTGTAAGAGATGAGAAAATAGTAGGCATAGTTACTCATCACGATTTGATAAAGTATTTTGGACAGCCAAAGAAAGTTTTTGAAATAATGACTAAAAGCGTTATAACTGTAAAAGATGATGATAAAATACAGAAAGCTATAGAATTAGTAAGGGAAAAAGAGATAGGAATATTCCCTGTTGTTGATAATAAAGGAAAGCTTGTGGGGATACTAGATTCTAAGGATTTACTTAAAGTCTGGGATGAAGATGACTTTTTGATAGAATGAAAAAAACCTTGCAGTTGGTTTTTTGCATGCTCAAAATTATAGCTAGATAAATTTAAATTCATTGAAAACTATAATAATTTTGACATGATGATTTTTTATTTATTAATTTTAGTTCTAGCAATTCCTACCGGATTTGTTATTGCAAAACTTGCACATGACGAACTTATAGATGGATTTATTTATATAAAATTGCTAACAGAGATATCTTTTGTTTTCATGATGGTATTTTCTTTCTACGATGAGGTTATTACTGTAAGTCTTGGATTTATTATTATTGTAAGTTATATTAGCCTGTTAAAGAGATATGATAAACGCTGGGCTAAACCTAGAAATAGATAAACTATAAAAGGTGGTTTTAAGGGAGTATTATCATGAGCAATATTAATGAAATAGAACTTGAGATACTCAAATTCTGGGCGAAGGATAAAATTTTTGAAAAGTCACTAAAGGGAAAGAAAAAGAATTATGTTTTTTATGATGGTCCTCCTTTTGCTACTGGCTTGCCTCATTATGGGCATTTACTCTCTAGTACAATAAAAGATACCATCCCGAGATACTGGACGATGAAAGGACATAAAGTCGAAAGAGTCTGGGGTTGGGATTGCCATGGGTTACCAATTGAGAATATTGTTGAGAAAAAACTAGGATTCAAAAGTAAGAAAGATATTGAAGCTCTTGGAGTTGAGAAATTTTGTAATGAATGTGAAAAGTCTGTATTGGGGTTTGTTAGTGATTGGAAAGGTTTTGTTGAACGATTAGGAAGATGGGTTGACTTTGATAACTCTTACAAAACAATGGATATTAATTATATGGAATCTGTTTGGTGGGCCTTCAAGGAGATTTATGATAAAGGATTGATTTATGAGGGAAGAAAGGTTTTGATGTATTGTTCAAGATGTGAGACTCCTCTTGCAAATGCGGAGATTGCTATGGATAATTCTTACAAAGATGTTACGGAACAATCTGTAATTGTCAAATTCAAAATAAAAAACAAAAATGAATATTTCTTAGCATGGACAACAACTCCATGGACTTTAATTGGAAACGTTGCACTTGCTGTTAAAACTGATGCGAAATATGTAAAAGTCAGGAATAATAACGAAGTTTACATCTTAGTTGCTGATAGACTTAATGAACTAAATGGTGAACATAAAGTTCTAGAGACTTTCAAAGGAAAAGACTTGGCTGGAATAGAATATGATCCCCTTTATTACGTTGAAAGTAATGAAAAAGGGCACTACGTCATTGACGACAATGAAAACGTTACTGTAACTGATGGTACCGGTATCGTTCATATGGCTGCTTATGGAGAATTTGATTACGAAATGATAAAGAAACATCATCTGCCTTTAATTGAGCATATCGGAATGGATGGAAAGTTCAAATTTAACATTAATGGATGGAAAGGGTTGTGGTTCAAATCACTTGATAAAGAAGTGATTAGAGATTTAGAGGTAAGAAATATTCTCTATAAAAAACAATCACACAAGCATAGTTATCCATTTTGCTATAGATGTGAGACTCCTTTATTCTACACTCCTTTGCCTTCATTGTTTATAGACATTCAAAAAGTTAAAAAAGATATATTAAAAAATAATGAAAAGATTAATTGGTACCCTTCTCACTTGAAAGATGGAAGATTCAAGAACAATGTGTTAAATGCTCCAGATTGGAATATTTCGAGAAATAGATATTGGGCTTCAGTTATACCTATATGGAAATGTAATTGCGGAGAGCAAAAAATAATTGGAAGTATAGAAGAGCTAAGGAAAAATGCAATAAACTTTCCTAAGAAAATTGATTTGCATAAGCCTAGCATGGATAAAGTTAAGCTAAATTGTAAATGTGGACAAGAAATGACTAGAGTCTCTGAGGTTTTGGATTGCTGGTTTGAGTCTGGTTTGATGCCTTTTGCACAAGTCCACTATCCATTTGAGAATAAAGATTGGTTCCATAAGAGTTTTCCCGGAGATTTTGTTGCCGAATATATTGCTCAGACAAGAACATGGTTTTACTATATGCTTGCTGATTCCACATTACTTTTTAATAAAAACCCTTTCAAGAATGTCATAACCACAGGAACAATACTTGCTTCTGATGGCCAAAAGATGTCTAAATCAAAAGGCAATTATCCTGATCCTATGATATTGATAAGTAAATATGGTGCTGATGCTCTGCGCTTTTACCTTCTTAGCTCTCCGATAATGGCTGCTGAAGATATTAATTTCTCTGAAAGGGGGGTTGAAGAGGTTCATAAAAAGGTAATTTTAATTTTGCTTAATACTCTCAACTTTTACTTGATGAACTCTAAAGGAAAAGCCGTAATGCCTAAAAAACACAATCATTTAGACGAATGGATTTTATCTAGACTTGCAGAATTATCAGTGCAAGTTACCGAAGGTTTTGATAGCTATAATACTATGGTTGTTGCAAAAGAAATTACTAAGTTTGTAGATGACTTGTCAACGTGGTATGTTCGTAGAAGCAGGGAAAGATTCAATGAAGGAGATGATGATATAGCTCGAGGAGTCCTAAAACATGTCCTTATAGAAACTGCTAAAATAATAGCCCCCATATTGCCTTTTGTTTCTGAGAAAATCTATAGAGATTTGGGGGGAAAAGAATCAGTACATTTACAAGAATGGCCTAAATACAGCAATAAGGATGTAAATAAAAGATTGTTAGAAGAAATGTCTAAAGCTCGTGAAGTGGTTAGTGCCGCTCTAAAGATTAGGGATCAGAACAAACTCCCTGTTAGACAACCTCTGGCTACATTAACTGTTGCTGGGGAAAAGCTCTCTAGTGAATTTGCAGATATTATTGCAGAAGAAATTAATGTAAAACAGGTTCTGTTTGATAAAAAAGCAAAAGAAACTCAACTTGACATGAACATTACTCCTGAATTAGAAGCAGAAGGTTTTGCGCGTGAAATTGCTAGAAAGATACAATCAGTTAGAAAGGAAAGAAATATGAAGAAAGAAGAAAGAATTACTTTGGAGTTGCACCTAAGTGATAAACTTAAGAAAGACTTAGGTCCTTTCAATGATTTTATTGCTAAAAGAGTTGGAGCTAGTAAGATGCTTCTTTCCGACGGTAAAGGTAAAGATATGATTTCTTTTAAAATAAAAGAAGAGGAAATTTTATTTAACTTTTAAAGGGTAAAATTTTCGAGAACATTTAAATAGTAGGCAGTCGTATTTCCATTAATGATTGTTAATGCGGAATTTTTGAGTAGATTAAGAAAGATATTTGATCTTAACCTTTACGAAGTTAAAGTTTGGACGTCTCTACTTTCAAGGGGGGTTTCTACAGCTGGAGAGTTAAGTACTATATCTGATGTTCCGAGGTCAAGAACATATGATATCCTTGAATCTCTTGAAAAGAAAGGATTTGTAGTAATGAAACTTGGAAAACCAATAAAATTCTTAGCGCTTAAGCCTGATGAGGTAGTGGATCGAGTGAAAAAGCATATGCTTACTGTGGCTCAAGAAAAAACAAAGTATCTTGAAGAAATAAAGGGTGGAGATGTTTTGAATGAGCTTGCTTCATTATATGACAATGGTGTTAAGTATGTGGAGCCTTCAGATTTATCTGGAAGTTTGAAAGGAAGACAGAACATTTATTCTCATATGGATATGATGCTTCGTAACGCAAAGAAGAGCGCGGTTATTATGACAACTGCTGATGGTCTTGGAAGAAAATTTGAGTCATTAATGCCAAGTCTTGAAAAAGCTAAAAAAAGAGGGGTAACATTGAAGATAGCTGCTCCAATAAACTCTGATAATATTAAATTTGCCCGTGATCTTTCAAAACTTGCTGATGTAAGACATCTTGATAAATCACATGGAAGATTTGCAATAGTTGATAATGAGCAGATGGTATTAATGCTCCTTGATGATAAAACCGTACATCCTAATTATGATTTCGCTGCTTGGATATCAAGCGATTATTTTGCAAAATCTTTGAATCAAATGGTTGAAAATACATGGAAAGATTTAACTCCTGTTTCTAAATTAAAAGTTTGATTGGTTGATGAAAGCCATAGTTATTGGATTTGTTTTAGGAGTTATATTTTCAGTAGGGGGAATCATGGGGATGAAATATTGTTATTGGAATCCTATAGAGGGTTCTGTTATTCCAGACACATTTTTATGTCAAACAGGGGGTTGGATATTTTATCTACCTATAATACCTCAGAGCTTTATTGCTCTTAGTAATGATAGAACAGCATTATCTTTCATTATTATGAGCTTAGTTACAATTATTGAGTTTATTTTACTGTCTTTCGTTGTTAGTTTTATCTATAAGAAGTTTATGAAGAAATAAAGAATCTTAAATATTTATATAATGCCTAATCTCTAAATTATCGATGAAGAGGTACATACTTTTTGTAGTTGTATTTACACTACTTTTGGCTGCTTTCATGTTTTATCTTTTCAATACGAAAGTATTGTTGCAACCAGGTCCAGAGATTATAATAACCGAGATAACTCCATTTATAGTCTACAATTCTCAGGCAAGCGAGTCTATTGTTACGGGGAGCGGTTTTTCACAAAATATGCAACTCAAAGTTATAATTGGAGGATCTAGTTTTATACTTAACCCCTTATTTTATACTATAAATTTTATAAGCGATGAAGAAGTTAGATTGATTTTCCCTGCAGGAATTCCAGAGATTTCTGCAAATATTTCATTTACTAATGGAACTGATGAGAGTAATCCTCACTCTTTTGAGATAAGATCTGGAGTCGCTCCTCCTAACCCTGATATTGTTCAAGTTACTCCTATAAATCTACAAAATCCTTTGAATTTAGAAATCGTTCCAGTAAGAGTATGGGGAAATAACTTTGATATCGAATCCAAGATTATCCTGGATGGAGTCGATTTGACATCAAGAGTCTTTTCCAGGGACGATAGAAAAATAGAGCTTAATCTAAGCAGAGAAGAATTGTTAGTTGGAAAACAGGTCAAAGTAGTTAATGAAGGCAATGTAAAATCGAACACATTCAATATAAATGAGACCTCTATCAAATATCCTGACTTAATACATATAACTGATTCAATAGTTCCACAAGGAGGGAATATAGAAATATTTGGAAACAACTTCTATTCATCTAATTCAAAATTATATGTTGATGATATTTATGTTGACCCTAGCACATATACTTTAGCTCAAACGCCTACGGGAAATTTCAAGATAACTTTGAATGCAAATGATTACAGCATCGGGCCTCATAAAATATATTTTGATAATCCTCCAAGATATCCGAATATGGGTTACAATTATAAAAGATTAAAATCAAACAAACTTTATTTTGAAGTAAAGAATATTATTAATCCGGATCAAATATTAGAGAATACTAAAGTTAAAATAACATTTGATGGGGCTAGCGGAAACATCAAGATAATAGAAAATAAAGATACCGGATACATCCACAATATTCAAAACGTATTTCCTTGGAGGATGATCTTTAGAAAAATCAATTCCACTAGTCAATTAGGAATAGATAATCCCTTGGATAACTACATATTTAGTGATGACCAAGATTTATTCAATCCATTTAAAGGAAACTGCAATAATGTTAAGTTTTCTATACAAAATCAACCTAATTCTCAAGTGTTGAGTGTAACTTGGCCAGGATGCCAAATAGACTCAAATAATAAGTTCGATTTTGTTCAGAAATACTTTTTGGAAAATGATAAACCTCATTTTGAGATGAACTTTTCTATGAATAATGTCAGTGTTTTTAATTATAGCATCAAAAATGTATTAGTTTATCAAACTATTTTAGATGATCCTTCTGTTAATGAAAGTGCAATAATGGTAGATAGGGTCCATGAAACCGTTAGGAATCCTGGATATAATGTACTAACAAGAGGTTCTAGATATTTATGCCCTGGGTTTTTCCAGCCTTTAGCTGAAGGTCAAATTCCTTGCGGGGTTCAAGGACAGGGGTTTCTTTGGAGTTTTGCTGATATGGGAGTTGACGGAGAGGGAATTAGAACTAATGATGCATCTTGGATAGATTTCTGGATGGGTTACTGGAATCAAAATGGAGATTATATTTATGGCCTTGCTCTGGATAATTTTACTTATGCTAAAGGATATAGTTATCAGGGAGAGGAAGGCGCATTCAAAAATTCTGCGTGGGTTTTCTTTCCAGATGATTTTAATTATAGCAACTTTAATTACAAAATGCCTTACGCTTTTAGAATAGGGGTTGGCAAAGGAACTACATTTACTGGAGATGAAACCTGGATAAATATAGCTGATAAGTTTAAAGAGATACAACAAAGTAAGGAGATGATTAAAACTCCTTTTAGATTAAGAAATATTTCTGAAAATGCAAAATATCTTGATGTTACTACAGCGACTAGTTTAGGAGGAGAATTTTTCATAAATGTAGGAGGAGTCTTTCAATATAATCCTAATCCTAAAATTAATGAAATAGTAAGTCTTTACGAAGATTCTAGAAAATTCTATGGGGCTGATGAATCCGTTATTCTTGTATGGGGTGGAGACCAAGATGATCTTCAAGGTTATGGAAAATTTGTACCTATTCCTGGAATAAGTTTCCCTTTTTATAGGGCTATGAATCTTGCAGGATGGAATCCTTGTTTTTACACAGTAAATGCGGGATTTTATGTTAGGGGAGACGAACCTGCATTACCGGGAATGATTGCAGATGGAGAGTTACTTGAATTAGATCCAACAGGTGCTCCTTCGATAATTCCTCCGGGAGCCCCTCTTAACGCTAGTAGTTTTGCAAATTTGGCCCCAGGATCCGTGGGTTTAGGCCCTAGCGATAATAGTTACTTAAAATGGTTTTTAGACAAATATAGAGTA
>Ga0194120_10000610_pt1 | contig 67417 bp, 69 predicted proteins | sample TA2MahCa65mmetaG_FD_148642 | JGI IMG/M metagenome (GOLD analysis project Ga0194120, IMG submission 148642) | Freshwater microbial communities from Lake Tanganyika, Tanzania - TA2015019 Mahale Deep Cast 65m | ecosystem: Environmental > Aquatic > Freshwater > Lake | place: Tanzania: Lake... | reverse complement strand
CGCTTCGATCCGTCGGCTTGCGAGGTGCCCGGACAGGCCGCCTCCGCTTCTCTGAAGCCTTGAATATCGTCGGCATCCTGCTCGCCGCGGGAACCGGCTCCCGCTTCGGCTCCAACAAGCTGCTGCATGCGCTGCCGCACGGGGTGTCCATGTCGGTGCAGGCGGCGCGCAACCTCAAGTCCGTCCTGCCGCGGGTGATCGCGGTGCTGCGGCCCGGCGCCGACGACACCGCGCGCCCGCTGGCCGATGCCGGCTGCGAGATCCACTTCTGCCGCAACGCCGCCGAAGGCATGGGCGCGAGCCTCGCCTGCGCGGTGAAGGCCACCCCCGGGGCGGAGGGCTGGCTGGTGGCACTGGCCGACATGCCCTTCGTTCGTCCCACCAGCATCGCCGCGGTGCGCGACGCGCTGGCGAACGGGGCGGACCTCGCCGCGCCGTATTTCCGGGCCCGGCGCGGGCATCCGGTGGGCATCGGCCGGCGCTTCCGCGGCCACCTGGAATCGGCCTGCGGCGAGGAGGGCGCGCGCAAGCTGCTCAGCGAGCAGGAGAAGTCGCTGGTGAAGGTGCCGGTGGGCGACCCGGGCGTGGTGCGGGACATCGACCGGCCCTCGGACCTCCCGCCCCCGGTCATCGCGTAAAATCCGCCACCCCATGATGAATGCCTCCCTCGAGCAGTCCGATCCCGAAATCTGCGGCGTCATCCGCAAGGAAGCGCGCCGGCAGGAAGACCACGTCGAGCTGATCGCCTCGGAGAACTACGCCAGCCGCGCGGTGCTGGCGGCGCAGGGTTCGGCGCTCGCCAACAAGTACGCCGAGGGCTATCCGGGCAGGCGCTATTACGGCGGCTGCCAGTACGTGGACATGGCCGAGGCCGTCGCCATCGAGCGCGCCAAGCGCCTGTTCGGCGCGCCCTGGGCCAATGTCCAGCCGCATTCCGGATCGCAGGCCAACCAGGCGGTGTACACCGCGGCGCTGAAGTCGGGCGACACGATTCTGGGCATGTCGCTCGCGCACGGCGGGCACCTGACGCACGGCTCGCCGGTGAACCTCTCGGGCAAGCTCTACAAGGCGCTGTCCTACGGGCTGGATGCCGAGGAGCGCATCGACTACGCCCAGGCCGAGCGCCTCGCGCTGGAGCACCGGCCGAAGATGATCGTCACCGGGGCTTCCGCGTATTCGCGCGCCATCGACTGGCAGCGCTTTCGCGGGATCGCCGACAAGGTCGGGGCGCTGCTCATGGCCGACATGGCGCACTACGCCGGCCTGGTCGCGGCGGGCCTGTATCCCTCGCCGGTCGCGATCGCGGATTTCACCACCACCACCACGCACAAGACGCTGCGCGGCCCGCGCGGCGGCCTGATCCTCGGCCGCGCCCAACAGGAGAAGGCGGTCAACTCGGCCATCTTCCCCGGCATCCAGGGCGGCCCGCTGATGCACGTCATCGCCGCCAAGGCGGTGGCGCTGGGCGAGGCGCTGCGGCCCGAGTTCAGGGATTATCAGCTGAAGGTGCTGGAGAACGCCCGCGTCATGGCCTCGACCCTGCAGCGGCGCGGCCTGCGCGTGGTCTCCGGCGGCACCGACAGCCACCTGTTCCTCGTCGACCTGCGCGCGAAGAACCTCAGCGGCCAGGACGCCGAGGACGCGCTCGGCCGCGCCCACCTCACGGTCAACAAGAACGCGATCCCGAATGACCCGCGGAAGCCCACGGTCACTTCCGGCATCCGCATCGGCTCGCCGGCGATGACCACCCGCGGCTTCGGCGCCGCCGAGGCGGAAACGCTGGCGCAGCTGATGGCCGAGGTGCTCGAGGACCCGCACGGCGAGGCCACCCGCGCGCGCGTCGCCGGCGAGGTCAAGGCGATGTGCGCGCGCTTCCCGGTCTACCTCGGCTAGCGCGCCGGAGACACCGCCGTGCGTTGTCCCTTCTGCGCCCACGAGGACACCAACGTGCTGGACACGCGCTCCAACCCGGGCACCAACGTCATCCGCCGCCGCCGGCGCTGCCCCAAGTGCGACAAGCGCTTCACCACCTACGAGCGCGTCGAGCTGCGCATGCCGCGCCTGGTGAAGAAGGACGGCAGCCGCAGCGACTTCGACCGCGACAAGCTGGTGGGCAGCATGATGCTCGCGCTGAGGAAGCGCCCGGTGGCCACCGAGGCCATCGACGCCGCGGTGGACCGCATCGAGGAGCGGCTGCGCTCGCTGGGCGAGCGCGAAGTCCCCACCAGCCGCGTCGGCGACCTGGTGATGCGCGAGCTGGCAAGGCTGGACAAGATCGCCTATATTCGCTTTGCCTCCGTCTACCGCAGCTTCGAGACCCCGGATGACTTCCGCGAGGCGGTGCAGGAGATCAAGTCCCCGCGCCGGCGCAGGAAGTGAATTCCTTTTCCGAGCTCGACCGCGCCATGATGGCGCGCGCGCTCGCGCTGGCCGGCAAAGGCCTCTACACCGCGACGCCCAACCCGCGCGTGGGCTGCGTGCTGGCGAAGGACGGCGCCGTGGTCGGCGAAGGCTGGCACGAGAAGGCCGGCGCCCCGCACGCCGAGGCCAACGCCCTCGCCGCCGCCGGCGGTGCGGCGAAGGGCGCCACCGCCTACGTCACGCTGGAACCCTGCAACCACCAGGGCCGCACGCCGCCCTGCGCGCAGGCGCTGATCCGGGCCGGCGTCGCGCGCGTGGTGGCCGCGGTGCGCGATCCGAACCCCAAGGCGCAGCTGGGCGCCGAGACGCTCGAGGCTGCCGGCATCCGCCTCGACATAGGGCTGATGGAGGACGAGGCGCGCGAGCTCAACATCGGCTTTTTCTCACGCATGACGCGCAGCCGGCCCTGGGTGCGCATGAAGATCGCGGCCACCCTGGACGGGCGCACCGCGCTGCGGGACGGCCGCAGCCGGTGGATCACCGGGCCGGAGGCGCGCGCCGACGGCCATCACTGGCGCGCGCGCGCCTGCGCCATCCTCACCGGCATCGGCACGGTGAAGGCCGACAACCCGCGCCTGACGGTGCGCGAGGTGGCGACGCCGCGCCAGCCGCTGCGCGTGGTGGTGGACAGCCGGCTGGAGATCGCCGACGGCGCGCGGATCCTGGAGGGCGAACGCGTGCTGGTCTTCGCCGGCCGGGAAGGGCGCACGCCGAAGAACGCGGAGATGGTGGCGCTGCCCAACGCCAACGGCAAGGTTGAGCTGCCGGCGATGCTGGCCGAGCTGGCGCGCCGCGGCGTCAACGAGCTGCACGTCGAGGCCGGGTTCCGGTTGAACGGGTCGCTGGTGCGCGAGGGCTGCGTCGACGAGTTCCTGGTCTACCTCAACCCCAGCTTGCTCGGCGACAGCGCGCAGGGCATGGTGGACCTGCCGGCGGTCGATGCGCTCGAGGCGCGGCCGCGGCTGCGCCTGCACGCCATCGCGCGCCTCGGCAACGAACTGCGCATTCTCGCCAGGCGCTGACATGTTCACCGGCATCGTGCAGGCCGTCGGCCGCATCGTTTCCACGAAACCCTTGGTGATCGACGCCGGCAAGCTGCCGCTTGCCGGGGTGCGCATCGGCGATTCCATCTGCGTGCAGGGCTGCTGCCTGACGGTGACGAACAGGGCCGGGCGCCGGCTCTGGTTCGATGTCTCCCCCGAGACGCTGCGCGTCACCGCGGGCCTTGCGCGTCCCGGCGCGGTGAACCTGGAGAAGTCGCTCGCGCTGGGCGACCGGCTGGGCGGGCACCTGGTCACGGGCCACGTGGACGGGGTCGGCGCGTGCGCGTCCGTGAAGGGCGGGGTGTACGCGTTCCACGCCCCCGCGGCATTGTCGCGCTACGTCGCGAGGAAGGGCTCGGTGACCGTGGACGGGGTCAGCCTGACGGTGAACGCGGTGCGCGGGCGAAGGTTCGAGGTGAACCTGATCCCGCACACGCTGGCGGTGACCACGCTGGGGCGGCTGGCGGCCGGGGCGAGGGTCAACCTGGAAGTGGATCTGCTGGCGCGCTATGTCGAGCGGCTGCGCGGTCGCGGCTGAGCGCTGCCTGGCGGCCAGCCTGCGGGCTGGACGGGTTGCCGGTCCGCAGGTCCATGAGGCGCGCCTCGCCGCGATCTGCATGCAGCACGGCGTGCGCGAACTCTGCAGAGCCGATCGGGATTTCCGGCGCTCTGCCGAGTTGAAGGTGCTCAACCCGCCGCTCGCGTGAACCAACGGCGCTGGCGGCCCTCTTTCGATCCCGCGCTTCCGGTTGTCGGCAAACGCGCCGAGATAGCCCGTTCCATCAACGCTCATCCGGTCGTCATCGTCTGCGGCGAGACCGGCTCGGGCAAGACCACGCAGATCCCCAAGATCCTGCTGGAGATGGGGCGCGGCGCCGGCAAGATGATCGGCCACACCCAGCCCCGCCGCATCGCCGCGCGCGCGGTGGCGGCGCGCATCGCCGAGGAACTGAAGGTGGAGCTGGGCGGCGCGGTGGGCTTCAAGGTGCGCTTCCACGACCGCGTCGGCCGGCATACCGCGCTGAAGCTCATGACCGACGGCATCCTGCTGGCGGAGACGCAGGGCGACCCGAAGCTTGCCGCCTACGACACCATCGTCATCGACGAGGCGCACGAGCGCAGCCTCAACATCGATTTCCTGCTCGGGTACCTGAAGCAACTGCTGCCGCAGCGTCCCGACCTGAAGGTCGTGGTCACCTCTGCCACCATCGACGCGGAGAAATTCTCCACGCACTTCGGCGGCGCACCGGTGATCGAAGTCTCCGGGCGCCTGTACCCGGTGGAATTGCGCTACCGCGAAGTCGAAGGCGACCAGGAGGACACCACGCGCGACGAGGAGGAGGACGCGCTGGCCGAGGCGGTGGAGCAAGCCTGCCGCCACGGCCCCGGCGACGTGCTGGTCTTCCTGCCCGGAGAGCGCGAGATCCGAGACGCGGCGGCCGCGATCGGCAACAGGAAGCTCCGGGACACCGAGATCCTGCCGCTCTTTTCCCGCCTGTCCAACGCCGAGCAGGACCGGGTGTTCAGGCCCGGATCGCTGCGCCGCATCGTGCTCGCGACCAACCTCGCCGAGACCTCGCTCACGGTGCCGCGCATCCGCTACGTGGTGGACACGGGCCTGGCGCGCGTCAAGCGCTACAGCTACCGCAACAAGGTGGAGCAGCTGCAGGTGGAGAACATCTCGCAGGCCGCGGCCAAGCAGCGCTCAGGCCGTTGCGGCCGCGTATCCGACGGCATCTGCTTCCGGCTCTACGGCGAGGAGGAGTACGCCCGCCGGCCGGCGTTCACCGACCCGGAGCTGCTGCGCTCCTCGCTGGCGGCGGTGATCCTGCGCGCGCTGAGCCTGAACCTGGGCAAGGTGGAGGACTTCCCGTTCCTCGACCCGCCCAGCCCGCGGGCCATCGCCGACGGCTACGCGTTGCTGGCGGAGCTGGGCGCAGTGGGCGAGGCCAATGCGCTGACGAAGGTGGGCCGGGAACTCGCGCGCCTGCCCCTGGACCCGCGCATCGGCCGCATGCTGGTGGCGGCGCGCGAGGAAGGGTGCCTGGCGCAGATGCTGGTGATCGCCGCCGCGCTGTCGGTGCAGGACCCGCGCGACCGGCCGCTGGACAGGGCCGCCGCCGCCGACCAGCAGCATGCCAGTTTCGCCGACGAGCGTTCCGACTTTCTCGGCTTCCTCAAGCTGTGGCGCGCGTTTCCCGAGGGCCCGTCCCGCAAGCAGGCGCGGGCGCATTTCCTGTCCTACCCGCGCATGCGCGAGTGGCGCGACACCCATCGGCAGCTGGCGCAGTCCGTGGCAGAGCTGGGCTGGGAGCTCTCAAACGTGAATCTCGAGAAGCCCGACGCCTACCGCGCCATCCATCGCGCCCTGCTGGCTGGGCTTCTCGGCAACGTGGGCATGAAGGACGAAGCCGACAACAACTACACCGGCGCGCGCGGCACCAAGTTCTGGGTGCACCCGGGCTCGGGCACCAAGAAGCCGGGCAAGTGGATCCTGGCTGCGCAACTGGTGCAGACCACGCGCCTCTACGCGCGCACCGTGGCCACCATCGACCCGAAGTGGATCGAGCAGGTGGGTGCCCACGTGCTCAAGCGCCACGCCGAGCGCCCGCACTGGGAGAAGGCGCGCGCGCAGGTGGTGGCGCTGGAGCGCGGCACGCTCTACGGCCTGCCGGTGTACACCGACCGGCGCGTGCACTACGGGCCGGTCGACCCGAAGCTCTCGCGCGACATCTTCCTGCGCTGCGCGCTGCTCGAGGGCGATTACGAGACGCGCGCGCCGTTCCTTGCCCACAACCAGCGCCTGGCGCGCGACATCGAGCGCCTGGAGCACAAGTCACGCCGCGCGGACATCCTGGTGGACGAGGCGCTGATCCTCGCTTTCTACGAGACGCGGGTGCCCGAGGGGATCACCAACGGCGCGGACTTCGAGAAGTGGCTGAAGGAAGCTTCCCGCGCCAACCCGAGGCTGCTGCAGCTCGCGCGCGAGGACCTGATGCGGCACGAGGCGGCCGGCATCACCACCGACAACTTCCCGCACGCGTTCGCGGTCGGCCCCAACAAGCTCGCGCTCGAGTATCACTTCGAGCCGCGCTCGCCCAAGGATGGCGTCACGCTCACGGTCCCGGTGGCGCTGCTCAACCAGGTGCCGGCGGCGCGCTGCGAATGGCTGGTGCCGGGGTTGCTCAAGGAAAAGGTGCAGGCCCTCGCCAAGGGCATGCCCCAGCGCCTGCGGCACAAGCTGGGGCCGCTGGCGGAGTTCGCGCAGGGGTTCGCCGCGGCCAACCCGCCGGCGGATGTGCCGCTTGCAGCCGCGCTCGCGCGTCACATCCGCTCCGCCATCGGCATCGAGGTGCCCGCCGACGCCTTCGGCCCGGATTCCGCGCCGCCGCACCTGCACATGAATTTTCGCGTCGTGGACGAGCACGGCCGGCAACTGGGCATGGGGCGGGACCTCGCGGCGCTCAAGCGCGGGTTCGCGCCGCAGGCGCAGGCCGAGCTGGGCGCGGAGGCGGCGGTGGATGACAGTGAGCGCCATACCGGCTGGACCATGGGCGAGCTGCCCGAGCTGATGGAGCTGAAGCGAGGCGGGCAGGTGCTGGTGGGCTACCCGGCGCTGGCGGACGCCGGGGACGCCGTGACCCTGCAGGTCCTGGATTCCCCGGAGAGGGCTCGCGAAACCCACCGCGGCGGCGTGCTGCGCCTGCTGCGCATCGCGTTCCGCGAGCGCGTGCGCGAGCTGGAGAAGGCGCTGGCGAGGGACATGTCGCTCGCCGCGTTGAAGGATGACCTGGTGGCCGCGGCGCTCGAGCGCACCTTCCTCGCCGGCGGCCTGCCGATGCAGCCGCAGGACTTCGCGCGGCGCCTGGCCGAGGGCCGCAGCCGCCTCAACCTGATCGCACAGGAACTGCAGCGCCTGGCGGCGGCCATCCTCGCCGAGCGCGCGCAGGCGGACAGGCGCATCGCCGCCTCGCAGAAGGCCTGGCCACAGGCGGCCGGGGAGGTGCGCGAGCAGCTGGCGCGCCTGCTGGCGCCGGGCTTCATCGCCCGCACGCCCTGGGAGCGGCTGCGGCACCTGCCGCGCTACCTGAAGGCCGCTGGGCTCAGGCTGGAGAAGCTGCGCGCGGATCCGGCCCGCGATGCGGCGCGCGCGCGCGAGCTGGCGCCGCTGGAGACTGCGTATCGCCGCGAACTGGCCGCCCAGGCGCGCCACGGCGCACTGGCCGCGGAACTGGAGCAGTTCGGCTGGCTGCTGGAGGAACTGCGGGTCTCGCTGTTCGCGCAGGAACTGAAGACCCCGGTGCCGGTCTCACCCAAGCGCCTGGCCAAGCTGTGGCAGAGGCTGAAGAGGTAAGCTCCAATCCCGTGACCCGCTCCCTGATGTACGCCCTGATGAACGCTTTGCACCCGCGCATGCTGTGGCTGATGGTCTGGCCGATGCTCGCCGCGCTGCTGGTGTGGGGCACGGTGGCGCTGGTGTTCTGGATGCGCGTGGCGTCGTGGATCGCGGGGCACCTGCGCGGCTGGATCGAGTCCTCGTTGCTCGCGGTGACCCTGAACTACGCGGATGCGGCGAGCCTCATCGCCCACGCGCTGCTGGTGCTGTTCTTCGTCCCGGGGGTGGTGCTCACCGCGCTGCTGATCCTCGGGGCGTTCGGCATGCCGGTGATGGTGGCGCATGTCGCCGGCCGCAGTTACCCGGCGCTGGCGCGGCGCCGGGGCGGAAGCCTCGCCGGCGGGGTGTGGAACAGCGTGCTCGCGCTGCTGGGCATGGTTGCGCTGGGCCTGGCCTCGGTGCCGCTGTGGCTGCTGCCGCCGCTGTGGCCGTTGATCCCGGTGGCGATCCTGGGCTGGGTGAACCAGCAGGTGCTGCGCTACGACGCGCTCGCCGAGCACGCTGACCCCGGCGAGATGCGCGTCCTGTTCCGCGCCCATCGCGGCGCGCTCTACGGCCTGGGCTTCGCGCTGGCGCTGCTCGCCTACGTCCCCGTGGTGGGCCTGTTCGCCCCGGTGATCGTGGGCCTTGCCTTCATCGACTACCTGCTGGGCAAGCTGGCAGCGCTGCGCGCGGCGCCGATCGAGGGCAAGGCTACGACAGTCGGGTGACCGGCAGGTCCAGGCCCCGCACCGCCTCGGCGAGCTTTGCCAGCGCGGAGGCGCGGTGAAAGCCGTGGCGCGAGGCGAGGACGACGCGCCGCGACGGCTGCGGGGCGGCGAAGGGCACCGCCTTCACCAGCGCGCTGCCATGGCGCGCCGTGAGCGCGGTGGCCGGCAGCACGGTCACCCCCAGCCCCGAGGCCACCATGCTGCGCAGGGTCTCCAGCGAATTGCCCTGGCGGCCGGGTTCCGGGGGGCGCGAAAACTCGGTGCAGGCATCCAGCACCTGGTCGCGGAAGCAGTGGCCCACCGGCAGCAGCAGCAGCTCGCCGGCGTCCAGGTCCTCGACCGCGACGGACTTGCGCTTCGCCATGGCGTGCCTGGCCGGCACCACCACCTTGAAGTTTTCCTCGTACAGGGGCAGCACGTCCACGCCAGGGGCCTCGTAGGGCAGGGCGAGGACCACGGCGTCCAGCTCGCCGGCGCGCAGCATGCGCTCAAGGGTCGCGGTGATGTTCTCCTCGACATCCAGCGGCATCTCGGGCGCCGCGCGCCGCAGCGCGGCCACCAGGCCCGGCAGCAGGTACGGGGCGATGGTGTGGATGATGCCCAGGCGCAGGATGCCCTTGAGGGGATCCCTTCCCTGGCGCGCCACCAGCTTGACGCGCTCGGCCTCCGCCAGCGCGCGCCGCGCCTGCTCCACGATGCGCCCGCCCGCCTCGGTGAGGAACACGCCGCGCTTGCCACGCTCGAACAAGGTCACGCCCAGCTCCTCCTCGAGGTTCTTCACCGAGGCCGAGAGGCTGGGCTGGGAGACGAAGGAGCGCTCGGCGGCGCGGCCGAAGTGGCGCTCCTCGGCGACCGCGACGATGTACTTGAGTTCGGTCAGTGTCATAGGCTTGGACTATATCATGGATGGCGAAGAAGTATTGGCCTTCAATGAGGCTTCTCCCGCATGGTCCGTCATCTATCGTTTTTATCAATATAAGGAGCCAGACCTGGCGCAACCAGGGCTGAGCGCGCGGTAAACTGCACCGATGCGGCAACGCTTCGGCGCGTTCGTCATCGGCGACGAGCTCCTGGTGGGCAAGCGCCAGGACAAGCACATGGCTTTCCTGATCCAGGCGCTGGCCAAGCGCGGCCTGCGCCTCGCGCACTGCGAGTACCTGGGCGACGATCCGGAGCGGCTGACCGCGGCGCTGAAGCGTTCGTTCGCCTCCGGCGACATCGTGTTCAGCTTCGGCGGCATCGGCGCCACGCCGGATGACCATACCCGGCAGTGCGCCGCGGCGGCGCTGGGCGTGCCCCTCGCGCTGCACCCGGAGGCCGAGCGCGAGATCCGCGGCCGCTTCGGGGCCGAGATCACGCCCAAGCGCCTGGAGATGGGTGAGTTTCCGGTGGGTGCCGAGATCATCCCGAACCCGTTGAACCGCGTCCCCGGGTTCACGGTGCGCGAGCACTGGTTCGTGCCCGGGTTCCCGCAGATGGCCTGGCCGATGGCCGAATGGGTGCTGGAGGAGAAGTACCGGCAGCTCTTTGACCGCGACCGCTGGGCCGAGGGCTCGGTCTTCGTCTACGACGCGGGGGAGAGCCAGCTGGTGCCTCAGATGGAGGAAGTGAGCGCACGCTTCCCGGGAGTGAAGGTATTCAGCCTGCCCTCCATGGGCGAGGACGGCTCGCGCCGGCACGTGGAGCTGGGCGTGCGCGGCGACCCGGCGCAGGCGGGCGAGGCGCTGCAGATGCTGAAGGACGGCGTCATAGCCGCGGGCTTCCCGTTCAGCGACGACCCGAAATGAAAAAGCCCCGGGGGGCGGGGCTTCTCCGGACTTGCGTTTTTTTTGCGCAGGCCGCTTGTTAGGCGGCCTTTTTCGCCTTGGCGAGGCCTTTCACGGTCTCGGTGGCGGCGGCAACGTTGGCCTGCGCGATCTCGCTCGCCTGCTTGGCGACCTTGTTGAGGTTGTCATAGGCCGAGTCGGCGGCGGCGATCATCTGCTTCATCGCGCTGACCGCAACCTCCGAACCCGCCGGCGCGCTCTTGGCGGCCTTGTCCAGCAGCGAGACGAAGTTCTCGTTCCACTCCGAGACGCGGCGCTCGTTCATCTTCGCGAACTCGGCGTTGGCCTCGGTGGCGGCCTCGTAGAGGCTCTTCGAGTAGGCGATGGCCTTCTCGAGGGTCGGCTGGGCGAAGGTGCCCTGCAGGCCGATCAATTCCTGCACGTCCTTGGCGCCGGTCAGGGCGCGGGCGTTGGCGATGCTGTCCTCGAAGGCTGCCTTGAGGGCGTTGGCGTTCAGGTTGGCGAGCTTCTCGGCCGCCGCGAATTGCGCGGTGTACAGCGACAGGATGGAGTCGATGCTGGCCTTGCCGGCGGCCTGGATCTGTTCGGGCGTCACGTACATGGTGCTTCTCCTAATTGGGCGTTGGGTTGGGTGTTGAGTGCGCATTTTGGGGGTGATTTGTGCGACGCAGCAATTACAATTTAAGTCCTTATACATTGAATGTCAATGTTTTATTGCGACGCAGCATAAATACTTGATGTATCGCACAATTCCTGGGCAGGCGATGCCGTCCCGTCGCGCCAGGCGTTTGAAACGATGAGGAATTTGACGCCGCCGGGGCAGGCGGCTAGAAGGCCGCTTCCTATGGCGACGCACCGGGCATCCCCTCCAGACCACGTTCCCCGTTCCCTTTGGCTGGTGCTCGCCGGCCTGACCCTGATCTGGGGCCTCAACTGGACCGCGATGAAGGTCGCGATCACCGAGGTCCAGCCCTTTACCTTCCGCACCCTGTGCCTCGCCTCCGGGGCCCTGCTCCTGTTCGGCTACCTGCGCGCCACTGGGCAGTCGCTGACGATCCCGCGCGCGGCGTGGCCGCGGCTGGCGCTGATCGCGCTCTTCAACATCACGCTGTGGAACCTGCTGGTGGTGTTCGGCCTGGGGCTGATGCAATCGGGGCGCGCCGCCATCATCGCCTACACCATGCCGGCCTGGGCGATCCCGCTGTCGGTCCTGGTCCTGGGCGAGCGCATCACCGGGCGCAAGTTGCTCGGCCTTGCGCTCGGCATGGCGGGGATGGCGCTGCTCCTGCTCGAGGAGGTGGCGCGCCTGCGCGGCGCCCCGCTGGGCGCGCTGATGATGCTGGGCGCGGCCTGGGCCTGGGCTATCGGCACGGTGTTGCAGAAGAAGATCCCGGTACGCGTGCCGGTCGGGACCTTCACCGCCTGGCTGATGGTGGCGGGCGGGATCCCGATCCACATCGGCACGTTCCTGATCGAGGACCCGCGCCACCTCGCCTCCATCAGTGCCCCGGCACTGGCCGGCCTCGCCTTCAACGCCATCATCGTGTTCGGCTGGGCGCACTGGGCGTGGATCAAGCTCTCGAGCTCGATGTCGGTGACGGTGTTCTCGCTCAGCATGCTCATGATCCCGATCGTCGGGGTGCTGAGCGGCGCGCTGTTGCTGGGCGAGAGCCCGGGCTGGCCGGAGTTCGCCGCGCTCGGGCTGGTGCTGGGGTCGCTGCTCACGGTGATCGTGCCGCAGCGCTCGCGCTGATCGTCCGCCGGCGCGGGATCGCGCCCGGGTTCCAGGCGCCCGCTGCCCAGTTGAGCAGTTCTGCATCGGCCATGCCTGCGGGCGCGGCCTGGCCCAGGAAGGCGAGCGCCGCGCGCAGGTCGCGCGAGGAACCTTCGGCTGCGTGCTTCTGCTTGGACAGCTTTTCCCCTGTGGCAGTGACCGCCACCGGCACATGCAGGTAGCGCGGCCTCGGCAGGCCTAGCAGGCGCTGCAGGTGTATCTGGCGCGGCGTGGAATCGATCAGGTCGGCGCCGCGTACCACATCGGTGACGCCCTGTTCGGCGTCGTCCACGACCACCGCAAGCTGGTAGGCGAAGGTGCCGTCGGCGCGATAGGCCACGAAATCGCCGACCTCCCGCTCGACCGACTGCGAGATGGTTCCCTGCAGCCGATCGTCGAACGCGATTCGTTCCGGCACCGTTTTCAATCTGATCGCACGCGGGCTCTTTCCGCGCGGGAATCCCGCGCGGCACGTTCCCGCATACACCCCCGCACCGTCGGGGGTTATCGCGGAATCCGCGATCTCCTTCCTCGTACAGGCGCACCAGTAGGTGGCGTCCATGGAAGACAGCCGCTCCAGCGCCTGCCGATAAAGATCCAGCCGCCGGCTCTGCCAGACGACCTCTGCGTCCCAATGCAGCCCCGCTGCCTCGAGTTGCGTCAGGATCCGGCTCGCGGCATCGGACCTCACCCGCGGCCGGTCGAGGTCCTCGATGCGCAGCAGCCAACGGCCGCCGGCCGCCCGCGCATCGAGCCAGCTCGCGAGGGCGGCGACGAACGAACCAAAATGCAGCGGACCGGTGGGTGACGGGGCGAAGCGCCCAACGTAGGAAGGGTCGGGTTGAACCGGCATGCTCCGCCCCAATATACACTGTGCAGTCTTCACACCATCCTCCCCTCGAAGGACGTTGCCGCCGTGGCCACCGTAGAGCTCACCAAGGATAATTTCGAGCAGACCGTGACGGACAACCCGATCGTCATCGTGGACTTCTGGGCGCCCTGGTGCGGCCCCTGCAAGGGCTTCGCGCCGGTGTTCGAGAAAGCCGCCGAGGCGCACGCGGACGTGGTGTTCGGCAAGGTGAACACTGACCAGCAGCAGGAGCTGGCCGGCGCGTTCAACATCCGCTCCATCCCGACGCTGATGATCTTCCGCGAGAAGGTGGTGCTGTTCCAGCAGGCGGGCGCGCTGCCCGGCCAGGCGTTGGAGCAGGTGCTGGCGCAGGCGAAGTCGATCGACATGGCCAAGGTGCACCAGGAGACCGCGGGCCAGCAGGCCGGCGGCGGGGGGCAGCCGTCGTGATCGAACTGCGCCGCGGCGCGGAGCGCGGCTATGCCGACCACGGCTGGCTGAAGTCCTTCCACAGCTTTTCCTTCGCCGGCTACCACGACCCCAGGCACATGGGCTTCGGTCCTCTGCGCGTCATCAACGAGGACCGGGTGCGCGCCGGCAGCGGCTTCGGCAAGCACGGCCACCGCGACATGGAGATCATCAGCTACGTGCTCGAGGGCGCGCTGGCGCACCAGGACTCGATGGGCAACGGCTCGACCATCGTGCCGGGCGACGTGCAGCGCATGAGCGCGGGCACAGGGGTGCAGCACAGCGAGTTCAATCACGACAAAGCCGCTGCGACGCACTTGCTGCAGATATGGATAGAGCCGGCGAAGCAGGGGATTGCACCCTCCTATGAGCAGAAGCACTTTGACGCTGCTTCCAAGCGCGGCCGCCTGCGCCTGATCGCCTCGGCCGAGGGCGCCGAGGGGTCGGTGACGGTGCACCAGGACGCGCGCGTCTATGCCGCCCTGCTGGAGGGCGCCGAGCGCGCCACGCATGCCCTCGCGCCGGGCCGCCGCGCCTACGTACACGTGGCGCGCGGCACGCTCGAGGTGAACGGCAAGCGGCTGCAGGCGGGCGATGCGCTCAAGGCGCGCGACGTCGCACAGATCGTGCTGGAGAAGGGCGCGGGGGCCGAGGTGCTGCTGTTCGACCTGCCCTGACAGGTGAACGGCGAGGCGACGTCGTCATTTCCGACCAGGAGCCAAGAATGGACACCGCAATCAGCGCCAAGCACCGCAACGCCATCGCCGAGCGCATGATCAAGCACCTGATCGAAGGCCGGCAAGCCGTGGCGCGCACTGCTCACGCGGTGCTGCCGCTGGCCGAGAAGGCCAACGACCGGCCCAGGCTCGAGCTCCTCACGCAGCGCCTCGACCTCCACGAGAGCAACGCGTGGATGCTCAGAAGCCTGCTGAAGAAGTGGCCCTTGCCGGGGCCGCGGCAATGAGCGGCACGCGCATAGAGAAGGACGCCTTCGGCCCCATCGAGGTGCCGGCCGAGCACCTTTGGGGCGCCCAGACCGAGCGCAGCCTGCGCTTCTTCCGCATCGGCGGCGAGCGCATGCCGCGACCGGTGATCCTCGCCCTGGCGCGCATCAAGCGCGCCGCGGCGCAGGCCAACGCCACGCTGGGGCTGCTGGACGAAGCCAGGGCCGGCGCCATCGCTCGCGCCGCGGGCGAAGTGCTGGAGGGGCGCCATGAGGCAGAGTTCCCGCTGGTGGTGTGGCAGACCGGATCCGGCACCCAGTCCAACATGAACGTGAACGAGGTGCTGGCGAACCGCGCCTCGGAACTGCTGGGCGGCCCGCGCGGCGAGGGGCGCCGGGTGCACCCGAACGACCATGTCAACCTCGGCCAGTCCTCCAACGACGTCTTCCCGACCGCGATGCATGTCGCCGCCGCCCGGGCGCTGCGCGATGAACTGCTCCCCGAGCTGGGAAAGCTGGCGGCCTCGCTGGAGGCGAAGCGCGCCGCGTTCGGGGACATCGTCAAGATCGGCCGCACCCACCTGCAGGACGCCACCCCGCTCACGCTGGGCCAGGAGTTCTCCGGCTACGTCGCGCAGCTGGGCCAGGCGCGGCTTGCGATCGAGGCAGCGCTGCCGGGCCTGCACGATCTCGCCATCGGCGGCACGGCGGTCGGCACCGGCCTGAACACGCATCCGCGTTTCGCGCAGCTGGTGGCCGACGCGCTCGCGGCCGAGACCGGAATCGGCTTCGCGCCGGCGGCGAACCGGTTCGCGGCGCTGGCCGGTCACGAGGCGCTGCTCTCCGCGCACGGCGCGCTCAGGACCCTTGCCGCCTCGCTCTCCAAGATCGCCAACGACATCCGCCTGCTTGCCTCGGGCCCGCGCTCCGGGCTGGGCGAGCTGACGATCCCGGAGAACGAGCCCGGCAGCTCCATCATGCCGGGCAAGGTGAACCCGACGCAGGCCGAGGCGCTGACCATGCTCTGCGCCCAGGTGATGGGCAACGACGTCGCACTCGGCATCGGCGGCGCATCCGGGCACTTCGAACTCAACGTCTACAAGCCGCTGATCATCCGCAACTTCCTTCACAGCGCGCGGCTGCTGGCCGAGGGCATGGCAAGCTTCGAGGCGCACTGCGTGCGCGGCATCGAACCCAATCGGGCGCGCATCGGCGAGCTGGTGGGCCGGTCCCTCATGCTGGTGACCGCGCTGGCGCCGCGCATCGGCTACGATCGCGCTGCCGCCATCGCCAAGAAGGCGCACCGCGACGGCACCACGCTACGCGAGGCAGCATTGGCCCTGGGGCATGTGTCCGCGGCGGATTTCGACCGCTGGGTGAGGGCGCAAGACATGCTCGGACCGAAGGCATGAACCGGCGCGGGTGCGCTTCGCGGTGCAGGACCTCTTCCAGACCGACTTCTCCGGCTGAGGCCGAAGCTGCTGGCGGACCTCAAGCCGGGATCGCGCATGGTCTCGCATCGGTTCGGCATGTGCGGCTGGAAGCGGCTTGCGAAAAATTAGGAGACGCCGAGCGGCCGCGAGCATTGGACGAGCGGTGACCGGGACCGCTTGATCCCTCTTTGGATCGTGCCGCCACGCTGAGCGCCGCAGCAAGTCCGGCGCCCGCCCTGTGGGATAAGATTCGCCCCCGATGTCCGTCGTCGTCCTCCTCTCCGGCCGGGGCAGCAACCTGCAGGCACTCGTCGAAGCCGGGATTCCCGTCTGCGGCGTGATCAGCAATGTCGCCGGCGCCGGCGGCCTCGCCATCGCAGCGGCGCGCGGCATACCGGCGCAGACCATCGCGCACCGGGACTTCGCCTCGCGAGAGGCCTTCGACGCCGCGCTGGCTGCGGCGATCGACCGCCTGGCGCCGAAGCTGGTGGCGCTGGCCGGGTTCATGCGCATCCTGACGCCGGGATTCGTGCAGCGCTACGCGGGGCGGCTGGTGAACATCCATCCGTCGCTGCTGCCGTCGTTCACCGGGCTCGACACCCACGCGCGCGCCCTCGCGGCGGGCGTGAAGCTGCATGGCTGCACGGTCCATTTCGTCACCGCGGAACTCGACCACGGCCCGATCATCGCCCAGGCCGCGGTCCCGGTGAGGGCGGAAGACACGCCGGACACGCTCGCCGCGCGCGTGCTGCGCGAGGAGCACGCGCTGTACCCGCGGGCGCAGCGCTGGTTTCTCGAGGGCCGGCTTGTCCTCGAGAACGGGCAGGTGCGCGTTAAGGGTGGGGATGCGCAAGCTTTCTTTGCTGCTTAGCCTGGCCTGCGCCGCGGGCGCCGCGCTGGCGGCCCCGCCGCAGCGGGTGGGCATCGACTATGAGCTGCGGCGCAACGGGTCCGCGGTGGCCGAGGTCCACGAGCGGCTGGTGCACGACGGCAGGACCTATCGCCTGTCGCAGACCTGGAAGGCCAAGGGCCTCTACGCGATTCGCGGCGAGGCACGGCGCTCGAGCGCGGGCCGCGTCGGGCCCGAGGGCCTGCGGCCGGAGGCGTTCGAGGACCTGCGGCCCGGGAAGGATCCGCGCCGCGCCGCGCCCGCCGCTGGCATGCAGGACCGGCTGAGCGTGCTCTGGCACTTTGCCTTCCGGCCGCCCACCGCGCGCGTGACGCTGCAGGTCGCGGACGGCCGCGGCCTGTCCGCGCACGTCTACGAGCCTGCCGGACGCGAGCGGATCCGGACCCCCGCCGGCGATTTCCATGCGCTCAAGCTGGAGCGCAGCGACGAGGGCCGGCGCGCGCAGGTCTGGCTGGCGCCGGAGCGGGGCAACGTCCCGGTGCGCGTCCTGGTCACCGAGAAGGACGGCACCGTGCTCGAAGTGACCGCCGTCCGGATCACGCAGTGACGCCGCGCCCGGGGCTGGTGGGTCAGGCCGCGGCGCTGCTGGGCGAGCTGCTGCGCTTCTCGGGCCCCGCCGACCAGGCGGTTTCGCGCTACTTCCGTGCCCACCGCAACTTCGGCCGCGAGGACCGGGCTTTCATAGCGCAGACGGTGTACGCGGTGCTGCGGCGCAAGCGCTCGCTCGCGGCCGCGGCGGCATCGCGGCAGCCGCGCGCGCTGGTGCTGGCGGCGCTGGTGCGGGTGCTCGGGTTCTCCGGGCGTTCGATGCAGGGCTCGCTGCAGGAGGGCGAAGCCGACCTGATCACCAAGGTGAAGTCCTTCGACTTCCGCCAGCTCCCGCCCGCGGAGCAGTTCGACCTGCCCGACTGGCTCTGGGAGCGGCTCGCGGCGCAGAACGGCGCCGGCGAGGCGCAGCGGATCGCGCAGGCGCTGCTCAACCCGGCGCCACTCGACTTGCGCGTCAACCTGGCGAAGCTCGCGCGCGACGAGGCGCTGCAGCGGTTGCGGCAGGACGGATTCGAGGGCCAGGCGACGCCGCATTCCCCGGCCGGGATCCGCTTGAAGGGCAAGCCCTCGATCAACCAGCACCCCTTGTTCCTGGACGGCTCGGTCGAGGTGCAGGACGAAGGCAGCCAGTTGCTGGCCTACCTGCTTGCGCCCCGCCGCGGCGAGATGGTGGCGGATTTCTGCGCCGGCGCCGGCGGCAAGACGCTCGCGCTTGCGATGCTGATGCGCAACACCGGCCGGCTCTACGCCATGGACGTCTCGGCCAAGCGCCTGAGCCAGATGGGGCCGCGCGCGGCGCGCGCGGGCATATCGAACGTGCACCCGATCGTGCTCGAGGGCGAGAACGACCTGCGCGCCAGGCGCCTCTCGGGCAAGCTGGACCGCGTGCTGGTGGACGCGCCTTGCAGCGGTTTCGGCACCCTGCGGCGCAACCCGGACCTGAAGTGGCGCCAGCACCCGGATTCGGTGGTGGAACTGGCGCGGAAACAGTCGCGCATCCTGTCGGCCGCGGCGAAGCTGGTGAAGCCCGGTGGGCGCCTGGTCTACGCCACCTGCAGCCTGCTCGCGGAGGAGAACGAGGAAGTCGTCGCCGCCTTTGGGCAGGGGGCGGGGGAGGCCTTCGCCGAGTTGCATTGCGGTGAACTGCTGGCCGCGCAACGCATAAGCCTTGAGTGCGGCCCCCGGTTGCGCCTGCGGTCTGACCTGAACGGCACCGACGGTTTCTTTGCGGCGGCTTTCGAGCGCAGGTGACCAGGGCCGGGCCAGACTGCCGAATTCCCCTTCCACATCGGGATGTTAGGGTTCCGGCGAAAAGGCTACCCAAGACATGACGTGGTTTGCATTGCGGGTTTGGAGCGTTCGCGTAGAATCCGCGGGGCCTGTCCCGCTGGGACGACATTAACCCAAGGCGACGATGCTCTTCTCCGGATATCTGGATCTTTCCTGGTGGCAACTGGTGCTCGTGGCGCTGGCCCTGACGCACCTCACCATCGCCTCGGTGACCATCTTCCTGCATCGCCACCAGGCGCACCGCGCCATCGACCTGCACCCGATACCGTCGCATTTCTTCCGCTTCTGGCTCTGGCTCACCACCGGCATGGTGACCAAGGAGTGGGCGGCGATCCACCGCAAGCACCACGCCAGGTGCGAGACCCGCGAGGATCCCCACAGCCCGCAGATCCACGGCATCAACAAGGTGCTCTGGCTGGGGGTGGTCCTGTATGTGAAGGAGTCGTACCACCCGGAGACCATGGAGCGCTATGGCCACGGCACGCCGGAGGACTGGGTGGAGCGCAACCTCTACGCGCGCCACGCCATCCTCGGCCTAATCCTCATGGGTGCGGTCAACATCGCGTTGTTTGGCCTCGTGCCGGGCGCGCTGATCCAGATCACGCAGATGGTCTGGATCCCGTTCTGGGCCGCCGGCGTGATCAATGGGATCGGGCACTTCTGGGGCTACCGGAACTGGGACGTGCCGGCGCCCGACGCCAGCCGCAACATTTCGCCCTGGGGCATCCTGATCGGCGGCGAGGAACTGCACAACAACCACCACGCCTTCCCGGCCTCGGCCAAGTTCGCGCTGAAGTGGTACGAGTTCGACCTCGGCTGGATCTACATCAAGGCGCTGGAGTCGCTGGGCCTTGCCACGGTGAAGAAGGTGGCGCCGACGCCGCGCTTCTCCGAGCCCAAGCCGGTGTGCGACCACAACACGCTGGAGGCCGTGATCGCCAACCGCTACGACGTCCTGGCGCGCTATGCCCGCTCCCTCAGGACCACCTACCGCCAGGAGCTCGAGCGCTTCGGGCAGCGCTCGCGCGAGGCGGCGGTGCTGAGGTCGGTCAAGCTCAACCTGGTCCGTACGCGGGATCACTCCGCCGTCGAGCGGGCCCGCATCGCCGAGGCGCGCAAGGCGTCCAAGGCTATCGACACCGCGCTGGCGCTGCGCGAGGAGCTGGCCACCTTGTGGGCGCGATCCAGCGCCTCGCGCGAGCAGCTGCTCAAGCAGTTGCAGGACTGGGTGCACAAGGCAGAGAGCAGCGGCATCGCGCCGCTGGTGGAGTTCAGCCGGCGCCTGCGCTGCTACGCCTGAGCGGTCGTTCCCCGGCGCAGGCCGGGAATGAAAAAGGCCCGCTCGAAGCGGGCCTTTTTCCTGGTGCCGCAGGCCGGGGGCTTACTTCAGCTTGGTTTCCTTGTACATCACGTGCTTGCGCGCCTTGGGGTCGTATTTCATGATCTCCAGCTTCTCCGGCTTGGTGCGCTTGTTCTTGGTGGTGGTGTAGAAGTGGCCGGTGCCGGCGCTGGACTCGAGCTTGATTTTTTCACGCATGGCGCTGTCCTTTTCGTTCGCTCAGGCGGCAGCCTTGCGCTTCGCCGCGATCTCGGCGAGCACCGCTTCCACGCCCAGCTTGTCGATGCGGCGCAGGCCCGCAGTGGACACGCGCAGGCGCACCCAGCGCTTCTGGCTCTCGAGCCAGAAGCGGCGGTAGTGCAGGTTGGGCTGGAAGGTGCGGATGGTCTTGTTGTTGGCGTGCGAGACCAGGCGACCCTTCATGGGTTTCTTGCCGGTGACTGCGCAAATTCGGGACATGGTTCCAGGCTCTTCGAAAAAGGCTCGAATTATAGCAGCAAACGGTTGCAAAAAAGGGCTTCAAAACAGGCACTTCGCCCGGGCTTCCGCGCAGGCCGCGCGCGGCGAAGGACAGCGTCTGGCGCCGGGCGACGATGAAGTGGTCCAGCACCTTCACCTCCACAAGCGCCAGGGCCTCGCGCAGGTTGCGGGTGAGCAGTTGGTCGGCTTGCGGGGGCTGGGCCCCCTGAGCTCTGGAGGAGCGTTCGCGCCACTTCGACCGCGGTTTTGCCGCGGACCCCGGTGCGCAGGAGGACCGCAAGCAGTTCCGCGTCGCTCAGTGCCGCGGCGCCCTGCGCCATCAGCCGCTCCTGCGGCCGTTCGGCCGGCGGCCAGTCCGATATCGCCATGGCGTAAGCCCTTGCCCGGATTCCTCTACAATCCTGATCCCTTAACGCCCGGGGTGGCTGGCGCGATGACATTGAAGGGAAAGCGGATTTTGCTTGGCCTCACGGGCGGCATCGCCGCCTACAAGGCCGCCGAACTGGCGCGGGCCCTGGGCCGCGCTGGCTGCGAGGTCCGTGTCGCGATGACCGAAGCCGCGACCCGCTTCGTCACGCCGGTGACGATGCAGGCCCTGACCGGGCAGACGGCCTGGACAGACCTCTGGGATCCGCGCGTCGCCGACAACATGTCCCACATAGAGCTGTCGCGGGATCGTGACCTCATCCTGGTGGCGCCGGCCTCGGCCGATTTCATGGCCAAGGCGGCGCAGGGCCTTGCCGACGACCTGCTGTCGACGCTGGTGCTCGCGCGCCGCTGCCCGCTGATGCTGGCGCCGGCGATGAACGTGGAGATGTGGGACAACCCGGCAACGCAACGCAACCTTCGCACCCTGCGTGCCGACGGGGTCGCCTTCGCCGGGCCCGCAGCCGGGGACCAGGCCTGCGGCGAGACCGGCATGGGCCGCATGCTGGAGCCCGCGGCGATCGTGGCCGAGGTCGAGGCCCTGTTCCAGCCCAAGTCGCTCGCCGGCAAGCGCGTGCTGGTGACCGCGGGACCGACCGAGGAAGCCATCGACCCGGTGCGCGTGATCACCAACACCAGCTCCGGGAAGATGGGCTATGCGGTCGCGCGCGCGGCGCGCGAGGCGGGTGCCGAGGTCACGCTGGTGAGCGGTCCGGTGGCGCTGGAGACGCCCGCGGGCGTGGCGCGGGTGGACGTGCGCAGCGCGCAGCAGATGTTGGACGCGGTGAAGGCCGCGGTGAAGGGCAGCGACATCTTCATCTCGGTCGCCGCGGTCGCCGACTGGAAGGTGAAGAACCCCTCGCGGCAGAAGCTCAAGAAGGCGTACGGGCGCGCCCCGGCGCTCGAGTTCGAGGAAAACCCCGACATCCTCGCCTGGGTGGCCGCGCGCAAGGACGCGCCGTTCTGCGTCGGCTTTGCCGCTGAGAGCCAGAAGCTCGAGGCGCAGGCGCGCGCCAAGCGGTTGAAGAAGGGTGTGCCCCTGATCGCCGCCAACCTGGCGCAATCGGCGCTGGGGGCCGAGGACAACGCCCTCACGCTGTTCGACGCGCAAGGCCGCCACCGGCTGGGCCGCGGCCCCAAGCTGGAGCAGGCGCGCAAGCTGGTCGCGCACATGGCAGCGATGCTGAACAAGGCGCGCTAGTGCGGCGCCTGGACCTGAAGGTTCTCGATCCGAGGATCCGTGGAATGCTGCCGCAGTATGCCACCCCGGGGGCGGCTGGCCTGGACATGCGCGCCTGCATCGACGAGCCGCTGACGCTGCAGCCGGGCGAGAGCCGGCTGGTGCCCTCGGGCATCGCGATCCACATCGGCGACCCGGGCTACGCGGCGATGGTACTGCCGCGCTCCGGCCTCGGGGCGAAGAACGGGATCGTGCTCGGAAACCTGGTCGGCCTGATCGACTCCGACTACCAGGGCCAGGTGTTGATCTCGATTTGGAACCGCGGCCAGGCGGCCTTCACCATCCAGCCGATGGACCGCATCGCGCAGCTGGTGGTGGTGCCGGTGGCGCAGGTGGAGTTCAACCTCGTCGAGGACTTCGCGGCTTCCACCCGCGGCGCCGGCGGCTTCGGCAGTACCGGGTAGGGCTAGCTCAGGCTGTCCGCCCAGATCGAACGCGCCCAGTTCCAGGCGAAGGTCCCCTCGGCCTCGCTGCGCGCGGCGGACACGCCCCCGGAGCCCTTGACCGCGATCAGCGTGCCCTGCCCGGGGCTCCACTCGTGCACCGAGGAGACGCGGATCGCCTCCTTCTGCGACACGAAGCTGTAGCAGGTATTCAGGATCTTCGGGTCGGAACCGGCGCCGCGGCCGGTCAGCGCGCCGACGATCGCGGCGGCTGCGATCTTGGCGTGGTTGTTGGCCATGCTGCCCGACTTGGGCATGCCCGGGGCCGAGAGCGTGGCGTCGCCCAGGACGTGGATCCCGGGCACTTTCTTCGACTCCATGCTGCGCCAGTCGACGTCGCACCAGCGGTTGTTGTGCGTGATCAGTCCGGCTTTCAGCGCGATGTCGCCGGCGCGCTGCGGCGGCACCACGTTGAGCACCTCGCCCCTGACGGTATCGAACTCAGTGCGCACCGCGCCGCCCTCGACCGCGACCACCTTCGCATTGCCGCGGTACTCCAGGTTGCCGGCGTAGTGATCCTTCCAGGCCGCCTTGAACAGGCCGCCCTTCGAGGTCACGTCCGGGTTGGCGTCCAGCACCAGCAGCTTGGAGCGCGGCTTGGCCTGCTTCAGGTAGGCGGCGATCATGCAGGCCCGCTCGTATGGTCCCGGCGGGCAGCGATAGGGCGCGGCCGGGATGGACAGGATCGCGACGCCGCCGTCGCGCATGCCTTCGAGCTGGCGGCGCAGCTCCACGGTCTGCGCACCGGCCTTCCAGGCGTGTAGCACCCGCCCCTGCTGCATCGCCGGCTCGTAGCCCTGGATCTCGCCGAAGTTGAAGTCGATGCCCGGGGACACCACCAGGCGCTCGTAGGCGATGTCGCCGCCGCGTGCCAGGCTCACCGACTTCTTCGCCGCGTCAATCCCGACCGCCTCGTCCTGCACCACCTGCACGCCGTGCTGGCGCAGGCCGTTGTAGCCGGTGGTGATCTCCTGCATGCTGCTGAACCCGCCCAGCACCAGGTTGGAAATCGGGCAGGAGACGAAGGCGCTCTCGCGCTCAACCAGCACGACGTCGACCGCGGGCGCCCAGAGGCGGACGTACTTGGCAGCCGTGGCGCCGCCGAAACCGCCGCCGATCACCACCACGCGGGCCTTCGCCGGAACGGTGCTGGCGCACCCGGCCAGCCCGGAGAGCGTGCCCACGGCGGCGCCGGCGCCGGCCAGCTTGATGAAGTCTCTGCGTTTCATGGGGGGCTCCTAGCGTTTCTGCGCCGCGTACCACGCGGCCATGGCGTTGATCTCGGCCTCCGTATAGCCCTTCGCGATCTGGTGCATCACGGTGGCCGGGCGCTTGCCGTCGCGGAATGCGCGCATCTGCGAGGCGATGTGCTCGCTCGGCAGGCCGGCGAGCGGGATCAGCGGGCTCTTGTCGGGCACGACGCGGCCTTCGGTACCGTGGCAGATGGCGCAGGCGGAGGCCAGGTTTCGTCCCTGCACGTCCTGCGCGATGGCGGGCGCGGCGGCAAGCGCCAGCGTCGCGATGACAACGGCTCTCATTGGGTTCTCCCTCCCGTGGTGGTCACCTTGAAGTCTCCCCGCAGCGGGCGCGCACTGTCAAGTCGGCGCCGCTTGTCGGCCGATATGCCCGCCGGCCCGCGCGCGCCGGGATCAGGCGACCGGTTGCGCAGCCGCCGGCGGCGAAGCCGGCGCAACTGCCGGGAATTCGAGCACGATCTTGCCGGTCTCATCCGCATCGACGCTGACTTTGCCGCCGTGCAGCAACTTGCCGAACAGCAGTTCATCGGCCAGGGCGCGGCGGATGGTGTCCTGGATCAGGCGCGCCATCGGGCGCGCGCCCATCAGGGGGTCGAAGCCCTTGCGCGCCAGGTGCGCCTTCAGCCGGGCGGTGAAGATCGCCTCGACCTTCTTCTCGGCGAGCTGCTCCTCGAGCTGCATCAGGAACTTGTCCACCACGCGCAGGATGATGGCGTGGTCCAGGGCGCCGAAGGAGATCACCGCGTCCAGCCGGTTGCGGAACTCCGGGGTGAACATGCGCTTGATGGATTCCATCTCGTCGCCGGCCTTGGCCGAATGGGTGAAGCCCATTGCGTTCTTCGCCAGGGACTCGGCGCCGGCATTGGTGGTCATGACGATCACCACGTTGCGGAAGTCCGCCTTCCTGCCGTTGTTGTCGGTCAGGGTGCCGTGGTCCATCACCTGCAGCAGGATGTTGAAGATGTCCGGGTGCGCCTTCTCGATCTCGTCCAGCAGCAGCACCGCGTAGGGCTTCTTGGTGATCGCCTCGGTGAGCAGGCCGCCCTGCTCGAAGCCGACGTAACCGGGCGGGGCGCCGATCAGGCGCGACACCGCGTGGCGCTCCATGTACTCGGACATGTCGAAGCGGATCAGCTCGATGCCCATGCAGTAGGCGAGCTGCCGGGCGAGCTCGGTCTTGCCGACGCCGGTGGGGCCGGAGAAGAGAAAGCTGCCGATCGGCTTCTGCGGGTTGCCCAGGCCCGAGCGCCCCATCTTGATGGCGCTGGCGAGCGCCTCGATGGCCCTGTCCTGGCCGAACACGACCGCCCTCAGGTCGCGGTCCAGGTTCGCCAGCGCGCTGCGGTCGTCGGTCGAGACGCTGCGCGGCGGGATGCGCGCGATCTTGGCGATGATGTCCTCGATCTCCAGCTTGCCGATGACCTTCTTCTGCTTCGCCTTGGGCTGGATGCGCTGCGCCGCGCCCGCCTCGTCGATGACGTCGATCGCCTTGTCCGGCAGGTGGCGGTCGTTGATGTACCTGGCCGAGAGCTCCGCCGCGGTGCTGAGCGCGTTGGCGGTGTACTTGACGCTGTGATGGGCCTCGAAGCGCGTCTTCAGGCCCTTCAGGATCTCGACCGTCTCCTCGATCGAGGGCTCGAGGACATCGATCTTCTGGAAGCGCCGCGACAGGGCGTGGTCCTTCTCGAACACGCCCCGGTACTCTGTGTAGGTGGTGGCGCCGATGCACTTCAGCTGGCCGTTGGAGAGCACCGGCTTCAACAGGTTGGAGGCGTCCAGCGTGCCCCCGGAGGCGGCGCCGGCGCCGATCACGGTGTGGATCTCGTCGATGAACAGGATCGCGTTCGGATTATCCAGCAGCTGCTTGAGCACCGCCTTGAGGCGCTGCTCGAAGTCGCCGCGGTACTTGGTGCCCGCCAGCAGCGCGCCCATGTCGAGCGCGTAGACGGTGGATTTCTCCAGCAGCTCCGGCACGCTGTCCTCGACGATGCGCCGGGCGAGGCCCTCGGCGATCGCCGTCTTGCCGACCCCGGCCTCGCCCACCAGCAGCGGGTTGTTCTTGCGCCGGCGGCACAGCGTCTGGATCACGCGCTCGAGCTCGCGGTCGCGGCCGATGAGCGGGTCGATCTTGCCGGCCAGCGCCAGCGCGTTCAGGTTCTGGGTGTAGTTGTCGAGCGGGCTGTTGGCGGCCTCGGCCTGCGCCTCCTCGCCGGCCTCCTCGGCGCCCTTGGCCGGGCTCGCCTGCGGCGTCTTGGTGATGCCGTGCGAGATGTAGTTGACCACGTCCAGGCGCGTGATGCCCTGCTGCTGCAGGAAGTAGACCGCGTGCGAGTCCTTCTCGCCGAAGATCGCCACCAGCACGTTGGCGCCGGTGACCTCCTTCTTGCCCGAGGACTGCACGTGCAGGATGGCGCGCTGGATCACGCGCTGGAAACCCAGCGTCGGCTGGGTGTCGACCTCGCGGTCCGCGGCGATGCGCGGCGTTTGCTCGGAGATGTGCTGCGCCAGGTTCTTGCGCAATTCGTCCATGTTGGCGCCGCAGGCGCGCAGCACCTCGGCGGCGGTCGGGTTGTCCAGCAGCGCGAGCAGCAGGTGCTCCACGGTAATGAACTCGTGGCGCTTCTGGCGCGCCTCCACGAATGCCATGTGCAGGCTGACCTCCAGCTCCTGGGCGATCATTGCTAGGTTTCCTCCATCACGCATTGCAGCGGATGCTGGTGCCTGCGCGCGTAGCCTGCGACCTGCTGCACCTTGGTGGTGGCGACGTCGCGCGGGAAAACGCCGCATACCCCGATGCCCTCGCGGTGGACCTTGAGCATCACCTGGGTCGCGCGTTCCCGGGTCATGGCGAAGAATTTCTGCAGCACCAGGACGACGAATTCCATCGGCGTGTAGTCGTCGTTGAGCAGCATGACCTTGTACATGGGCGGAGGCTTGACTTTCGCCTTCTTCGCCTCGAGTACCGCATCGTCCTTGTGCTGCATGGGCACACCGTGTTCAGTTCCGTACGCTCCATCGTCGCCCGGTCATCTGTATCCTAATCAATGCCATGCGGGAGCGCAAACCCTCCGGCCGAGGCACTTGACGCAGGCAGCGAAGGCGGGTAAGAGCCGCCCAATAACCCTACTGCGCACTCAAAGAACGAATCGCGATGGCTACCGGCACCGTGAAATGGTTCAACGACGCCAAGGGCTACGGGTTCATCACGCCGGAGGACGGCAGCGAAGACCTGTTCGCCCACTTCTCCGCCATCAACATGCAGGGGTTCAAGTCCCTCAAAGAGGGCCAGAAGGTCTCCTTCGAGGTGGTGCAGGGCCCCAAGGGCAAGCAGGCGTCGAACATCCAGAAGTCCTGAGGCCGGTCCTCGCCAGAAGAAAAGGCCGCCCGAGGGCGGCCTTGCTGTCGGGGTCCTGCCGGACCGGTCAGGCGGCCAGCGGATCGATCAGGGCATTGAAGGTGGCGCTCGGGCGCATGATCCGGCCGGCCTTGGCCGGGTCCGACAGGTAGTAGCCGCCGATGTCGGCCGGCCTGCCCTGGACGGCATTGAGTTCCCCGACGATCCTGCGCTCGTTGTCCGCCAGGGTCTTGGCCAGCGGCGCGAAGTAGGCCCTCAGTTCCGCGTCCTCGCTCTGCGCGGCCAGCGCCTGGGCCCAGTACAGGGCGAGGTAATAATGGCTGCCGCGGTTGTCCAGCTGCCCGGCCTTGGGCGAGGGCGACTTGTTGTTCTCGAGCACTTTGCCGGTGGCCTGGTCCAGCGTCCGGGCGAGGACCATGGCCTTGCTGTGGTGGCGCTTGTAGCCGACGTCCTCGAGCGAAGCCGCGATGGCCATGAACTCGCCCAGCGAGTCCCAGCGCAGGTGGTTCTCCTCGGTGAGTTGCTGCACGTGCTTGGGCGCCGAGCCGCCGGCGCCGGTCTCGAACATCGCCCCGCCCGCCATCAGCGGCACGATCGACAGCATCTTGGCGCTGGTGCCCAGCTCCATGATCGGGAACAGGTCGGTCAGGTAGTCGCGCAGGATGTTGCCGGTCACCGAGATGGTGTCCTTGCCGCGGATCACCCGCTCCAGCGTGAATCGCATCGCCCGCAGCTGGGACATGATCTGGATGTCCAGCCCCGTGGTGTCGTGGTCCCTGAGGTAGCGCTGCACCTTCTTCATGATCTCGTTCTCGTGCGGGCGGTACCCGTCCAGCCAGAACACCGCAGGGGTGTTGGACTGGCGGGCGCGGCTGACGGCAAGCTTGATCCAGTCGCGGATCGCCGCGTCCTTGGTCTGGCAGGTGCGCCAGATGTCGCCGGCCTCGACGTTCAACGCCATGAGCACATGGCCGTCGTGGTTGTCGACCACCCGTGCCACGCCATCCTCGGGGATCTCGAAGGTCTTGTCGTGCGAGCCGTACTCCTCGGCCTGCTGCGCCATCAGGCCGACGTTGGGCACCGTGCCCATGGTGCGCGGATCGAAGGCGCCGTTGGTCTTGCAGAAGCTGATCACCTCCTGGTAGATGCGCGCGAAGGTGGACTCCGGCAGCACCGCCTTGGTCTCGTGCATCTTGCCGTCCGGTCCCCACATGGTGCCGCCGGCGCGGATCATCGCCGGCATCGAGGCGTCGACGATGACGTCGTTGGGATTGTGGAGATTGCTGATGCCCCTGGCCGAATCCACCATCGACAGGCGCGGCCGCTTCGCTTCGCAGGCCTTGATGTCGGCCTCGATCTGGGCGCGCTTGGCCCCCGGCAGGGCCTTGATCTTCTCCAGCACGTTGGCGAAGCCGTTGTTGAGGTTGACGCCCAGCTCGGCGAAGGTCGCCGCGTGCTTGTCGAACAGCTCCTTGTAGAACACGCGCACCGCGTGGCCGAACACGATCGGGTGCGAGACCTTCATCATGGTCGCCTTGAGGTGCAGGGAGAACAGCAGGTCATGCTTCTTGCAGTGCTCGAGCTCCTTTTCGAAGAACGCGCACAGCGCCTTCTTGCTCATGAACATGCTGTCGATCACCTCGCCCTCGAGCAGCGGGATCGACGGCCTCAGCACCAGCGTCTGGCCGCTCGTGGTGACCAGGTCCATGCGCACGTTGCAGGCGCAGGGCACCGTCATCGATCTTTCGCCGTGGTAGAAGTCGCCGCTATGCATGTGCGAGACGTGGGTGCGCGAAGCCGGGTCCCAAGCCGCCATCGAATGCGGGTTCTTGCGCGCGAAGTTTTTCACCGCGGCCGGCGCGCGCCGGTCCGAGTTGCCCTCGCGCAGCACCGGGTTGACGGCGCTGCCCAGCACCTTGCCGTAGCGAGCGCGGATCGCCTTCTGGGCCTCGGTCTGCGGATGCTCGGGGTAGTCGGGCACCTTGTAGCCCTTGGCCTGCAGTTCCTTGATCGCCGCGGTCAGCTGGCCAACCGGCGCGCTGATATTGGGCAGCTTGATGATGTTGGCTTCCGGCTTCTGCGTCAGCCTGGCCAGTTCGTCGAGGTTGTTGGCGAGGCGCTGTTCCGGGGTCAGCTGGTCGGGGAACTCCCCCAGGATGCGGGCCGCCAGGGAGATGTCGCTTTGCTCGATCTCGATGCCGGCCGGCCTGGTGAACGCGCGCAGGATGGGCAGCAAGGAATGGGTCGCGAGGCGCGGCGCCTCGTCCGTCAGGCAGTAGATGATCCTGGGTTTGGCGGTGGACACGAGCGATTGCCTTTGCGGGGGGGGGGGGGGGGGGGGGGGTTGGGGGGGGGGGGTCGGGTGTTGCGCGGAGGCCGCATTTTACTGTCCGGCTCGGCCAGCGCACCGGGGCTGCCGCCGACCAGCGGCGCAGGCGGCATCATGGGCTCTGGGCCGGCTGCCGGTGCGGCCGCAGAAATGATCCACTATTAAAAACAATGACTTACCTTCGTTTTTGGATTTTTTATTTACAATCAGTTGCGTGGAGCGTGCTCCACGCAAGGGAGGCAAGACGGGTTTGCCCGGATGGGCTGGTCAACCGGCCGCGACCCAGTGCGTTTCAGGTTGTGGGAGGGGGGGCAATTCGTTACGTCACCCCGTACACAATCAAAACTCAGGAGATGTGAAATGAAAAAGTACCTCGCCTTGGTCCTCGCCGCGATGTTCGCTGTCGCCAGCGTCAACGTGATCGCGCAGGACAAGAAGGACGACAAGAAGTCGGAGAAGAAGGCCGAGAAGAAGGCCGAGAAGAAGGACGAGAAGAAGGCCGAGAAGAAGGCCGAGAAGAAGGCCGAGAAGAAGGACGAGAAGAAGAAGTAATTCTTTCCCTGCCGGACGCAAGCAAGGCAGGGTCCGTCCCTGCCTTTTTCTTTTGTACCATTCATCCAGTGCGCACAGCCCTCCTTGCCGCAGCCCTGTTCCTCGCCGCCCCGGCGGGGGCCCAGTTGCCCGTGGTCGAGCTGGGCGCGGGCATGCACCTGATCCGCGCCGAGGTGGCCGCCGACATGGCCTCGCGCATGCAGGGCCTGATGCACCGCAAGTCCCTGCCGGCGAACGGGGGCATGGTGTTCGTATTCGACGAGGACGCAGTCCACTGCATGTGGATGAAGAACACCCTGATCCCGCTGGCGGTTGCCTTCATCGACCGCGCCGGGACCATCGTCAGCATCTCCGAGATGCAGCCGCACAGCGAGCAGAGGCACTGCGCGGCCAGGCCGGCGCGCTACGCGCTGGAAATGAACAAGGACTGGTTCGCCCAGAAGGGCATCGGGCCGGGAGCGAAGCTCCGCGGCCTGGACAGGCTCGCGCCGCGCTAGCGGCGCCCGTGCCTAGAGCCCGGCGTTCTGCTGCGCCACCATGCAGTAGAGCATCGGGATCGACAGCATGGTGTTGAAGCGCGAGGTCAGCATCGCCGTGCGCGCCGCGGCCGCCTTCTCCGCCGCCTCCACGGTCACGATGCCCAGCGCCTTCTTCTGGTTTGGCCAGATGATGAACCAGACGTTGAACCACATCACCATCGCGAGCCACATGCCGATGCCGATGGCGATGAACGGCGCCTGCAGCGCGAGCGCCTTGCCGATGTAGCCCTGCATCCCGGCCAGCAGCAGGCCGGTGACCAGGGTCGCCATTGCCGCCCAGCGGAACCAGAACAGCGCCTCGGGAGCGATCACCTTGGAGACCGCCGGCTTTTGCTCGTCCGGGATCTTCGGCATGGAGGGGATCTGCACGAAGTTGAAGTACCACAGCAGGCCGATCCACAACACCCCCGAGAGCACGTGCAGCCAGCGCATGAAGAAACTCCAGAAGCTCATCTCGCCCAGCTTGCCGAAGGTGCCGGCGATGCCCATCATGACCGCGACGATGAGCACGCCGGCGAGGATGGTGCGGCCGAGTGACTGGAAAATTGCGCCCATGGAAGCCTCCTTAGCCTTGTACGGGTTGGGATCTTCTTAAAAGTCTATCACGCCCCCCGCAGCAGCCGGGGCGCGCCGTCGCGCGCGAGGTCGCGCTCCAGCCCCTGGCTGTAGACCGACATCGCCCAGCAGAACAGGAAGTACACCGCGGCGGCGAACAGGTAGGCCTCGACGCCGAAGCCGGTCCAGGCCGGCTCCTGCAAAGAGACCTTGAGGGAGGTGAGGAGATCGAACAGGCCGATGATCACCACCAGGGAGGTGTCCTTGAACAGCCCGATGAAGGTGTTCACCAGCGGCGCAATCGCGTAGCGCAGCGCCTGGGGCAGGATCACGAACAGCGTGCGCTTCCAGTAGCCCAGGCCGAGGGCTTCGGCGGCTTCATACTGGTGGTGCGAAACCGCCTGCAGCCCGCCGCGTACCACCTCGGCGAGGTATGCCGCGGCGAACAGGATGAGCGCGATCTGCGCCCGCAGCAGCTTGTCGATGGTGAGGCCCTCGGGAAGGAACAGCGGCAGCATCACCGAGGCCATGAACAGCAGGCTGATCAGCGGCACGCCGCGCACCAGCTCGATGTAGCCGACGCAGACCGCGCGCACCGCCGGCAGCCGAGAGCGGCGGCCGAGCGCGAGCAGGACGGCGAGCGGGAAGGCGAAGGCGCTGCCGAAGGTGGCGAGCAGCAGGGTCAGGATCAGCCCGCCCCAGCGCTCGTTCTCGACATAGGTGAGCCCGAGCACGCCGCCCCACATCAGCATTGCGATGAGGGCGAGGCCGGCAACCCAGACCAGCGAGAGCCACCAGCGCCAGAACGTACGCAGCACGCTCACGCACCACAGGGCGATCAGCAGCGCCGATGCGACGCCCGGCCGCCAGTGCTGTTCGTAGGGGTAGGTGCCGAAGATGATGAAGCGGTGCTTCTCGGTGATGAAGGCCCAGCAGGCGCCCGCCCCCTGCAGGTCGCGGCAGGCCTTGGAATCCTGCGCCCACCAGATCGCCTTGACCAACGCCCATTCCAGGAACGGCGGCAGCAGCGCCCAGGCAAGGTACAGGATCGTGAGTGTGGCGAGCGCGCTCGCCCAGCTGGAGAACAGGTTGCGGCGCAGCCAGGAAGCTGCGGTACTCACCTGCGCAGCCCCTTCAGCGCCACGCCTCGGTTGTACCAGTTCATGAACGCGGAGATGGACAGGCTGATCGTCAGGTAGACCGCCATGATGATGGCGATGCCCTCGATCGCCTGGCCGGTCTGGTTAATGGTGGTGTTGGCGATCGAAACCAGGTCCGGGTAGCCGATCGCCACCGCGAGCGAGCTGTTCTTGGTGAGATTGAGGTACTGGCTGGTGAGCGGCGGCACGATCATGCGCAGCGCCTGTGGCAGGATCACCTGGCGCATGGCGTCGCGGCGGCCCAGGCCCAGCGACTCCGCAGCCTCGAACTGGCCGCGCGGCACCGACAGGATGCCGGCGCGCACGATCTCGGCGATAAAGGCCGCGGTGTAGGTCACCAGCCCCACCAGCAGCGCGGCGAACTCCGGGCTGAGGGAGGCCCCGCCGGTGAAATTGAAGCCCGACAGCTCGGGGCTGCTGCCCGGCAGCGGGAAGGCGATGCCGCGGTTGGAGAGGAACACCCCGGGCAGCGGGTTGAGCGCCTCGCGCGGGCCGGGCAGGACCTCCGAGATGATCGCGTACCAGAAGAACAGCTGCACCAGCAGCGGGACGTTGCGCATCACCTCGACGTAGGCCGAGGCGAGCTTCGCCAGCAGCCAGTTCGGCGCCAGGCGCGCCAAGCCCAGCAGCGTGCCCAGCACGGTGGCGAGGAGGATGCCGATCGCGGCGACGCGGAAGGTGTTGGCGAGGCCGACTGCCAGGGCGCGGAAGTAGCTGTCGGCGGCGCTGTAGGCGAACAGGGTCCGCTCGCCGATCTCGAACCCGGCCTCGCGCCAGAGGAACGCGAAGCCGCTCGCGATCCGGCGCGATTCCAGGTTATGCGCGGTGTTCCAGGCGAGGAAACCGACTATCGCGGCCAGTGCCGCGACCAGCGCGACCTGAAGGACCAGCCCGCGTCGCACCGTCCAGGCCGGAGGCAAACAGCCGGCGCTAGCGCAGCGGCGGCGAGTACAGGATGCCGCCCTTGGTCCAGAGCTGGTTCAGGCCACGCTCGAAGCCCAGCGGCTTCAAGTTGGCCTCGAAGCTCTCGCCATAGTTGCCAATCTGCCTGACGATGTTGGCCGCCCACTTGTTGTCCACACCCAGCATCTTGCCGATGTCGCCGCTGGCGCCGATGAAGCGCTGCACCGCCGGGTCCTTGCTGGACCCCGCCTGGTCGATGGTCTTCGAGCTGAGGCCCATCTCCTCGGCCTCGATCATGGCGTACATCGACCACTTGACGATGTCGAACCACTTGTCGTCGCCGTGGCGCACGGCCGGCCCGAGCGGCTCCTTGGAGATCACCTCGGGCAGGATCACGTGGTCGTTCGGATTGGGGGCGCGCGAGCCGCGCACCGAGACCAGGCCCGAGACGTCGGTGGTGAACACGTCGCAGCGGCCCGAGAAGTAGGCGTTGGTCACCTCCTCCAGCTTCTCGATCACCACCGGCTTGAAGGTCATGCCGTTGGCGCGGAAGTAGTCCGAGAGGTTCAATTCGGTAGTGGTCCCTGGCTGCACGCAGACCGTGGCGCCTTTCAACTGCTTGGCGCTCTTGACGTTGAGCTTCTTCGGCACCATGAAGCCCTGGCCGTCGTAGAAGTTCACGCCGACGAAGTTCAGGCCCAGGCTGGTGTCGCGGGTGACCGTCCAGGTGGTGTTGCGCGCCAGGAGGTCCACCTCGCCCGACTGCAGCGCGGTGAACCGCTGCTGGGCGGTGAGCGGTGTGTAGCGCACCTTGGTGGCGTCGCCGAATACCGCCGCCGCGATCGCACGGCAGACGTCGACGTCGAGGCCTTTCCACACGCCCTTGGAGTCGGGCTGGGAAAAGCCCGCCAGGCCGGTGCTGACGCCGCACTGCACGAAGCCCTTCTTCTGCACCGCCTCGAGCGTGCCCTGCGCGAAGGCCGTGCCGGCGCACAACAGCGCCGCACCTGCGGCCAGCGGAATCAGTCGTTTCATGGTCCACCTCCTGGTTGCTGACGGATAAAGGTAAGTGAGGTAAGTGTAGCCCCGCGCCCGTGACGCAGGCAAGCCATTGTAGCGCCCCTGGCGCGCTCCAGGCGGGCGGCAGCGGGGAAGCGCCCATCGGCAAATGTAGAATAACCCGCATGCCCAGACTCGCGGCGAACCTGTCGCTGCTGTTCCCCGAGCGACCGTTCCTCGAGCGCTTCGCCGCCGCGGCGAAGGCAGGCTTTCGCTACGTCGAATACCAGTTTCCCTATGCCTTCGGCAGCGCGGCCGAGGTCGCCGCCGCGGCGCGTGCCGCGGGCCTCGAGGTGGTGCTGCACAACCTGCCCGCGGGCGACCCGGAGAAGGGCGACCGCGGCATCGCCTGCCTGCCGGATCGCGTCGGCGAGTTCCGCGAGGGCGTGGCGCGCGCGATCGAGTACGCGAGCGCCGCCGGTTGCCCGCGCCTGAACGCGCTCGCCGGCGTCGCGCCCGCGGCAGCGAAGCGCGAGCTGCTGCGCCAGACGCTGGTGGAGAACCTGCGCTACGCGGCGCGCGCGTTGGCGCAGGCGGGTCTCGCGCTGCTCACCGAGCCGGTCAACCCGCGCACCGTACCCGGCTTTTTCCTCAACCGCTCGGGCGAGGGCATCGAGATCATCGACGCCGTTGGCGAGCCCAACCTGATGCTGCAGTACGACCTGTTCCACATGCAGATCGTGGAAGGGGACCTGGCGAAGACCATGGAGCGGCTGCTGGCGCGCATCGGCCACATGCAGATCGCGGACGTGCCGGATCGGCATGAGCCGGGCACGGGCGAAGTCAACTTCGATTTCCTGCTGCGGCACATGGACGCCATCGGCTACGCCGGCTGGGTCGGCTGCGAGTACATCCCGGCGGGCGACACCGCGAAGGGCCTGGCATGGGCGAAGCCCTGGCTGTAGCGCAGGACCGAATCAATGCGGCGCGCCAGCGCCAGGTCGCGCAGGCGCTGCGCGCCTTCCTGCCAGCGCGCTCGGTGCTCTGGGAGCAGGAGGACACCCGCCCGTACGAGTGCGACGGCCTCACCGCCTACCGCCAGCTGCCGATGGTGGTTGCGCTGCCCGAGACCGAGGACCAGGTGCAGCGGATCCTCAGGACCTGCAGCGCGCTGGGCGTGCCGGTGGTGCCGCGGGGCGCCGGCACCGGTCTGTCGGGCGGGGCGCTGCCGCCGGGCGACGGCGTGCTGCTTTCCATGGCGAAATTCATGCGCCTGGTGCGCCTGGACCCGTTGGCGCGGATCGCCGTGGTGCAGCCCGGCGTGCGCAACGCCGCGATTTCGGACGTGGCCGCCGCCTTCGGCCTGTACTACGCGCCGGACCCCTCCAGCCAGGTCGCCTGTTCCATCGGCGGCAACGTGGCGGAGAACTCCGGCGGCGTGCATTGCCTGAAGTACGGGCTCACGGTGCACAACGTGCTCAAGGTGCGCGGCTTCACCATCGACGGCGAGCCGGTGAGTTTCGGCTCGGAGGCGCTGGATGCCCCGGGCTACGACCTGCTTGCGCTTGCGATCGGGTCGGAGGGCCTGCTCGCGGTCACCACCGAGGTCACGGTCAAGCTGCTGCCCAGGCCGCTTGCGGCACGCGTGGTGATGGCCTCGTTCGACGAGGTCGAGAAGGCGGGCGACGCGGTGGCGGCGGTGATCGCCGCCGGCATCATCCCGGCGGGCCTGGAGATGATGGACAAGCCGGCGACGCGCGCGGTGGAGGAGTTCGTCCACGCCGGTTACGACCTCGAGGCGGCCGCCATCCTGCTGTGCGAGTCCGACGGGACCAAGGAGGAGGTGGAGGACGAGGTTGCGCGCGTGCGCGAAGTGCTGGCGAAAGCGGGCGCCACGCGCACCACCGTGTCGCGCGACGAGGCCGAGCGCCTGCGCTTCTGGTCCGGGCGCAAGGCGGCGTTTCCGGCGGTGGGACGCATCTCGCCCGACTACTACTGCATGGACGGCACCATCCCCAGGAAGAAGCTGGGCGAGGTGCTCAACTTCATCGCGGCGATGGAGGCCAAGCACGGCCTGCGCTGCCCGAACGTGTTCCATGCCGGCGACGGCAACCTGCATCCGCTGATCCTGTTCGATGCCAACGACCCCGACCAGCTGCGCCGGACGGAGGCCTTCGCGGCCGAGGTGCTGGAGAAGTGCGTCGCGGTGGGCGGCACCATCACCGGCGAGCACGGCGTCGGGGTGGAGAAGATCAACCAGATGTGCTTCCAGTTCCGGGCCGCGGAACTGGAGCTGTTCCATGCCCTCAAGCGGGCGTTCGACCCGCAGGGGCTGCTCAACCCGGGCAAGGCGGTGCCGACGCTGGTGCGCTGCGCCGAGTTCGGCCGCATGCATGTGCACGGCGCGCGCCTGCCACACGCGGAGCTGCCCCGGTTTTGAGCCCCCGGGATGCCGCCGCGCAACTGCAGGAGCGCGTCCGCGCCGCCGCCGCCGCGCGCGCGCCGCTGCGCCCGCGCGGCGGCGGCAGCAAGGACTTCTACGGCAACCAGCCGCGCGGCGAGGTGCTGGACACGCGCTGCCACGAGGGAATCGTCGGCTACGAGCCCACCGAGCTGGTGGTCACGGCGCGCTGCGGTACCCCGCTGGCCGAACTGGAAGCGGAGCTGGCGCGGCAGGGCCAGATGCTCGCCTTCGAGCCACCACGCTTTGCGCCGCAGGCGACGCTGGGCGGATGTGTTGCCGCCGGCCTGTCGGGTCCGCGCCGCGCCGCCGCCGGCGCGGTGCGCGACTTCGTGCTGGGCGTGCGCATCCTGGATGGAACCGGCCGCGACCTGAGCTTCGGCGGGCAGGTGATGAAGAACGTCGCCGGCTACGACGTCTCGCGCCTGCTTGCAGGATCGCTGGGCACGCTGGGGGTGATCCTCGAGGTATCGCTCAAGGTGCTGCCGCTGCCGGCCGCCGAGCGCACGCTGCGCCTGGCGATGGACGAGGCGCGCGCGCTGGACTCGACCAACCGCTGGGCCGGCCTGCCGCTGCCGGTATCCGCAACGGCCTGGACCGGCGGCGTGCTCTCGGTGCGGCTCTCGGGGGCGGAAACCGCCGTCAACGCCGCCGCGGCGCGCATTGGCGGCGATGCGCTGGCCCCGGCGCAGGCCGCGGCGTTCTGGGAGGGCGTGCGCGAGCAGTCGGAGGCGTTCTTCGACGACGCGGCGCCGCTGTGGCGCCTGTCGCTGCCCTCGAGCGCGCCGGCGGTGCCGCTGCCCGGGCGGCAGATGCTCGAGTGGGGAGGCGCGCTGCGCTGGTGGAAGACCGGCGCGGCGGCGGCGCAGGTGCGGGACGCCGCCCAGCGCGCCGGCGGCAGCGCGACCCTGTTCCGGGGCGGCGACCGCGCCGGCGGGGTGTTCCATCCGTTGTCGCCGGCGCTGGCGAAGCTGCACCGGGGCCTGAAGGCCGCGTTCGACCCCTCCGGGATACTCAGTCCCGGGAGGTTGTATGCGCAACTCTAGGTCGGATCGGGTCTTGGCGGGCTTTTGCCCCAACCTCAGCACCGCGGCCTTGGCCCGCCTCGCCAGCGCGGCGGCGTTCTGTGCCGGTTTAGCGGCCGGCGCAGGGCGAACCTGAGCCAGCATGCAAGGTCCGCGCCGATGCCGAGCTCCAGCACCCACAGCACCTGTTTCGTGCCAAAAGTAGTATAGCCACGGCGATGCAGACCACGCTTGCCGGGTTCATCCGCGACACGCGCCAAGGCAGGGAGGCCGAGACGATCCTGCGCAAGTGCGTGCACTGCGGGTTTTGCAACGCGAGCTGCCCGACCTACCAGGTGCTGGGCGACGAGCTGGACGGGCCGCGCGGCCGGATCTACCTGGTCAAGCAGGTGCTGGAAGGCGCGGAGCCCACGGCGAAGACGCGCCTGCACCTGGATCGCTGCCTGACCTGCCTGTCCTGCGAGACCACCTGCCCCTCGGGGGTGCAGTACGGCCGGCTGCTCGACATCGGGCGCGGCATCGTGGAGCGCAAGACCAGGCGCGGCATCGGCGAGCGCGCGCTGCGCGGGCTGCTTGCCTTTGTCCTGCCGCGCCGCGCGCTGTTCGGTTTCCTCCTCGGCCTTGGGCGCGCGTTCCGGCCGCTGCTGCCGGCGCCGCTGCGAGAAAAGGTTCACCCCCGCGGGACGGCCGCCGGCCCCTGGCCCGCGCCGCGCCATGCGCGGCGCCTGCTTGCGCTGGGCGGTTGCGTGCAGCCGGCGCTCGCCCCCGAGATCAACGCCGCTGCGGCGCGCGTGCTGGACCGCATCGGGATTTCCCTGGTCGAGGCCGGGGGCGCGGGCTGCTGTGGCGCGCTGCGCTTTCACCTCAACGATCACGAAGGCGGCAAGGCCGACATGCGCGCCCTGGTGGCGGCCTGGGCGCCGCAGCTCGAGGGCGGCGCCGAGGGGATCGCGTTCACCGCGAGCGGCTGTGGCGCGATGATTGCCGAGTACGGCCACCTCCTCGAAGGCGAGGCGGGCGCCTCGCGGGTCGCGGCGGCGGCGCGGGACATTTCCCAGCTGATCGAAGCGGAGGCTGAGGCCATCGGCCGCCTGCTGCCGGCCGGGCGCAAGCTGGGCCGCGTCGCCTTGCATTCGCCCTGCACGCTGCAGCACGGGCTGCGCATCAAGGGCACTGTGGAGAGGCTGCTCGAGCGGGCCGGCTACGAGCTCGCGCCGGTGCGCGACGCGCACCTGTGCTGCGGCTCGGCGGGGGCCTATTCGCTGCTGCAGCCCGGAATCTCCACCGAACTGCGCGGGCGCAAGCTGGCGGCGCTGGCCGAGGGCGAACCGGCGCAGATCGCCACCGCCAACATCGGCTGCCTGGCGCACCTGCAGGCCGGCACCACGACCCCGGTGCGGCACTGGATCCAACTGCTGGAGGAGGCCCTGCGGCCGTAGGCTGGCAGCTATGTACACTTTCATCGCCTAAGGCCGCCCGGCCAAGGCCGATGCCCGACTGTTCTGAGGCCGCTGGCGGGGGTACAGTGCGCGCATGGCCCACATCCTGCGGCTTGCCCGCTTCCTGGCTCCGTACCGGCTGAAGGTCGCCGCCGCGATGGCGGCGCTGGTGGTCGCGGCCGGCTGCGTGCTCGCGCTCGGCCAGGGGCTCAAGCTGGTGGTGGACGGGGGCTTTGGCAGCGGCAACCCGGAGACGCTGAACGCGGCCCTGGGCGCCGTGGTCGGCGTCGCGGCGCTGCTGTCGGCGGCGACCTGGGCCCGCTTCTACCTGATGATGACCACCGGCGAGCGGGTGGTGACCGACCTGCGGCGCGCGGTGTTCAGCCATCTGCTGGGGCTGGAGCCGGGCTATTTCGAGGCTGCGCGCGCCGGCGAGGTGATCTCGCGCCTGACCAACGACACCGCGCTGCTGCAGCAGGTGATCGGCTACGGGCTGTCGATGTTCGCCCGCAACCTGCTCATGATGCTGGGGGCGGCCGTGATGATGTTCGTGGTGAGCTGGAAGCTCGCCGCCTTCATCCTGCTCGGTATCCCGGCCACCCTGGTGCCGATCCTCCTGCTCGGGCGCCGGGTGCGCAGGCTGTCGCGCGACAACCAAGACCGCGTCGCCGACGTTTCGGCCTATGTCGACGAGGCGGTGCACGAGATCCGCACCGTGCAGGCCTACGGGCACGAGGGCGAGGACCGGCGCGCCTTCGGCGCGCACGCCGAGTCCGCGTACCGCTCGGGGGTTGCCCGCATCGGGCAAAAGGCCTTCCTGATCGCCTCGGTGATGCTGATCGCGTTCTGCGCCGTGGGCCTGATCCTCTGGGCAGGCGGCCACGACGTGCTTGCCGGGCGCCTGAGCGCAGGGGAGCTCTCGGCGTTCGTGTTCTACGCCTTCGTGGTGGCGACCGGCGCCGGGACGGTCTCCGAGGTCTGGGGCGAATTGCAGCGCGCCGCCGGCGCCACCGAGCGGCTGATGGAGATCCTCCAGAGGCGCCCCTCGATCACCGCGCCGGCGCTGCCGGCGCCGCGCCCGCCGCATGTCGGGGTCGGTTTCGAAGCGGTGCGCTTCGCCTACCCGGCGCGGCCCGGTGCGCCCGCGCTGGAGGGCTTCTCGCTCACCGTGTCGCAGGGCGAGCGCGTGGCGCTGGTCGGTCCCTCGGGCGCGGGCAAGACCACCGTGCTCGCGCTGCTGCTGCGTTTCTACGACCCGCAGGCGGGCGCGGTGCGCATCGGCGGCATCGACCTGCGCGAATTCGACCCCGCCGCGCTGCGGCGCCTGATCGCGGTGGTGCCGCAGGATCCGGTGGTGTTCGCCGCCACGGTGCTGGAGAACGTGCGCTACGGCCGGCCGCAGGCGACCCGGCAGGAGGTCGAGCGCGCCTGCGAGCAGGCCTTCGCGCTGGAGTTCATCCACCGCCTGCCGCAGGGGCTGGACACGGTGCTGGGCGAGCGCGGCGTCACGCTCTCCGGCGGCCAGCGCCAGCGCCTGTCCATCGCGCGCGCGCTGCTCGCCGACCGCCCGATCCTGCTCTTGGACGAGGCCACCAGTTCGCTCGATGCCGCGAGCGAGCGCATGGTGCAGCAGGCGCTGGAGGCACTGGAGCGCGGCCGCACCAGCCTTGTCATCGCGCATCGCCTGGCCACGGTGCAGCACGCCGACCGCATCGTGGTCATGGACCGCGGCCGCATCCTCGCCCAGGGCACCCACGCCGAGCTGATGCGCCAGGGCGGGCTCTACGCGAACCTGGCCGGGCTGCAGTTCCTCGGCACGGGGACGGTTGTGCAAGAGCGGGCGGCATGAGGCTGATTGCGCTCGCCCTCGCACTGCTCGCCGTCACGGCTCAGGCGCAGGGGCTGCAGGTCGGCTCCAAGCGCTTCACCGAGTCCTACATCCTGGGCGAGCTGCTGATCCGTACCGCCGGAACCGGAACCCACCGCCAGGGCCTGGGCAACACCGGCATCGTGTTCGCCGCGCTCAAGGCGGGGTCCATCGACCTGTATCCTGAATACACCGGCACCATCGCGCGCGAACTGCTTAAGCTGGAGGGCAGGGCGACGCTGGAGGACCTGAACCGGGGCCTGGCGCCGATGGGCTTCGGGGTCGCGGTGCCGCTGGGGTTCAACAACAGCTACGCGCTGGCGATGCGCGAGGAGCGCGCGCAGGCCCTCGGGATCCGCAAGCTCTCGGACCTGGCGAAGCACCCGGATCTGAAGCTCGGCCTGTCGCAGGAGTTCATCGGCCGCGCCGACGGCTGGCCGGGGCTGAAGGCGGCCTACGCGCTGCCGCACCGCGCCCCGCAGGGCCTGGACCATGGCCTCGCCTACGAGGCGATCGCGGCGGCGAAGATCGACGTCATGGACATCTACACCACCGACGCCAAGATCGAGCGCTTCCAGCTGCGCGCGCTGGAGGACGACCGCGGCTTCTTCCCGCGCTACGAGGCGGTGTTGCTGTACCGGCTGGAGGTTCCCACGCGCTTTGCGGAGGCCTGGGCGAAGCTGCAGAAGCTGGACGGGCGCATCGACGAGCGGACCATGATCCGAATGAACGCGGCCGCGGAGCTGCAGGGCAAGAGCTTCGCGCAAGCCGCGGCGCTGCTGGATCCGGGTGCGGCCCCGGCGAAACCCTCGCAACGCTCGTTCCTGGCCGCGCTGTTGGGCGCGGATTTCCTGCGCCTCACCTGGCAGCACCTGGTGCTGGTGTTCGTGTCGCTGGCCGGGAGCATCGTGGTGGGAATCCCGCTCGGGATCCTGGCCGCCAAGCTGAAGTGGGCGGAGCAGCCGACCCTGGGCGCGGTGGGCGTGATCCAGACCATCCCCGCGCTCGCGCTGCTCGTCTTTCTGATTGCGCTCATGGGCACGATCGGCACCGGGCCGGCGCTGGTGGCGCTGTTCCTGTACGCGCTGCTGCCCATCGTGCGCGGGACCCACAGCGGGCTGTTGGCCGTGGGCCAGGGCATGCGGCAGGCCGCCATGGCGCTGGGGCTGCCGGCCGCGGAGCGCATGCGGTGCGTCGAGCTGCCGCTGGCGCTGCCCTCGATTCTCTCCGGCATCAAGGTTTCCGCCGTGATCAACGTCGGCACTGCGACCATCGCTGCCTTCGTCGGCGCGGGCGGCTACGGCGAGCGCATCGTCTCGGGCCTGGCGCTGAACGACAACGCCCTGATGCTGGCCGGCGCAGTGCCGGCGGCGGCGCTGGCGCTCGCCGTGCAGTGGGGCTTCGAGCGCGGCGAGCGGCGCTGGGGGTGGCGGGCGCGGGCCGATGTAACCGATCGGTTACATTGACCGGCCCCCGGGGGCGCGATCGCCCCGGCCTTGGCCAGCCGCGGGCGTTTCCGGCCGGCCGCGCCGCAACTGTGACGTAAAATCCCGCCTCCTAGGGAGTACTTCCAGATGCGGATTGGCATTCCGGCCGAGGCTCGGCCGGGCGAGAGGCGCGTTGCGGCGACGCCGGACACGGTGAAGAAGCTCTCGGAGATGCACGAACTGCGCATCCAGGCCGGCGCCGGGGCGCAGGCGAGCTTCCCCGACGCCGAGTACGAGAAGGCGGGCGGCCGGATCGTGGCCACCGCGGCCGAGGCCTACGACGCGGACATCGTCCTCAAGGTGCGCCCGCTGCTGGAGCACGAGGTCGGCCTGCTCCGGCAAGGCTCGGTCCTCATCGGCCAGCTCGATCCCTACAACGCGGCGGGCCTGGAGGCGATCGCCAAACGCGGCGTCACCGCCTTCGCCATGGAGCTCTTGCCGCGCACCATCTCGCGCGGCCAGGCGATGGACGTGCTCTCCTCGCAGGCCAACATCGCCGGCTACAAGGCGGTGGTGCTCGCCGCCGCGGAGCTGGGCCGCTTCTTGCCGATGCTGATGACCGCCGCGGGGACAGTGAAGGCGGCGCGGGTGCTGGTGCTGGGCGCCGGCGTGGCGGGCCTGCAGGCCATCGCCACCGCCAAGCGCCTGGGCGCGGTGATCGAGGCGAGCGACGTGCGCCCCGCGGTCAAGGAGCAGATCGAATCCCTCGGCGCCAGGTTCCTCGAGGTGCCCTGCCTCACCGACGAGGAGCGCGAAATCGCCGAAGGCAAGGGCGGCTACGCGCGGCCGATGCCGGCGGACTGGATGAAGCGCCAGGCCGAGGCGGTGCACCAGAAGGCGCTGCAGTCGGACATCGTCATCACCACCGCGCTGATCCCGGGGCGCCCGGCGCCCAAGCTGATCCGCGAGGACACCGTGCGCCAGATGAAGCCCGGATCGGTGATCGTGGACCTCGCCGCCGAGCAGGGCGGCAACGTCGAGGGCACCGAGCCGGGCAGGACCGTGCTCCGGCACGGGGTGAAGCTGATCGGCATCGCCAACCTGCCGGCCACGGTGGCAACCGATGCTTCCGCCCTGTACGCGCGCAACCTTTACAACATGCTCGGCCTGATGCTCGATGCGAAGACGGGCGAGCTGAAGATCGACCGCACGGAAGAAATCCTCGCCGGCACGCTCGCGTGCGCCGACGGCGAGCTGGTGAAAAAGGGCTGACCATGGGTGGAACCGTAGATCCGACCGTCCTCAACATCGTGGTGTTCGTGCTGGCGGTGTTCGTCGGCTACCACGTGATCTGGAACGTCACCCCGGCGCTGCACACGCCGCTCATGAGCGTCACCAACGCCATCTCCTCGGTGATCATCGTCGGCGCCATCCTCGCCGCAGCGCCGATGGAGACCGATTTCGGCACCGTGCTGGGCCTGGTCGCGGTGGGCCTGGCGGCGGTGAACGTCGCCGGCGGCTTCATGGTGACGCAGCGCATGCTGGACATGTTCCGCAAGAAGCAGAAATGAGCGCCAACCAGCTCACGCTGTGGTACCTGGCGGCGAGCGTTCTCTTCATCCTCGCGCTGAAGGGCCTGTCCTCGCCCACCACGGCGCGGCGCGGCAACCTGTTCGGCATGATCGGCATGGGCATCGCGGTGCTGGTGACCCTCGCGGTGGTGGCGCGCGGCAACGTTGCCGGCATCCTGCTGGCGATGGTGATCGGCGGCGCGGTGGGCGCCTTCGTCGCGCGCAGGGTCGAGATGACGCAGATGCCCGAGCTGGTCGCCGCCATGCACTCGCTGGTGGGCATGGCCGCGGTGCTGATCGCGGTCGCGGCGGTGAACAACCCCGGCGCCTTCGGCGTCGCCGACCCCCTGCCCATGGGCAACAAGCTGGAGCTGTTCATCGGCACCTTCGTCGGCGCCATCACCTTCTCGGGCTCGGTGATCGCCTTCGGCAAGCTGGCCGGCCTGGGCAAGACCTTCCGCCTGTTCTCCTCGGCGCCGATCGTGTTTCCCGGCCAGCACTGGGTCAACCTCGCCATCGGCCTGGTGATGATCGGCTTCGGCGTCGCGTTTTTCCTGTCGCCGGACGAGAACTGGACCGCGTTCATCATGATGACCGGCCTCGCCTTCATGCTGGGCGTCCTGATCATCATCCCGATCGGCGGCGCCGACATGCCGGTGGTGATCTCGATGCTGAACAGCTACTCGGGCTGGGCCGCGGCCGGCATCGGCTTCTCGCTCAACAACTCGATGCTGATCGTCGCCGGGTCGCTGGTCGGGTCCTCGGGCGCGATCCTGTCCTACATCATGTGCAGGGCGATGAACCGCTCGTTCATTTCCGTGATCCTGGGCGGGTTTGGGGCGGCCGAAGGATCGGCCGCGGGCGCTGCCGGGGAGAAGACGGTGAAGTCCGGTTCCGCCGAGGACGCCTCGTTCCTGATGCAGAACGCCGAGAGCGTGGTCATCGTTCCGGGCTACGGCCTGGCGGTGGCGCGCGCGCAGCACGCGGTGAAGGAAATGGCGCAGATGCTGCGCGAGAAGGGCATCAACGTGCGCTTCGCGATCCATCCGGTGGCCGGCCGCATGCCGGGGCACATGAACGTGCTGCTGGCGGAGGCCGAGGTGCCCTACGAGCAGGTGTTCGAGATGGAGGACATCAACGGCGAGATGGGCACCACCGACGTGGTGCTGGTGCTGGGGGCCAACGACGTGGTGAATCCCCTCGCCTACGAGAAGGGCAGCCCGATCTACGGCATGCCGATCATCGACGTGCACAAGGCGCGCACCATCCTCGTCAACAAGCGCAGCATGGCGGCGGGCTACGCCGGCCTCGACAACCCGCTTTTCTACATGGATCGCACCATGATGGTGTTCGGCGACGCGAAGAAGGTGGTCGAGGACATCGTCAAGTCGCTGCACTGAGCGCACCGCCGCGGGGAAACTCGCGGGCGGCGCAGGCATCCAACTTTCTTTCCGGGAGGTGCCCATGACGCATTGGCTGGACGCGCTGCGCGAGCAGCTGCACGGCGGCTGGGGCCCGGGCCTGCGCTCGACGCTCAACGTTCTCATCATCCTCGCCGCGGCGTGGATTGCGATGGTGGCGCTGCGCCGCGGCATCCGCCAGTTCCGCAGCTACATGGAGCGGCGCAGCGACGCCGAGGTCATCAAGCGCGTGGGCACGCTGGCGCGCGCGTTCCGCTACATCGGCACCGTGGTGATCGCCATCGTGGCCGCGATGCTGGTGATGAACGAGCTGGGCATCTCCATCGCGCCGGTGCTCGCCACCGCCGGCGTGGCCGGCATCGCCATCGGCTTTGGCGCGCAGAGCCTGGTGAAGGACTACTTCGCGGGCCTGTTCATCCTGATCGAGGACCAGATCCGGCAGGGCGACGTGGTACAGATCGCGGGCATCGGCGGCCTGGTGGAGGAGGTGACCCTGCGCCACGTGCGCCTGCGCGATTTCGAGGGCCACGTCCACTTCGTCCCGAACGGCGAGATCAAGATCGTCACCAACCGCACGCGCGACTTCGCCCAGGCGGTGATCGAAGTCGGGGTAGCGTACCGCGAGGACACCGACGAGGCCCTCGCGGTGATGCGCGAAGTGGGCGAGGCGATGCGCGCCGACCCGGACTGGGCGCCGCGCCTGGCCGCGGACCTGGAGATCATCGGCGTCGAGCGCTGGGCGGACTCGGCGGTGATCCTGCGCGGCCGCTTCAAGGTCGTGCCGCCGATCGAGCAGTGGAACGTGCGGCGCGAGTTCCTGCGCCGGCTGAAGAAGGCCTACGACGCGCGCGGCATCGAGATTCCCTTCCCGCACCTGACGCTCTACCCGGGCACGGCGAAGGACGGCGGCGCGCCGGCGCTGCAGGTGCGCACGCTGCGGGACCCCGGGGACGCTTGAGCGCGGTCCTCCTGGAGGCCCTGTTCTTCCTGCCCGGCCGGTGCCCGATTGTCGCTGCGTCATAAGTGCGGCTAGAATCGCCGCGACGCAACACCGGGCGCACCACGATCATGCTGCAGGTCGCGATACTGACCATCCTTCTGTACGCCTTCTGGGTGCTGATGTCGGGATTCTTCACCCCGTTCCTGCTCGCGGCGGGCTTCGGCTGCGCGCTGCTGGTGGCGTGGCTCGCGCATCGCATGGAGGTCGTGGACCGCGAAGGGCATCCGTTCCACCTCACCTGGGCCGCGCTCGCCTACTGGCCCTGGCTGGTGAAGGAGATCCTCAAGTCCGCGATCGACGTCGCGCGCGTGATCCTGGATCCGGCCTTGCCGGCGACGCCGACCGTGGTCCGCTTCCGGCCGCGGCAGAGGTCCGTGGTCGGACTGGTGACGCACGCGAATTCGATCACGCTGACCCCGGGCACGCTCTCGATCGAGGTGGGGCGGGACGAGTTCATGGTCCACGCCTTCACGCGTGAAGGCGCCGCCGCGACCGTGGACAGCGACATGGACCGGCGCGTGGAACGATTTGAAGGCAGCGCCTGATGTTCGCCGTGGCCGCGGTCGCGCTGCTGGTGGCGCTTGGCCTGGCGCTCGCGCGCGCCGTCGGCGGTCCGACCGTCTTTGATCGCGCGCTGGCGGGCAATGCGATCGGCACGCTCGCGCTGCTGATGCTCGCGGTGCTGGGGTTCCTCACCGGCCGGCCGGAGTTCCTCGACCTCGCGATCCTCTACGGCCTGCTGAACATCGTCGGCACCATCGCGGTGCTGAAGTTCTTCCGCTACGGCAACCTCGGCGATCCAGGCGAAGAGGAGGCCGGGCGATGAGCCTGGCGCTGGACGCCCTTTCCTGGATCCTGATCGTTTCGGGTTCCCTGTTCTGTGTCACCGGCGCGCTCGGGCTGGTTCGGCTGCGCGGCTTCTACACGCGCACCCATGCGGCGAGCCTGGTGGATTCGGCCGGCGCCGGACTGCTGCTGGCGGGCCTGTTGCTGCAGGCGGGCTGGACGCTGGTGGCGGTGAAGCTCGTGATGATCGGCCTGCTGATCTTCTTTACCTCGCCCGCGGCCACGCACGCGCTCGCCAACGCGGCGCTGGCAAGGGGCCTGGCGCCCGATGCAGAGGGGGAGGGCGTGCCATCGAAGCGCTGATCATCCAGGTGCTGCTGACGATGATGGCGGTCGCGGTGATCGCCATCGTGCTGCAGCGCAACCTCTACTCCGTCGTGGTGCTGGGCGGCGTCTACAGCTTCCTCATGGCAACCGTGCTGGTGGCGCTGGACGCGGTGGACGTGGCGATGACCGAGGCTTCAGTCGGCGCGGGCATCTCCACCGTGCTCCTGCTGGGCGCGCTGCACCTGTGCGGCGGCGAAGAGGCGAAGCCGATGCAGCGCCCCTGGGTGCCCCTTGCGGTGACGCTGGCGATCGTCGCGGTGCTGATCTACGGCACCCTGGGCCTGCCGGCGTTCTCCGATCCGCAGGCGCCGATCCATGTCCACGTCGTCCCGCGCTACCTCAGCGACGCGCTTGTCGAGACCGGCATTCCCAACGTGGTCACCGCGGTGCTGGCGAGCTACCGGGGCTACGACACGCTGGGCGAGACGGTCGTCGTGTTCACCGCCGGCATCGGCGTGATCGCGCTGCTGCGCAGCGTGCGGCGCGGCTCGAAGGAGGGATCGTGAGGCGCGAGCCGGTCCTGCGCGTGGTGGGCAAGCTGCTGATCCCGTACATGCTTCTGTTCGCGCTGTATGTCCAGTTCCATGGCGATTTCGGGCCCGGTGGCGGCTTCCAGGCAGGCGTGATTTCCGCTGCGGCGATCATCTTCTACGCCCTGATCTTCGGCTTGCCGGCGGCGCGGCGGCTCGTCCCCGACGCGGTCGTGGAATCCATGGTCGCCCTGGGCGCGCTGCTGTATCTCGGCGTCGGCTTTGCTGGGCTTGTCCTGGGCGGCAACTACCTGGACTACTTCGTGCTCGACCGCAATTCCGTTACCGGGCAGCTGCGCGGGGTGTTCTGGGTCGAGCTCGGCGTGCTGATCACCGTGTCCGGGGTCATGCTCAAGGTGTTCTACATCTTCGCTTCGCGGCGGCGGCCGGACTGACATGGACGCCTTCGCCAGCCACTACACCTACTGGGTCACCGTGTTCCTGATGGCCGCGGGCCTGTACATCATGATCGCGCGCGGCAACCTGGTGAAGAAGCTGGTCGGCCTGGGCATCTTCCAGACCTCGGTCTACCTGCTGTACATCGCCCCCGGCAAGCTGATCGGCGGCACCGCGCCGATCGTCGCCGAGGCCTACAAGGTCTATTCCAATCCGCTGCCGCACGTGCTCATCCTGACCGCGATCGTGGTCGGCATCGCGACGCTCGCGCTGGGCCTCGCCATCGTGGTGCGCATCCGCGAGGCCTACGGCAGCATCGAGGAAGACGACATCCTGGCGCTGGACGCGGAGCCCGGAAAGCGCGCGTGATGCTGGAGCACCTTCCCGCCCTCCAGGTGGTGGTTCCGCTCGCCGCGGCGCCGCTCATCGTGCTGTTGCGAAGGCCGAGGGTGGCGTGGCTGCTGGCCAGCGCGGCCGCGCTGTTCGCGTTCGTCGCCGCGCTGGTGCTCGCCGCCGAGGTGGCGAGTACCGGGGCCATTTCGTACCACCTCGGCAGCTGGCCTCCGCCCTGGGGCATCGAGTACCGGGTGGACGCGCTATCGGCGTTCGTGCTGGTGCTTGTGGCGGGCGTGGGCGCAGTGGTGATGCCGTACGCCTGGCGCAGCATTCCCGCGGAACTGCCGCGCGACCAGCATTACCTGTTCTATGCCCTGCAATGCCTGTGCCTCGCCGGCCTGCTGGGCATGACCATCACCGGCGACGCGTTCAACGTGTTCGTGTTCATGGAAGTGGCTTCGCTGTCCATGTACGTGCTGATTGCGCTGGGGCGCGACCGGCGCGCGCTGCTCGCCGCCTACCAGTACCTGATCCTGGGCACCATCGGGGCCACCTTTTACGTCATCGGCGTCGGCCTGCTGTACCTGCTCACCGGCACGCTGAACATCGCCGACCTCGCGCAGCGGCTGCCCGAACTGGCGGGCTCGCGCCCGGCGCTGGCGGCGCTTGCCTTCATCACCGTCGGCGTGTCACTCAAGCTCGCCCTGTTCCCGCTGCACCTGTGGCTGCCCAACGCCTATGCCTACGCGCCCTCGGTGGTGACCGCGTTCCTGGCCGCCACCGCGACCAAGGTCTCGGTGTACGTGCTGCTGCGCTTCTATTTCGGCGTGTTCGGCGCCCGGCAGGTGGTCGAGTCGCTGCCGGTGACCGGGATCCTGATCGGCCTGTCGGTGGTCGCGATCGTCACCGCGTCGCTGGTCGCGCTCTGGCAGGCCGATTTCAAGCGCCTGCTGGCGTACTCCAGCGTGGCGCAGATCGGCTATATCACCCTGGGCATCGGCATCGCCAACGAAAGCGGACTGACCGCGACCGTGCTGCACCTGTTCAACCACGGCGTGACCAAGGGCGCGCTGTTCCTGCTGGTCGGCGGCATCGCGCTGCGCGCCGGCGGCGCCGGATTCGAGCAATTGCGCGGGCTGGGCCGCGCCATGCCGCTCACATCGCTCGGCATCACGCTCGCCGGCCTGTCGCTGATCGGCGTGCCCGGCACCGCAGGCTTCATCAGCAAGTGGTACTTGGTGCTGGGGGCGCTTCAGGCGGGGCAGTGGTGGCTCGCCGCGCTGGTGGTCGCCACCTCCCTGATCGCCGTGGCCTATGTCTGGCGCTTCGTCGAGGCCGCCTACCTGTCCGCGCCGGACGAGCGCAGCGCGCCCGCCGGCGAGGCGCCGCGCGTGATGCTGATCGCGTCATGGCTGGCGGTCGGCGCCTGCTTCTGGTTCGGGATCGACACCGCCTACACCGTCGAGGGCGCGCGCCGCGCGGCGCTGTTCATGCTCGGGGGCCTGCCGTGAGCGCCGCGCAGCTGATCGCCGCCTGCCTCGCGCTGCCCCTGGCGGGCGCGGCCGGGATCGCGCTCGCGGGAAGCCGGCCCAACCTGCGCGAGTCCGTCACGCTCGCGACCGCCGCGCTCCTGTTCGCCTGCGTCCTCGGCCTGCTGCCCAAGGTCCTGGCGGGCGGGGTGCCGCAGCTGTTCGTGCTCGAGATGCTGCCCGGCATCGCGCTCGGCTTCAGAGTCGAGCCGCTGGGGATGCTGTTCGCGCTCATCGCCTCGGGCCTGTGGATCGTGAATTCGGTGTACTCGATCGGCTACATGCGCGCCAACGAGGAACCGCACCAGACGCGCTTCTACGTCTGCTTCGCGCTGGCCCTGGCCGCCACCCTGGGCATCGCGTTTTCCGCCAACCTGCTCACGCTGTTCCTGTTCTACGAAATGCTGACGCTGGTCACCTGGCCGCTGGTGACGCATCACGGCGACGACAAGGCGCGCGCCGGCGGGCGCGTGTACCTGGGCATCCTGATCGGGACCTCCATCGTGTTCCTGCTGCCGGCGATCATCGCCACCTGGGCGCTTGCCGGGACGCTGGACTTCACCCCGGGCGGCATCCTGCAGGGCAAGGCCTCGGGCACGGTGATCGGCGGGCTGCTCGCGCTCTACATGTTCGGCATCGGCAAGGCCGCGCTGATGCCGTTCCACCGCTGGCTGCCGGCGGCGATGGTGGCGCCGACGCCGGTATCCGCGCTGCTGCACGCGGTGGCCGTGGTCAAGGCGGGCGTGTTCGCGGTGGTGAAGGTGATCGTCTACGTGTTCGGCGTCGACGCGCTGGCGGGGGTGCGGGCCGCGGACTGGCTGCCGACGGTGGCGGGCTTCACCATCGTCGCGGCCTCGATCGTTGCGTTGCGCTCGGACAACCTGAAGCGGCGCCTGGCTTACTCGACGGTGAGCCAGCTCTCCTACGTGGTGCTGGCCGCGGCGCTGCTGACGCCGGTGTCGGTCACGGCGGCAGCTTTGCACATCGCTGCGCATGCCTTCGGCAAGATCACGCTGTTTTTCGCTGCCGGGGCGATCTACACCGCCGCGCACAAGACCGAGGTCAGCCAGCTCGATGGCATTGGGCGGCGCATGCCCTGGACCATGGGCGCGTTCGCGGTGGGCGCGATCTCAATGGTCGGCCTGCCGCCGGCTGCGGGATTCCTGAGCAAGTGGTTCCTGCTCACCGCGGTGCTGGAGGCCGGGCAATGGATGGCGCTCGCCGTGGTCGCGGCTAGCACGCTGCTGAACGCCGCGTACTTCGCGCCGATCGTGTACCGCGCGTTCCTGCGCCCCGCGGCCGCGCGTGGCGAAGCGCATGGCGAGGCGCCGCTGCCGATGGTGGCCGCACTGACGGCGACCGCGGCGCTCACGGTGGCGCTGTTCTTCTACCCTGATCTCGCGCTCGCGCTGGCGCGGGCAACCGCGGGAGGCTGAATGCAGGACTACTGGTTGGCGCGCGAATCGAGCATCCGGCTGCTGTGGCGCGGATTCATCGCCGTTCTGGCGTTGACCGTGCTCGCGGAATTCGCGGTCGAGATACATCCGCACTTCGAGATCGAGGGCCTGCCGGCCTTCGGCGCCTGGTACGGATTCCTCGCCTGTGCCGCGATGATCCTGTTTGCCAAGCTGCTGGGGGTGTTCCTCAAGCGCCCGGACCGCTACTACGACAGCGACGGGCCGGCCGATGGCTAGCGTGCTGCATCCGGGCCTGATCCTCGTATTCGCGGGCGTCGCGCTCGGCCTGCTCCACGGGCGCGCGCGCGCGGCGCTTGCGCTCGCGGCGCCGCTCGCGGCGATCGGCATCCTGCTCTGGGTGGGCGAGGGCGTGCACTGGAGCGGGCGCTACCTTGGCATCGAGGTCACGCCCTACGCGGTGGACGCGCTGTCGCGCCTGTTCGCGCTGATCTTCGCCATCATGGCGTTCGGCGGCGCGCTGTATGCGCTCGGCCAGCCGAGCCGGCTGGAGTTGCCGGCGGCCTTCGTGTACGCCGGTTCCGCGATCGGCGCCGCGCTGGCTGGCGACCTGCTCACGCTGTTCGTGTGCTGGGAGCTGATGGCGCTGGGTTCGACCCTGGTGATCTGGAGCGCCGGCACCGCGCCGGCGTGGGCGGCCAGCCGGCGCTACCTCGCCGTGCACCTGCTGGGCGGCGTGCTGCTGCTGGCCGGGATCGCGGGCCACGTTTCCGAAACCGGCTCGGTCGCGTTCGTGCGCATGGCGCTCGACAGCCCGGCGCACTGGCTGATCCTCGCCGGGTTCCTGGTCAATGCCGGCGCGCCGCCGCTGTCGGCGTGGCTCCCGGACGCTTATCCGGAAGCGTCCTGGAGCGGCACCGTGTTCCTGTCGGCGTTCACCACCAAGACCGCGGTCTACGTGCTTCTGCGCGGCTTCCCCGGTACCGAAATCCTGGTCTGGGTCGGCCTGTTCATGGTGTTCTACGGCATCGTCTACGCGCTGCTGGAGAACGACATGCGGCGCATCCTCGCCTATAGCATTGTCAACCAGGTCGGGTTCATGATCGCCGGCATCGGCATCGGCACCGAGCTGGCGCTCAACGGCGCCGCGGCGCATGCCTTCACCCACATCCTGTACAAGGCCCTGCTGCTGATGTCCGCGGGCGCGGTGCTGCTGCAGGCCGGTCGGCGCAAGTGCAGCGAGCTGGGCGGGTTGTTCCGCACCATGCCCTTCACCACGGCGTGCGGCACGATCGGCGCGCTCGCGATCAGTTGCTTCCCGCTCACGTCGGGCTTCGTCTCCAAGTCCATGATTTCCCAGGCCGCGGCCAACGAGCACCTGCTCTGGGTGTGGCTCGCGCTGGCGGCGGCTTCCGCCGGCGTCTTCCTCCACGCCGGCATCAAGTTCCCGTGGTTCGTGTTTTTCCAGAAGGACTCAGGCCTGCGCCCGCCGGAGCCGCCGCTGAACATGCGCCTCGCGATGGGTCTGTTCGCCGCGCTGTGCATCGGGCTGGGCGTGTTCTACCAGCCGCTCTATGCGCTGTTGCCGTTCAAGGCCGAGTACGTGCCCTATACCGGCGCCCACGTGGTCGTGCAGCTGGAGTTGCTGCTCTTCTCGGGCCTTGCGTTCTTCGTGATGCTGCCGATGCTGCGGCGCACCCTCACGATCACTCTGGACCTGGACTGGTTTTATCGCGTGTTCGCCAACCGCCTCGTTGCAGGCTCGACAGTGCTCCTGGGGCTGGCGAGCGGCACCGTGCAGTCCTGGATTCAGGCGGCCGGGGCCGCCATTCGCGCTGGTGCGCAGCGGCACCACGGCCTGGACGGCGTGCTCGCGCGCACCTGGTCCACCGGCGGAATGGTCCTCTGGGTGGCGCTGCTGCTCGCGGGCTACCTGCTCGTCTACTACCTCTAGCCGGCGCGCCATTTCACGATGTGAAGTCGCCTTGCGGCGGCCGGAAGCGGGGGAGTAGAATCAAGCGGCTTTTCCCGTACGGGGCTCGACCCCGCGCCGGCACCCATCCCCCTTAGGAGGAGACACTTCATGACCACCCAGAAAGACCAAACCGCGGCATCGCGCCGCCAGTTCCTGACCGGCGCGGCCGTTGCGGCCACCGGCGCGGCGACGCTCGGTTTCCCGGCGATCGTCAAGGCGCAGGGGCCGATCACCATGCGCTGGCAGAGCACCTGGCCGGCGAAGGACATCTTCCACGAGTACGCCAACGACTTCGCCAAGAAGGTCAACGACATGACCGGCGGCGCGCTGCGCATCGAAGTGCTGCCCGCGGGCGCGGTGGTGCCGGCCTTCGGCCTGCTGGATGCGGTGTCCAAGGGCACCCTGGACGGCGGCCACGGCGTGCTGGTGTACCACTACGGCAAGCAGAACGCGCTCGCGCTGTGGGGCTCGGGCCCGGCCTTCGGCATGGACGCCAACATGCTGCTCGCCTGGCACAAGTACGGCGGCGGCAAGGAACTGCTCAACAAGCTCTACGCCTCGATCGGCGCCAACGTGGTGTCCTTCCCCTACGGTCCGATGCCGACCCAGCCGCTGGGCTGGTTCAAGAAGCCGATCACCAAGGCCGAGGACCTGAAGGGCCTGAAGTTCCGCACCGTGGGCATCTCGATCGACGTCTTCACGGCGATGGGCGCGGCGGTGAACGCGCTGCCCGGCGGCGAGATCGTGCCGGCCATGGACCGGGGCCTGCTGGATGCGGCCGAGTTCAACAACGCCACCTCGGACCGCATTCTCGGCTTCCCCGACGTTTCCAAGGTGATGATGCTGCAGAGCTACCACCAGAACGCCGAGCAGTTCGAGATCATGTTCAACAAGGCCAAGTTCGACGCGCTGCCCGGGGCGATGAAGTCGATCATCGAGAACGCCGTCGAGGCCGCCTCGGCCGACATGTCCTGGAAGGCGGTGGACCGGTATTCGAAGGACCACGCCGAGCTGGTGGCGAAGGACAAGGTGCGCATGTTCAAGACGCCCGACTCGATCCTGCAGCAGCAGTTGTCGGCCTACGATGCGGCGGCCGCCAAGCGCAAGGACAATGCCATGTTCAACGAGATCGCCGATTCGCAGAAGAATTTCGCGGCCCGTGCGGTGAAGTGGGACCTGGAGACCAACGTCAGCCGGGCGATGGCCTACCGCCACTACTTCGGCGCCAAGCCCGCGGAGAAGAAGGCCTAGCACCAGCGCGCCAAGGCAGCCATCCGGCCCGCAGGCCGGGTGGCTGTTTCGTTTCCGATGCAGAAAACCCTCCTGTTCGTCGATAAGGTCAGTACCTGGGTCGGTCACGCCTTTTCCTTCCTCATCGTCGCCCTGACGCTGCTGGTGACCTGGGAGGTGTTTTCGCGCTACGCGCTGAACGACCCGCACGCCTGGGCGTTCGACGCCATGAGCATGCTCTACGGCACCCTGTTCATGATGGCCGGCGCCTACACCCTGTCCAAGAACGGGCATGTGCGGGGCGATGTGCTGTACGGCTTCTTCCGGCCGCGCACGCAGGCGGTGATCGACCTCACGCTCTACATCGTGTTCTTCGTCCCCGGCGTGTTCGCGCTCACCTACGCCGGCTACTTCTACGCCGCGGAGTCCTGGGCGATCAACGAGCATTCCAACGTCACCGCGGACGGGCCGCCGATCTACCCGTACAAGACCGTGATCCCGGTGGCCGGGGCGTTCCTGCTGGCGCAGGGCCTGGTCGAGATGGTGCGCTGCGTGATCTGCCTGAAGCAGGACGCTTGGCCCTCGCGCGAGGAAGACGTCGAGGAGGTTGACCTCGACGAGCTGAAGAAGATGGTGCAGGTCGAGGGTGCCGAGGCGGGCCGCTGAAGATGCGCAAGGAGTTGTGGTTCGGGTTCTCCATCATGGCGCTGATCGCGGTACCGGTTGCGGTGCTGACGCCCTGGGCCAGCCTCGCCGACGGCCATCTCGCGCGCGAGGACCTGGGCGTGCTGGGCCTGCTGATGCTGGCGCTGGTGGTGGTCACCATCATGCTCGGATTCCCGACCGCGTTCACGCTGGCCGGGATGGGCGTGCTCTTCGCCTGGCTTGCCTACCGCAGCGTCAACCCGGACCTGGCGGTGCGCCAGGTGCTGGACCTCATGGTGCAGCGCACCTGGGCGGTGATGATGAACGACGTCCTCATCGCCGTGCCGCTGTTCGTGTTCATGGGCTACCTGGTGGAGCGCGCCGCGCTCATCGATCGGCTGTTCCGCGCGCTGCACCTGGCGCTCGCGCGCGTGCCGGGGTCGCTCGCGGTGGCGACCATCATCACCTGCGCGGTGTTTGCCACCGCCACCGGGATTGTCGGTGCGGTGGTGACCCTGATGGGGCTGCTCGCGCTGCCGCAGATGCTGCGCGCGGGCTACAGCACCCAGGTCGCCGCCGGATCCATCACCGCCGGGGGCTGCCTCGGCATCCTGATCCCGCCCTCGGTGCTGCTGATCGTGTACGGGGCCACCGCGGGGGTGTCGGTGGTGCAGCTCTACGCCGGGGCGCTCTTTCCGGGCCTCATGCTGGCGGCGCTTTACGCGGGCTACATCGTGGCGCTCGCCAAGTTGAAGCCGTCGCTCATGCCGCCGCTGCCGGAGAGCGAGCGCAAGGTCGAGTTGCCGCCCGCCGCGCGCGCGCTGTCGGCGCGGGGGAGCAATGCGCTCTATGGGCTGGCGCGGTCCCTGGGCGGGGCGCCGGGCGCGGCGGCGCGTACGGTGGTCGGGCAACTGGCCGTCTCGCTGCTGCCGGCGCTCGTCCTGGCGGCGATGCTGGCGTTCAGTTTTCACCTGGCCACCAGGCCCAAGGCCCAGATCGATGCCGCAGGCCTGGTGGAGGCGGGCAGCGGCGCCCTGGCGATCCAAGCCGCGGGCGCGGAATCCCCGACCGGCCTGACCGGGTTGCAGGAGCCGCCGGCCGCCGCGGGCGAGGAAAAGAAGCCCGGCGAGGAGGCGGACCGGGAGCCGCAGGCTGCGGAGGCCGGCGCCTCGGGCGCCGCCGCGCCCGCTGCGGCGCTCCAGGCGCCCGTCGAAGCCGCCGCCGCCGATCGCCTGCCGGTGCCGCAGTGGTTCTGGGTCGCGCTCGGTGTGTGCGCCGTGGCCCTGGGCGTGCTCTACAGCCTGTGGAGCTGGCAGCGTCTCGAGATCTTCAAGATGCTGCTGTCGTCGTTCTTTCCCCTGGCGCTGCTCATCCTGGCGGTGCTGGGCTCGATCATGTTCGGGCTCGCCACCCCGGCGGAAGCCGCCGCGGTGGGCGGATTCGGCGGCTTCCTGCTCACCGTCGCCTACCGCTACATCGCGCACCTGCGCGCGCCGGGCGCCGGCGCCGGCGCGGCCTGGACCACGGTGAAGGATGTCGGCGCGATCGTGAAGGATTCCTCCTTCCTCACCGCCAAGACGAGCGCCATGGTGTGCTGGCTGTTCGTGGGCTCGTCCATCTTCTCGGCGGCCTTCGCCCTGCTGGGCGGGCAGGACCTGGTGGAGAAGTGGGTGCTGTCGCTGGGCCTCTCGCCGATCCAGTTCATGCTCCTCGCGCAGCTGATCATCTTCATCCTCGGCTGGCCGCTGGAGTGGACCGAGATCATCGTCATCTTCATGCCGATCTTCATTCCGCTCTTGCCCAAGTTCGGCATCGACCCGCTCTTTTTCGGCCTGCTGGTGGCGCTCAACCTGCAGACTGCGTTCCTCTCGCCGCCGGTGGCGATGGCCGCGTTCTACCTGAAGGGCGTGGCGCCGCCGCATGTGACGCTGAACCAGATCTTCGCCGGCATGATGCCCTTCATGGGGATCCAGATCGTGGCGATGTTCCTGCTCTACACCTGGCCGCAGATCGGCCTGTGGCTGCCGAGCGTGCTCTATGGCCGCTGAACCCGCCGCGTCGCGCCCGGCCGAGCTCACCGCCGCCGCCGCGCTCGGGCTCATCGGCCGGGGGCGCCTCAGTTCGGAGGAGCTGGTGCAGGATTGCCTCGCGCGCATCCGCGACCTCGAGCCGCAGGTGCAGGCCTGGACCTTCCTCGACGAGGACCACGCGCTCGCCCAGGCGAAGGCCGCCGACGAGCGCCGGCGCGAGGGCCACGCCACCGGGCCGCTGCACGGCATCCCGGTCGGGGTGAAGGACATCATCGACACCGGCGACATGCCCACCGAGAACGGCTCACCGCTGTACGCCGGCCGCACGCCGCGCGAGGACGCGGCGGTGGTGGCGAAGCTGCGCGCCGCGGGCGCCGTGATCCTGGGCAAGACGGTGACCACCGAATGCGCCTATTTCCACCCGGGCAAGACGCGCAACCCGCACAACCCGGAGCACACCCCCGGTGGATCCTCCAGCGGCTCGGCCGCCGCGGTCGCCGCCGGCATGGTGCCGCTCGCGCTGGGCACCCAGACCAACGGCTCGGTGATCCGCCCCGCCGCGTTCTGCGGCGCCTATGGCTTCAAGCCCAGCCACGGCATGATTCCGCGCACCGGCGTGCTGCAGCTGTCACGCACCCTGGACCATGTCGGTGTGATGGCGCGCTCCATCGAGGACGTGGCCCTGGCGATGGAAACGCTCGCCGGCTGGGACGCGGGCGACCCCGACACGCGGCCCTCGGCGCGCATCCCCTTTGCCGCCATCGCCGCCGAGGCGCCGCCCATCCGACCGGTGCTGGCGTTCATCAAGACCCCGCACTGGGACCGCGTCGACGCCGAGGCGAAGGAGGCGCTCGGCGAGCTGCTCGAGGCGCTGGGCGATGCCGTCGAGGAGATCGAGCTTTTTCCTTCCGCCGAGGAGGCCTGGGCCTGGCACAAGACCATCATGGACGCGGAGATGGCGCACAACTTCGCGCGCCAGTGGCGCGACGGGCGCGACCAGCTTTCCGATCCGTTGCGCGCGCTGATCGAGCGCGGCCGCGAGGTGAAGGCGGTGGACTACCAGCGCGCGGTGTCGCTGATCGGGCCGATGCAGCAGAGCTTCGAGGAGCTGTTCACCCAGCGCTTCGACGCCATCCTGACCCCGGCCGCGCCGGGTGTGGCGCCCAAGGGGCTGGGTTCAACCGGCGATGCGCGCTTCTGCACGCTGTGGACGCTCTCCGGGCTGCCGGCGCTGACCATGCCGCTTTTGCGCGGCGCGAACGGCATGCCGATCGGCGTGCAGCTGGTGGGGCGGCGCCACTTCGATGCGCGCCTGCTGCGCACCGCGCGCTGGCTGGTCGACAACCTCGCCGGGGTCTAGCGGGGGAGAATCTGAAGGGGGCGGAGGCGTTGTGCTGCAGCCCCCCTTTTCATCACGGCGCGGACGCGATCGCCCGCCGCACCCGCCATTCATCCCGCAGCCGCTCTGGCTCGCTGCGATGCCGTCGCGCTTGTGGGCGCCATTGACAGGAACTGTCGTGCCCAACCATCGCCACGCTCCAGGGCGCACGGCAGGGGGCGGTTGCCGGCGGTCGAGGGGGAGGTCGGCCTTGATGTCCTCAAGTTCGATCTTGTGGCCGGAACGCAAAAAGGGAGCCGGCCGATAAGCCGGGTTCTGTGCGAGACACCCGCCCGAAGGCGGGGCTCCGGCAGCCATTCCTCTTGGCCGGGAGTCGCCCCCCGGCTCCAGCCACCTACCCGCAAGTTCGGCCGAGCCGGCCGTTGTGTGTCGCCACACGCACTTGCCTATTTGGTGTTGCTCCGGATGGAGGTTGCCGCGTTTCACCCGTGCAACCCGAGCACCCTTGCGAGTGTTTCGACCTGCACGACTCGTCTCTGTGGCCCTGTTCGTCGCCTTCGGATATGCGCGCCGGGGAGTTACCCCGCATCCTGCTCTGCGGAGCCCGGACTTTCCTCTGCAACTTGCGCTGCAGCGGCTGCCTGGCCAGCTCCCGGCCGCATTTTACTGCACCGCAGCGACGGAACGCCGGCAGGGCCGGAAATATCGTTGGTCGTCGTAGAACGCCGCCTCGACGATGCCCGGGAGCCAGCCGGGGTAGCCGAAGACGGGCAGGGAAGCCAGGTCGCGCGTGGTGCCGCTTGCATCGTGCGCATCGAGCCAGTGCGCGGCGGCCGCATCGGGCGCCTCCTGCGGCCCGATGAAGATGACCTTGCAGGTGAGCCCGGGGCGCGGCCGCAAGGCCATCTCGAGCAAAGCATGGCCGAGCACGTGGATGCGCAGGTCCGCGAGCACGCTGCTGCGCCGTTTCCAGAACAATTCCTTCCAGCGGTGTTGTCGGATCAGCGCCTCCAGCTCCGGGTTCGCGCAGGCGAGGATCGCTCCGCCCTCGTCGAACAGGGTGAGCATGTCGCGCAGCCTGCCGCGGCTTCCGGCCTCCTTCGGGATCTGCGCCGCATGCATGGCGTTGAGGCGTGCCTTGGCCTTCGGAAAAGAAAGCCAGGCGAGGGCGTTGAACAGGTCGTGCCAGTTCTTCGCCCGCGTGTGGACCTCCCCGGTCCTGCTCAGGTGCACCTCGTAATAGGGATCGGCCTTCGCCGGTGGGACGAAGCGGATCGGATGGCCCGAGTGCGTCGCCACGCAGGCCTCGGCGGCGAGCGCATTGAGGCGATCCAGCGATGGCCATGCATCGCGCGGCAGCCTGGCCAGACACGGCCGCACCGGATCGAACACCGGGTGGGAGAGATCCGCCTGCGGCCAGTCCGGCGGCGCGGTGGAAATCGTGGTCCGTCCCTGTTTTCCTAGACCAGCTTCCACGGCAGCGTTTCGCCCGCGCGCAGCGGCACCAGCGTGCCCTCGCCGAAGTTCAGGGACTCGGGCACGGTCCAGCGCTCGCGCGCGAGGCTCACCGTGCCGCGGTTGTGCGGCAGGCGGTAGAAATCGGCGCCGAAGCGGCTGGCGAACCCCTCCAGCCGGTCGAGGGCGCCCGCCTCCTCGAAGGCGATGGCGTAGAACTCCAGCGCCGCGTGCGCGGTGTAGATCCCGGCGCAGCCGCAGGCGTTCTCCTTGGTGCCGCGCTCGTGCGGCGCGCTGTCGGTGCCCAGGAAGAACTTCGGGTTGCCCGAGGTGGCGGCCTGCAGCAGCGCCTCGCGGTGCGCCTCGCGCTTGAGCACCGGCAGGCAGTAGTGGTGCGGCCGCACCCCGCCCATGAACAGCGCGTTCCTGTTCATCAGCAGGTGGTGCGCGGTGATGGTCGCGGCGAGGTTGGCACCGTTGACCTCGACGAAGTGCGCCGCGTCGCGCGTGGTGATGTGCTCCAGCACCACCTTCAGGCCCGGGAAGCGCGCCACCAGCGGCCCCAGCACCTCATCCAGGAACACCCGCTCGCGGTCGAACACGTCCACATGCGGGTCGGTGACCTCGCCGTGGATGAGCAGCGGCAGGCCGATCTCCTGCATGCGCTCCAGGGCGCCGAAGCAGCGCGAGATCCGGGTCACGCCCGCATCCGAGTGCGTGGTCGCGCCGGCCGGGTAGAGCTTGACGCCGTGCACGCGCCCGGAGAGCCCGGCGCGCGAGATTTCCTCCGCCGGGGTGTCGTCGGTCAGGTACAGCGTCATCAAGGGCTGGAACGCCGAGCCCGCGGGCAGCGCGGCGAGGATGCGATCCCGGTAGCGCAGCGCCTGCTCGACCGTGGTCACCGGCGGCTTGAGGTTCGGCATCACGATGGCGCGCCCGAACTGACGCGCGGTGTCGGCCACCACCGCGGCCAGCGCCGGGCCGTCGCGCAGGTGCAGGTGCCAGTCGTCGGGCTGCCGGATCGTGAGGCGGTCCATGGGGGCGATTCTACGTGCTGCTACTTGCGCTTCGCACCGGCTGCGCCGCGCGCCAGCGCCTCCCTGTACAGGGCATTGCGCGGCGCGCCGGTGATGCGCGCGGCAAGCTTCGCCGCCTCGCTGGCCGGCAGCGATTCGAGCAGGATGCCGAGGACCTTCCCCGGGTCGAGGGCGGGCGCAGCCGGCTTCGCCTCCCCGGGTCCCAGCACCAGCACGAATTCGCCCTGCCGCCGGTGCGGGCCTGCTTGCAGCCATGCCGGCGCGTCGCGCAGGGGCATCCGCGCGATTTCCTCGAACTTCTTGGTCAGTTCGCGAGCGATAACCAACTCGCGCTGCGGACCGAAGCGGGCCAGCAGCGCCGCCACCGTGGCCTCGACCCGGTGCGGGGCCTCGTAGAGAACGAGCGGCAGCGCCTCGTCGAGGGCGGCAATCGCCCTGGCCGGCTTTGCCGGCAGGAAGCCGACGTACAGGAAACGGTCGGCGAGGAAACCGCAAGCCGACCAGGCAGTGATCGCCGCGTTCGGGCCCGGTATCGGCACCACGCGGATGCCCTCGCGGTGCGCCGCCGCCACCAGCAGGGCGCCCGGATCGGACACCGCCGGGGTGCCGGCATCGCTCACCAGGGCGAGGCTTCTGCCCTCGCGCAGCGCTTGCAGCAGCTGCTCGCCGGCGGCGCGCTCGTTGTGCGCGTGCAGGGCGGCGGTCTTGGCCGCGACGCCGTGCGCGGCCAGCAGCCCGCGCGTGGTGCGCGTGTCCTCGCAGGCGACCAGGTCCGCGGCGCGCAGCGCCTCGAGCGCGCGCGGGCTGGCGTCGGCGAGGTTGCCGATGGGCGTGGCGACGATGTAGAGGGTGCCGGTCATGGGGTGCTTGCGCCCGGTCAACGCCCGGGCGGCCTACGGCGTTAAGACTGCCATGAACCGGGCCGGGGCGCGAGCCGAGGACCTGTGCGCGCAACTGCTCGCGCGGGCCGGGTTGCGCCTGCTGGCCCGCAACTGGCGCTGCCGCATGGGCGAGATCGACCTCATCGCCGAGGAGGGCGGCACCCTGGTGTTCGCCGAGGTTCGCTACCGCGGCTCGGCCAGCCGGGGCGGGGCCGCCGAGAGCATCACCGCCGCCAAGCAGGCGCGCATCATCGCCGCGGCGCGCGCCTTCCTGCGCGGCCGGCCCGAGGCCGACTGTCGGTTCGATGTCCTGCTGCTCGATGCGCTGGAGCGCGACCGCATCGAATGGGTCCGCAATGCGTTCGGCGCTTAGCCTGCTGCTGCTCCTGTCGGCGGTGGCCGGCGCGCAGGAGGTCCGGCTGGTGGTGCAGAGCTCGCCCCTGGCGGGCTGGCGCTACGCGCAAGCCGCCGAGCTCTGGCCGCATCTGGCCGTGGGCTCAGCCCTCGATCTGGTGCGCGAGGCGGACAATCCCCACGACGCCAACGCGGTGCGCGTGCAGTGGCGCGGCCTGAAACTGGGCTATGTGCCGCGGCGGCAGAACGCCGCCGTTGCCTGGGGCCTGGATCGCGGCGCGCCGCTGCGCGCCCGCATCAGCCGGATGTCCAGCCATCGGCCCGAGCACCCGAACCCGGCCAGGCGCCTGGAATTCGAGGTGTTCCTGGATTGAGGGTTCGGGGCCAGGGTGTAATATCGGCTGATGGGACATGCAGAACCGGGCGCAACCCTCGAAGAGCGCATCGCGTTGCATTTCCGGGACAGCGCGAACCTGAAGCTGGCCGCGCTGGGCGCCCTGCAGGGGCCTATCGCCCAGGCGGTCGAGCTGATGGCCGGCGCGCTCAGGGCGGGCGGCAAGATCCTTTCCTGCGGCAACGGCGGCTCGGCCGGCGATGCGCAGCACTTTTCCGCCGAACTGCTCAACCGCTTCGAGATCGAGCGCCCGCCGCTGGCGGCGGTGGCGCTGAGCACCGATACCTCGGCGCTGACCTCGATCGCCAACGACTACAGCTACCAGCAGGTGTTCGAGAAGCAGGTGCGCGCGCTGGGCCGCCGCGGCGATGTGCTGCTGGCCATCTCCACCAGCGGCAACTCAGCCAACGTGCTGGCCGCGGTGAAGGCGGCCCGGGAACTTGGAATGGCCATCGTGGCTCTCACCGGGCGCAAGGGCGGGGGCACCCCGTCCCTGCTCGGCCCGGGCGACGCGCATGTGTGCGTGCCGCACGACAGGACCGCTCGCATCCAGGAAGTGCACCTGCTGGTGCTGCATTGCCTGTGCGACGGCATCGACTACAGGCTGTACGGAGGAAAACAATGAAAACAATGTCCGTGATCCTGGCCGCGCTGCTCGCGCTGCCTCTGGCCGGTTGCGTGGAGATGGCCGCGGTCGGCCTCGGCGCCGCGGCGCTGTCCTACGAGGACCGGCGCACCACCGGCGCCCAGGTCGAGGACGAGGGCCTGGAGCTGCGCGCGGCGAACCGCATCGGTGAGCGCTACGGCAGCAAGGTCCACGTCAACGTCACCTCGTTCAACCGCTTCGTTCTGCTGACCGGCGAAGCGCCGGACCAGGCGACCAAGGCTGCGATCGAGAAACTGGTGCTCGAGCTGCCCTCCAAACCGCGCGGGGTGTCGAACGAGCTGCGGGTGGCCGGCAGCTCGTCGCTCACCGCGCGCTCCAACGATACCCTGATCACCGGCAAGGTGAAGGCGCGGTTCCTGGATGCGAAGAAGTTCAACCCGCTGCACGTCAAGGTGGTCACCGAGGCGGCCACGGTGTACCTGATGGGCATCGTTACCCAGGCCGAGGCCAGCGCCGCGGTCGAGGTGACGCGCACCACGGGCGGGGTCGCCAAGGTGGTCAAGGTGTTCGAGTACTGCCAGGCGACCGACGAGGTTTGCCGGCCGCGCGGTGCCGCCAAGCCCAAGGCCGGAAGCTGAGCATCGCGCCGGTTTTCGAGCGCAAGCTGCATGCGCCGCAGGAGGCGGCGCGCTGGGTCGCGCGGTTGCCGCGGCCCCTGGTGTTCACCAACGGCGTTTTCGACCTGCTGCATCGCGGTCATGCCACCTACCTCGCGCGCGCGCGCGCCATGGGCGCCTCGCTCCTGGTGGCCCTGAACAGCGACGCCTCGGCGCGGCGACTGGGCAAGGGCGCCGAGCGGCCGCTCAACGGGCTGGAGGACCGGATGGCGCTGGTGGCGGCGCTGGAGCCGGTGGATGCGGTGACCTGGTTCGACGAGGACACGCCCGCGGCGCTGATCGCGGCGGTGCGGCCCGATGTGCTGGCCAAGGGCGGCGACTGGCCGGCCGAGAGGATCGTCGGCGCGGTCGAAGTGCTGGCGCGCGGCGGGCGCGTGGCCTCGATTCCGTTCGAGCACCGGCGCTCCACCACCGCGCTGGTGGAGAGAATCAGGAAAGCCTGAGCTCGAAGCACAGCGCGCCCGGCGTGGGCGCGGCAAGGTAGGGCGCGCAGTCGCGAAAGCCCAGGCTGCGGTAGAGCGCGATCGCTTCGGTCAGGTGAGGCATGGTGTCCAGCACCAGCCGGCTGTACCCGGCGTCCCCGGCCTTGTCGATCACCATCTGCGTGAGCCTGCGCCCCAGGCCGGCGCCGCGGTATGCGTTGCGCACGTAGAGGCGCTTCATCTCCGCGCTGCTTGCATCCAGCCGCTTGAGGGCCACGCAGCCGGCATCGAATCCTTCGTCCCGGGCGAGCAGCAGCAAGCCCTCAGGCGGGGCGTACTTGCCGGGAAGCCCTGCCAGTTCTTCCTCGAACCCCTGGAAGAACAGCGCTGCCGACACCAGTTCCGAGTACTCGCGGAACAGGCGCCGGATGCTCTGCAGTTGGTCTGCGCCATGGACTGAAACGACGTCAATCATCGGGGCATTTTCCATCACGTTTTGATTCATACTACCCCCCGTGCGCCTGCACCAGCTCAAGATCGACTACGTCGCCGAACAGGACCGCATGCTCATGCTGATCGCCGCCAGCGATGCGGTCGAGGTGCGCATGTTCCTGACCCGGCGCTTCATCAAGCTGCTCTGGCCGCTGCTGGTGAAGCTCGTCGAGGAGGCGAGCCCGCGCATCAAGACCCAGGCCAACCCGGAGGCGCGGCGCGCGCTGCTGGGCCTGGAGCACGAGCAGGCGGTGTCGCGGGCCGACTTCTCCAAGCCCTTTGAGGAGACCCCGCGCAACACCCCTCTGGGCGAGGCGCCGCTGCTGCTCGCGCGCATCCAGACCGGGCACGACCGCAACGGCCTGCCGGTGCTCGCGATGCACCCGGCCGACGGCCAGGGCGTGACCCTGACGCTGGACCCGGTGTTGCTGCATTCGGTGTGCCGCCTGCTGCAGGCGGCGCTGACCAAGAGCGACTGGGACATGGAACTGTGCCTGCCCGGCACCGAGGCGCCGGAGGCGCCCGAGCGCGGCGTGCCGCGGACCATCAACTGATGAATCTGGCGGGGTCGATCCCCGACATGCCCGGGGGGCTTGCGCACCCCCACCAGCGAATGCAACACCCATTTCATCGGCGGCGCGCCCGCCGGCGTCATCCACCTGCTCGTAGCGTATAATCCGCGCCCTTTGGAAACAAACGGTTAGCGACATCTCCCACGGCTTCGAAAAACTAGGCCTGATCGCGCCCCTGCTGCAGGCGGTGAAAGACATGGGCTATGAGCAGCCCAGCCCGATCCAGGAGCAGGCCATTCCCGTGGTGCTCGAGGGCCGCGACCTGATGGCCGGCGCCCAGACCGGCACCGGCAAGACCGCCGCCTTTGCCCTGCCCACGCTGCAGCGCCTGGCACCCCATGCCAGCAGCTCGGCCTCGCCCGCGCGCCACCCGATCCGCGTCCTGTTGCTGGCGCCCACGCGCGAACTGGCGATCCAGGTCGAGCAGAGCTTCCGCGACTACGGCAAGCACATGCCGCTGCGCAGCGCCATCGTCTACGGCGGCGCGGACATGAACGCCCAGATCCTGCAGCTGAAGAAGGGCGTCGAGATCCTGGTGGCGACCCCGGGGCGGCTGCTCGACCACGTGCAGAACAAGACGCTGATGCTGAACCGGGTCTCGGTGCTGATCCTCGACGAGGCCGACCGGATGCTCGACATGGGCTTCATGCCCGACATCCGGCGCATCATCGCGCTGCTGCCGCCGGTGCGGCAGAACCTGCTCTTCTCGGCCACCTTCCCGGAGGAGATCAAGAGCCTCGCCAAGTCCCTGCTGCGCGACCCGGTGCAGATCCAGGTCGCGCGCGCCAATGCGGTCGCGGACCTGGTCAGCCACATCGTGCACCCGGTGTCGCGCGAGAAGAAGCGCGAGCTCCTCACCTACCTCATCCAGACCCGGAATCTGAAGCAGGTGCTCGTCTTCTCCGGCACCCGCATCGGCGCCAACCGCCTCGCGCACCAGCTGCGCAAGGACCGCATCCAGGCCGACGCCATCCACGGCGACAAGACCCAGGCCGAGCGCGAAGCGGTGCTGGAGGCCTTCAAGGCGGGCAAGACCGCGGTGCTGGTGGCAACCGACGTCGCCTCGCGCGGCCTCGATATCGAGGGCCTGCCGCAGGTGATCAATTTTGACGCGCCGCGCGCGCCCGAGGACTACGTGCACCGCACCGGCCGCACCGGCCGCGCCGGGCTGACCGGCGAGGCGATCTCGCTGGTGGCGCCGGAGGACGCCGATTCGATCTCGGCGATCGAGAAGCTGATCAAGAAGCCCATCGAGCGCGTGCTGGTGCCGGGTTTCGAGCCCAATGCCGCCACCGCCGCCACCATGGTTGGTGGCTACCCCCGCGGAGACGGTCGGCGCGGCGGGGGCCGCGGCCCGCGGCGCGAGGAGGGCGGCAGGCCAAGGCGCGACGCGCCGCCCCACCGCAGGCCGCAGTCCATCCCCCCGCAGCAGCCGAAATCCCAGGATCCGATCTTCTCCAAGCCCTACGAACCGGGTTCCGACGCCGCCGCGCCGGCCGCGGCGCAGCCTTCGGCGCAGTCCTCCGCCCGCCGCGCGCGCCCGGTGGCGGCGCTGCTGGGCGGCTTG